>Ga0137404_10001209_pt1 | contig 16885 bp, 16 predicted proteins | sample CZOMad2_1_16fung_FD_108285 | JGI IMG/M metagenome (GOLD analysis project Ga0137404, IMG submission 108285) | Vadose zone soil fungal communities from Angelo Coast Range Reserve, California, USA - CZOMad2_1_16fungal (Illumina Assembly) | ecosystem: Environmental > Terrestrial > Soil > Vadose...
CCAGCCCGAACTTCCAGCCGTGATACGGACAGCGCATGCCGCCGTCCTCGTTCCGGCCGAAGTAGAGCGAAGCGCCCCGGTGGGGGCAGACCTCGGCGACGAGGCCGGGCCGTCCCGCGGGGGTGCGATGCGCGATCAGCCGCTCACCCAGCAACGCGACCCGCTTGACCCGGCCGCCGGGCGGCAGCTCCCCCGACTGCAGCACGGGAATCCAGTAGTGGCGGAGAAGGGCGCCCATCGCGGTGCCCGGACCCGTCCGCGTCAGCAGCTCATTGTCTTCCGCGCTCAGCATCGCTGGCCACCTCCGGCGCCTAGGGTAGCACGCACGGAGCCGCCCTTGACCGCCTCCACGGCCGCGGGCTAAGGTCGGCCCACCCCGCCGCCCGTCCCGTGCGCGGCCCGGACAAGGAGCCACCCATGGAGCAGGAGCCCGCGGAGCGGAGGCCGGTGCGCTATCCCGATCCCGCCGTCCAGATCCTCGATCCCTCCTTTGCCAAGTACCGGATCTTCCACTCGGCGCTGGAGCGCCTCGCCACCGGATTTCGCTGGGCGGAGGGGCCGGTCTGGTTCGGCGACGGCCGCTACCTCCTCTGGAGTGACATCCCCAACGACCGCATCCTCCGCTGGGAGGAGGAGACGGGCCGCGTGAGCGTGTTCCGCAAGCCGTCGAATTTCGCCAACGGCAATACGCGGGACCGCCAGGGCCGGCTCGTCACCTGCGAGCACGACAGCCGGCGCGTCACCCGCACCGAGTACGACGGGACCATCACCGTGCTGCTCGACCGCTTCGACGGCCGCCGCCTCAACTCGCCCAACGACGTGGTGGTGAAGTCCGACGACTCCATCTGGTTCACCGACCCGCCCTTCGGCATTCTCGGCAACTACGAGGGCCACGTGGCGGAGCCCGAATTACCGACGAGCTGCTATCGTATCGACGCCCGCACCGGCCGCGCCGCCGTGGTCGCCGACTCCATCCCCCGGCCCAACGGGCTCTGCTTCTCGCCCGACGAGGCGCGCCTCTACGTGGTGGTGAGCGGCGCCATGCCCCGCGAGATCCGTGTCTTCGACGTCGTGGACGGCGGCACCCGGCTGGCCAACGAGCGCCTCTTCATCAATACCGGCGCCGGCATTCCGGACGGGATGCGCTGCGACACCGAGGGCAATCTCTGGTGCGGCTGGGGCGGCGGCGAGGGGCATGACGGGGTGGCGGTCTTCAACCCGCACGGCCAGCTCATCGGGCGCATCCTCGTGCCGGAGCGCTGCGCCAACCTCTGCTTCGGCGGGCCCAAGCGCAACCGGCTCTTCCTCGCCGGCAGCCAGTCGCTCTACTCGATTTACGTCAACGCCCAGGGCGTGGCCGGCGGCTAGTCCCCGACCGCCGCTACTCCCCAACCGTCGCTAGTCCAAGGTCACCTCGCCCGCCGCCGCCGCGGCCTCCCAGGCCAGGCGCGGGATCTGGGTCGCGAGCTTGCCCCCGCTCACGTCGATGAGCGTCCCCGTGATATAGGCGGCGTGGTCCGAGGCCAGGAAGCAGACGAGATTCGCCACGTCGCGCGCGATCCCCCAGCGGCGCAAGGTCAGCGTGTCGAGGAGTCGCCGCTGGTGGGCGGCGGGCGCTTCGTCGAAGTGATTCATCTCGGTGGGGATCATCCCCGGGGCATAGCAGTTCACGGTGACGTTCCACGGGCCGAGCTCCCCCGCCAGCACGCGGGTGAAGTAGTGCACGCCCGCCTTGGAAGCGGCGTAGGCGGCGCCGCCCACGATGGGCGTGATGGCGGCGTAGGAGGCGGCATTGATGATGCGCCCCGCGCGCTGCCGCTTCATGATCGGGGCCACCGCCCGGCACATGAGGAAGGTCCCCTTGAGGTTCACGTCCTGGTTGAGGTCCCAGACCTCCTCGGACAAGGTCTCGATGGAACCGCCCGGCGCGACGCCGGCGTTGTTGACCAGGACGTCGATGCGGCCATGGGCCGCCACCACCGCGCCCACCACCTCGGTGATGCGCGCGGCGTCGCGGACGTCGCAGCGCTGATGCTCGCCCCGCCAGCCCTTGGCCCTCCACTCCGCGCTGAGCGCGTCCAGGTACTCCGGCCGCACGTCGGTGACCACGGTGATGGCGCCCTCGCCGGCCAGCGTGGTGGCGATCTCGCGGCCGATGCCCCGGCCGGCCCCGGTGACGAGGGCAACCTTACCCTTGAGGTCGATGAGCATTCGGGATCCTCCTTGATCCGTGCGTGCGGTGCGCGTCAGAGCGCGGCGCGGAGCGCCGCGAAAGACGCGGTCCAGCCGACGATGCCGCCCTGGGCGCGGATCATGTCCAGCGTGGCCCGCTTGAACTCGGGGAAATAGCTCTCGGTGGCGTCCTCCACCAGCAGGCACTCGAAGCCGCGATCGTTGGCCTCGCGCATGGTGCTCTGCACACAGACCTCGGTGGTGACTCCGGCGAGGATGAGGTGGGTCACCGCCGCCTGCCGCAGCAGGTCCCCCAGCGGGGTGGCGTAGAAGGCCCCCTTGCCGGGCTTGAGGATGACGGGCTCACCCGGCAGCGGCGCCAGGTCCGGCACGATGTCATTGCCCGGCTCGCCGTCCACCAGGATGCGGCCCATGGGCCCGGGGTCACCGATGCGCGCCAAGGCGCCCCCGCGGCGGCGCTTGGCGGGCGGGCAGTCGGCGAGATCGCCGCGATGTCCCTCGCGCGTGTGCAGCACGCGGAGGCCGTGGGCCCGACCCCAGGCGAGGAGCTCCCGCACCGTGGGCACGATGGCGGCGAGCCGGCTCACGTCGTTGCCGAGGGCCTCCCCGAAGCCGCCCCGCTCGATGAAGTCGCGCTGCATGTCGATGACGACCAGGGCCGTCGACGCGGGCTCGAAGGGGAACGGATAGGGCCGGGCGGCCACCTCGGGCATGGGCTCTCCTAGTGGGCGGCGGCGGGCGCGTGCTGGCCGGCCATGCAGGGACCGATCACGGCGACGTCCGCCCGGGCGGCGGGTGTCTCGTGCACGATACGCCCGTCGAAGATGACGAGGATGCGGTCGGACAGCTCGAGCAGCTCGTCCAGGTCCTCGCTCACCAGGAGCACCGCGGCGCCCGCGTTGCGGGCGGCGAGGATGCGGTCGTGGATCTCCGCCACCGCGGCGAAGTCGAGCCCGAACACCGGGTTCGCCGCGATGAGCACCGCCGCCTGCCCCGACAGCTCGCGGGCCAGCACCGCCCGCTGCACATTGCCCCCGGACAGCGTGGTGATGGGCGCCTCCGGCCCCCGCGTCTTGACCCGGAACTCGCCGATCCAGCGCTCCGCCTGCACGCGGAGGGCGCCGCGCGAGAGCCAGGGCCCCGCCGCCAGGGGCGGGCGGTCGAAGTTCCGGAGCGCCATGTTCTCTGCCACGCTCATGCCCGGCACGCAGGCGCTGCGCAGCGGCTCCTCCGGGAGGCTGAAGACGCGGCGCGCGCGGATCTCGCCGCGCGTGGCCCGATACGGCGCGCCCGCCACGCGGATCTCGCCCGCCACCGGCGGCCGCTGACCGATGAGCGCCTCCACCAGCTCGCGCTGACCGTTGCCGGACACGCCCGCGATGCCCACGATCTCACCGGGGCGCACGTCGAACCCGACGCCGTGCACCACCGGGCGCCCCCCGTCGTCCTCCACCACGAGGCCGCGGACGGCCAGTCCCGGCGCCGCGTCCGCGGCGGGGTTCCCCGACTTACCCGCATGGGCTTGCGGGATCTCGCGCGCGCCCACCATGAGCTCGGCCAGGGCGGCGGTGTCCAGATCGGCCACCCGGCCACCCCCCGCCACCCGGCCACGGCGGAGCACGGTCACCCCGTCTCCGAACGCCCGCACTTCGCGGAACTTGTGGGTGATCATCAGGATGGTCACCACGCCCGTGCGGGTCATGGCGTGGAGCATGCCGAGCACCTCCTCCGCCTCCGACGGCGTCAGCACCGAGGTGGGCTCGTCCAGGATCATGAAGCGGCGACGCAGGTAGAGCTGCTTGAGGATCTCCACCTTCTGCTTCTCGCCCGCCGCCAGCCGCGCCACCGGGCGCTCGAGGTCGAGGCGAAAGGGCACCGTCTCCATGAAGGCGGCCAGCCGCTCGCGCTCCTCGCGCCAGCGGATCACCGCCGGCACGTCGTCGCGCGCCATCACGAGGTTCTCCGCCACCGTCATGCTCGGCACGAGCGTGAAGTGCTGGTAGACCATGCCGATGCCCAGCGCATGGGCGTCGTGCGGCGTGCGGATCTCGCGCTCCCGCTGCCCCACCACGATCTGCCCGGCGTCGGGCGCCTGGAAGCCCACCAGGCATTTCACCAGGGTGCTCTTCCCGGCGCCGTTCTCTCCTAGCAGCGCGTGGAAGGAGCCCGCCGGCACCCGCATGGACACGTCCTCGAGCGCGGTGAAGGCGCCGAAGCGCTTGGTCATGCCGACCACCTCGACCGCCACCGCGCCCTCGCGGTCGGGCGCGCGTTCCGACGGGATCCGCATCACCCGCGGGCCCTCAGCGTCGCGAGCACGGCCTCCGAGCGCGCCACCGCGCCGAAGACCCCGCCCTGCATCGTCACCATCTTGAGTGCCGCCAGATGATTGCCGAGGTCGGTGGCGCCGGCGCAGTCCTCGAGGAGCAGGCACTCGAACCCGCGATCGTTGCCCTCGCGCATGGTCGTGTGCACGCACACATCGGTCGTGATGCCGGTGAGCACGAGGTTGCGGATCCCGCGGGTGCGCAGGATGAGCTCGAGGTCGGTGGCGCAGAACGAGCCCTTGCCCGGCTTGTCGATGACGACCTCGCCGGGCGCGGGCGCCAGCTCGGGGATGATCTCCCAGCCGGGCTCGCCACGGACGAGGATGCGGCCGCAGGGCCCCGGGTCCCCGATCCCGGCGCCGATGCGCCGCGAGCGCCAGCGCTTGTTCGCGGGGAGATCGGAGAGATCGGGCCGGTGGCCCTCGCGGGTATGGATCACGTGGAAGCCCGCCGCCCGCATCGCCGTCAGCACCGCGCGAATGGGCACGATGGGCGCGCGCGTGAGCGAGAGGTCATAGCCCATCGTGTCCACGTAGCCGCCGATGCCGCAGAAGTCCGTCTGCATGTCGATGACGACCAGCGCGGTATTGTCCGAGCGCAGGTCGCCGTCATAGGGCCACGGATATGGATCGGCGGTCACATAGCGCGGGCTTCCGACTGTCTCCCTCATGCCGTCTTCCCCCCCCTGAGCGCCCACTACCGGTTGATGCTCAGCTCGCCGGGCGCGCCGGCCAGGGTGCGCCGCGGCGAGCAGGTGGCGATCATGATCCCCAGCGTCACCACGTAGGGCGCCGCGTAGAAGAGATAGTACCCGGACGTGACGCCTACCGACTGTAGCGCCGGGCCCAGGGCCCCCGCGCCCCCGAAAAGCAGCGCGGCCCAGAAGCACTGGAGGGGGCTCCACCGCGCGAAGATCACCAGCGCCACCGCCATGAGCCCCTGTCCGCTCGAGAGCCCCTCGCTCCAGCTCCCGGGATAGTAGAGTGAGAGAAAGGAGCCGCCGATCCCGGCCAGGGCGCCGCCCACTCCGGTGGCCAGGGTGCGCACCAGCCGCACCCGGTGACCCATGGCCCGCGCCGCGTCCGCGCTATCGCCGATCATGCGGATGACGAGGCCCCATCGAGTCGCGCGAAAGGCCCAGTTCAGACCCAGCGCCAGCCCCAGGCCCAGGAGGAACAGCGGATTCACGTCGAGAGCGGCGCGCAGCGGCGGCGAGTCGCTCCAGAAGCCGAAGGGAATGGAGGGCAAGGTCGGCGCCTTGGGCTGCACGTACGGCTTGCCGAGGAAGAACGCGAGCCCCGTCCCGAAGAGCATGAGCCCGATGCCCACCGCGATGTCATTGACCCGGGGTAAATTGCAGACCAGCGCGTGGAGGAACCCGAGCGACAGACCCGCCCCCGCCGCCGCGAGGACACCCAGCCAGGGACTGCCCGTGTGAAAGGACACGGCGTAGCCGCTCATGGCGCCCATGACCAGAATACCTTCCAGCCCCAGGTTGATGCGGCCGCTGCGCTCCGTGATGCACTCCCCCAGGCTCACGAAGAGAAAGGGCGTGCTGACGCGGATGGCCCCGCCGAGCACCGCCAGCGGCACACCCCAGAGCCCCAGCTCGGTCATGGCGCGTCGGCGCCGCGGAAGACGGAGAGGCGGCCGTAGAGCGTCTCGCTGGCGAGGATGAGCATGAAGGCCACACCCTGGAGCACGAGCACGGTGGCGTCGGGCAGGTCGAGCCGGCGCTGCAGCATGCCGCCACTGGCCGAGATGCCGCCCAGCAGCACCGCCACCGGCACCACCGCGAGCGGGTTCTGGCGCGCGATGAACGCCACCAGGATGCCCGCGTAGCCGTAGCCCGCGGCGAGAGAGGCATTGGCGCTCCCGTGCACCGCTGCGACCTCGACCATGCCGGCGAGCCCCGCGGCGGCTCCGCCCAGGGCGCACGCGGCGAGCAGGAGCCGGCCCACCGGCAGCCCGGCCAGCCGCGCGGCGCGGACATTGCCGCCCATGACGCGGAGACCGAATCCCCACGTCGTGCGCCGGACCAGCACCCAGGCCGCCAGGCTGAAGATCGCGCCGAAGGCGAGCCCCCAGTGCACGTCGAGACCGGGGAGCGAGCCCAGCATGCCCGCCGCGCCGATGGGCTTGGTGGACGGCTTGTTCAGGCTGGCGGGATCGCGCAGCGGCCCTTCCACCACGTGGTTGAACAGCGCGATCGCCACGTACGTGAGCAGCAGGCTCGAGATGGTCTCGTTCACCCCGCGGTAGTGGCGCAGCGCGCCCGCGAGCGCGATCCAGAGCGCGCCCATGAGCATGCCCGCCCCGGCCATGGCCACCTTGACGGTGAGGGGCGCCGCGCCGATCAGGAGATGGCCCACCACCGCGGCGGCGAGGCCACCCAGGACCAGCGCGCCCTCGCCGCCGATCACCATCAGCCCCGCCTGCGCGGGCAGGGCCACGCAGAGCGCGGTGAGGACCAGGGGCGCCGCGCGCGTCAGGGTGTTCTGCCAGGCGAAGGGGCTCGCGAACGCGCCCTGGTAGATGAGCGCGTAGACCTCGAGCGGGTTGTGCTGCAGCACGGCCATGAAAAGACCGAACACCGCCAGGGCGACGGCCAGCGCCCCCAGCGGGATCGCGAGCGCCTCCGCGGCCCGGCCCAGGCGGCCGCTCAGCGCGGGCACGGGGGCCGCCCGTCAGACCTTGCCGACCACGCCCTCGACGAGATAGCCCATCTGCTCGAGCACCACGTCGGTCTGCTTCTGGCGGACCCCGGCGTCGATGACGGTCTTGCCGGCATTGTCCTTGAGCGGGCCCTTGAAGATGACGTACTCCCCCTTGACCATCTCGGCCTTCACCGCGTCGGCCTGCTTCCGCGCGGGCTCGGACACCGCCTTGCCATAGGACGACAGCTTGACGAAACCATCCTTGAGGCCGCCGCGGAGGAAGTTGACCATGGGCTTGCCCGCCATCGCGTCCTTCACGTGCGTGGTATAGGGCGTGGTCCAGCTCCACTCCGCCCCGGTGAGATAGCCGGTGGGCGCCAGCGCGGCCTGATTCGCGTGGTAGCCGCACACGAAGATCTTGCGGCGCTCCGCGGTCTCGACGACGACCTTGGGGCTGTCCACGTGGCAGGTGAGGACGTCCGCGCCCTGATCGATGAGGCTGTTGGCGGCCTCGGCCTCCTTCACCGGCAGGGACCAGTCGCCGGTGATGATGAGCTGGGTGGTGATCTTGGGATCCACGCTCCGCGCCCCCAGGGTGAAGGCGTTGATGTTGCGCAGGACCTGGGGAATGGGCTTGGCGGCGATGAAGCCGAGCTTCTTCGTCTTGCTGGCATGGCCCGCGACCACGCCGTTGAGGTACTGGCACTCGTCGATATAGCCGAAATAGCTCCCCACGTTCTTGGGGTGCTTGCCCTCCGTCCAGAGGCCGCCACAGTGCGCGAAGCGCACCTTCGGATACTTCTCCGCCAGCTTCAGGATATGCGGATCGAAGTAGCCGAACGACGTGGGGAAGAGCAGGGTGGCGCCGTCCTGCTCGATCATGGAGCCCATGGTCTTCTGGACGTCGGTGGTCTCGGGCACCTTCTCCTGCTCCACCACGGTGACGCCGGGCAGCTTCTTCATCGCCGCCGCAGCCTGGGCCTGGGCCTGGTTATAGCCATAATCGTCGCGGGGTCCCACGTAGATGACCCCGACCACGAGCTTGTCGGCGGCGGTCGCCGTGCGGGGCGCGAGGGGCGACAGAGCGGCCGCGGCCCCGACCATCCCCAGGCCTTTCAGCAGTGCCCGGCGGTCCAGTGCACGGCGGTCGAGTCGCTCCATGGCGTCGCTCATCTGTCGTCGCTCCTTCGGTGCTTGGGACGTGATTGGAAGCCGCGGGCGGCGATTACCGCCACGCGAGGAGTGGCAACCCCTGTGCCAGGGCTGGGTCGGTTCTAAGCATGCGTTAAGACGCGGATCGGTGCGAGCGCCTGCCGCGTCGCCCTCAGCTCATGCCTACATCTTGTGCATCGCTGGCTATTCACTAAGCATCCGGGAGCCGCGTTGACGCTGGCCGGCGGCATGGCGTAGGGTCGAGCCCTATGCCCGCCCTGGTCATGCTGCCGCCGCAGTCGGACAAGACCCGCGAGTGGGCGGCCCGGCTCGCGGCCGCCCTGCCCGCGCTGGAGGTGGTGGTCGCGGAGGACGAGGCCGCCGCGCGGCAGGCGCTGCCGAGGGCGGAGGCCGCGTTCGGCACGCTCACGCCCGCGCTCCTGGCGCAGGCCACGCGGCTCCGCTGGCTGCAGGCGCCCCAGGCGGCGCCGCCCGCCGGCTACTACCATGACGGGCTCGTGGCGCATCCCGTGATGGTGACCAACTTCCGCGAGATCTACAACGATCACATCGCGGCGCACATCATGGCCTTCGTGCTCGCCTTCGCGCGCGGGCTGCATCTCTACCTGCCCCAGCAGCTTCGCCGCGAGTGGCGCCCGGCGCCGCTCGACGAGGCCGTCGTGCACTTGCCCGGGTCCACCGCGCTCATCGTCGGGGTGGGCGGGATCGGGGCCGAGACCGCGCGAGTGGCCGCCGCCTTCGGGATGCGGGTGATCGGCGTGGACGCCCGCCGCCGCGACGCGCCGCCGGGCGTCCTCAAGCTCGACGGGCCGGAGGCGCTGGACTCGCTGCTCGGCGAGGCGGACTTCGTCATCCTCACCGTGCCCCATACGCCCGCCACCCAGGGCTTCATGGGCCGCGCGCGTTTCCAGCGCATGAAGCGCAGCGCCTTCTTCATCAATATCGGGCGCGGCCTGACCACGCGTCTGGACGACCTGGTGGCGGCGCTCCGGGCGGGCGAGATCGCGGGCGCGGCGCTCGACGTCTTCGAGGAGGAGCCGCTGCCCGCCGCGCATCCCCTGTGGACCATGCCCGGCGTGCTCATCACCCCGCACACCGCGGGCTACGGTCCCCATCTCGACGAGCGACGCTTCGCCATCGTCATCGACAACTGCCGCCGCTTCCTCGCCGGCGAGCCCCTGCGCAACGTCGTCGACAAGGCCAGCTGGTTCTAGCGCCGGCCGCCCTCACGGAGAGCGCCGTGCCCGTCCCCGTCGGTCTCAATGTCTGGTCGCGCCTGGTTGCCAGCACCTTTCCGTACCTGGACCAGACCGCGCACCCGTTCGATTCCCTCTGGTTCCCGGATCACGTCCAGTACGCGGCGCACCCGGTCGCGGAAGGCTGGACGCTCTTCGCCTATGCGCTGGCCCGCTATCCGGACAAGCTCTGCAGCCACGAGGTGCTGTGCAACAGCTTTCGCAATCCCGCGCACCTCGCCAAGATGGCGGCGACCGCTCAGGCGCTCTCGGGCGGGCGCGTCGTCCTGGGCATCGGGGCGGGCTGGAACGAGGAGGAGTACCGCGCTTATGGCTGGCCGTTCCCGCCCACCCGCGTGCGCATCGCGCAGATGTCGGAGGCCATCGAGCTGATCCGGCGGATGTGGCGCGACGCCCCCGCCAGCTACCAGGGCGAGCACTACCAGATCACGGGGGCCTATTGCGAGCCGCGGCCCGACCCCGTGCCGCCCATCCTCGTGGGCGGTCACGGCGAGAAGTACCTGCTGCGCGCGGTGGCCCAGCACGCGGACTGGTGGAACTACAGCTTCCGGGACGCGCCGACCTATGCCCACAAGCAGGAGGTGCTGAAGGCGCACTGCCGCGAGGTCGGGCGCGACTACGACACCATCACCCAGGTGGTGCGGGTGGGGATCCTCATTGCCGAGACCGAGCGCGAGGTGGAGCGGCTCAAGACCGCGCCCCATGTCCGCCCCATGCGAGACATTCGCCTCGCCGGCACGCCGGCTCAGGTGACGGAGGCCCTGCAGGACATCCTCGCCCAGGGAGCGCAGCGGCTCACGGTCAACTTCGCCGACGCGCCCCGCCCCGAGGGCACCTGGCTCTTCGCGGCCAGCGTGCTCCCGAACCTCTAGCGCGCGGCGCCGCCCCTCATTCCATGATCGCGGGGGCCGGGGCCGCCTCGGCGTCCCCCCGCTTCTGCGACGGCGCGTCGATGCGCACCCGCGCCAGGAGCGGCAAGAGCAGGAGCGTCCCGCAGAACAGCACGAACAGGATCCAGAAGTCGTCGGCGAAGGCGAGCAGCTCGGACTGGCGGGTGACCTCGCGGTACAGCATGCCCACCGCCTGCTTCTGGGCGGTGAAGGCGTCGGCGCCGGTGGCAGCGAAGTGTCGGGCCCAGACGCGCAGGCGCTCCGCCGTCTCGGGATCGTAGATATTCACGTGGCCCACGAGGGTGGACTGGTGCTCCTGGCTCCGCCGGGCCAGCAGCGTGGTCATCACCGCCACCCCGATGGCCCCCCCGAGATTGCGGACGACATTGAGCGCGGCGGTGGCATTGCCCATCTTCTCCCGCGCGATGGTGGCCAGCGCCACCGTGTTCAGCGGCACGAAGATGAAGCCCACGCCCGCGCCCTGGATGAAGCGCGGCCAGGCGAGCGACCAGTAGTCCATCCCCAGCGTGACCTCGGACATGACGTAGACGGCATAGGCGTTGAGGATGCAGCCCAGCGCCAGGAGCCAGCGCTGGTCCATTCGGGTGATGAGCCGACCGGCGATCACCAGGGAAAAGAGGTTGCCGACCCCGCCCGGCGCCAGCACCAGGCCCGAGGTCCAGGCGTCGTAGCCGAGCACCCGCTGGGTGAAGAGCGCCAGCAGCACCATGCTGGAGAAGAAGCCCATCATGACCACCAGCATGATGAGGCTGGAGGCGGCGAAGTTGCGGTCGGCGTACACGGTGAGGTCGAGGATGGGCTCGTCCACGGTGAGCGAGCGCAGGAAGAACCCGATCAGCGTGAAAGAGGCGAGGAAGGCGAGCCCGATGATGGCATAGGACTCGAACCACTCGTTGCGCTCGCCCTGGTCCAGGAAGAGCTGGAACGAGAGGAAGCCCACCGCCATGAGGACGAGGCTCAGCACGTCCACCCGCCCGGGTCGCTTGAGATACGGAGGGTCGAAGAGCACCGCGCTGGCCGCGAACAGGCCCAGTACGCCGATCGGCACGTTGATGTAGAAGATCCACCGCCAGGACCAGTTGTCCGAGATCCAGCCGCCCAGGGTGGGCCCGAAGATGGGCGCCATCATGATGCCCACCCCCCACGCCGCCATCGCCATGCCGCGCTGCCGCAGCGGAAAGATCTCCCACATGATGGCCTGCGACAGCGGCATCAACGGCCCTCCGCCGATGCCCTGGAGCATGCGCGCCACCAGGAGCCAGGTGATGTTCGGCGCCAGCCCGCAGAGCACGGAGGCCGCGGTGAACATGACGGTGCAGCCGAGGAAGAGGCGCTTGCGGCCGAGCGCCCCCGCCAGCCAGCCGGTGGCGGGCAGCACCACCGCATTGGCGGCGAGATAGGAGGTGAGCACCCACGACACCTCGTCCACGCCCGCGGAGAGCGAGCCCTGGATGTGCGGAAGCGCGACATTGGTCACGGTGACGTCGAGCACCTGCATCACCGTGACGACCATCACCGAGGCGGTGATGGCCCATTTCCGAGCCGACCCGATGGGGGCCTCTTCGGGCGGCGCGACGGTCTCCGACGGCGCCGCGCTCACACCCGCTCGAGAATGTGCAGTCCGCGGCCCCGGTCGATCAGGTAGAGGAGCCCTCGATCGTCCACGCACACGTCGTTGCTGGAGACGCGGTCGTGGCCCTCGGGGACGGCGGGAAGGAAATGCGCGACCTCGAGTGGCGCATGAGGTTTCGCGATGTCGACAATCCGCAGGCCGTGGGCGAACCAGGCCACCGGAATCTCGGTGCTGGTGACGCGCTCCGACGGCTGGTGGCAGCCCGTGAACTCCGGCTGCGGGCTTCCGTCGATGCCGTCGAGCTGAAAGCTCGCGAACGGCACCGGCCGGCTCTCCTCGGTGATGTCCACCAGCCACAGGAACGACGGCGGGCCGGGCTCGAGCTTGGCCACGTCCTCATCGGCCACGATCAGCACCCGGCGGCCGGCGACGGGAAACGGCACCGGCAATGCGGTGTGGGTGGGGGTGAGGAAGGGGGGACTCCAGTCCAGCCCGGATACGAAGCGCGGCTTGGCCAGGTCGGCCACGTCGAGAATGACGAAGCCACCGTGCCAGTAGCTCACGTAGAGCCGATCGCCGAGCCGAATGGGATGGTGGCAACGATGCTGGCGCCCCTTCCAGCCCGGTGTTTCGCCACCGCCCGTCCACTGGCCGGGCATCCACCAGCGCCCCACCTCGAGGGGCCGCGCGGGATCGGCGAGGTCCAGGATCATGACGATATTGCCCACATACCCGTCCATCTCCGGGGAGATATAGGCGTAGCGGCCGTCGAAGGTGAAACGGTGCACGCCCAGCCCGCCGCAGCGCCAGAACGCGAGCTCGCGCGGACGGGCCGGCGTGGCCACGTCGTAGACCAGGAGCCCGCCCGCTCCGCCGGGCCCGGCCGCGCCCGCGCCGTGTCCCTCGCGGTTCACGAGCATGAGGCCGTTGGCGGCGCGCACCTTGTGGGAGTGGGTGCCCGGCGGGACTTCTAGTGTTGCGACGCGCTGGGGAGAGGCAGGATCGCGAACGTCGACCAAGGTCGTGCCGTGGGGGGCCTTCATGTGCGCGATGCACGCGAGATGGCCATCCACCACCACCTGGCCGCCGCCGGGACAGTCGAAGTAGGCGACCTGCCGGAGTCCCTTGGCGCTCCCGCCGTTCGTTTTCACGCGCGTCATTATATATGCAGGCGTGCAGCTTGACACCCACCGGCGGCAATGTTGAAGTGGGCCCCGTCGTCACAGGGGGAGGGCCTCATGGCCGAGATTGTCGCCGCCGCGCTGACCGCACATGCCCCGCTCATCACCGGGAAGCCGGACGTCTCGCGGCCGGAGCAGCGCGATCGGCTCTACGCCGGCTTCCATGAGCTGCGCCGACGGCTGGCGGCCGCGCGCCCCGATCTCCTCGTCATGTTCGTCAACGACCACCTGCAGAACTTCGCCTACGACAATCTCCCCGCCTTCTGCGTGGGCCTGGCCGGAAGCTACGAGGCGCCGAGCCCGGGCGGGGCGGGCCTCATGCGCCTCACGCCGCGCACGCTGCGCGGCCATCCCGAGTGGGCGATGGCGCTCCTCGAGGCGGGCCTCGCCGCCGGCATCGACTTCGCCTACTCCCACGACATCGAGAGCTGGGACGAGATGTCGGTGCCACTGTCCTTTCTCTTGCCCGAGGCCACCATCCCCGTGGTGACCGTCTACACCAACTGCGCGGCGCCGCCTCTGCCCCTGCCCCGCCGCTGCCTCGAGGTGGGCGCCTTCGTGGGCGAGTTCGTGCGCGGCCGCGCCGCCCCCCCTCGCGTGGCCCTGATCGCCACCGGCGGGCTCTCCCACTGGGTGGGCACGCCGGAGACCGGCCGCATCAACCCGGACTGGGACCACTGGGCGCTCGACCACATCGCCCGCGGCGACGTGGCGCCGCTGGCCCGCCTCACCTGGGAGGAAATCGAGCGCGACGGCGGCAACGGCGGTCAGGAGATCCGGAACTGGATCGCGCTGCTGGGCGCCGTGCCCGGGTGGAAGGGCGAGGTGCTCGCCTACGAGCCGGTGGCGGAGTGGATCACCGGCTGCGCGACGGTGTGGGTGCATCCGTGATCGTCATCTCCTACGCGCTCAACAAGCTGCTCACCGCGATCGCGCGCCAGCACCAGATGAAGGAGCGCCTCACCGAGGAGGACATGGCCGGCCACGCGCTCAGCGACGCCGAGCGGACCGCGCTGAGCGCCGGAGACATCGGCAGGCTCTATGAGCTCGGCGCCAACCCGTACCTTATCAGGCGCGTGTTCCGGCGCCGCTTCCCCATCTGACCTCATGCCCTTGCCCTCTCCCCTTCCCCTCGTGCTCAGGCTCTGCCTCGTCCTCGCCTTCCTCACCGGAGTCTGCCCTCCCGCCGAGAGTCAGACGCCCAAGAAGGGCGGCGTGCTCCAGACCGTCCTCATCGAGGACCCGCCGGGGCTGCTCGCCCACGAGTCGGCGACGGTCTCCAATGTCTGGCCCATGTCACCGTGCTACTCGAACCTCGTCCTCTTCCACCCGCTCAAGATGCTGGAGAGCGCGGATACCGTCATTCCCGAGCTCGCGGAGCGGTGGTCCTGGCAGGACAACTACCGCAACCTCGTCTTCTTCCTGCGGAAGAACGTGAAGTGGCACGACGGCAAGCCGCTGACCTCACGCGACGTGAAGTACACCTTCGACGTGGCCCGCGAGGCGCCCGAGGCGCCCACCAAGTTCCGCCTCAGCCCCCGGAAGGACTGGTGGGTCAACGTGGAGGCCATCGAGGCGCCGGAGCCGCATACGGTGGTGTTCCGGCTCAAGCGCCCGCAGCCCTCGCTTCTGCTCATGCTCGCCTCCGGTTATTCCCCGATCTATCCGGCGCACGCGCCGCTGGGTGACCTGCGCCAGAAGTGCCTCGGCACCGGGCCCTTCCGGTTCAAGGAGTGGCAGCGCGGGCAGTCGGTGGAGCTGGAGCGGAATCCGGACTACTTCATTCCCGACCGGCCCTATCTCGACGGCATCCGCTACACCGTCATCACCGAGCGCGGCACCCGTCTCGCCGCGCTCCAGGCCGGCCGTCTCGACGCCTTCGTGCCGCTGGAGATGACCCGTGCCATGGCGGAGGCGGCCAAGAAGAGCGCGCCCGCCCTGGTCATCACCGAGGTGGGCCAGAACGGCAGCGACAACGTGGTGATCAACCACAAGCGCCCGCCCTTCGACAATCCCGCGGTGCGCCGCGCGGTGAGCCTCGCCATGGACCGGCACGGCTATGTCCAGAGCGTGCGCCACGGCGGCGCGGTGGTGGGGGCGGGCCTCATGCCGAAGCCCCTGGGGATCTGGGGGCTTTCCGAGGGGGACTTGAAGACGCTGCCGGGCTACCGCAACAGCGCCACCGACAAGGCGGAGGCCCGACGCCTGCTCGCCGCCGCCGGCTTCGGGCCCGGCGGCAAGCCCCTCCGCGTGGAGCTGGCCACCCGCACCCTCTCGATCTATCTCGACGTGGCGTCCTTCGTGGCCGACCAGCTCCACCAGGTCGGCATCGAGGCCACCGTGAAGCAGATGGACTCCGCGGCGTGGTTCCCGGCCCTGGCCCGGCGTGACTTCCAGATCGGGGCCAATCTCACCGCCGGGGGCTTCGACGATCCCGACGCCTACTTCTTCGAAAACTACAAGTGCGGGTCCTCGCGCAACTACACCGACTACTGCAGCGAGGAGACGGACCGGCTCATCGACCTGCAGTCCCAGGAGCTGGACCGCGCCAAGCGGCTCCGGCTCGTGCTCGACATCCAGAAGCGGCTCGAGGCCGACGTGGCCCGGCCCATGCTCGGCTGGCGCAAGGAATACTTCGCGCACTACCCGCACGTGAAGAATCTCGTGCCCCACAACGCCCTCTACAACTACGGGCGCATGCAGGACGTGTGGCTGGATCGGTGACGGCGGGCGGCGCCGTCACCGTCAGTGTGACATTCTTCGCGGGCTTCCGGCGCTTCTTGCCCCCGGGGGCGAAGGGGCCGCAGCGCTATGCGCTGCCCCCGCGGGCGCGGGTGGCCGATCTCCTCGACCTCATCGGCATCGACGCCTCGGCCGACGCCACAGTGGCGGTGAACGGCGAGATCGCCACGCCGGAGACGCCGCTCCCCGACGCCGCCGAGGTGATGATTCTCTCCCCCATGGAAGGCGGCGCCCCATGAAGGTCGCGACGTGGCAAGGCGGTGACCGTTTCACCCTGGACGAGGGGCCCGAGCCCGTGGCGGGCCCCGGGCAGGTGGTGGTGGACGTCCACGCCGCCGGCATCTGCGGCACCGACATCCACGCCACCCAGGGCCTGTTTCCGTGGACACCGCCGCTCATCATGGGCCATGAATACAGTGGGGTGGTCCGCGACGTCGGCCGCGGCGTGAGCCGGCGGATGATCGGACGGGCGGTCGCCTGCGAGCCCTCCTACGGCTGCGGCCAATGCCCGGCCTGCGCCAACGGCCGCACCTCCCAGTGCCCGCGCGCCACGCGCGTGGGCGGCTTCGCCGAGCGGGTGGCGCTGCCGCTCTCGTGCACGCATCCCCTGCCCCGCGGGCTCGATCCGGTCGCGGGCGCTCTCACCGAGCCCGCCGCGTGCTGTCTGGCGAAGCCGCGGCGCTCCTCGAGCGGATCCGACAGGATCAGCCGCTTGGCGCCACGGCGCCTGGCCAGCGCCATCGTCAGCAGGCCCATGATCCCGCCGCCGATCACGAGCACCGTCGCATCACGCGGCATCGGGAACGACTCGAGTCCGGCCAGACAGCACGCGGCGGGCTCGGTGAGAGCGCCCGCGACCGGATCGAGCCCGC
>Ga0137404_10001214_pt1 | contig 16813 bp, 17 predicted proteins | sample CZOMad2_1_16fung_FD_108285 | JGI IMG/M metagenome (GOLD analysis project Ga0137404, IMG submission 108285) | Vadose zone soil fungal communities from Angelo Coast Range Reserve, California, USA - CZOMad2_1_16fungal (Illumina Assembly) | ecosystem: Environmental > Terrestrial > Soil > Vadose...
AATCGCAACGATCAATTGGCATCCTTCTCAAACTACGGCGCCAAGTCTGTAAACGTCGCCGCTCCCGGCGAAGAGATTTTGAGTACCTGGCTCGATCATGGCTTTAGTGAAAAGAAAGGCACGTCGATGGCGACGCCGTTTGTAGCCGGCGTAGCTGCCTTAATTCTCTCGCAGAATCCGAAGATGTCTGTCGATGATTTGCGCGCTAAGCTGCTGAAGTCGGTCGACCCGATTGATTCTCTGAAGGGGAAAGTGTCGAGCGGCGGCAGGATCAATGCGGCCAAAGCTGTGGGAGCTGAGTGACTGTCGGCAAGCCTTAAGCGTGAACCTGTAGGGTAGAATACAAAAACTCTGGAGCGAAATCAGCGCCGTTTGGCCAGACGACAGTGTGATATTCCGGATGCACGATGAACGACTTGAAGTAATCACTACTCTTTAACGGCTCGAAAATCTCACCGTACAGTTCGTCTTTGAGATCAACTTCGCCCTCAGTTCCGTCCTGGAACCTCAGCCAGATGATGTAATCCTTGACGTGTTTCGCTTCAACAACTCTTACCATTTGTGTCTACTCCAGTGGTGAAATACTTTTCAGAGGCCTCCGTTGGCGTGCGAGTTCCCAATTTTCAAGTAGCTCGTTCTTGTGTAACACCTGCCATTCATGCACCAAACGCAAAGCTCGCGCGGGAAACCGCCCATTCACTAACCCATCCCTGATCGACACTTGCACATCATACTCGCCGTAGGTTGCATGGAAATGCGGTGGTCCATGCTCTCGGTAGAACATTGTAATGACAATGCCCAGGAATCTACTAACCTCCGGCATGCAAACATTCTACCCGAGTGTGCAAGTAACAATATTTGCAACGATCTGTCCGAAAAGAATCGCTACTGCCGTGCCACTACGGCAATCCGATCGCCCTTCGGACTAACCGCAATGCGCGTGATGTTCTTCAAACCGGCGTTGGAAAAGTCCGCCAGTTCTACCCAGGCATAATCAGATTTCTTCCGTTCGAAAAGCTTCGCACCGTTCGCCATCAAGAGCACGCCCGCGGGCGTCCAGGCATAGTCTTCGGCGCCGGGAAATGTTTTGATGAAGGTCGCGATAGCCCGCGTTTTCAGGTCGAAGGTTTTGATCAGCCATTCCTGATCTGACACCTTGTGCACGAAACTGAATTTGTTCTCATGCGGCACGCGTCGCAAAATCCGGCCGGGATTCTCGGTAATAACCTCAGCCTTTCCGGTCCGCAGATCCACCAACTGCAACGTATTTGGTTTGCCTAAAATAAAAAGCGCCATGGTGTTGTCATCGACCCACAGGTGATAACCGACGGGCTTAATCTTTTCCAGAATCAGTGCGGGCGATCCGCCGCCGAGCGGAAACTTCCAAAGTCTTTGGGTCCCATCGGCTTCAACGCGCACCACGGAAATGGATTTACCGTCAGGCATCAAGGTTGGCGAGTACTCGCTTTCGGGCGTGTTGGTAACCTGAGTTGTAGAGGCCGCGCGCAGGTCATAGCGATAGATGTCTGCCTGCTTCTCTCTGATAGATGTATAGAGAATGCTCTTGCCGTCGGGGAAAAACGAAGGCTGATTGTTATAGCCGGGCCAGGTGGTAATCTTCACCGGCTGGCCCAGTTTCGTGTGACCGCCGGGAGTGGTGCGCAGGTCGATCAAAAAAATGTCGGTCGCCGGCGGCGTGGGTGAAGGTGATGGCGTTTGAGAAAAACCCGTTGCGAAGAAAGCGAAAACCGCGAGACTCGAATAGACAAGCCGGATGAAGTCACGTTTCATGGCGACGAGATTAGCTCAGCGAACCCGGAATTAGAAGGCCGAGTTACCGAACCCCGACTCGTCGGGGTAGCGACCGAGTGCAGGCATCCAATTTGAACGCGAGCCGTTCTGAGCCAGGCGAGACATCTTGAGTTGAGCTTTGACATCCCCTCGGGGTCCTGTAACTTGCGCACTCGCCTCTCCCTGTGTGATTATTGGTTCATGAATGCGATCATTCACAACCACCATCATCTTGCGAGGAGATAAAGAGTGAAAGCGGAGTTAGCGCAGTTAATAGCTTTGCAGAACGCTGATACTAATATAAGAAGACTACAGGCAGACATAGAAAGTATCCCTGAGAGGCGCGCCGAGATCGAAAGAGAATTCGATCAGCGCGCCTTTGAAATTCGCGGGCTGGAAGAGCGCCGCGATTCTGCCCGAAACGAACGTGCCCGCCTGGAAGCTGAAATCTTCGAACAAAAACAACGCGCGGAACGCGGCGATCGAAACCTGATGGCCGCCAAGAAGCCGGACGAATACACGGCCGCAATTCGTGAAGCAGATGCCGCGCGCAAACAGATCTCAGCCTTCGAGACACAGATCCTCGAGCAAATGGAGATCGCTGAGCAGGCTGAGAAAGATCTGACCGAACGCGCGCCGGAAGTTGAGAAGCTGCGGCTGGACATGGAAGCGCGGTTCAAAGCCTTCGACGAACAGGTGCGGACGCAGCAGCAGCAAGTCACGGTGGCCATCGCCGAACGCGAGCGTTTGACGAACGAACTTCCCAAAGCCACCAGCGCGCTTTACAAACGGATTGCGGCGCGGATTCGCGACGGAGTGGCGATGGCCGAAGCTCGCAACGGCGCCTGCACCGCCTGCCACATGTCTCTGCGCCCGCAGATCATGGCGGACGTACGCCGCGGAGCGGAAGTGATCACCTGCGACAACTGCAATCGAATTCTTTACTACGCGCCCGCCAACGCGGCACAACCCGTGGGCGCTGGTTAAGTTAAAGCGCCACGAGCCCTCAAACAAAACGCCCCATCGGGGCGCGATGTTTATAGCAACGGGCAAATTGAAAATGAGAATCCGCGAGTAGCAAGACGAAACCGTCACGCTACTCGCAGAAGAGTTTTTGGGAAGGCCTGCGAACTATAAACATCCTGCTCCTACGGAGCAGTCATTATTTCTTCTTCAAAGTAACGTGCACAGGCTGACCGAGCTCTTCGGCCGGCACATCCAATTCCTGCGGTCGAAAACCTTTGGCTTTAACCTTGAACTTAAGACTGCCCATGTGAATCGGCAGTAACGCGATAACGCCGTTCGCGTCGGTCTCGCCCCAGCTCTCGCAGAAAAAACCGTCCGAACGGGTTGATTCTAGTTTGACGTAGGCGTTTCTGATAGGATTGCCTTTCTCGTCAAACACTCGAACGTCCGCCCGGCCGATGCCGTTGGGAACTTTTGGTGCGATGCCCAGGCTGGCCAAAGTGTCATTGTTTCGCAATGGTTCCTGAGAGCGCGCGACCGAAAACGAAGCGACTATAATAAAAAGTACTGAAAGAACTTTCGCCATAATCCAGACTCCTGATTGACTAGTGATGCTGGTGCAACTTGCGGTTTCGAGGATGATTGACTCAGATTTTCAATCGATGGGTTTTTGTTTCGGGGCTTCACCTAAACCAACCCTGGGGGAGGATCCCAACGGCCAACGAAATTATACGCTATTGGCCTAAAGGTTTGGAAGATTTTTGTCGCGGAAGTAGTTGACTTGCGGATCTGGATGCGGGCTTGCGAGGGACGCAGTGGTAAAGAACCGGAACCCGCAGTTTTTGAGCAAGCTAAAAGGAGAGTACTGATGCTCGGGATAACAATTACACAACTCATCGTGTTGCTTTTGATCGCAGGTGTTTGCGGCGCAGTCGGCCAGGCGATCGGTGGTTACACGCACGGTGGGTGTCTGGTTTCGATTGCCCTGGGATTTATTGGCGCGTTGCTCGGCTCATGGCTCGCCGGCCAGCTTCACCTTCCGGAACTAATCGTGATCCCTGTTGGTGGGACACACTTTCCGGTTATCTGGTCGATTATTGGCGCGGCCTTGTTCGTAGCCTTGATAAATCTGATCAGTCGCCGGCGGTACTGACTTTCACTTAGAGACGTAAGACGCATCACGTGCTTCCCGGTGTTGATCGATCCACCAGGCCAGGGGAATCAGCAACGCGGCGCAGAGTGTAGCAATGGCGAGTTTCCTAAGGCTCTGAAGGGGCGGTGGACCGAACGCCGCCGCCGCGTAGGCCAGCAGCAGGAAAACTACGAACGCCCAGAACGCGTACAGACCAATCTTATCTTTGGGCCGCGTCTGTCGGTGATAAAGCCAAACGCCGGCTGCGAATAGAACCAACTCGACCGCGATCGCCGCCCAACGATGGTTCCACAATCCGAGTCCAACCAGACGCGAGCCCCCGGCGTAAAACGGCAGGTCCGGCCGATGCACGACAAAGTCCAACACCCAGTGACTGACCACGCCCATCCAGATCACGATCGCGCCCTCGACGTAACGAGTGAAGCCGTAGTAGATCGCGGCGAAAAGCGTCGCCCATGCCGCCGCCGCCAGCAGGCCATGTGAAATTGGATATGAATCGAAAGCCAGGCGCAGAAATGGATTCGCATTTGGCTCGACCGTGACGTGTTCCCATCCCAGCAACAGAAAAATCGGCCAGAGAAGATCGAGCAGGATCGGCGCCGCGATCAGCACCCCGAGTGATGCGCGCGGCGCGAGTTTCTTCGACGCCAGACCGATTGCAAAGTGACCAATGAACATTTTGTGCAGGCGCCATGCTATCACCTAATTGCAAATTGCTCTCACTTTTTCGCCGTGTGGTTTGAAAAAACCCGCCCATCTCGTTAAAGTAATCTCACCAGCTTAATAACTGAGAACAGTTTTTCCGAAAGCGTTAGAGACGGAACTTGTTTCCGTCTGTTGGCAGCGATGAGCGGACAGGTATGTCCGCCAATGAAAACTTTTCGCAGCGGCAAATGCCACAGATTTTCCGTCACAGCACGAACTATCTGGCGCGGGCCACGATTTATGGCGCCATCTTTATTCTGTTCGCGGCCCTCTGGGTCACGGCAGAGATTACCCGCTCGGGATGGAACACCGGCCAGTGGATCGAGCGCCAACAACCAATCCAATTCAGTCATAAGCACCACGTCGGCGATGACGGCATCGATTGCCGCTATTGCCACACCTCCGTCGAGACGGCGGCGTCGGCCGGCATTCCGGCCACGGCCGTCTGCATGAATTGTCACAAACAGATTTGGGCCGACAGCCCTTATCTGGAACCTGTGCGGGCAAGTTACAAGACGGGCAAACCTTTGGAATGGATCCGCGTTCACGACCTGCCGGACTTTGCCTATTTCAATCACGCGATTCACGTTAACAAAGGCGTCGGCTGTTCGACTTGCCATGGCCGGATCGATCAGATGCCGGTCGTGTCGCAGGCGAATTCGCTCCAGATGGAATGGTGCCTCGAGTGTCATCGCAGTCCGGAAAACTACGTGCGACCGAAAGAGAAGATTTTCGATATGGAGTGGCGTCCGCGAAATAGTACCAAGGGCGAGATCGCCGAAGGAATGAATTTGAAGAAGCAGTACCACATCCAGGGAACGAACGTGTTGACCAGTTGTTCGACCTGTCACCGGTAGATTGAGTGAGCGCCCTCTTCGTTGGAGAGGGCTGAAGTTTTGCTCCCCTCTCCGCTGGGAGAGGGGTTGGGGGTGAGGGCTTACGGCGCTGCAAGCCCCCACCCTAACCCTCCCCCAAAGGTGGAGGGAACCGAGAAATGGATAACGACCGACACATAAACTTCAAGCTGCTCCGCGACCGCATCCTGTCAGAATCCCGACACGCCGGGGTAGCGGGCGGGCCAACCTCGGGCGGCAAACAATACTGGCGGAGCCTCGAAGAACTCGCCGACTCCCCCCTCTTCGAAGAATTCGTCCAGCGCGAGTTCCCCCAACAGGCTGAAGAGTGGAACGATCCCGTCGAACGCCGCACGTTTCTGAAATTGATGGGTGCATCGCTGGCGCTGGCGGGCTTGAGCGGCTGCGTAATTCAACCGCCGGAGAAGATCGTCCCCTACGTCAAACAACCCGAAGAAGAAGTACCGGGCAAGGGTCTCTATTTCGCGACTGCGTTTTCACTCGGCGGCATTGCGACCCCGCTGCTGGCGCGCAGCAACGAAGGACGGCCCACCAAGCTCGAAGGCAACCCCGATCATCCGAACAATCGCAACAGCGATGCTAATGATAAGGGCTCCAGCGCGACCGACATTTTCTCTCAGGCATCAATTCTCACTCTTTACGATCCCGATCGTTCGCAGACGCCGCTGTATCGCGGCGAGACGCGGGCCTGGACCACGTTCGTTGCCGAAATTCGTAGCGCCATTCAAAAGGAAGGGGATGGACTGAAGGCGAAGAAAGGCGCAGGCCTGCGCTTCTTAACTGAAACAATCACGTCGCCGAGCCTGGCCGCGCAAATGAAATCGATCCTCACGGATTTCCCCGAAGCGAAGTGGCATCAGTACGAACCCGCCAACCGCGACAACGCGCGCGCCGGCGCAATGATGGCGTTCGGCCAACCAGTCAATACGATCTATGACTTCAGCAAAGCGGACCGGATTCTTTCGCTGGGTTCAGATTTCTTATCAGCGATGCCCGGAACGCTTCGGTACGCGCGCAACTTTGCCGCGAAGCGACGCGATGTAGCGCAAGCTGCCGCGTGGCATTCGGAGATGGTTCGACTGTATGTGATCGAAAGCACCCCGACGATCACGGGTGCGAATGCGGATCACCGATTTACAGTGAAGCCGACCGAGATGGAAGGAGTTGCGCGCGCATTTGCTGGATTCTTTTTGCCATTTGAAGAGAGCCGTAGGGTAGTAGAGCCTTTACTTAGACGTGAAGGTCCTTTCAGCGGAGATCCAGAAGATCTTCGAATCAGCGACAAGTTTGTGAGGGAAGAGATAGCCGAGCTATTTGCAAAACTTAGCAAATATGCTCCGCACGCCTGGTCCATATATAACGATGTCGACCGATACGGCCAAGGCACTAGCATTGTAATAGTCGGCGATGATCAACCGCCGATCGTTCATGCGCTGGCGCACGCAATGAACGCGGCGCTCAGTAACGTCGGCAAGACGGTTTTCTACACCGATCCACTCGAACCAAACTCAGTCGATCAAACTCAATCACTGCGCGAACTCGTCTCTGACATCGATGCCGGCAAAGTCGAGACGCTGATCATTATCGGCGGCAATCCGGCTTACAACACGCCGGTTGATCTCAGATTGGATCTGAATCGGCTGAACAAGGTCAAGCTGCGCGCGCACCTCAGTCTCTACAACGACGAAACTTCCGACATCTGTCACTGGCACATCCCGGCGACGCATTACCTGGAGTCGTGGGGCGACGCGCGTTCGTACGACGGCACGGTCACGATTGTGCAGCCTTTGATTCAGCCACTTTACGAAGGCCGGACGGCGTATGAAGTGCTCGCGCTGTTTTCCGAGAATTACGATCGTAAGCCTTACGATATTGTGCGCGATTACTGGCGGACGAATCCGCCTGCGAGCAGCGAGAAAGACGCGACCCTGGCGTCCAGGATTCGTGAGCTAGAGAACAAAAAAGACTCTATGCTCCAGGTTTACGACGCGAATTGGCCAGAGCTTAAACGAATTGTGGCAGAACTCGACGCGCTCAAAAAGCAAGCCAGCAAACCTAACGCGGCCGCACCAAGCGCTCCTACCGACTTCGAATCATGGTGGCGCAAGTGCTTGCATGATGGCTTCATGCCCAACACCGCGCTGCCGCCGAAAACAGTTTCGTTGAAGTCAGATTGGGCGAACTCGCTTTCGTCTGCACCCAACACCCAACCCGCTAACCCCAACACCCTGGAATTAGTTTTCCGCACCGACCCGACAATCTACGACGGCAGCTTTGCCAACAACGGCTGGTTGCAGGAATTGCCCAAGCCCTTGACCAAGATCACCTGGGACAACGTGGCGCTTGTCAGTCCCAACACGGCCAAAAAGCTGGGTGTGGCCGAGCAAAATTACGAGCAGGAGAAAAAGGGCCGTGAAGCTTTGGTTGATACGATTCAGCTAAAGCATCGCGATTACACGATCAGCAAACAGGTTCCCGTTTGGGTGCTGCCTGGGCAGCCTGACGATGTGATCACGATTCATCTCGGGTTTGGCCGCACCAAGGCCGGGCGCGTCGGCACGACTACGATAGTCGAGCCTGATACGCGCTTGCCGAACGGCGGCTTTAATGCTTACGAGATTCGTTATGCGGATTCGCCCTGGGCCACCACCGGCGTGTCAGTGACTAAAACCAACGAACAATTTCAGATTGCCTCGACGCAGACCCACTTCCTGATGGAAGGCCGGGACATCCTGCGCGAAAGCTCACTCGAAGAATATCGCAGAGACAAAGACCACCTGCGCGAAAAGGGAGAAGAGCAAAAGAAGGAAAACCGTGAACTCTCTCTTTATCCTGAGGTCGACTACAAAAACCAGGGCAACGGTTACGCCTGGGGCATGTCGATCGACCTTAACAGTTGCGTCGGCTGCAACGCCTGCACGATCGCCTGCCAGTCGGAAAACAATATTCCGATCGTCGGCAAAGAACAGGTCGTTCGCAGTCGCGAGATGAGTTGGATTCGCATCGATGCTTACTACAAAGGGAACGACGTTAACAAAGCTGAGGGACCTTTCTTCCAGCCAGTGCCCTGCATGCATTGCGAAAATGCTCCGTGCGAACCGGTCTGTCCGGTGCATGCCACGGTCCACAGTGCGGAAGGCCTGAACGACATGGTCTATAACCGTTGTGTCGGGACCAAGTATTGTTCGAACAACTGTCCGTACAAGGTGCGCCGCTTCAACTTTTTCCTGTACCAGGATTGGGAGACGCCGACGTATCAGTTGATGCGCAATCCGGATGTGTCTGTGCGCAGCCGCGGCGTGATGGAGAAATGCACTTACTGCGTGCAGCGCATCCAGTCCGCCAAGATTCAGTCAGAGATCGAAGGCCGCCAGGTGCACGACGGCGAGATCGTTACCGCCTGCCAGTCAGTCTGTCCGACTGAGGCAATTGTGTTTGGCAACATCAACGATCCCAACAGCAAGGTGTCGAAGTTGAAGGCTCTGGATCGGGATTATTCATTGCTGGGTGAACTGAACACGCGGCCGCGCACGACGTACCTATCGGCGCTGCGGAATCCGAATCCGGAGATCAAGTCGTGAAAAGATCAAGCCACAGAGGCACAGAGTCACTGAGATAACTAACGGAGAAGAATTAGCGATGTCTTCGACATTCAGCGGCGCTCCGCCATCCAGGCAAGGTACCGCTGCCGTAGCAGTTAAAGAAAGTGAGGCCCTTAAGCGCCTTACTGAACGAATTATTGGTTGTGCTATTGAGGTGCATCGCCAGCTTGGACCGGGGCTTCTGGAAGGAACGTATGAGGCGGCCCTGTGCATTGAACTACAGCTTGCCGGACTGAACTTCGTGAGACAGCCAATCTTCCCAGTCGTTTACAAGGGACAAGTCATTGGCGAATATCGGCTCGACCTAATTGTTGAAGACACCGTCATCGTAGAAATAAAGAGCGTCGAGCGCTTTGATCCGATCTTTGAGGCTCAGGTCTTAACGTACTTGCGTGTCACCGGCAAAGAAATAGGCTTGCTAATGAATTTCAACTCGCGGCTGCTTCGTGACGGAATAAAACGGTATGTACTTAGCTAGTTTTTCTCTCTTATTGTCTCTGTGCCTCAGCGACTCTGTGGCTGACTGATTTAGACCAGATGGACGAGCAACGCGACGATCGGCACATCTCAATCCACGCGACCCACGCGGTCGTGGGATCTGAGCTGACGTTTGGCTCGGTCACCGACAAGATCAGCGCGATCGTTTTGAAACGCAAGACGCCGATCTGGTGGTTCATCGGCTTTGCCATCTCGTTCGCTCTTTTTCAACTGATGTTGCTCACGATCACGAACATGCTCTTCAAGGGCATTGGGTTGTGGGGCGTGAATATTCCCGTCGGTTGGGGCCTCGACATTCTGAACTTCGTCTGGTGGATCGGTATCGGCCACGCCGGCACTTTGATTTCGGCCATCCTGCTCTTGCTAAGACAGAAATGGCGCACTTCGATCAACCGGTTCGCGGAAGCCATGACCCTGTTCGCGGTCGCCCAGGCCGGAGTTTTTCCGCTAATGCATCTGGGCCGTCCGTGGCTGGGCTACTGGCTGTTTCCTTATCCGAACACGATGGGCATCTGGCCGCAGTTCCGCAGTCCCCTGATGTGGGACGTGTTCGCGGTTTCAACTTACGCAACCGTGTCGGCCCTGTTTTGGTTCGTGGGTTTGATTCCGGACTTTGCGACGCTGCGCGATCGCGCCAACAGCAAACCGTTCCGGGTCATTTATGGCGCACTGGCGATGGGCTGGCGCGGTTCGGCGAGACACTGGCATCGCTACGAGACGGCTTATCTTTTGTTGGCCGGATTGGCGACGCCGCTGGTGTTGTCGGTGCACACGATTGTCAGTTTCGATTTCGCGGTCGGCATCATTCCCGGCTGGCACGCGACGATCTTTCCGCCCTACTTTGTCGCGGGTGCGATCTATGCAGGCTTTGCGATGGTGCTGTTGCTGACGATCCCTCTGCGCAAAGTTTTCGGGCTGGAAAGTTTCATCACGATGCGTCACATGCATAACATGGCCAAGGTCATGTTGGCCACCGGTTTGATAGTGGTTTACGGCTACATGATAGAAGCGTTCTTTGGCTGGTACAGCGGCAATCAATACGAACGGTTTATGATCTGGAACCGTATGCACGGGCCTTACTCGTCGTACTACTGGGCCTTGATCCTGTGCAACGGAGTGACGCCGCAGTTGCTCTGGATCAAGAAGCTTCGTTCGAAGTTGCTGGTGCTGTGGCTGATCTCCCTGGTCGTTAGCATCGGCATGTGGCTCGAGCGTTTCGTGATCGTAGTCACCAGTTTGCATCGGGACTTTCTACCTTCGTCGTGGGGCTTTTATTCACCGAGCCAGTGGGACTGGGCGATGTTCATCGGCACGATCGGTTTCTTCTTTGCGCTGCTGTTTCTGTTTATCCGCTTTCTGCCGATGATTTCGATTTTCGAGATGCGCACGATTTTGCCCGAGGCAGAAGTTGAGGAATGATGAGTGATTGGCGAGATGAAAAAGATCATTTTCTATTTCTCATTGGTCATTTTTCATTTGTCATTTATGGGCGAGTGTTGAGAGTACCGACTTCAGTTCGGGTAGTAGAACACCAAGCCCAACTGAAGTTGGTACTCTGAACCTAAATGACAAATGAAAAATGTCAAATGATAAATGGAAAATGGTTTGAGCGTATTCTGTAAATGAAATCCAAGACTCAAAGACTCTACGGCGTAATGGCCCAGTTCGACAGTCCCAGCACGCTGGTCGCGGCGGCGCGCGAAACCTACGCCGCCGGCTACCGGCAGATTAACGGCTACTCGCCGTTTCCGATCGAAGAACTCTCGGATGCGATTGGGTTCAAACGCACTACTCTGCCTTTGATCGTTCTGGCCGGCGGGATCATCGGCGCGGTGGGTGGATTCTTTATGCAGTACTGGATGGAAGTGATCGACTATCCGATCAATGTCGGCGGCAAGCCTTTCAATAGCTGGCCGGCGTTTATTCCAATTACCTTTGAGTGCACAGTTCTGTGCGCGGCATTCGCGGCCGTGTTCGGCATGCTGGCGCTGAACAAACTGCCGCAGCCTTATCATCCGGTTTTCAACGCGCCGAACTTTGCGCTGGCCACGCGCGACAGTTTTTTCCTGGTAATCGAATCAAAGGACCCGAAATTCGATCATCATGAGACGAAACGGTTTTTGAAGAGTTTGGAAGCGCGAGAAGTTAATGATGTTGAGCTTTAGTGTACTTGATTGAGTGAGAGACGTACCGAATGAATTTGAACGCAAAGGTCGCAAAGTTTTCCGCAAAGAACGCAAAGAAGAATTCCGTTGCGTACCTTTGCGAGCACCTTCGCGTCCTTTGCGTTTCAAAATCTCCAGCCCGAGTTCTACCGATGGGAGCGATGCTGCTGCTCACTGCTTACTGCTTACTGCTTACCAGTGCTTGCAGAAGAGACATGCAGGATCAACCCAAATCAATCGCCTATCGCGAGAGCTCTTTCTTTCGCGACGGCCTTTCATCGCGGACTTTAATTCCGGGCACCGTGCCGCGTGGTTACCTGCGGGCCGATCGTGAATTTTATCTCGGAAAGAAAGCCAACTCTGGCGCCGTCGTCGCGAGTCAGCCGGCTGGGACGCAAGCCGGAAGTGCGACAACTTCCGGCGCCCCGCCAACTCCCGCATCATTGTATCCGGACGATGTCGAGAACTTTCCGATTCCAATTACGAAGCAGGATATTGATCGCGGACAACAACGCTACGACATCTTCTGTTCAGTCTGTCACGGCGCGACGGGAGATGGCGACGGCATGATCGCCCGCCGCGGCTTTAACAAACCTCTGCCGGCTTCGTATCACCAGGATCGCCTGCGGCAGGCGCCGGTTGGGCATTTCTTTGACGCGATGACTAATGGTTGGGGCGCGATGCCGGCTTATGCGTCGCAGATTCCGGTTGAGGATCGCTGGCGGATTATTGCTTACATTCGCGCTTTGCAATTGAGCCAGATGCCGGCGCCACAGCTGGGTAATCAAACTCCGGCGCCAAAGACTGGCGGGACAGAGAAGAAGTAACGATGGCTTCTTCCCCTCCCTTTGGGAGGGGTTAGGGGAGGGTTGTAGAGCACGGCGCCACAAGCCCTCTCCCCGGCCCTCTCCCAAAGGGAGAGGGAGAAAGACTCGGAAGTTTCGGCAAAAAAGAAATAGCGGACAGGGATGTCCGCGCTCCATAGACGAACGTGATTCAAACTGGATACACACCTCCGCGAGATCTGAAGCGAGTCTCCATCCTGGCGTTCGCGGTCGGCGCCTTGGTCTTCGCTGTCTTCGGCCTTGGCTTGCTGGTCGATCGCGCGCAGTTCTTTCATGCTTATCTGGTCGGATTCATTTTTTGGATTGGACTCACGGTTGGCAGCATGGCGCTGTTGATGTTGCAGCATCTGACGGGCGGCGCGTGGGGCTTGATCATTCGCCGCGTGCTGGAAGCCGCGAGCCGCACCTTGCCACTGATGTTGATTATGTTCATTCCCATACTGTTGGGGTTAAGTCAGATCTATTCATGGAAAGATCGGCAGGCAATGGATCGGGTGCCGGCGCTGCGGGAAAAGACCGCACACTATCTGAACTCGGGATTTTTCACAATTCGCGCCGCGGTCTATTTCGCGATCTGGTTGCTGATCATGTGGGTGTTGAATTCCTGGTCGTTGCAACACGATCGCACCGCGGATCGCCGCTTCGCCAAGCGTTTGCAGATGACGAGCGGGCCGGGGCTGGGCCTCTTGATAATAACGATCACGTTTGCGGCGATCGACTGGGTGATGTCGCTCGATCCTGCCTGGTCGTCAACGATTTTCGGCCTGATCTTCGTCGCTTCGTGGAGTTTGAGCGCGCTGGCGTTTGGGATTTTAGTGATGTCGTGGCTGAACAAGCGCGAACCGATGAACGAAGTTGTGCGCACCTCGCATTTCCACGATTGGGGCAATCTGATGATGGCCCTGGTCATGTTGTGGATGTACTTTGCCTTCTCGCAATACCTGATTATCTGGTCGGCGAACCTGCCGGAAGAAACGACCTGGTACGTCGCGCGCAAACATGACGGCTGGGGCATCATCGCGCTGGGGATTGTGATCCTGCAATTCATGTTTCCGTTTTTGACGCTGCTGTCGCGCGCCGCCAAGAAGAGTCCGCACAAACTCGGGATGCTGGCACTGCTGATTCTGATCACGCGTGTCGTCGATGTAGTCTGGCTGATCGAGCCGACCTATAATCGCGAACATTTTCATTTCAGTTGGATGGACATAGTCGCACCAATAGCCATGGGCGGAATTTGGATTGGGACTTTCGCCTGGCAATTGCAGAAGAGATCATTGATCCCGATTAATGATCCACAGCTTGAGCAGGCGCTGGCGGCGCACGCCGGGCATTGAAGATGTAAGGCGATGAACGTAGTTTTGAAACGCCAAGGACGGGCTTCAGTCTGTGATTCTGTGGTTTCTTTCCCTCCCTTTGGGAGGGGTTAGGGGAGGGTGCATAGCATGACGCCGACAAGCCCTCTCCCCAACCCTCTCCCAAGGGGAGAGGGAGAAAGACGCGGCCTCTGCGGTTAAGTTAGTAAGGATTCTTATGGCGAATGCTAAACACGAAAGCCACGGGACTGAGACTCCCGACGCTTCTTACATCAAGAACGTCGATGTCACGCACGAGACGAGCGACGTCCAGGCAAGGGCCATCGTAAAGTTTCTGGTGGGGCTCTCAGTGCTGACCATCGCCACATTCTTTTTGACGTGGGCTTTGTTCCGCTATTTCGAGAGCAAATCAGTTGAAGCGCCGCGATCGCCGATGGCCCAAAGCGAAAAAGACCGTCTGCCGCCAGAGCCGCGGCTTCAGGGCGCACCCGGCTTTGCCGAAGATCTGGAAAAGACCACGGCCACCAGGAATGAAGAATCCGGCAATGCGATTACGGCCGGCGCCGTCCAACCGAAAGATGCGCTGTACGAGATCAACATCCTGCGCCGGCACTGGAACGACGTGCTGGCAAACGGTCCGGTCGATCAGAACGGCAAACGTTACGGCATGCCGATCGAAAAAGCTAAGGAAGAGGTTTTGAAGCAGGGATTGCCGGTGCGTACCCAGGCGGCAGACGGCACGAAGCAGTAGGCAGGAGGCAGGAGAAAGCAGAAGGAGTATGCAGAACGCAGAAGGCAGTAGGCAGAACGCAGTAGGCAGAAATATCAACGTTGACGCGGCGCGTCCGTCTGCCTCCTGCCGTCTGGTTCCTGCCGTCTGCCTCCTGCTTTCTGCCTTCTGCCTACTTGCCAACGCTCAGCCCGGCGCGCCGCAACCAAACTCGCCGTTGTATGGCGCGCGGACCGAATCCGGACCGGTGTCCACCGGCTTGCCAAAGGTCCTGAAGAACGTCGGCATCGATCAGAGATTGAACGAGCAGATTCCGCTGGATGCAGTTTTCAAGGATGAGCAGGGCCACGACGTTCGTCTTGGTCAGTTCTTCAACGGCAAGCCGGTCGTCCTGTCACTGGTCTATTACACGTGCCCGATGCTCTGCAATCAGGTTTTGAATGGAATGATGGGTTCGTTCAGACAGGTGTCGTTCAATATCGGCGAACAGTTCGATGTGGTCACGGTCAGTTTTGATCCAAGCGAGACGCCGGACCTCGCCGCGGCCAAGAAGAGCACTTACGTCAAGGCTTACAACCGCCCGGGCGCTGAAGCAAACTGGCATTTCTTGACCGGCGACGAAGCTAACATCAAGCGGTTAACTGAAGCAGTCGGATTTCGTTACGTTTGGGATGAGCAAACCAAACAGTTCGCGCATGCCAGCGCCATTATGATCTTGACGCCGGAAGGAAAACTCGCGCGCTACTTTTACGGCATCGACTATCCGCCGCGAGATTTGCGCCTCGGACTGGTCGAAGCTTCACAAAACAAAATCGGCACGCCGGTCGATGCGTTGATGCTTTATTGCTATCACTACGATCCGGCGACCGGGAAGTACGGCGCGATTGTGATGAATATTGTGCGCGTGGCGGGCGGCCTGACTATATTTTTGATTGTCGGGATGATCCTGATCTTGCGAAAGCGCGGTAGTCGCTCTGCGCTGATGGCAAGCGAGTTGAAGACTTGAACACCGGGCAGTAGCCCGACCGTAAGGGAGGGCGTAAGGGTTTTTCGAGAGTGCTCTGTCGGTGTGATTTCTCGATGTTATTTTGGGAGTTTGGAAATTTGATATCTCAGATTTGAAATTCAAGTTTTAGTGCTTATGCAATCCTGGTTTCCACTTATTCCGGAAAGTGCTTCGACCTATTCGGGCGATGTGGACGCGCTGTATTTCTACATCTCCGGCGTGACGGTCTTTTTCACGCTGCTGATTTCATTCGTCATCATCTTCTTTGTGATCAAGTACCGCCGGCGCAATCCCACGGAAATCCCGCGCCCGATCGAAGGCTCGATGAAACTGGAAACGCTCTGGTCGGTGATTCCTTTGCTGATCGCGATGACCATCTTTTTCTGGGGCGCGAAAGTTTACTTCAATCAATACCGTCCGCCGCAGAATGCAATCGAAGTCTATGTCGTGGGCAAGCAATGGATGTGGAAGTTCCAGCACGCCACCGGCCAGCGCGAGATCAACGAACTGCACATCCCGGTCGGCCGCAAGATCAGACTGATCATGGCGACCGAGGATGTAATTCACGACGTCTTTGTGCCGGCGTTTCGCATCAAGACCGACGTAGTGCCCGGCCGCTACACAACTGAATGGTTCGAAGCGACCAAGCCCGGGCGTTATCACTTTTTCTGTGCCGAGTACTGCGGCATGAATCATTCGGGCATGGGCGGGTACGTAGTGGTAATGGATCCGACTGAATTTGAAAATTGGCTCAGTGGCAACGCGAACCAAATGTCACCCGCGGCCGCCGGCCAACAGATGTTTGAATCTCTGGGCTGCGCGTCATGTCACGGCGCGAATGCCGAGGGCGGACGCGGACCCGCGCTGTTGGGTGTGTATGGCAACAATGTGACTCTCAATAACGGGACGGCGGTGCGGGCCGACGAGGGCTATGTGCGGGAATCGATTCTGAATCCGCAGGCCAAGATCGTTACGGGCTTTGGACCGATCATGCCGTCTTTCCAGGGCCAGTTGAGCGAAGAACAGCTTTTGCAGTTGGTGGCTTATGTGAAATCACTGTCGACGCCGAAGACTGAGACAGCAAAACCGCCGCCGGTAGCAGCCAAGCCTGGTGCGTCGCCGAAGAAGTAGATCGTTTAGAGGCGGGCTACCGCCCGCCGGCTA
>Ga0137404_10001216_pt1 | contig 16792 bp, 18 predicted proteins | sample CZOMad2_1_16fung_FD_108285 | JGI IMG/M metagenome (GOLD analysis project Ga0137404, IMG submission 108285) | Vadose zone soil fungal communities from Angelo Coast Range Reserve, California, USA - CZOMad2_1_16fungal (Illumina Assembly) | ecosystem: Environmental > Terrestrial > Soil > Vadose...
ATTGCGGATCTACTGCTGAAGGATTTGCCGCTCGGTTGTTACTTCGAGACCGACCATCAGGAGAATGTGTTGGGCCGCTGGCACGACCTGGAGTTTTACGGGAATGACATGTGGAAACTAGGTCCAGGGGTCACCCTCACTCTGGGGCTGCGCTGGTCAAGATATGGCCAGCCCTACTCTGCCAATGATCGCATCACTAACTTCATCCCGAGGTTGTACGATGGCGCGGGTCCCGCCAGCGCTCTGATCCAGGCAGGTACCGAAGGGTTCAATCGCTCTCTGGTGCAGCCGTACAACAAAGGTTTCCAGCCGAGATTGGGGATTGCCTGGGACATCTTTGGTGATGGCAAGACCGCGCTTCGGCTCGGCGCCGGACGCTACATGGGCCGGCCGATTATTACTCGCATGATTGCCTTAGCAGGTAATCCACCATGGACTCAGACGGTCGATGAGGGTTGGGGAGGAGGCAGTTTTTCTCTCAACGATAGTCCGATACTCCGCAGCCTCGACACCATTAATCCGGGGCTAAAGAATGCGCTCGCCACCACGACGTCTTTCGAAGCTGTGAGCGAGGACTTCCGTCCGCCTGAGAGTTGGCAGTGGAATCTGACCATCTCTCGGGAAGTCATGAAGAACACCGTCCTCGAAGCTTCGTACATAGGAAATCATGCCCTGCATATCGAACGATCGTTGGATTGGAACGATGTTGTTCCGAGGGCCCGGCTTGGCGTGGCCCAGGCCGTTCGAGCCAATGATCCCAATGCGAATAACCTAATCAGTGCCGGTCGCAGGCTGCCGGGTGTTGCAACCGTCTTCATGCACGAGTCCACTGGCGATTCCAGCTACCATGCGCTCCAGATTTGGGCCAACCGCCGCTTCTCTGAGCGGCTGGCTTTCCAGGCTGCTTTCACCTGGAGCCATGCGATTACTAACGTTCCGCTAGCGGCCTTCAGCGCCGGCGCTACCGATCCCTTCAACTTCAATCTCGACCGAGGTGATGCAGACCTCGACCGAAGGCAGATGTTTGTCGCTAATGCGGTCTACGTCTTGCCGTCGTTCAAGAAGTGGGGCGCCATCGCAAGACACATTCTGGGGGACTGGCAGCTAAATGGGATCGCCTCTTTTCTCGGTGGGACTCCGTTGGACGTGGCATCCGGGGCCAATGCCGCCGGCCTAGCTGTGAGTTACCGCGGCCAACGTCCTAACCTTGTTTCCGGCGTACCTGTCTACCTCCACAACCCAAGTGACCCATTGCAATATCTAAACCCGGCGGCATTTTCCTTACCTGAGGTGGGGCAGTTCGGCAGTCTTGGTCGTGGCTCCATACGAGGGCCGGGCAGCACGAACTTCGATCTCTCCATCGTAAAGAACTGGAGAATACAGGATCGCTATAGCCTTCAGTTCCGTGCGGAGATGTTCAATGCCTTCAACCATCCGAATTTCAATGGTATTGATGGGGGCCTGAGCTTGAACAATGTCGTTGGGGACGAGAACTTTGGCAAACCAATCAACTCAAACTTTGGTCGGATAACGGCGACGCGAGGACCGCGCGAGATCCAGTTCGGATTAAAGTTCAGCTTCTGATGCGTGTGTAAGCCAGTGTCTGATACTCGTAGATATGCGACCCGGCTTGTCCGCTGTCAATTTCGCTCTTCACCTCGCCTCGTTGGGTATAAAACGGATCATCTATACGGACGTGTCGCGTGACGGAATGCTTAATGGCATCGACGTCGAGGCAACGTGTGAAATAGCTCGCGCGTGCGGTTTGGAAGTTACGGCCTCGGGAGGTGTGTCATCACTGGAAGATATCAGACGCGTCAGCCACGCAACCTGCGGCATTGACAGCATGATTATTGGTAAGGCTCTGTACGAAGGACACTTTACGATTCAAGAAGCTTTGGCAGCAGCGAAACAATTGTAGGTCGCCTGGACAATTCAAGCTGCGTAAATTCGCAGGTCGGGAAGGGGGCAGTCGTTAGCTTGAAGGTTCGGTAAGTTCAAGGCGCCCCCGCTCAAGTTTCCCAGGCTTCATCACCTAATCACTCAATGGAGTAAACCCGGAGGCTTGACTGCCACGATAAGCACTGGCATTCAAACTTGAGCGGGGGCGCCTTGAACTTACCGAACCTTCAAACTAACGACTGCCCCCTTCCCGACCTGCGAATTTACGCAGCTTGAGTTGTCCGGCTTGGCAGCAGCCCTCAAGTTCGTTTCGCATCTGCGAATATAAATACGCCGTCGCCAAAAGTTTTTTCGTCGTGCACCTTAAGTCTGGCAGTAATAATCCGGTAAAAACGGTAATCTCGGGAGACGTCATCCTCGTTGAGATTTACTCTCCAGCTTCCGAACGCCGGGAACCGTTTGCTGTACGAGACTTCGGCTTTCGTCACTTGACGTCCGCGCACCTGAGTGCAGTTTCCAAAGAGTTGAAGACCCTGGCCGGGCTCAGTCCAATTCTGGGATGAAGAAAAGACCGTTATGGCGACGGACGAGTTCGCCGAAAGGTTTCGACAATGCAGCGAAGCGGGATGCGAGAGGAAATAGATTTCGAGTTCGTTCGAGTAGCTGAAGTACGCCGTGTTGATATGAGCACGGTTCTCTGGAGTTACAGTCGAGATTGAACAGAGCACGTTCCCTTCGAGAATACGAAAAATACTGCTTCCCAGTCGTTGGTTAGATAGTCCGTTCGCCTCCACCGGTAAACCAGTGATGCTGCATGATCGAATTTTGACAAGCTCTAATGCCATCGTCAGCTTTGCTCATTGATTTCACTTACCAAGCTTGGACCTCAAAGCGCCACCCTCACCGGAGACGCGGTGACCGTAGGCACGAAGCTCTCCCCACTCCCAAACGACACGTTCGACTTCACCGGCTTCAGGTTCAAAGCGCAGCCGAAAGTCCGTCGGGCGAGCCGTCGCGAACTCGCGGCCGCCCTGGAACATGAGCCGCGTCGCGCCGTTCGCCGGCGGGACTTCGATGAAGAGTTGTGCGCCTCTCCTTAAGATCTGGAACTTGAACATGCTCCTTTACAAGCTGATGCAGGTGGACGCGTCTGGCATTCGCGAGAGTGGCGATTATGAGATCGTGCTTGGGAAAGTACGCCAATGCCGCCATGTAGCCAGACATGACACCAATGTGCAGTCAGCGCTCGCATGGCGTATGACTTGCTGTCCTGGTATCCGACGGCCCGTTGACTTTGCATTAATTGACCTGGAATCGATTCTGTTACCACGGTTCATTGTTGAACTTTCGCGGGTAGGTGGTCGCCAATCTCAGCCATGATGAATGGCTTCACACCTTCGCGTCCTGTAAGCTTGAGCCAGAACGCGCCACCCTCTCGTTCAACCTCAATCGCGAAACTAAAAAAGGGACAGCAAAGCCGCTCAAGAGTGATGAACTGTGCTGCTGTAAGCAATACATCTGACTCGTTCGGCAATTGAAAGGCGAAGCCGCTCGTAAGTTCACGGATACTTTGAACCGCACCAAAGAGTCTGTCTATAGTGGCCAGGTGTGAGCCTCGCTTCTCTGGCGCAATCGTCGTCATGTCACAAGCAAATGGAGATTCCTTTGGAGTCATAGTCTTTGATTAGCTTCTTGGCCAGTACATGATGATAAAGACTCCGGCAAGCGCGACACTACCGCCGATGATGTCAAATCTGTCTGGCGTTACTTTGTCGATTCGCCATCCCCACAAAAGAGAGAGAACAACGAACACGCCTCCGTATGCGGCGTAGACACGGCCAAAATTGGCAGGTTGCAGCGTTGGAATCACACCGTAGAGAATCAACACAGCCGCGCCAACAACTCCATACCAGATAGGTTTGTTCTCGCGTAGCCAAAGCCAAACGAGATAACCGCCGCCAATCTCACAAAAACCAGCGACGAAAAAAAATACTAGCGATTTAGCTACAACCATCATTTGGTGGATTTCTTCCCCTTCCGGGTAAACTCTTCAAGGTAGCGACTGAGAGTATATTGGAGTGTAGTGCCGACCGCGATTGCGAAACGTGAGATAGGGTGACAGACATTCAATCCGGCCCTACTTCGCTGTTATGGAGCGCCAAACTCAGCAGTTTGGAAGAGGTGAGAACTCGCGAAGCCCTGAAGACAGTAGTCAGGTCTGAAATTCGAGTAGCGATCAACTGGCTTCTTGCCAGCATTTCAAATCATCCAGAACTACCGTTCAATAGTGGTGAGCCGAGCAGGACTCGAACCTGCGACCCAATTGGACGTTGTCGGCTATCGGCGACCGCCGCTTAGCGTTGCTCGGCTCATGCCTTTCCCTTTTACGGGCAGAGATCATTCTTCTGCTTCTGAAACCTGCCTACGGTTTCATTCAGCGCCTCTGCGCGATCACGTCGATTCCATCATAAGCCGGTCACGGCGAACCAGCGTGGTGGATCCGATGTCGGGTGCGCGACGAAGATAATGGGCGCGACGCAAGGCTGAGGCAACGAGACGGTTGTGTCGAGATAAGAGTTTCCTGCAGTGTCGGCTGGGAATGTCGCCGTGAGTACGTTGACAATCGAAGCATTATTGTTTGCATCGATCGATTGGCAGCTAACTATTGCGCGGAATTCCGGCAGAGGGTTAGTGAAGTTAAAAGGAGGACCAGGAATTACCAAGCCTCGTGTGCGTAATTTCAACTCGCCATTTGCCTTCAAGTTCCCATGGCTTTCAGCGATGATCCAGGCGGCGTTCCCTCCAGGCACGCCACGAATCGGATTGGTCGGCCCCACGTACGGGCCAGTGACGCCTGCCATTGTGCTGAACTCTAAGATGGTGCCGTCGTCGTCCACTCCTTCTGCGGCTGCCAGAACGATTACACCGAAGGCAATCATCATCAAAATCGCTGCGATTCTTTTGTTCATTTGAGTCAATCTCCTTCTACTTGGACACTCGCTTTTTAACTACACCTTCCGGCGGAACTCACTCAACGAGTTTTTCCGAGCATGGGAAGCATAGGTTTGGCGGTGGGCTTGCGCGCCTGTTTCCCATAACAGCCGGTTGGGAGACCGGCGCCTTGCTGCTACGGGTGTAATGAACGGCCGAATTAGAATATGATATTGGCCTTCTTACAATAGCCATTTATGCAATTCTGAAGAGTCCACTTTCGGAGCACGCGATGACCAAGAGAGGTAAGAGCTTAGTTCTGGCAACGATTTCAGTTGACCGTTCGAGCCGGACGCCCCTGTATTTTCAGCTCTATCGAGAGTTACGTGAGGCTATCGAAACTGGGCGGTTTCGCGCTAAGACTCAGCTGCCTTCTTCCAGAGCGCTGGCGCAGGATTTGGGCCTTTCCCGCAAGACTGTCGTTGATGCATTCGAACAGTTGGCGGCGGAGGGTTACTTAGAGTCGACCGTCGGGTCCGGAACTTACGTCACTGGCGCGTTGCCGGAAGTAATGCCGGCGTCACAGTTGAATCAGGGAAAGACGGACGATAGCGGCGTTACCCGACGACCTTCCTCTCCCCGGGGAAAAAAGATCGCCGCCGCTTCACCGTTCTTTCCCGCGGTCAAAGCGATGCCTTTTCGTCACGGGCTGCCGGCGCTCGATGCATTTCCACTCAAGCTCTGGGCCCAACTCGCGGGGAAACGACTTCGCGGTCTCTCGCGAGAGTTACTGGGATATGGCGACTCGAAGGGCTACCGTCCCTTACGCGAAGCAATAGCCTGGTACCTTGGAACGGCAAGGGCCGTACGCTGTGAGCCTGAGCAAGTAGTCGTAGTTGCTGGATCACAACAGGCGATCTATCTAACGGCCCTCGTGCTCCTCGATAAGGGCGATTCTGTATGGATCGAGGATCCAGGTTATCTTGGCGCGCGCGGTGCATTCCAAATAGCGGGAGCCCATCTCATCCCCGTTCCGGTAGATGAACAAGGCTTGAGGGTTAGCGAAGGGCTGAGACTTGATCCCAATGCGCGGCTGGTTTACGTGACGCCTTCCAATCAGTATCCATTGACGGTGACAATGAGCCTGTCCCGGCGTCTCGAACTCCTGGAGTGGGCCAGAAACTCCGGCGCTTGGATAGTAGAGGATGATTACGACAGTGAGTTCCGGTATAACAGCCGCCCCATTGCGTCTCTGCAAGGTTTAGACAGGTATGGTCGGGTAATATACCTGGGAACGTTCAGCAAACTACTGGCGCCCACTCTGCGCATCGGTTATTTCGTTCTCCCGCCCGAACTGGTAGACGTTTTCTCGGTCGCCAGCAGTCTTATCAGCCGCCATCCGCCTAGTTTGGAACAGATTGTTTTAACTGACTTCATAGAGCAGGGACACCTGGCCAGGCATATCAGACGAATGCGGACCCTCTATATGGAACGACAGGCGGATTTCATCGACTCCGCCCGCAGCGAACTGGGTGGTCTTCTAGAGATCACAGCGCCTGACGCTGGCACCCATGTGGTTGCAAAGCTGCCGCGCCGCGTGGATGCTCGGGTCGCCGCTCGTTCCGCGGAGCTCCATGGCGTTGAAAGTAGGCCGCTCCCGAATTATTTCCTTAACGGGTCGGGACCAAGCGGTCTGATACTAGGCTATGGTGCATTTACGAAAAGGCAAACCCGCACAGGCATGCAAAAGTTGGCAGTGGCTTTGGGCCAGCGAGAACGATTACTGTAATCACTGAGTTCTCCGAAAACCGAGCCGTAATGTTCCGCTTTCAAGCTGAACCAAGTCTCTACCCGACGGACTGATCTCCTTTAATAGGATAATTCATGAAGTGGTGATGCGCACCAGTTCGCTGCGTTCGTCACCTCCTTTGACCGTCACTGCCAGGATGAAGCCAACATTTTCTGCATAATACTTCTGCTCGACCACGCCGGGATCCAACCGAGTCGTCTCCCTGGTTAACAGCAGATGGTCGAAGCACCCGTACAAAACGCAGGTAGACTCCTCCAGGCTTAGCACTCGAGCCATGTCTTCGGCCACGCCTCGAGCAAACTCCTGATGATAGCGATCCCCGACTTGAGGATTCGCCTCCATAATGATGCCAGGCTCAGCATCGTCCACTCCAGCCTCCCAGGAACCTTCTGTGCTAATCACGTTGCCGGCCGGATCAAGTTCCTTTGAGTCTTCACCGAAGTACCAAACATTTCCGTAGATGTCCTGGGCATACCAGTCGAGAGTGTCTTCGACTAAAATTCCATTCTCGAAAGCCTGGTCACGCACCTCAGTACATTTAACACCGAGGATTCTCTTGGTCTGGTGAGTGACAAAAGTCTTGTTACTGGAAGGAATTCCGTCCTTCTCTCCTTCGTAGAAAAAAGTGGTTCCTGGCCTAAGCGGAAAGAACTTGTTGTTCACTTCCTTGACGAAGTTAGCAGGGTCCACACTGAGCTCATTCGCAGCAGCGATAGAAGCCATCGCTACTATTATCGCCAGCGCGCTCGTTAGTGTGACCAACGATTGTTCCTTTTTCATCGTTTGACCTCCTTTGTTAGAATCACATCAAATCTACGATTCTACGCCGCGGAATATTCCGCTCAATAGTGGTGAGTTCAGTAAGTGAGAACCTGCGACCCACTGGTTTTCGGCCAGATGGTCCAAGTAAGTGGACTAGCCTGACCGCCAAAGCTAAGTCCTTTAAATCCAATAGTGGTGAGCCGAGCGGGACTCGAACCTGCGACCCACTGGTTAAAAGAGCGGCTAAGCCGATTCCTTCCAGTCACGCTTCTTGAGATCTATTAACATTTTTTCGCAGGTTGCATCCGCCTCGGAGCTACTTTGTAACATCCATTCATATCTGCTTTCTGGTATTCGGGTCTCAATTTTGTCACAGAACGGGAGCGCGACAGAATGGCCTGTGCTTCCCCACAGCGGACAGAGACCAATCGCCTGGATTGAGGGCAGCGGAACTCGGGATTGCGCCAGTCAGATGGGCGAAGGCGCAAATTTCCGACGCAGAATCAAAAGCCCCCTAATCGGCCTCAATGGCAGACGATGACTGGGCCTGACAATTCGCAGCGATACCCATTTGGCGTGGGCTTTAGATGAGGCAGTTGGCACTATTGAGCTAGCTGCTCAACATTGATATATTAGGCGCCGATAATCGAAGCACTCTTTTCATTTGTCCAGTTGATTGTTCTTAGGGCGGGTTTCTACCCCTGGTTCTCGTTACCGACTCTCTCCAACGACGTGAGCGGCGAATGAGAGACTGCATCCGTGACTTCGCAACAGACCTCTAATTGATACTCGAAGCCCTCTCGCCCTGATGGGAGCGGGGACATCCATTCGCAGGAGCTTACCCATGGAAAAGAAGAGAGACGTTATTGTTGGTATTGGGGGAGCCGCTGGAGACGGATTAGACAAGTCCGGCGACACGATAGCGAAAACTTGTAGTCGACTTGGCCTCTATGTAACTGCCTACAATAGTTACCAATCGGTGATTCGCGGCGGCCATATTTGGCTGCGAGTGCGCATAGCCGAGGAAAAGGTCTCCTCGCATGGGGATCATCTGAATGTGCTGATCGCACTGAATCAAGATTCTATAGAACGCCACGCCCGTGAGGTCGAACCCGGTGGCGCCGTCATATACAACGCAGACAAGCTCACCTGCGACTCAACGCTCATTAGCAGCCAGGTACTGCTTGTCCCATTGCCCATTAAGGAGCTAACCAAATCTTTTGGGCGCCTTCCACCGATAATGCAAAACACTGTAGCGCTGGGCGCCCTCCTCTATCTGCTCGGCCTGGAATTTGACATGGCAGCAAGCGTGTTGGCGGATACGTTCAAGCACAAGGGCGACGCAGTCGTGGAGCAGAACGTCCGGGTCGCACGAGCTGGATACGATTACGCGAAAGATATTTCTGTTCCGCTTGGCTACGAATGGGATTACACGCGCATCAAGAGACCCTTCATCACTGGTAATGAGGCTTTCGCCTTAGGTGCAGTTGCAGCCGGCTGTAAGTTTTACTCAGCATATCCAATGACGCCAGCTTCATCCATCCTGCACTGGATGGCCGCGCATGGAGCCAAGTGCGGCGTGGTAGTCAAGCAGTGCGAGGATGAGTTGGCCGTTGTCAACATAGCTATAGGCGCGGGGCACGCTGGGGTACGAGCGATGTGCGGCACGTCAGGCGGCGGATTTGCCCTGATGACGGAGGCCATCGGACAGGCTGGAATGATCGAAGCGCCGGTAGTGATTATCGAAGTCCAACGAGGCGGACCATCCACCGGTATCCCTACCAAAACGGAGCAAGCTGATCTCAATCAGGTTTTCGGCGCGTCCCAGGGCGATTACCCTCGCGCTATCATTGCGCCAACCGATACAACCGACTGTTACTACACAGCGGTCGAGGCACACAATCTTGCGGAGAAGTATCAGCTTCCGGTCACAATCATTTCCGACTTGCTGCTCTCAGAGCATCCGGAGACCATCGAGGCTGATGCTTTACGCCACGATGTGCCGATCGAGCGTGGTGAAATCGTTTCCGATTGGTCTAACGAGAAGGGGCAGTTCAAGCGATACACATTCACCCGCTCGGGAGTCTCGCCACGCGCTTTGCCTGGCTCGGAGGGAGCGATGTATGTGGCAGCAACCGACGACCACGACGAAGAAGGCGTTGTGATCAGCGATGTCTTCACCAACCCGCCCATCCGTCGCAAGATTCAAGAGAAGCGCATGCATAAGCTTGACAAGGTCTTGCAGGAACTCACTCCGCCTAAACTGGAAGGCCCACCCGATGCTGAGGTCACTCTGATCGGCTGGGGCTCGACGAAGGGTGTGATTAGTGAAGCCATTGCTTTACTTGCTGAGCAGCGCGTCCGCGCCAATCATCTTCAGATCAAATACCTCTATCCTTTTCACGCCAGCGAGGTGAGCGAGATTCTCCGCGGCACGAAGCGCACGGTCTGCGTTGAGTGCAATTACACCGGGCAGTTCGCGCGTCATCTGCGTGCTGAAACCGGCTTCGGTGTTGATGATCTGATCTTGAAGTACGATGGTGAACCGTTCGAACCACATCACATTGTCGAACAACTACGCGCGATTCTTGAAGACCAGCCGCGTTCGACTGATGTCACGCTGGAAGAGGCGCGAGAGATGGGCTATCACTACATTCGTGTGCACCTGGCGGATAAAGTACGACCCGGGAAGATTGAGAAGATTGAGGAGAGTGAATACGGCGAGCCATTGTGGCAAATTGAGATGGTAGCCCGCGACGGCGGCGAAAAGCGCGGCGATTTGTCTATCGGGACCGCCACGGGCTCAACTTACTCATGGCAAGCTGTTAAAGCTCTGACAGCAGAGGCAGGATAAAGAGTCGTGAGTCTGGAGTCGTGAGTCGTGAGTCTGGAGTCGTGAGTCTGGAGTCGTGAGTCATGGCGATTCTCCTTGACTCCAGACTCCAGACTCCAGACTCCAGACTCCAGACTCACGACTCCAGACTCCAGACTTCAGACGCGGAAGGAGACGCAGATATGGCTACAGTAATTGAATTGCCCATCGAAACCTACGCAAGTGAGGTTGAACCAGACTGGTGTGCAGGGTGTGGTGATTTCGGAGTGCTGCGCGCGCTCCAAATCGCTGTTGGAAGGTTAGGAATTGAGCCCAAAGACTTGATGATCGTGTCCGGCATCGGCTGCTCATCGAACTTGCCTGGTTTCATAAATTCCTATGGGGTGCACAGCTTGCACGGACGTGCTGTGGCTGTCGCCACAGGAATCAAGCTCGCCAATCATGCCTTGAACGTAGTAATTACTGGCGGAGATGGCGATGGTTACGGAATCGGCTTAGGACATTTCATACACGCGATGAGGCGCAATCTGGATTTGACCTACATTGTGATGAACAACCAGATTTACGGACTAACCACCGGTCAGGCCTCCCCCACAACGATGAAAGAGGTGCGCACCAAGTCCACGCCGTTGGGCAATGTTGAACTCCCGATTAACCCCCTCGCCCTGGCGCTCGTCTCTGGGGCAACATATGTAGCGCGTGGTTTTTCAGGTGAGAACAAACATCTGGCGGATCTCTTTGCGGGAGCCGTCGCTCATAAAGGGTTTTCGCTGGTAGACGTTTTCAGCCCATGCGTTACTTACAACAAGATAAATACCTACGATTATTTCCGCAAGCGCAACTACAAACTTGAGGTCGAGCCTGGCTACGACGCGAACAATGTTGAGCTCGCATTAGAGAAATCATTCGAGTGGGGTGACCGTATCCCGATAGGTGTCTTCTACCAAAACCATCAGCCAACATATGAGGATCAGGAAGTGGCGCTCCGGAATGGCCCTTTAGTCCAGCAAAAGCTCGGGCTGAATAAAGAGACATTCGATGAACTTATGGAGGAGTTCACCTAAAGCGTTCCCGTTGATGAACTGAGTTTTCGTGAGCGACAGCTGAGCTTTACACAATGCCCCGCATGATTGGGCACAGATGACCGGGGGCTTGATTCTTCCGCGATCTAATCGACATCAAGGCCCAGTTCTTCGCAAATCATTTCCTTCACGGGAGGCAGCGCCTCTGACACGGCACAAACCTCGTAATCCTCGATTCTGTGCTCCCAACATGCGTGTTCTTGCTTTACCGCCCACTCCGTCCGCAGCACGAGTCCTTCGAACTCACCGTCCTCGCGCATTAAGATCATGCCGTGGCCTTTGCCATTCGGGCCGACGAACTCTGCTATTAAGACTGGGAACATCATCTTTTTTCTCCGTCGGTTTTGCGTGGTGAAGTCTTCTACGAATTTCAATTACTCAGGCAATCCGCGCCTTGCAAAAATAGACAGCCTTCCTTTGGCGGCTGAATAATAATGCTGGAACAATTCAGATTCAAGGGGAAGCAGCAGAAATAAGTTCAAGGTGTTCACAATTGTGAACACAATAAAGGCGTCACCGGCTACGCTGAAGAGTAAAGCAACCTCAGGTAGTACCGAGCAACTAATTCAAATTTTTTGTGTATTCATCAACGTTATTCTCCTGGATGATGACTTTCGGAATGACAATCGAAATCAAAGACACGGTCAAGAACGCGTTCCTGTCAGTTTGCAGGAAGCGGGGATTGAGGACTTCCGTTTCCATGATTGTCGGCATACAGCTATTACGCGGATGATTCAGGCTGGGATACCAGCGACAGAAACAATGAAGATCTCCGGCCATACTCAGTTCGTCACGTTCGCGCGTTACGTCGGTGTCAACGAGCAGCGGCGCGAAAAGGAGCAGCAAGGCTCGCCGAATATATTACGCAATCCGGCGCGAACGAATTGCAGGAGCTAGTGCTTTAGGGGCCGTTAGTTTATCTCATTGACGCCATCAATATGCTAATCAGTCTGGATGCTTATCCAATGAGGATGCTAGAATTAAGAAGCAGGTGAGACCATGTCCCTCAGACTAAAGGCAATTTACAAGGATGGAGCATTCGTGCCTATATCAAACGGCGAGAAGTTAAATGTGTCGGAAAACGCGGAAGTCGAAATAACCGTGCATGATCCTTACGGCTTGCCGCCGACGGCAACGAGCGACGAAGAGCGGGAACGCGCCTTACGCGAATTGTTCGCAAGCTGGGACGCGCACCCGCTTCGTTCCGACGCTCCCCGTCTGACCCGTGACGAGATGCATGAACGCCGTTGACACGAATGTTTTGATCTACGCGCGTGACCCACGCGACTCTGTTAAGCAGCAAAGAGCGCGCGCGCTCACCGCCAACCTGACAGACGGTGCGCTGCTTTGGCAAGTCGCGTGTGAGTTCATCGCCGCGTCGCGCAAACTTACGACGGTCGGTTACACGCAAGCGCAAGCGTGGGGCGAGTTGGAGCAATTGCGCGTGCTGTGGAAGCTAATTGTGCCTTCAGAGAACGTCTTTGTGCGCGCCGAAAAACTGACGGCAAACCACAACCTTTCGTTCTGGGACGCGATGATCATCGCGGCGTGCATGGAAGGCAGTATCACGCACCTTTACACGGAAGACTTTGACAATTCGGTCAAACATGCGACGGGCGTCGAAATCGTGAATCCGTTTTGACGCCGCGCTTCAGCCCGCGACACAGCGCAGACGGTTATCTCGCAGAGCGGAAGGTGATCAGAATGAAGCGGATGGCCATAGAAGTCGCGCCAAGCGGCCCGCGGGCCCACCGGAACCGGCCCCTTGGTTTTAGTTAGAGACACCGCGCCGATTCTCACTCTCGTGCATGCATAGTTGCCACGCCTTTCGGAACCTATCTTGAAAGTTAGGCCTAGAAACACTAGTTTTGGAAATTCCGCTTTCGAAAGTGTACGCGGTGCCAAACCCGCAACAATATAAGTTGCATCTGGCGTCCTGGAACGGAGCCGACCATCCGCTCGGTAAGAGGCACTGGGTCCCGCATCCCCATGCGGTCACGATGTAATGACCGGCGAAATTCGGCTTCTGAACTGCTGCCTCCCGAAGCCGCGTGTGGTACATGCGTGCGTCAGGATCGCGTAAATCCAGAGGGGCGTTCTTACCTATGTATGCTTCTATTACCGGGTAGTCTTTAAAGCGCGGCCTGCCAGCTTGCGCCGCGGCAGGCTCGACGAAAGCGAAGAAGGTCAAGACTAATGAAAGGAGTATCCGCATTTAGCAATTCGGTTTAGCTGTGGCTCGCTTGATTATCAAGCAATTGGACTTTGACATTCAGGAGCTGGTCGAGGCGCGTGAAGAGGTTTCAGATTTTAGGGTTAATCGTTCGGATATACCAGTGACCAATACCGCTCTTTCGTGCTGCAATTGATCCATCCTGGATTAGCTCTTTCATCATTCGGTCCAACTCACTGCCGCGCACTGTCGCCATGCCTTGCTCTTTCAACTGGGCTTCAAGTCGAGTGCTGGACAATTCGGGTGTTTGGTCGCCCTTGGGAAGAGCCCGCAAAACGGCTTTCACTGCTTCTAACAACTCGGGATTCAGCCTAATGCGAGGACGTTGATCTGCAGTTGGAAACTTAGACATCCCTTTCAGGGTCACTTCTTGGTACGTTAGAGGGAAACTTGGAGGGAATCTGACCTCCCACGAGTGCATCACCTCTTAAAATCTTCAAGTTTCCTAACAAATTGACTTGAGCCGAGCAGGACTCGAACCTGCGACCCACTGGTTAAAAGCCAGCCCAAAGTCGTTTTGCTGGGTTTCAGTAGTCGCACCTAGTCTCAACTTGTTGCATGTTTCTGCCTAAAACCATTACATTCGACAGTCAGTAGTTTTCAGTAGTTGCGCGTGGTTCGCACACTATCCGCACACTGGAAATGGACCAGGCGAATGAGTGAGCGTGCGCACTCTCTCGGCCCATAGGCGGGCTCTTGAGGCCTTTAGGTGTAAAGTTGTGGACTTTTGGAACTCTTCAATTTTATGGAATCAGAGATCGACGTCGTCAAAAAAATAGATTGCGAGCGCGCGGAAGAACTACTTGATGCGCTAGGTCCAAGAAGTGAACATTTTAGGGATCGACATGACCCTTCGCGAAGATACCAGCAATTTATCTTTAGAGGCCATGAAGATGACCGTTTTGAGTTGGTTCCGACTGCCTTAAGGATAAGGAACCCAAGGTTTAAAGATGTGTTGATAAAATCAAGGCATGGTTCTGGTACTTGGGGAGTGGTTGAAAGCGAGCCGGCGGACAAAAACAAGGAAAGATTTGTTGAAGCCCACCACCCGACAATTCGAGTTCGCCATCCATTGACGCAACTCTGGCTCAATCGGGACCAGATCCGTTCTGAAATGCTAATGCTCATTGACTTCTTTCAGTTCGCGGATGCAGGCGGGCTACCCTTACCAGAAGACAGTCGTAGTCTGCGATTCTCGTTCGAAGAGTGGCTGATTTCGTTCTCTGGCATGTACCGAAAGGATAAAGCGAATCACGGCCTAAGATGGCCGCCCCCCAACCTTTTGTCGATTATCGCATTGGCTCAACATTACGGTGTTCCGACTCGATTACTTGACTGGACCAGAAGCGCCTACATTGCGGCATACTTCGCCGCTAAGGGTGCTGTACAATCGACAAATTCGGACGCTACGCATCTCTCAGTTTGGGCTTTCAATAGTCAGTTTTACAGAGTTAGAAGAAAGCTCAATTCGGATCAGGAAAAAGTAAAGATCATTACTGCCCCGGCTGCTGGAAATCCGAACCTACACTTACAAAAGGGCCTCTTCACAATATATCAGCCCGAATCACTTCACCCTGGAGACCCCGTTGATCGCAAGCCGCTGGATCGCGCCATAGGACCATACGGAGTTGTGCCACTTTTTTTTCGTTTTCGCTTACCGCTAGTCCAAGCAAACAAGCTTCTCCAGTTGCTGTTTCTCGAGGGAGTTAGCGGAGCCAGTGTCTACGCGGGTTACAAGGGAGCGGCTGAAGCCACAACAGAACATATGTACTGGGATAATTGGGATAGGCCCGGAGACATCTGGCAACACTTTGCGTCGGTGGACTAAAAAAAGCGGCAAGCCCGAAAGCCTTGCCGCTCGTTGTTGTGTGGGATTTCGTTTAGTTTCCGTAAAGTACGCCAGCGATTCTGTCTTTAGCTGATTGCTGCGCCCTTTTCCAGAGGGGTGGCTTCTTTTAGATTCGAAGCGTGAGGCGGGACAAATCTAATACACTTGATTACTAGGCCGCGCTTCCGAGCACCCGCGCCACATTCAACTGCCTCATTCAACCATTACCTTTCACTGAGAGCAGCCTCTTTCCCGAGATTTCGCACACTATTCGCACACCAAAAGCGAAGAGCAGCGCTCTTGTTATCAAGGAACTGCTCCTAACTTGTTCATTCGATTGGTGAGCCGAGAAGGACTCGAACCTGCGACCCACTGGTTAAAAGAGCCTTCGAGCCGATTACAACCAGTTAGGGCTCTCTAGATCTATTAACATTTTACACAGGTTGCAGCCGCTTCGGAGTACATCTAGTAACGGCCATTCATATCTGTTTGCGGGTATTCGCGTCACAAATTTGCCCACAAAGAATCTGCGCAGTCCACTCATGGTTTGCTCGACGAGCCACCAACCAGAGATTAGACATCTGCTTTCAGGTTCGTCGCTTGTGATACGTCAGCTTCGTCCCGTTTCAGATGCGAGGTGAATTCATTGGTTTAATATGTTCAGGTATGCTTGCACTGCACTAAATAGTCCCATCTCCAGGGCATCCGCTACCAAAGCATGTCCGATGGAAACTTCCAGAACGTTTGGGATTGAGCAAAACTCACCCAAGTTCTCTAGATTCAAATCATGTCCCGCATTCACTCCAAGCCCAACTTCTTGAGCCGCCTTTGCCGCACGGGTAAACTGCTCTAATACTGCTTCAGCTTTAACGCTGCCGTAGGCTGCGGCGTAAGGTTCGGTGTATAGCTCTATGCGATCGGCGCCAACTTCCCTCGCTCTTTCAAGATGAGCGCTGTTGGCATCCATAAATAAGCTGACTCTAGTTCCCGAGTCTTTCAACTCTTCGATAATCGGTCTCAAACGTTCACCATCTTCGGCTAGATTCCATCCATGATCTGACGTGAATGCATCGGGACTGTCAGGCACCAAAGTACATTGGGTGGGTTTCACCTTGCGAACTATCTCCATAAACTTCGCAAAAGGATTTCCTTCAACATTAAATTCAATGTTTGGTACAGCTGCGAGCAAATCTGCGAGGTCATAAACATCAGAAGGCTTTGCGTGGCGCTCATCAGGGCGCGGGTGAACAGTAATGCCATGCGCTCCCGCGCTTATACAAATCTGCGCCGCTTTCGTGACACTGGGAATGCCGATATTCCGTGCATTTCTTAGTAGCGCAACCTTATTAAGGTTGACACTAAGTTTGGTCAATTCTGTTTTCCTCCATTTTCCTTTTTTGGGACGTCCAAG
>Ga0137404_10001218_pt1 | contig 16779 bp, 17 predicted proteins | sample CZOMad2_1_16fung_FD_108285 | JGI IMG/M metagenome (GOLD analysis project Ga0137404, IMG submission 108285) | Vadose zone soil fungal communities from Angelo Coast Range Reserve, California, USA - CZOMad2_1_16fungal (Illumina Assembly) | ecosystem: Environmental > Terrestrial > Soil > Vadose...
AGTTGCTCGACGATGATGTCCTTGACCTTCTCTTCGATCGATTTTTCCGCCATAAAATTTGTTCGGTTTGTGTTAGTCGCGCGTGGAAAAGCTTACAGCAGCCCCGGCCACAGCATCGCAAGTAAATGAATTAAAGAGGTTGTCAATCATTTTCAGGCTTGCGCCCAGGGACGTTCGCCCTGCAATCCCTCCGAGGTCAGCGCAGCGCGTCGTTTCACCCAGATTCTTGCTGTTTGCTTCCATTTGCCATTCGAGTAGATGAAACCGATGACATCTCCCACCGTCGAGACTGTCGATCTTCTCGATCTGAAGCTGCTACCTGCATGGGTGAAAGAACCTGCTGAGGCGAGAAGCTATGCGCGCTACACGGGAGACGAAGGGAGCGGGCGGCAAAAGGCTGAGCACGATCCGCGACGCAGCAAATCAAAACGCCGAACCTCCAACGTAGAAGGTCCAACACTCAGGCAAGACGGGCGACATCGCGAGGCATTACGAAACAAAACCGGCAGCAGTGCTCGCCATTGGCACGGGCCGAAACATCGCCCCTCGCCGAATCGCGACGATCCAGTTACGCGAACGCCGCCAGTCACGATCCGTTTCCTGGTATACTTACCTGCACTCGAGAATGTAGTCGCGCAGATCCAGTCCGGCTCAGTTGCATATTCGCTATTTGCGCTGGCGCGATTGTTTCTGGAAAAACCGGTGGGCTATGAGGTTTGCCTCACAGCAAGGGCGGAATCGCCTCTTTATCAGCTTGGCGACAACGGTGTGGTGTTTGTGGATCGAGAATTCCTCGAGCGAAACGCATTCCGATTCGCTCAGCGCGATTTCTACCAGATCGAGGCTGTGGAGACTGATCCGATCAAAGGGAATTTCTCGAATGTGGCGCGATGCCGATTAAGCGGAACGCTTCTCGGGCCGACCAACTATCACAATTATCAACCGCAGCTGCGCAGCCTTTACGAGCAACGCTTCAGCCGCCGCATGAGTTTTGCCGATTATCAGCGGCAAATCGAAATTGTAAGCGATGCCGAGTTAATCGACCGCTGGAAAGAAGAAGCCCGAAAAGTCACGACCTATAAAACATTAGGAGAAGAAACTCCTGTAACATTTTCTTCTCCAGTCGAAGTGGAACGGCATTTTCGGTCGAACTATTTGCCGGGATTGATCCGTAGCGTGGAGGAAGTGACCATCGGCGGAGCGTTCAGCCGGCGTTTGTCGGACCGGACACTGAATCGGCTGATCGAAGAGGCCTGGGCGCGCGAAACCCGCTCGCCTTCAAACATGATGCAGAAGCTCGCGGGCAAGTTTCGACAAAACGGTTTGCACGTTTTCCGCCATCGCCGCGGCATGTTGTTTGTCTCGCCCACGCGGCCACGTGCGTTTGCTCATGAACAGGCTGGCGTGTCTTCGTCTGTGAATGCGATTCTCAAAGCTGTATCCGAAACCCCAGGCATCAATCGCAAACAGCTTTTCGGAAGCTTGACCGGCGATAGCGCGAGCGAAGATGCGGAGCCACGCACGCTGGCGCTCGCGTCCGACCTGCGTTGGCTGATCAATGAGGGTTACGTCATCGAGTTCAACGATGGCTCCCTTGATCTGCCGCGGCCGAAAGCCAGCCCACAGCAGAATGTGGCAGCCGTCGAATCTGCCGCGAGCTTGTCGAATGGGTCAGCCGCCGAGCTCGCGGAGCAGCCGCACGCCACCGAGAGCGCCTCTACAGTTTAATCGGCCATTCTTAGATGGCACCAGCTTTTTTGAGCGCCTTGTAAGCGCCGTGCTTGTTGATCGTCTTGAGACCCCGCGCCGTGACGCGGACACGCACAAATTTCTTTAGTTCCGGCACCCAAATCCGCTGGCGTCGTAAATTTGGTGCGAAGATGCGCGGCACCATTTTCGTCACGTGCCGACCGACGCCGCCTTTTTTCTTCGCCAAACCGCGCCGGTGAATGACGCTGCCGCGCATCGGTTTGGATCCTGTAATATCGCAAATTCTTGACATAATCTGAGCCCAACAGGGCCGCGTAAGCTGCCGTGCGCAGGTCAGCGCGTCAAGTAGATCGCAACGCGAACCACATACGAACTACCAGCGCTGAGTGTTTGGTTGAACGCGCAATCGCTGCTGGCAGTCAAACCTAGCTCGCATAAGAGGTAATCGAGTTTGCCGGGATCGATATCGCACAAAAACCGATGCACAAAAACAATCACAAACTGCGGATCGGCATCATCGGAGCAGGCAACATAGTTCGCACTCGTCATTTGCCCGCGCTCAAGAAGCATCCAGAGCTCGAGATTGTCGCCATCTCCAATTTGACCTACGAAAGTGCCGAAAATTTTTGCAGGGAAAATCTGCCGGAAGCGACACCGATAAAGAACTGGCCGGACTTGGTGGCGCTGCCGGACATCGACATTGTCTGGATCGGCACACCGCCTTACATGCATTCGGCGGTGACGATTTCCGCGCTTGAAGCCGGTAAACACGTGTTTTGTCAGGCGCGCATGTCGATGGATTTGGCCGAATCAGAAGAAATGCTCGCGGCATCAAAACGTTATCCCGAGCTGGTGACCATGCTTTGCCCGCCACCATTCGGCATGCGGGCGGATTTGCTGGTGAAAAAAATCTTGGCGGAAAATTACATCGGCCGGCCCCATCACGTGCGGCTTCAAAGTTTCACCGGCAATTACTTGGATCCTGACGCTCCGGCGCACTGGCGGCAAAAAATTGAGATCAGCGGGCTCAACACTCTAACGCTTGGAATTTACGTCGAGGTATTGCAACGCTGGCTCGGCGATATCAGCGGCGTGTTCGCGCGCGAAAAAATTATCCATCCCATTCGCGAAGGTTACGACGTGATCGTTCCTGATTTGCTCACCGTTCTGTGCAGTTTCGAAAACGGCGCGGAAGGCATCCTGGAGTTTAGCGGTATCGATGCGTTCGCGTTGGGTGATCGGCTGGAAATTTACGGCAGCAACGGCACGCTCACGTACGATTTCGCTTCCGATGTCGTGCAAGCGGGCAAGGTAGGGGATCGGGCGCTGCACGTGGTCGATGTTCCCCCAGAATTGGAAGGTGAATGGCGTGTAGAAGAAGATTTTCTCGCCGCGGTGAAGTCAAAGGGCCGGGTGCGTCCGCATCCGACATTCGACGACGGCCTTCGATATATGCGCGTCGTGCAAGCTGTCGCCGATTCCCGGGCGCGGAATGAATGGGTAGCGATCAAAGACTGAATGCAAGACCGATGGGCTCGCGACTGAAGAGACCAGCCCGGTCAGGGCGTCATCGTGTTTCCTACCAAATACCTTCTCACCACTAGTGCCCACACCAGCATTGTGACCAGTTGGTACCACGCGAAGAACCGATCGTAACCGCGTCGGTTGATAATGAGACCGCCGCCAGCAAGAAGCGCATATTGCCCGACAAACGGAACGTACCACACCGGCTGGAAAAGTTCCCCATGAACTGCCGTCTGCGCGATGTCGAGCAAACACATCGCGATGAACGCTGAGTAATAGCCCGCGCGGTTGCGTTCGAAGCGGCCATGGTGCTCTTCCGCCTCCGAAAGGTCGGGCGGGTAAAGGAAGACTGTGAGCAAGTACAACACGACCGTCCAGGCAATCAGCACCAGGAATTTGTCGAAAGTCCAGGTGACCTCGGCGTTCCACCTGAATGTGATCCACCACTGCAAAACCAGCAGCAGCAGGGTCGCGATAGTGAGGACAATATGGACCTCATCGATCGGGTTTTCTTTGCGTCGGTAAAACGCGCGCCCGGCGCCTGCGAGCAGGTTCGTCACACCCAGACCGATGATTATGGACATGAGCGCAGCAATGAACTCGAAGCTGCTCATCAAGTTTTGTGCACTCTGCATGGCGCGCGACCTTAGCGCAGGCCAACTCAGGAAATCGAGCGGCAAATGCAGCGTGCGTTACCCAAATCGTTACATTCCGCGAGGTAAACTATCCTTCGGTAACAACCAACTCAGCGCGTCATTCAAATCTGCCAGCGCTGTGCCTGCGATCGGATCATTATGATGGGCGCCGTGCAAAGCGATCACGCACTTTTCGCCGGCGTACGCGTCAACCACCAGCCGGTGAAACCGAGGCGCGACCACTTCATCGCTTTCGGCCAGCAAAAAGATTGCCGGCGCATAAATCGCTCTGGCGTTCGCAATACTGTCGAGATCTCGTGGGATCTGCAATGCGATTGGACCTGCTAACAGCCACAGGTTCCACCATCCAAACTGACGCAGGATCATTTCCCGGAGCGGCGGTGGATTATGCAAAATCAATCCCGCGACGGGACGATGTACCGCGATGTGAAGCGCAGCGGTTGTGCCGATGCTTGTGCCGAAAGGCACGATCGGTCGACCGTCTGCGGAACGTCTTAATTCATCGAATGCGACAAGCGCGGCCGGTCCAATCCGCGATAACCGCGCCGGTCCCGTACTGCCGCCGAATCCAGGATAATTCATTCCCCAGATTTCAACCGCGCGATCGCTCCACATCTCAGCCTCGGCAGCAGTCCAGCGATCAGCGCGATCTGCGTTGCCGTAAAAACGCAAAATGAAAATATCTGCGTGACCCTGTTCTTGTGCTCGACGCGATTTTGCCGTCCATACTTCCAACTCGCCGTTCTGAAACGGAACTGTTTTGCGGACGGCACCACCAGCATCGATCGGCGCTCTTGTTGGAAAAAGAATTAGATGATCCGGCAAATGACCAAAAAACATCACGACCAAATATACGATGCCAATCGCGATCAATCGCCCCGGCCCCGGAAGAATTCTTATCTTCACATTTGGTTAGCCCACGAAGCACAGAAGTGGCGCGAAAATTTTAGAATGAGGGAGCGCGAATGACGAATGGCAAAGTAAGTGCGAATGCTCAAACGACGAAAAAGAGGTTTACTGGTTCCTCGTATTACATTTCGGCATTCATTCGTCATTAGACATTCGTCATTCGTCACTTTTTGTGATCTCCTTCTTCTCAAGCTTCCGGTATCCGACGACGAGTAGGACGATGAAAGCCGCGAGAAGCGAGGAGAACTTCAGCTGAGCCGAAAGCTCCGACCAGTAATTGAAGTAACCATCGGAGACGCTGAAGATGCCGCCGAACATCAGCCCCGTGCCAATAGCTTGGACGCCCAGGAATGCGCCAACGATGATCGTAATAAGGCCGAGCGGCACGGCGACTGCGAAAAGATGCTTCTCGAACACTTTCTCAGCGGCTTTATACTCCGCATCCTTCTTCTGATACTCCGCAGAATTTGAATCAATCAGCGGTGCAACATGGTAGTCCTGCCATCGCGGTTCTGGCGAGAACGAGCTGACCGCGTAGTGAATCATCGCCGGAAACACAACCGCGATGCCAAATGCGAGTGCGAATTTCTTTGCAATCATGCGCAAACGCTATGCCTGCGAACGCATGATGCGTTAATCGATAATTTCTCGCATCATCATTGATTTAACTGATGACCGTACTGCTGATTCGCAAAAAGCGCTGCGTCTGGCGGCGTTCCTTGCCGGGAAAAGAGCGCCATTGATCCAATGAGCTCGCAAACCCTATGCAATTGTGGATTTGATCTCGTTTGTTTTTTCCCCGGCCCCGAGGAATCGCTGATACAGAAATGATGCAAGAATTGCGATGACGGCGACGACAACGAACGCACTGATGCGATAAAGTTGATCGAGCTGCGAAAGGTCGTGAAAGAAAAGTTTCACGACCGTAATCCCGAGCAAGGCGAGACTCGCGTAACGGACCGGCGCAGTTCTTTTGCGGATGCCGACGATGAGCAGGAGCAAGGCGAACAGCGCCCACGCGATGCTGTAGCTCATGTCGCGCGCGAAATTTCCGGTGAATTCAAAGGTCAATGCGGGTGCGCCCGGGACGCTGAAGTAATCGGCGATCTCGATGTTTACGAGCAGGAATGCGAGCACGATGCCGAGTGTGTAAAGCAACGGCAGCGCGTTGTGCCCGAGCACTCGATTGCGCGGCGGCGCGAGCAATTGCGCAGCAGCGAACAAACAAACCGTCGCAACGCCATAGGTGTAAAGGTACCAGTTCAAAATGGGGAACGCGGCGCGCGAATGGTAGGAGAGCACGGCTGGATTGAGAGCGAGGCGCGTGAATGCGGTCACGAGCAATGCAACGCCGGCCACTGGTAGTCCAGGATGTGGCACGCGGCGGAAGAGCCAGCAGAGTGCCGCGCCTTCCAAAGCCCAACCAACAGTGATCCATTGTCGATCGAACTCGATCGGGAAAATCAACGTAATGAAAAACAGCGTCGCGCCGCCGAAGAGAGCGAGTTGCGCATTACGTGCCGGGCTGGGGAGCGGTGGGCGTTTGAGCAGTACGAACAGTCCGAGCAAAGGCGGCACCGCAAATGCAGCGGGCACGAGACCAGGAACCCAGTTCGGATACGCGGTGCGAATCAGCTGATAGATCAGATAAAAGTGCAACGGCCCAACCAGGGCGGCTGTAGCCCACGGCACAGTTTTTCCGACGAACTTCCGATGGAAAATGAAGGGAAAGATGCTGAACACCGCGTAAAACCCGAGGTACCAAACCAGCGGCAGCATCGCCCGCGCCGGATCGAAATGTTCGAAATGCCACGCGTGCTCCAATGCGAGAACGCAGGCAAGTCCGATCGCCGGCAGCAGATCGAGCGAAAAGATTTCACTCATGGCGAGGAGTAAAACGACTAACAACAATGCCAGGCCGAATACGGGCGATGGATTCGCCAGCGGTAACCGCAGACTCACCATTATGAGCAGCAGAAACGGCAACGTCGCAGAGAACGCCGGAACTTGCGTCGCGAACTTTGCGCTTGGATTCGCGCGGCGCGCGCCCCATGTCGTCGCAACGGAAAAGAAAATTGCAAAGCCGCCGAGAATGGACAGCGCTGTCGGCAAACCGGTGAGTTCGCTTGGAATCCGTAGCAGCGAGCCGCCTAGTGCAACCAGCGTGAGGAGGAGCACGGCGAGAATCGGCAGGAGCGTGGATGTTGCCAGGGCGAGACCAATCGCGAGAAGATCGAGAAGCAACACGAACGGCCAAACAAGAATTGAAAGCTCGGTGAGCTGAAAAATCGGCATCAACACGAGCAGAAGCGCCAGCGCGGGAAATGCGTGACTCCACCCCGGCATCCGGACACTTCGGAGCCGTTGCAAGACGAGCGGCGTCGCGGAATGAAACAGCGCGAAGATAAAATAAAATATCAGCGCGGTATACAGATGCCTCGTGGTGAGATCGTAATTCGTCCACGCCGCGAGAAGGATGAATGCCGTCAGCCCAGCAAGCGCATGAACAATACTCAGCCTGCTTTCGAGCAACGTGAGCGCGAGCACGCCAAGATCGACAACAAACAAATAGCTGAACAAAAGCGCCGGCCGTTGCGCGATAGTTTCGAATGAGAGCAGATAAAATACCGAGACCATCGCGACTGCCGCCAGACCGATCGCGCCGGCAAGAAGTTCGTGGTTCATTTTTCCGGTGCGCCTTGCCCATGCTACCGCTGCGAGAAAGAGCCCCTGAAATCCGGCAAACACCGCCATGACAACAAGGACCTTGTTGCCGACGAAGTATTTTTCGGGAACAAAGAAGGTCGTGACCCAGGCGAACTGCATTAACACTGTTCCGATTGCGCCCAGAATCGCCAGCGCACTCCATCGTTGCCGTTGCGCGATCGCGAGGAGACCGATGTCGAGCAACGCGATGTACGCGAAAAGGCCGAGCGGCTGATCCTGGCCCGTCGAAAGCAATACGGGCGTGAGGAAACCGCCCGCAATGCCGAGCACAGCGACGACAATCGCCTTTAACCGCACGGCGAGCAGGAACGCGATCGATGTGATCAGCGTCATTAGCAAAAAGGTTGGAATCAGCCCAAAGAATGCGAAGTGATAATAAGATCGAGAGGCAAACGTCACGGCATAGAGCACAAGGATTCCAGTCGCGCACAGCGTCTGCGCGGTGACGGCGTTTTCCTTCCGTTTCAGAAGCAGACCGCCGATGACAAGGCTGACGCCAATGATGAAACCGATGGCAACCCGCAGTTCAGGTGGGATGAGATTGTGCTCGAACGAATATTTCACGAAGAACGCCACGCCGAGGAAAAGCGCGAGCCCGCCGATCCACGCGAAGAGTTTCGCGCCCATGAATTGCTCCCAATTAATCGGCGGCCTGGCTGGCGTTGCGATTTGCGGCACCGTTGCTTTGATGAATCTTTCCGGAATTGGCGGCGGCATCGATTCTTTCTCTTGCTCAACTGGAGCAGGTTTTGTGATCGGAGCCGACTGCGAGACGGCTTTTACTGCTACTACAGCGGCCTCCGATTTCGGGGCGGAAGTGGTATGCCGCCCCAAACTGCGCACTTCGTTTTCAAGTGATGACAATCGCGTAGCTAAATCATTGAGGCCGCGCTTTGCGCTGTTTGCTTTGGCGAGCGCGACAAATGGCAGAACGCAAATCGCGATCAACAGACCGATGACCATGAGGATTAGGAGTTCCATTTGTTTGTGAGATTTGGCCGAATATTCGGCTTTGCTGGAGAGGATAACTGCTTTCCCCGGCGGATGTTAATTGATAAAAATTGCGGATTTCATCGACGCTTTCGATCATGAACATTCATCATCTCGAGTTGTTCTATTTCGTTGCGAAACACGGCGGAATCGCAGCCGCAGTGCGCAACATTCCTTATGGCATTCAGCAACCCGCAGTGAGCGGCCAGATCGCGAAGCTCGAGGAGTCGCTTGGCACCAAGCTGTTTCAGCGCCGACCGTTCGCGCTTTCGCCGGCAGGTATGGAGCTATTCGAGTTTATCAAACCATTCTTCGACAACGTCGAGATCGTTGGTGAAAAGTTACGTCAGAACAGGTCGCCACAGTTGCGCATTGCCGCGCCGTCAATCGTGTTGCACGACTATATCCCGGAACTGCTGCAGAAGCTTCGAACTAAATTTCCCGAGTTTCGCCTTTATCTGCACGAAGCCGTCCGCGCCGAAGCTGAGAGATTACTTTTAGCCAGAGATGTTGATCTTGCCATCACTCTCGTCGACAGAAAATCGCGCGCTGGGATTCAGGTTCGATCCTTACTCGAACTGCCGTTGATTCTACTCGTCCATAGAAAGTCCAAGCTCGTTCGCGCGGAAGAGCTGTGGAAGCGCGACAAGATTGAGGAAACGCTAATCAGTTTTCCGCGAACGGATCCGGTCCACGTTTCGTTTCAGCGCGGTCTCCAGCCTCTGGGAGTGGAATGGTTTTGCGGCATTGAGGTCAATTCGGCCCGGCTCATCGAGCGTTACGTCGCGAGCGGTTATGGAATCGGTTTGGCAGTGGCGGTCCCAGGGTTTAACCCAGCAAAAGGGGTTCGCGTTTTGGAGTTGCCGAATTTTCCGCCGGTTATCGTTGGCGCAGCCTGGTCAGGCAAACTTTCGAATATTTCGAAGCAACTGCTCGCCGAACTGGAAACCGAAGCGCAGGTGCAGATGCGTCGAATGAAAAGCGGAGCCCGTCACTAGCCGAAGTTGATCGGGGTTGCTCTCGCGGCGCGCTAATCGGCCTCGTCCTTGAGCATCGATTTCATCTGCTCACGCAATTCTGGGGTGTCTTGATGCCCATGCGCTGAGACGGCGTGCTGCGTCGCTGCATCGAGCACTTCTTCTTCAGTGCCAGAAATTTTTAGCGAACAATTTTTGTCACTCGGATAATCTCTGCAATCGATCGATTTTCTTTGAGCCATATCAAGCTCCTCCTGGTTGTTGGCCTCTCTTTCAAAAGCGGCGTCAAGCCGCCGCACTCCAAAGCGGCTTCGCTGCAAAAACATTCGTGTCAATTCGTGGTTAGCTTTTCTTCAATTCCGCTAAATCTTTCAGGACTTGCTCGCTGTGCTCGGCTGGTTTCACCCCGGTGTACACCTTTGCGATTTCGCCGTTCGGATTAATGATGAACGTGTTCCGGGCGGCGAGTTTGCTCCCCTTGTAATCCATGACCGACCCGTATTCGTTCGACACTTTCGCATCCGGATCGGCAAGCAATTTGAAATTGAGTCCTTCCTTCGCGCAAAAATCCTTGTGCGATTGTGCGGTGTCCACGCTCACGCCCAGAATTACTACGCCCGTCTGCTCATACTTCGCGAGATCGCGCTGGAAATTGCGCGCTTCCATGGTGCAACCGCTGGTGAAATCTTTCGGATAGAAATAAAGCACTAGCCATTTGCCGTGATAATCTTTCAGGCTCACCTGTGAGCCGTCGCCGGTGGTTAGACTGAAATCCGGCGCGGGCTTACCGACTTCGGGTTGTGGCTGCGTTGCTGCCATCAAGGCGAACGTGCCAAGACTCATAAGCGCTGACAAGATCATGTTTCGCATATTCATACTCCAGTTTTGGGGCGCAAAGGCAGCTAGTCAAGGAACGACGGCTTGGGCAGCCGTCGAATCAAACGTGACGGCTGGGAAGCCGACTATTTCTTGAACTCAAGGCTTGCGCTCGGCGGCACGTGTGAGTCAATAAAGGCCGTCTATGCCAAGGCCGATGGTTGCCGAAACTCTTCCGATCAAGCCGGCGCGGCTGATTCTCGGCTTGATCGCCTGCATCGGGCTTGTTCTTACATTTTTCACCCTGTTTTTCGGTTTCACAACAATCCCCGCAAACTCGGTCGGGGTGAAGACGCGCTTTGGCGCTTACCACGATCTCGTCAACCCGGGACTGGCCTATGCGATTCCCTATATCGACGAGATACACATCGTGCCGACGCAGCGTTTGTTAAAGCTCGAGTTCGGTTTTTCTACGCCTAACTCGACGAACATTTACCAGGGCGACATGGAACCGGGGGAGACGGAGACCATGATCACAGGCGATCTCAATACCGCTCTCGTCCCTTGGGTGGTGCAGTACCGCATTACTGATCCAAAAACGTATTTGTTCGGCGCGCGCGAACCCGAGAAGACGTTGCGGGATCTTTCCGAAAGTGTCATGCGGGAAGTAATCGGCGATCGCACCGTCGACGAAGTGCTCACGATTGGGCGCCATGACATAGAGACCTCAACTTTGAAACGTTTGGCCGATCTGTGTTCGCAGTACGGTCTGGGAATTCAGATTCAACAAGTGCAACTGGCGACCGTGCGTCCGCCGCCGGCGGTGCAAGCCGCGTTCAACGAGGTCAACCAAGCGCAACAGGAAAAACAGACTGCGATTAATCAAGCGTGGTCGGTGTACAACGATGCCGTCCCAAACGCGCGCGGTCAGGCCAAAGAGCGCGAGAAACAGGCCGAAGCATATGCCTTCCGCCGGGTGAATGAGGCCAAGGGCGAAACACAAAAGTTTTCATTATTGCTGGCCGAGTACCGGAAAGCGCCGGAAGTGACGCGGCGGCGCCTTTATCTGGAAGCGATGCAAGCGATCCTGCCAAATTTGCAAAAGAAAATTATCGTCGATGACAGCTTGAAGAATATCCTCCCGACTCTACCGCTGCTGCCGGCGGACCAAACCCGGACGTCGCCATGAACGTAATCGATGTTACTCCGCGACCCGCGGCTGTCTCGGCGATCGTGCGTTTTTTGCAGAGCTGGGTGATGTCGATCTTAGGCGTCCTTTTCATTTTGACCGCGCTCAAATGGGGAACACTGCTCTTCGTCGTCCATCAATACGAAAACGTCATCATCACGCGTTTCGGCAAAATCGTTCGAACGATCACAAGCCCCGGCTTGAAGATAAAGCTGCCGATCATCGATAAAGTGAATCGGATCGACAAGCGCATCCTCGCCTGGGACGGCCCGCCGACCGAATGCCCGACCAAGGACAAGCTCTATATTATCGTCGATTGCTTCGCCCGGTGGCGTATTAGCGATCCGTTCCTCTACTACAATCGGCTCAACGACGAACGCAGCGCGCTCTCTCGGCTTGATGACATCCTCGGCAGCGAGACGCGCACCGCCGTCGCCGCGCACGATCTCGTCGAAATTATTCGAGTAACGAAAGGACGAAAACCGCAGCGTGACGAGGAGCTGGAGAAAAGCGGTACCGTTTTGCCCAGCACGATTCCGGAAATCGAACTCGGTCGCGGCGAGATCGAAAAACAAATCACGGAACGCACTCGCCAGAAGATCTCCGATTTCGGTATTGAACTGCTCGACGAACGTTTCAAGCGCAGCAAGTACAACCCGGCCGTCGCTGAGAAGATCATCGAGCGGATGTCGAGTGAGCGACATCAAATCGCTGCGCGGTTCCGTTCCGAGGGACGCGGCGAGGCCGCGAACATCAGTGGTCAAAAGGAAAGTGATGTGGCGTCGATCAGTTCCACTGCGACGAGGAATGCACTGGAAACGGAAGGCAAAGCCGACGCCGAAGCCGCTTCCATTTATGCCGCGGCATACAATCCTCCTGATGCGCAGGAGCTTTATTCGTTTCTTCGTAGCCTCGACGTCATGCGCGCCGCGTTTGAAAAAGACACGACCGCCGTCATCTCCACCAACAGCGACCTCGGCCGAATGTTGAAATCGATGGCCGAAGCCGTGGCCCCACCAAAACCGGCACATTGATCCCGCGTATCTGGACGATTGGCCACTCGACGCGCAACATCGACGACTTCATTTCGCTGCTGAAGGGACACGACATCAAGTTGGTTGTCGATGTGCGGAGCTTTCCCGGATCGAAGCGTTACCCGCAGTTCAACAAGGAAGCGTTGGCGAAGTCGGTGTACGCGCAGGGAATACGCTACGAACATTTGCCTGAACTGGGCGGAAGACGGAAACCTAACCCTGACTCGCGCAACACCGCTTGGCGCAATGCGTCATTTCGTGGCTACGCCGATTACATGGAGACAAAGGAGTTCCGCAAAGGTATCGAGCGTCTTCTCGATCTTGCCAGCGAACTCGGTGAGACGGCGATCATGTGTGCTGAAGCGGTCTGGTGGCGGTGTCATCGTTCGCTGATCTCAGATTATCTGAAGACGCGCGGCATCGAGGTGATGCACATTCTCGCTGCAAACAAGACTGAGCCGCATCCATTCACGTCCGCGGCGCGCATCATCAACGGCGCTCTAAGTTACGCGCGAGAGGAAGATCGTTTGATTTAATCGGAATCAGACGCGGCCGATCCATACCTGGCCAAGCGCTGGCGTGGTTCACGCCATGTGCGGTGCGCAATGTAAGCCGGCACCGGCGGCGAAAGTTTCTCCCGCTCCATCATTCGTTCAGCCAACCATTGAAACCATTCTGAACCGGTCTCGCGGTTTTGCTCGCGACGCCATTGCTCGGCCCAAACCTGAAGCTTCTTCCAAGAGAGAAGGATCGGGCCGCTAAAGAAATCATCGATCAGATCAAGGGTGAGCTCGTGACGAAATAACAACAGACCGATGCTTTCCCAGGTCAGCGAAACCAGATAGACGGCATCTTCCCCGTCAGGTCCCAGCACTTCGCGTATTTTCTGTGTATCCGCTCCATCCGGCAATGACAGCACCCGGCGAAGTGCACTGGTAAAAGCCGGGCTTTGGAACGATCGCACCAGCTCGAGCATTGCTTCTCTTCGTCTCCGCTTACGGTAATAACCAATTTGCGTGGCGGTGAAAATAAGCGCGCCTGTTACGGCAAATGCGTTGATCAGATTTGCAAGAGTCGAGAGGTCCATTTCATCGAGGATCAGTGACGCGTCCGAGAAATAGACAGACGCCGCTCGTTACATGCTGAATTGCATACACGAATGGCCGATCGACTTTTACTTCGATTGGCGGTGGCGGCGGCGACCGTAGAGCTGTCCCAGCCATCATTGCCACAGCGGTAGCGGCCGCGGCTTCGGTCCCTTTTTCGTCTACCGCAATAAAAGTCTTGTGAAAGATCTGTGAGATGTAGAGGTAATCCCTTGGCGTCCGTGGCGCCATCTTATCGAAATTCGCACTGCCATGTGGGTGATCGAACGCAGTCTTCATTCCGAGTGTTTCGAACTTGTCGGCCAAAGTCATCGTTGGCGGTTCGAGCTTGAATTTTGGCAGATGAAGATCGACGTCGCGCGTTTCAAGTTTTGCGCAGGCTGCGAGTGTGTCGCTGGTCAGCTTCGATTCGAGTGCAGGCAGGCCGTTTACGTCGTTGGGAAGCAGGACTAGGAACTGGAGATCGTCACCGGCGTAGGGAAGGCTGACAGCGGTGTATCCGTCGCGTTTCGCGTAACCGAAATGCTTATCGGTCTTTCGCATCATCGGAACATTAACAGCGGTTCCACCGCGTATATGAAATGGCTCCGGCTGCGTCGCGTTCTCGGAAAACTCACTGGCCCAAGGCGCTTTTAAATAAAGCGCGTTCGCCAGGACGAGGCGGGTTGTCTTATCAAGTGCCCCTGCAGGAATCAGATCGCGAATCCGATCACGCGTCTGGTCCGCGACCCATTTGTTAATGTGCTGCGTAGCTGCTCCAGGATTGGCAATGAAATCGAGAGGTTCAAATGCTCCGCCGAAATTTTGTTTCACCAGCGACAGGAAAGCCTCGCGAAACGCATAGCCCTTTTGCGCAAAGAGCCTGTTGGCAATGTTCAATGTGATGGGTTCACTCGGGCCACCAAATTTTTTAGATTGTTTTACGAGCTCACCTGTCTTGGCGCTCATCTCCTGGAGCGAATGCTGAAGCGCGTCGAACGATGCCGGCACGCCGGCATCGTTTGTGAGATGCAGAACGCGCGCCATCTCAGTGCGCGTCTCGCCGTCAGCGCCGGCGAACGTCATCGCAAGAGCGGTTTCGATCGAATACGGTGAGACGCAAAGATTCTCTCCGCCTGTGGCAAGTTGGCGGTGAAGATCGACGGCGAGCTCGTTTGTCGCTTTTGCTGCCAGCTCGAGGTTTGTCGCGCTGTGCGCCGAGCCAGCGATCAACGCGCCGATTAGCAGCGAGATCAAAAACCGTTTCATGTGAGTCATGAAACACTGAAACTGCGAATCTTGCGACGACTTTTGGAGTGGGGCGACACGTCGCCGGTCCGCAAGGCGCGGACATGTCCGCGCACTCCAAATTGTTTTCGAAATCACCTGTAACAGGCATATTGCTCGCCAATTCCTGAACCCATGGCCGCACAGCGAAAACCAAACCTGATTCTTTTTCTGCCAGACCAACAGCGAGCGGATACGCTCGCTTGCTACGGAGGCGTCAAAGTGCACGCGCCGAATCTCAACAAGCTTGCATCCCAATCCGTGGTCTTCGAGCGGGCGTACGTGACTCATCCGGTTTGCACACCTTCGCGGTCGTCACTGATGACCGGCACTTGGCCGCACATCAACCGATGCACTAGGAACAGCGTGCCACTGGATCGTCGATTTCGTGTTTTCCCTGAGCTGATGGACGATAAGGATTATCGCGCCGCCTACATCGGAAAATGGCACCTGGGCGAGGAAGGACCCGCCGGCCGTGGATTTCAGCAATGGATTTCCACTGATGACCACGGCGACTACACGAATTTTATCACCTCAAAAGGCATCACGCCCGACAAACCAAACGGACGATTCTCGGAACTGGCCATCAGCAACCTGCCGCTTGAACTGTCGCGCCCAGAATTTCTCGAGCGACACGCCTGCGAGTTCATCGAAAAACATCGGCGCGATCCTTTTATTCTGGTCGTCGCGTTTGTGGAACCACACTCGCCCTACAATGGTCCGCTCAATGACGAGCATCCGCTCGATCAAATGGAGCTCGATGTCACCGCGATGCTTCCCGAAAGCAACGACATTCCGCTGCGATATCGACTGATGCGAGAATGGCAGCAAGCCGAAGCGATTCTGGACCGCGAGCGATTGCCTGTTCAATTGTTTTTCGGGATCACGCCCGAGGAATGTCGCAGCATCAAACAGCGTTATCTGGGTCTGGTGACGCTCGTTGATCAAAGCATCGGCGCGATCCTCGCCTGCCTTGAACGATGTGGCTTAACTGACAACACGATCGTCGTGCATACGAGCGACCACGGCGACAGCCTGGGCGCGCATCATCTCTTCGGGAAGGAAACAATGTTCGAAGAAGCCGCCCGCGTACCATTACTCATTCGACTGGCTGGTCAGTCGCGCAGCCAAATCATTTCACACCCAGTTAGTCACATCGATTTCGTGCCAACGTTGCTCGATCTTCTTGGCCAGCCGAATCATCCGCAGTGCGCTGGCAAAAGTCTGTTGCAGCCAACCAGGGAAGAAGTAGCACCAGCAGAGAATGTATTTTTAGAGTGGGCGCCAAACCGCACGAAGGTGAAAAAGGGCACCAAATTGGCTCGGCGACGCTTGGTCAAACGCGCCGTCGAAGAGTCCACGAGGACAGTAGTTACTCCTGACGGCTGGAAGCTTTGTCTCCGCGACAAAGACTTGAACGAGCTCTACAACCTGAATGACGATCCGTTTGAGACGCGCAATCTTTATACCGAGCGACAATTCGCTTCCGTGATTTCTCGTCTTATCGACGAGGTTCATCATTGGCAGGAATTTACTCACGACGAGGTCAAAATTTGAGCGGGTACGCATGGTAGGTATTTTATTGATCGACGGAAACGAGCACGGGCGATTTCAAGCAGCTATGAGTTTTGTTGATCCTGCTGGGCGCCTGTTTAATGTCGTGGATTAGATCGAGTTTTCCGCAGGACTGCACAGACCACAGTATGGCGAAAAAGAGCTTCGTACGACATGCACTAGTCTTCTTGTGTTTGCTGATGTCGACTGAGGCAAGCCACGTGATGGCCGCTAACATGCGCAGCTTTATCGAAGCTGTCCGGAGAAAGGCGACTGTCGTCTACGTTGGCTCGGTTAAAGAAGTGCAGCTGCTGACACGAA
>Ga0137404_10001224_pt1 | contig 16722 bp, 13 predicted proteins | sample CZOMad2_1_16fung_FD_108285 | JGI IMG/M metagenome (GOLD analysis project Ga0137404, IMG submission 108285) | Vadose zone soil fungal communities from Angelo Coast Range Reserve, California, USA - CZOMad2_1_16fungal (Illumina Assembly) | ecosystem: Environmental > Terrestrial > Soil > Vadose...
CGGATCGAATGGGAAGGCCCGCTCATCCGGACCAGCTGGGAAGCCGGCCCGTTCCCCTACCCGGTCGAGCCACCGCGCTACATCGAGGAGCGCCACGGCGGCACCATGACGGTTCGCTCCGTGGACGGCAGGACCCACATCGTCTACGGCCCGTGGCAGGTCGTCATCCGGGGGCTCGGCGCGAGAGCCGAGCGGAGGATCCTGGCCATCTGGGAGATACATCGCTCCTGGGTCGCGCATGCAGGCGGCGCGGTGGCCACCCCGGGCGGGATGGGCCGCACGGCGGGTGGCTCGGAGCAGGTCGGGCTCGGTGCCAGCGAACGTCGCTGGCGGGCGGCGAGCGAGCTCAGGCTCGGCGGCGCCTCCGAGCTCTACCGCCTCGGCGCGAGCGAGCTGCGCTATCTCGGCGCGAGCGAGACCGCTTACGTCGGGGCCAGCGAGCGGCGGCTCGGCGGCGCGAGCGAGCTTCGCTTCCGAGGAGCCAGCGAGTGGCTCCACGCCGGCTACGCGGGTGCCAGCGAGCGCCAGCAGCGAGGCGCGAGCGAGGGCCGGCTTGGTTATCCCGACGCTCGCGGGAGGGCCACCGACGAGTCCCCGCCGAGACGGTAGGTCCGATGCCGACGGGATACTTCACGCTCGTGCTGCACGCCCACCTGCCGTTCGTCCGGCATCCCGAGGATCCGACGGTGATGGAGGAGCAGTGGCTCTACGAGGGCATCACCGGAACGTACCTGCCGCTCGTGCAGACGTTCGAGGGCCTGGTCGCCGATGGCGTCCCGTACCGCTGCACCGTCTCGCTCTCGGCGCCGCTCATCTCGATGCTCACCGACGACCTCCTGAAGGAGCGCTACGCCCGCTACCTCGACCGGCTGATCGAGCTCGCCGAGAAGGAGCTCGACCGCACGCGTCCCGAGCCGCACTACCATCGGCTGGCGCAGATGTACTGGGAGCGCTTCCAGTCGATTCGCCACACCTGGCGCTGTCACGAGGGGAACCTGGTGCAGGCGTTTCGCCGCCTCCAGGAGGCGGGCCGGCTCGAGGTCATCACCTCCACGGCAACCCACGCGTTCTTCCCGCTCCTCGATCGCAACTGGGCGGCGCTGCGCGCCCAGGTGCACGTCGCGGCCGATCTGTACGAGCAGCACTTCGGATGCCGTCCACGGGGGATGTGGCTCGCGGAATGCGGCTACGTGCCGGGCGTCGACGAGCTACTGCGCGAGGCGGCGATCCGCTACTTCTTCGTGGACACCCACGGCCTCCTGTTGGCGGACCGAGCTCCCGTCTACGGCGTCTACGCGCCCCTCTATTGCCGGAGCGGCGTGGCGGCCTTCGGGCGCGATCCCGATTCGTCCCAACAGGTGTGGAGTGCCCGCGAGGGCTACCCCGGCGACCGCCACTACCGGGACTTCTATCGCGACATCGGGTTCGACCTGCCGCTCGAGTACATCGGCCCATACGTCCACCCCGAGGGGCACCGGACGTACACCGGCATCAAGTACCACGCGATCACGCACGATCAGCTGCACGACAAGTGGGTCTACGATCCGACGATCGCCCGGCAGCGCGCCGGGGAGCACGCCGCGCACTTCCGGACGGCGCGCCAGCGGCAGGTCGAAGGTCTCGCGGGCGGGATGGATCGTCCACCGATCGTCGTCAGCCCCTATGACGCGGAGCTGTTCGGTCACTGGTGGTACGAGGGGCCGATCTTTCTCGGCGACCTCTTCCGCCAGCTGCACTTCGACCAGGCGGCGGTCGAGGCGATCACCCCGGGAGACTATCTCGATCGCCACTCGACCAACCAGGTGGCGACGCCCTCCGCCTCCTCGTGGGGGTGGAGGGGATACAACGCGTACTGGCTCGACGAGAGCAACGCGTGGGTCTATCGCCACCTGCACGTGGCAGCGGAACGCATGGTCGAGCTGGCGCATCGCCATCCGTCGGCCGACGCGCTTACCGCGCGGGCGCTCAATCAGGCGGCGCGCGAGCTGATGCTCATGCAGGCGAGCGACTGGACGTTCATCATGCGTACCGGCACGACGGTCTCCTACGCGAGCCGCCGGGTGAACGAGCACATCCTGCGCTTCAATCGTCTCTACGACGAGCTGAAGGCGGGGCGAGTGACCGAGCGCTGGCTCGCGGACGTCGAGGCGAGCGGCAATGTCTTCCCCCGACTCGACTATCACATCTACGCATCGTGAGCTTCATCCATGGAGGGTCTCGACCCGTGCCCGCCCCGCTGAAGGTTCTCTTCGTCACCTCCGAGTGCGCCCCGTTCGCCAAGACGGGCGGTCTCGGCGAGGTGATCGGTGCCCTCCCGAACGCGCTTCGCCGTCGGGGGGTGGACGTCCGCGTGATCATGCCGCTCTACGCCGGCATGCCGTGGCAGGTGTTCGAGCCCCTGGAAGGGATCCTCTCGGTCCCCATGTGGTTCGGGACCGCGCACGCGCGGGTCCGCCTCGGCCGGCTGCCGCGAAGCGAGGTGCCGGTCTACTTCCTCGAGCATCACCGCTACTTCGACCGTCCGCATCTCTACGGCCCGCCGCCCGAGGCCTACCCGGACAACCTCGAGCGCTTCGCCTTCCTGTCGCGGGGCGCGCTCGAGCTGGTCAAGGCGATCGGGTGGATCCCGGACGTGATCCACGCCCACGACTGGCAGACGGCCCTCGTGCCGGTCTACGTCGACACCGTCGAGTGGGCGCAGCCGCTGCACGGGAGCGCCACGATCTACACGATCCACAACCTCGCCTATCAGGGCGTGTACGACGGCGGGGCGATGTTCGTGACCGGCCTCGGGCCCGAGCATTATCATGCTCGCGAGTTCGAGCACTTCGGCACGCTGAACCTCACCAAGGCCGCGCTGTATCACAGCACCCTGCTCACGACCGTGAGCCCGACCTATGCGCGCGAGATCCAGACCGGCGCGTACGGCTGCGGCCTCGACGGCATCCTCGCCGAGCGCGGGAGCGACCTCTTCGGCATCCTGAACGGCATCGATGCGGAGGAGTGGAACCCGGCGACCGATCCGTACCTCGCCGCGCATTTCGACGCGCACGATCTGGCCGGGAAGGCGCGCTGCAAGGCGGCGCTGCAGCGGGAGGCGGGGCTCCCGGAGCGCCCGGAGGTGCCTCTCCTCGCGCTGATTGCCCGTCTCGTCCCGCAGAAGGGGGTCGACGTCCTGGCCCACGCGCTCGACACGCTCCTCGGGTGGGATGTGCAGCTGATCATGCTCGGGTCAGGAGACCTGGAGGCGGAGCGGTTCTTCGCGTCACGCGCCCGCTCCCGGCGCGACCGGTTCTGCGCCTGGTTCCCGTTCGACGACGGGCGAGCGCATCGCATGCAGGCGGGCGCGGACTTCTTCGTGATGCCATCGCGCTTCGAGCCCTGCGGGCTGAGCCAGCTCTATGCGATGCGGTACGGGACGCTGCCCATCGTGCGAGCCACCGGGGGCCTCGCCGATACCGTGACGACGTACGACGAGGCCACCGGCGCCGGTACCGGCTTCGTGTTCCACGACCTCCGTCCGGACAGCCTCGCCGACACGATCGGATGGGCAGTCTCGACCTGGTACAACCGCCCGACGCAGATCGACGCGATGCGACGCCGAGCGATGGGCGAGGACCACTCCTGGGGTCGGGCAGCTGGCGAGTACACGCGCCTCTACCTCGCGGCCTACGCTCGTCGGCGTGGGCACGGCTTTCCCGAGGCGACCTCCGGGGACGGAGCCGCCGACTGGGATCCGGCAGCAGCGCTACGATCTTCCGTCGTTGGGGCCGGGCCTCAGGACGGTGGCGAGGAGCGTCGCGACGCCATCCGTGCTCTTCGACCGGTTGGCACCGCTGACGCGTTGCAGGCGGCGCGTCGGTTGATGCTCATCGGTGACGCCGCTCGTAAGAGATTGGACATGCGCGGCTCCGAAGCGTGATCATCGGCCCGACGAGAGTCGCAGTCGCCGGGACGCCGTCTGGCTGAAGCCTCGGCGTCCACTGGCGGGCCATCTACCAGTCGATTCACGTCATCCACTCGATTCACGTCGTCATTCGAGCCGCTGCTGTCCTCGCCGACGATTCGGCACAATTGCCGACGCGTCGGCAGAGCGACCTCCGACACGTGCCGGCCTCGAATGACGATCGGTCGCAAAAGCTTCGTATCCGCGTCCTCTTTCCTTTCGGCTCCGGTCCGGCTGTGTCACGGCACGGGGGTTGCGAGCGTGAGCATCGCCCGCGACGGGGAGCGAGACAAGGTCATCACGCGCTTCGCGGTGGTCCGCCGCGAGCGGGTGGTGGCTCGATGGCTGTGACCTCGAAACGAGGAGGCGTGATGAGACCCGAGACTGGTCCGCTGTCCACCGAGGAGCTGCGCAAGATGAACGCCTACTGGCGGGCGGCCAACTACCTGTCGGTCGGCCAGATCTACCTCTACGACAACCCGCTGCTGAAGGAGCCGCTCGAGCGGGCGCACATCAAGCCGCGCCTCCTCGGCCACTGGGGGACCACGCCGGGTCTAAACCTCCTCTACGTCCACCTGAACCGGGTCATCAAGAACCACGACCTGAGCATGATCTACGTCATCGGCCCGGGACACGGTGGCCCGGCGCTGGTTGCCAACGCGTACCTCGAAGGCACGTACAGCGAGGTCTATCCCGGAATTGCCCAGGACGCGGACGGGATGAAGAAGCTGTTCAAGCAGTTCAGCTTCCCCGGCGGCATCCCGAGTCACGTTGCGCCCGAGACCCCGGGCTCCATTCACGAGGGCGGCGAGCTGGGCTACGCCCTATCGCACGCCCACGGCGCTGCCTTCGACAACCCGGACCTGATCGTCGCCTGCGTCGTCGGCGACGGCGAGGCCGAGACCGGCCCACTGGCGACCGGCTGGCATTCGAACAAGTTCCTGAACCCGGCGCGCGACGGCGCGGTGCTGCCGATCCTCCACCTGAACGGCTACAAGATCGCCAATCCATGCTTTCTCGCGCGGATTCCGCGGAACGAGCTGCAGAGCCTGTTCGAGGGCTACGGTTACGCGCCTCACTTCGTGGAAGGCGACGAGCCCGAAAAGGTACATCAGGAGCTTGCCTCGACGCTGGACGCCGTCGTGGCCGACATCAAGCAGATACAGCTCGACGCGCGGACGAAAGGCGTCACGAAGCGGCCGGCCTGGCCGATGATCGTGCTCCGCACGCCGAAGGGATGGACCTGCCCGAAGGAGATCGACGGCAAGAAGTGCGAGGGCTACTGGCGGGCCCATCAGGTGCCGATGGCCGATATGGACACGCCGGAGCACGTGCGCATCCTCGAGGGGTGGATGAAGAGCTACAGGCCGGAGGAGCTGTTCGACGCGGCAGGCCGGCTCGAGCCTGAGCTCGCCGAGCTCGCGCCGAGCGGCCATCGCCGGATGAGCGACAATCCGCACGCCAACGGCGGACTCCTGCTGAAGGATCTGAAGCTTCCCGACTTCCGGAGCTTTGCCGTCGAGACCACGAGCCCCGGGGCTGCCACGGCCGAGGCGACGCGCGCGCAGGGGGCGTACCTGCGCGACGTCATGAAGCTCAACCTCGACAGCAGGAACTTCCGCCTCTTCAGCCCCGACGAGAACAATTCGAACCGCTGGCAGGACGTCCTCGAGGTCACCAATCGCTGCTACATGGCCGAGATATACCCCGACGACGACCACCTGAGTCCCGACGGGCGCGTGATGGAGGTGCTCAGCGAGCACCAGTGTCAGGGCTGGCTCGAGGGATACCTGCTGACCGGCCGCCACGGCTTCTTCAGCTGCTATGAGGCGTTCATTCACATCATCGACTCGATGTTCAATCAGCACGCCAAGTGGCTAAAGGTGTGTCACGAGATTCCCTGGCGCCGGTCGATCGCTTCGCTCAACTACCTCTTGTCGTCCCACGTCTGGCGGCAGGACCACAACGGCTTCAGCCACCAGGATCCCGGCTTCATCGATCACGTCGTCAACAAGAAGGCCGAGGTGATTCGCGTCTACCTTCCGCCGGACGCGAACTGCCTCCTCAGCGTGACCGACCACTGCCTGCGCAGCCGCGACTACGTGAACGTGATCGTGGCGGGCAAGCAGCCCGCGCCGGTGTGGCTGACCATGGAGCAGGCGATCGAGCACTGCACCGCCGGCATCGGCATCTGGGAATGGGCGAGCAACGACAAGGGGAGTGATCCCGATGTCGTGATGGCCTGCTGCGGCGACGTGCCGACGCTCGAGACGCTGGCTGCCGTCGACATCCTCCGCCAGCACGTACAGGGGGTGAAGATCCGCGTTATCAACGTCGTCGACCTGATGAAGCTCCAGCCGTCGAGCGAGCATCCGCACGGCTTGAGCGATGGCGATTTCGACGTCCTCTTCACGAAGGACAAGCCGATCATCTTCGCCTTCCATGGCTACCCCTGGCTGATCCACCGACTGACGTACCGCCGCACGAACCACGCCAACCTGCACGTTCGCGGGTACAAGGAGGAGGGAACGACCACCACGCCCTTCGACATGGCGGTGCGGAACGACCTGGATCGGTTCCACCTGGTCTCCGACGTGATCGATCGGCTGCCGCAGCTCGGGGCCCGAGCGGCCTACGCGAAGCAGGCGATCCGCGACAAGCTGATCGAGCACGAGCAGTACATCTGCAAGCACGGCGATGACATGCCCGAGATCACCGGCTGGCGATGGGGCCGCCAGCAGGCTTCTGCCAGGACCACTTCGACCGAGGGGGACAATGTCTAAGCGAGTCAGGGCTCGGCGAAAGCCTGCAACGAACGAGAGCCAACAATCGATCGGGGCCGGCCATCTCTGGGCCATCGGCTACGCCGACCTGGAGCGGGCGGGTCAGGTCAAAGACGAGATCACCAGGCTCGGGTGGGACGAGCACTACCTCATCCTCTCGGACGTGGCGGTCGTCGCGAGACATCCCGATGGATCCTTCACGTTGGACCGAGAGCCGTTTCCAGCCGTCGCCAACATCCTGGGCTGCACCGCCGTGGGCTTCATCGCGGGTTTGGTGCTCGCTGCGCCGCTCACCGGCGCCGCCGTCGGTGCGTTGCTGGGCGGCGCAGGCACCACCGGTGTGGCGGCGGCAGCCGGGATCGGCGAGGACTTCGTGCGCGAGGTCGAGGGGATGATGAAGCCCGGGACCTCCGCCCTGTTCGTGTTGGACGATGCGGGGGACATGGACGTGATTCTCCACAAGATTCGAGGGCTCGGTGGGACGGTGCTGAAGACGAACGTCGATGTGGAGCGGGCGAAGCTGATTCAGGCGACCCTGAGCGGGGAGCCGGGACGATGATCGTGGGGCCGGCGCTCGCCGCCATCTTCTTTGCCTTCGACGCCGTCGCCTTCGCAGCGCCGGAGGAGCATGGCCTGTCGCAGAAGGCCGTCGAGATCGCCCGCCCGTTCGGGTTCCCGATCACCAACTCCACGGTCCTGATGTGGATCGTCGCCGTGGGCCTCATCCTCTTTGCCCAGATCGCCACCCGGAGCATGAAGAAAGTGCCCGAGGGACCGCAGAACTTTCTGGAATTCCTCATCGAGGGCCTCTACGGCTTCCTGGAAGGCATCATTGGCCGGCACTTGGTCGACCGGACGTTCTGGTTCTTCGCCAGCATCTTCATCTTCATTCTCGCCGCGAACTGGGTCGGTCTGATTCCAGGCATCGGCTCGATCGGCTGGGGACACCCGACCGCCGTCGGCTTCGCGATCGACGAGCCGTTGCTCCGCGGCGCCAATGCCGACGTGAACATGACGCTGGCAATGGCGCTCGTCTTCTTCGGGTGCTGGATCGTCTGGGGCCTTCAGGAAGTCGGACCGATCGGATTTCTCAAAGAGCTCTTCGCGCCGAAAGGCGAGAGCGCAGGCGCGTTGAAGATACTCATGATCGTCGTGTTCTTCGCGGCCGGCTGTCTGGAGATCGTCTCGATCCTGTTCCGGCCCGTGTCACTGAGTTTCCGTCTCTACGGTAACGTTTTCGCTGGTGAGACGATGCTGGAGACCATGGCCAGGTTTCCCCACATCGGCTGGCTCGTACAGATCCCGTTCTACTTCCTGGAGCTGCTGGTCGGCCTGGTGCAGGCGCTGGTGTTCATGTTGTTGACCGCGGTCTTCACGCTGTTGATTTGCCAGCACCCGGAGGAAGGACATGCGACCGCGCAGGATTGATTCTGGAGATACGCGACCGCGCCAACCGTGGACGCGGTGAGCAACAAGAAAGGGGCGAGAAGATACATGGACGGGAATCTGCACGTCGGTCTCGCGGCCGTGGGCGCGTCCCTCGCCGTGGGGGTCATCGGGGCGAAAGCGTCGGAAGCGGTGGGACGTAATCCCGGCGCGGCGACGGCGGTGATGGTCCAGTCGATCCTGGCCATCGCGTTCGCCGAAGCTATCGTGTTCTACACCCTGTTCCTCGTGAGGTAGAGGCGGCCGGGCGCGGAGCCACGGTGGCGACGCGCGCGTACCGGACGAGCGGACGGCCATGAATACTCTCACGCTGATGGTCCAGTCGAGCGGCGGCGGTCAGGTGGAAGCGATCGCCAGAACCTTCGGCGTGGACTGGTCTCATCTGTCAGCCCAGGTGGTCAGCTTCTCGATCGTCTGCGCACTTCTCTACTGGCTCGCGTACAAGCCCGTACTGCGGATGCTCGAAGAGCGGCGCCAGCAAATCGCGCAGGGTCTGGCCAACACCGAGAAGATCAACGCCGCGCTCGCCGCCATCGAGACCCAGCGTAAGGAAGCGATGACCGCGGCCCGGGCGGAGGCGACCCGGGTCATCGAGGAAGCCCGCGGCATCGCCGGGCGCGTGCGGGAGCAGGAGACGCAGCGGGCGCAGGCGGCCGCCGAGCAGATCGTGCTCAAGGCTCGCGACGCCGCGGCGCAGGAACACACGCGGATGATGGCCGAGCTCAGACGCGAAGTGGGGCGCCTGGTCGTGAGGACCACCGCCGCCGTCATCGGCAAGATCCTGACGCCCGAAGATCAACGGCGCCTAGCCGAGGAAACGACCAGAGAGTTGACCGCCTCGGAGTGATCACGACGAGAGCGGAATGAGAAAAGCCCGACAAACGAAACGTGACGCCAAGCAACTGTGGCGCCTGTGTCTGGTGAACGGATCGCTGGATGAAAACCGCGCCCGGCTGGTCGTCGAACGGGTGATCGAGTCGAGGCACACCGGCAAAGCGGCCATCCTGTCGCACTTTCTGCGTCTGCTGAGACTCGATCGTGCTCTCCACGCGGCTCAGATTGCGAGCGCAGCGCCGCTCGATGCCGACACGCGGGCCGCCGTCGAAGAAGGACTGACACACAGATACGGGCCCGCGATAACGACCACGTTCGTGGTCGATCCGACGCTGGTCGCGGGGATGCGCCTCAAGGTCGGCAGCGATGTCTACGATGGCAGCGTCAAGGGCGGACTGGCCGCGCTCGAGGCACGCTTTTGAGCCCGGCGCCGGGTGGGTCGAGGTGAACCGATGAGCACCCTGGTGCAGGAGATCGAAGCGCGCATTGCCGACGCGAAGGCCATCACGGCCAGGCAGAATGTGGGGGTTATTCGCGAGGTCGGCGACGGCGTCGCCCGTGTCGAGGGTCTGAGCGATGTCATGCTCAACGAGATGCTCGACCTCGGCCACGGCATCACCGGGCTAGCGCTGAGTCTCGAGGAGACCGACGTCGGCGTCATCATTCTCGGCGACGATACCCAGCTCGAAGAGGGCGGCGAGGTCCGTGCGACAGGCAAGCTGCTCCAGGTGCCGGTCGGCAAGGGGCTGCTGGGCCGGGTCGTGAACACGCTCGGTCAGCCGCTGGACCGCAAGGGACCGATCGCGGCCGACGTCGCCTATCCGGTCGAGAAGATCGCCCCGGGGATCATGCGGCGCCGTCCGATCAGCCAGCCCGTCCAGACCGGGATCATGGCAATCGACGCGATGATTCCGATCGGTCGGGGCCAGCGCGAACTGATCATCGGCGACCGCTCGACCGGCAAGACGACGATCTGCATCGATACGATCATCAGCCAGGCCCGCCTGAACAGCGCGGCGGAAGCCGCGGGCGACAAGGACTATCGTCCCCTCTACTGCATCTACGTCGCCATCGGCCAGAAGCAATCGACGATCGCGCGGCTCATCTCCGTCCTCGAGGAAGCTGGGGCGATGCCCTACACCATCATCGTCGCGGCGCCCGCCGCCGATTCCGCCACGAGTCAGTATCTGGCGCCGTTTGCGGGGGCGGCCATCGGCGAATGGTTCATGGACAACGGCATGGATGCTCTCATCGTCTATGACGACCTGTCCAAGCACGCGGTGGCGTACCGCCAAGTATCCCTGGTGCTGAAGCGGCCGTCCGGCCGCGAAGCATATCCGGGGGACGTGTTCTACCTCCATAGCCGGTTGCTGGAACGCGCCGCCCGCGTCGGGGAGGAGTACGGCGACGGTTCCCTAACGGCCCTCCCCATCATCGAAACGCAGGCCGGCGACGTCTCGGCGTACATCCCCACCAACGTCATCTCGATCACCGACGGGCAGATCTTCCTGGAAACCGACCTGTTCTATCAGGGCACGCGTCCCGCGATCTCGGTCGGCATTTCGGTATCGCGCGTCGGTTCCGAGGCACAGCTCAAGGCCATGAAGCAGGTCGCGGGCCGTCTCAAGGGCGAGCTCGCGCAGTTCCGAGAGCTGGCGGCGTTCGCGCAATTCGGCTCCGAGCTGGACGCGGCGACGCAGGCAAAAATCGACCGCGGCAAGCGTATCATCGAGCTGTTCAACCAGTCCCAGCACAGCCCGATTCCGGTCGAGGTTCAGGTCGCCCTGCTCTGGGTGGTTCAGAACGGGTACACGGACGGGATCGCCCTGGACCGCCTCAAGGACTACCAGGCGCGGTTGACCGAGTACCTGACCACGTCGAAGGCCGAGCTGCTCGGAAAGATCGTGAAGGAGAAGGCGCTCAGCGAGGCGCTGACGGCGGAGCTGAAGGCCGCCGCGGACCAGTTCAAACAGATCTGGACGTGACCCATGGCGAGCGCTCGTGACCTTCGTCGGCGCATCCGATCGATCAGCAGCACCGCGCAGATCACCAAGGCCATGCAGATGGTTGCAGCCTCGAAGATGCGGAAGGCCCAGCAGGCGGCCATCGAGGTGCGCCCGTTCGTACGGTTGCTCTACCGCATGCAGCGCAAGGCGACCACACGGGTGATCGAGTTCAGGCACCCCCTGCTCGCCGTACGAGAAATCCGCAAACGCGCGATCGTGCTGGTCGCGTCCGACAAGGGCCTGTGCGGTGCGCTCAACAGCAACCTGTTTCGCCTCGTAGGACAGTATGATCCGCATGCAACGGTGTTCATCACGGCCGGACGCAAGGCCGCCCAGTTCGTTGCGCGTAGCGGTCGCCAGCTCGTCGCCGACTTTCCCTACGGTGATACACCCCATATCGCCGAATCCAGAGCGATTGCCGCCCTGGCCCGCGACCTCTTCCTGAAGGGCGAAGTCGACGCGGTCAACGTCGTCGCCACCCGATTCGTCAACACGCTCACCCAACAGGCAGTCGACCTCGAATTTCTCCCGATCGGCGATATCAAAGGGGTGGAGATCCCAGGAGCACCATCCGCGGAAGCCGCCCGCGACACCACCGAGTTCCTCTTCGAACCCAGTGCCGAAGACATCATCGGCTATCTGCTCGGACACTATCTCAACATCTTTATCCACCTCGTGCTGCTGAATGCGAAGGCCAGCGAACAGAGCGCACGCATGGTGTCGATGAAAAACGCCACCGACAACGCCGACGGCATGATCAAGCACTTGACCCTCGAGTACAACAAGCTGCGCCAGGGGCACATCACCCAAGAGCTGCTGGAAATCGCCGGCGGCCAGGCAGAGTGAGCCGGGAGGCGGAAGCATGAACACGGGAAAGATCGTTCAGGTCGTCGGGCCGGTGGTGGACGTCGAGTTCCCCGAAGGACTGCCCGCGATCTACAGCGCGTTGTCGGTCGCGTACACGGTGCAGAACCGCCCGGCGACGGTGACGCTCGAGGTGCAGCAGCACCTCGGCGACCGGCGTGTTCGAAGCATCTCCATGTCCGGCACCGAGGGCCTCAAGCGCGGATACGAGGTCAAGGACAGCGGGGCGCCAATCCGCGTGCCGGTCGGCGACGGGGTCCTAGGTCGCGTGTTCGACGTGACCGGCTCCCCGGTCGACGGACGCGGGCCGGTCGAGGCGGAAAAGTACTATCCGATCCACCGCCCGCCCCCGCCGCTGGCGGACCAGTCGACCTCCCCGCAGGTGCTCTCCACGGGCATCAAGGTGATCGATCTGATCTGTCCCTTCCTGAAGGGCGGCAAGGTCGGCGCGTTCGGCGGTGCCGGCGTCGGGAAGACCGTCGTCATCATGGAGCTGATCAACAACATCGCCAAGCTGCACGGCGGTGTGTCGGTCTTCGCCGGCGTCGGCGAGCGCACGCGCGAAGGTAACGACCTGTACCACGAAATGACACGGGCCGGCGTCATCAACGAGAAGGACCTGAGCGCGTCGAAGATCACGCTGGTCTACGGCCAGATGAACGAACCGCCAGGGGCGCGCCTGCGCGTGGCACTGTCAGGCCTCGCGATCACCGAGTACTTTCGCGACGAGAAGCATCAAGACGTGCTGCTCTTCATCGACAACATCTTCCGCTTCTCGCAGGCTGGCTCCGAGGTCTCCGCTCTCCTCGGCCGAACGGCCAGCGCGGTGGGGTATCAGCCGACGCTCGCCGCCGAGATGGGCACGCTCCAGGAGCGTATCACCTCCACGAAAAACGGCTCCATCACCTCCTTTCAGGCAGTGTACGTGCCGGCCGACGACCTGACCGATCCGGCGCCGGCTACCACGTTCGCCCACCTCGACGCGACCATCGTCCTCGAGCGCGCGATCGCCGAGCTGGGCATCTACCCCGCAGTCGATCCGCTCGCCTCGACCTCCAGGGCACTGGCGCCGGAAATCGTCGGCCAGAAACACTACGACGTGGCGCGCGGCGTGCAGAAGATGCTGCAACGCTTCAAGGACCTGCAGGACATCATTGCGATTCTGGGCATTGACGAGCTGTCGCCCGAAGACAAGCGGACCGTGTTCCGCGCGCGTAAGATTCAGCGCTTTCTGAGCCAGCCGTTCAGCGTCGGGCAGGCGTTCACCGGCCGCGAGGGCAAGCAGGTTCCGGTGGCCGAGACTGTCCGGGGATTCGGGGAAATATTGGAAGGGAAACACGACACCGTGCCCGAAGACAACTTCTACATGAAGGGCGGCATCGAAGAAGTCACAGCGCCGAGCACGTGACCCATGGCCGACACTCTGAAATTGGAACTCGTCACGCCCGGCGCGACCGTCTACTCGGAAGACGTGCACATGGTCACGCTGCCGGCGGTCGAGGGTCAGATCGGAATCTACCCGCATCACGTGCCGCTCCTGACCCGGATCGTCCCGGGCGAGATCATGGTGCGCAAGGATGGTCACGACGATTTCCTTGCGGTGGGCGAAGGACTCGTCGAGATCACCAGCGGCCGCGTCGCCATCGTCACCGACATGGCCGTCGCCGCCAAGGACATCGACGAAGCCAGGGCGGAAGAAGCGCGCCAGCGCGCCGCAGCCCGCCTGCGCGACAAGCTCTCCGATGCGGAAGTCGCGACCGTCAACGGCGCGCTCGCCCGCTCACTGGCCCAGTTGCGCGTCAAGAGACGCCGCCGCGTGTAGACCGACGCGCGCGATTCGCTGATGTGAGTTGCGTGGAGATGAAGGAGCGATGGCGCCTGCTCAGCGTCGGCGATCGGCTGGCCGAGGTCGTCGCGGGGATCATCATCACGCTCTCGTTCACGGCGTCGCTCAGCGTCGGTACCGCGGGCAAAGCGGAAGTGCAGACAGCACTGTACGGTGCGCTCGGCTGCGGCGTCGCGTGGGGGATCGTCGATGGTGTGCTCTACGTGCTCTCGTCTATGGCGACGCGCGGTCGCGCGCTCGCGTCGACGAGGGCGGCTTCGGCAGAGTCGAACCCGGTACGCGCGCGGAAACACATGGCCAACGTGCTGCCGTCAGCGCTGGCCGCGGTGCTGCGCGATGCCGAGCTTGATGCGATCGTTCATCGAGTGAGGGAGGTGGGGATACCCAAAAACCGGCTCGCGAAGGACGACCTCCTCGGCGGCGTCGAGATCTTCTTTCTGGTCTCCTTCGCGACGGTCCCCGTCGCGCTGCCCTTTCTCTTCATCGGAGACCTGAAGGTCGCGCTGCGGACGTCGGATGGCATTGGGATGTTGATGCTGTTCCTGTGCGGGTATTGGGCCGCTTCGCGTGGGAGCTTCTCCCCGATCCGTACGGGCTGTGCCATGCTCGGGGTTGGGCTGGCGCTCCTCGCGGCAACCATTCTCCTCGGCGGCTGAACATTCGGCGCACTGTCCTCGCGGGGGGCCAGCCGGCAGCGAACGGACGCCGGTGGGTTCAGCGCGCAGCGGCCTGCGCCAACGATGCCTGATACCTGGCGACGGCCTCCTCCAGAGTGAAGAACATCCTTTCGCGGCCCAGGGTCCCACCCAGGGGCGAACGCTGGACCATGGCCAGCACTCCCGGGTTGAGGTCGACGAGCCAGAGGAATACGCCGTGCTCGCGCTCTTTCCTCTCGGCTTCGGTCAGCATCCTGAGCGCCGTGTACTCGAGATCGTACACACCGCCGAGATCCAGCGCCACGACCTTCGGCTTCGCGTCGACGGCCAATGACCTCATCTTCCAGCCGACGTGCTCCGCATTGGCGAAGAAAATCCGGCCCTCCAGCCGCAGCAGGAGCAACCCGGGGAACGTTTCGTCCTCGGGATGGTCCTCGGAACGAGGTCGGAAGACGTTGGTGCCCGGCTTGCGCCCCAGCACATGGACCGGCGGGTCGGCGACCTGGTAGGCAAGGGCGACCAGCGAGACGACGATGGCAACGACGATTCCCTGCAGGGTTCCGAGCAGCACGACGCCGACCAGCGCGACCAGGGCCCACCCGAACTCCGTTCGCCGCACCTCGAGAATCGCGCGGAACTCCGCCGGCCTGATCAAGCCGATCGAATACACGATGACGACAGCTGCGAGAGTAGCTTCCGGCATCAGCCCGATGAAGGGCGCCAGCAGCAGCATCGTCACCAGCGTGGCCGCTGCCGCCACCAGCTCCGCCAGCTGGGTGCGTGCCCCTACCCGCCGGTTCACGGCGGTCTGTGTGGTGCCGCCGCCAGCCGGCATGGAGCCCAGAAATGCGCCTCCCGCATTGGCAAGACCGGTCGCCAGCAGCTCCCGGTTTGCGCGCGGGACGGGCTCGCCACTCTGGACAAATGCGCGCCCGGCCGCGATCGTCTCGGTGAAGCTCATCAGGGCAATGCCCAGGGCTGCGGGCCAGAGCAGGACGGCCAGGGCGAGGTTCGGCACGGTAAGGGACGGTAGACCAGTCGGAACGTAGCCGACCGTTCCCACTCCGTGAGCCTGTAAGCCCAGCAGGCTGACACCGCCGATCCCGGTGGCGACCGCGATCAACGGCGCTGGCGCGCGCGGAAGAAGGCGCTCGACCGCGACCAGGATCCCCACCATTACCGCCCCCACAGCCACGGTCGTCATTGAGGCATGCGGGATACCTTCCGCGATGGCCAGGACATTGTGGGGGAACGAACCTTTGTGAAAATGAATGCCGAGCAGCTTCGGGACTTGATCCACCACTATGACCAGCCCGATCCCTGCCTTGAACCCGATCAGCACCGGTTCGGAGATGAAGTTGGCGACGAAGCCCAGGCGCAAGAGCGCGGCCAGCACGAGGATGGCGCCGACGAGCAATGTCAACGTCGCGGAAGCGCTCAAGAGGGACGCCTGGTCTCCACCTGGAGCTGCTTCGCCCAGGGCTGCCGCTGTCAGAATGGCAAGCGTGGTGGTCGTGCTCATGCTGAGTGGCCGGGAGGTCCCCAGCGAGGCGTAGATCACCATGGGCAGGAACGCGGTGTAGAGCCCGACCTGCACCGGAAGCCCGGCGATCGTGGCGTAAGCCATGGCCTTTGGAACGACGACAGCGGCGGCGGTCAGACCCGCGGTGGCGTCGAACGCGATCCATTCATGTTGATAATTGCGAATCCATTCCGGCACGAGAAGGCGAACGATGCCGCGGCGATCGTTCATCGACTGGAGAAGACGCTTTACCCCCTCCTCGCGGTAAAAGCCCATCACGCGCTCGACGCCCGCGGTTGTACCAACTCCGGTGCAGGATCACCACTTCGCCGGATGCCGGCAGGTGCGGCAGATAGCGCTGAATCCACGCGTTCCATGCTCAGCGGCCGCACGGGCTGGCGGCTCGGCGTTGGCAGCGGGCAGCCGGCTCGGCCCGCGCGTCCGAGCGGTGGGAGAGCCCTTCCCGCCACGCACCACCGTGCGCCGACATCAGAAATTGAAGTTCATGTAGAGATAGCCGTTGAGCCACGTCGCCGATCCGTTCACGGCCTCGCGAAAGCCTCGGTTTGGAATCGCGACCGAACAGGTGGCGGTGACCGACCACCAGTTCGTCAGCGCCACGTCGACGATGAGATCGACCTCGTCTGCGAGGGAACGGTTCACGCGTGACGGGGTGAGGCCGAAGTCCTGGTTCCGGTTGTCGAGCAGGAACTTGTAGTAGATCAGGTTCATGGTCACGATCTCGTTCGGCTTGAGGAGCAGACGCACCTGGTTGGAATTCAGGTTGCTGTCGGAGAGGACGAACTCTCCCAGGAGCTC
>Ga0137404_10001226_pt1 | contig 16701 bp, 10 predicted proteins | sample CZOMad2_1_16fung_FD_108285 | JGI IMG/M metagenome (GOLD analysis project Ga0137404, IMG submission 108285) | Vadose zone soil fungal communities from Angelo Coast Range Reserve, California, USA - CZOMad2_1_16fungal (Illumina Assembly) | ecosystem: Environmental > Terrestrial > Soil > Vadose...
CGCAGGTCATGGAGGGACCATGAAGCGGGTCCTCCTGGTCGAGGACGACCCGAAGATCCGCGCCGGCCTCCTCCTCCAACTCGGCGAGGCCGGGCTCGCGGTCGAGGCGCTCGCCTCGGCCGAGGAGGCCTATGCCCGGTTGGCCGACCGCGGGCGGCTCCCCCCGGACCTCCTCCTCCTGGACGTCCGCCTGGGCGGCATGAGCGGGGTCGAGCTGATCCGGATTCTGGCGCAAGAGGGCGAAGGGGGCGAGCGGCGGCTGCCGCCCACCATCATCGTCTCCGGCGAGGCCTCGATCAGCGAGACCGTCGAGGCGCTGCGCCTCGGGGTCCACGACTTCATCGAGAAGCCGTTCAGCCGCGAGCGGCTGCTGCGCTCGATCGAGAACACCCTGGAGAACGCCGACCTGAAGCGCCGGGTGGCGGCGCTCGAATCACGGCTCACGGATGCTCCCGAGATCCTCGGGCGCTCGCCGGCCCTCCTGCGCTTGAAGGAGCGGATCGCGCGGGCGGCGGCGACCGAGGGGCGGGTGCTGATCGCGGGGGAGAGCGGCACCGGCAAGGAGCTGGTCGCCGACTCTCTGCACCGGGAGAGCGCCCGGCGGGAGGGGCCGTTCGTCAAGATCAACTGCGCGGCGATCCCCGCCCACCTGGTGGAGGACGAGCTCTTCGGCCACGCGAGAGGCGCCTTCACCGACGCCAAGAGCGCCAAGCCCGGGCTTTTCGAGGAGGCGGACCGGGGGACCCTCTTCTTAGACGAGATCGGCGACATGGAGGCGGCGATCCAGGCGCGGCTCCTGCGGGTGCTGGAGGACGGCCGGGTGCGGCGGGTGGGGGAGACCCGGGACCGCCAGGTCGACGTGCGGGTGATCGCGGCCAGCCACCGGGACCTCGCCCGGGAGGTGGAGGCGGGGCGTTTCCGCCAGGACCTCTACTTCCGCCTCGCCGCCCTGCCCCTGGAGGTCCCTCCCCTGCGCGAGCGGCAGGAGGACATCCCCCTCCTCTTCCATCATTTCCTGGAGCGCTTCTCGCGCCAGCACCACCTGCGCCAGCGGCTCCTCGACGACGGCATCTTCCCGCCACTCCTCGCCTACGCCTGGCCGGGCAACGTCCGGGAGCTCAAGAACCTCTGCGAGCGGCTGGTGGTCTTCGGCGCCGATCCGCTCTCGGCGGCGGACCTTCCGTCGGTCTTCTTCCAGGCGTCGCCCCAGATCCCGGAGACCGGCCTCCTGCACCTGGCGGCGGCCGGGCCGGTCCTGCCGCTCCGCGACTTCCGAGCGCAGTGCGAGCGCGAATATCTGGAGACCGTCCTCCGCCGGACCGGCTGGAACTTCGCCGCCGCCGCCCGCCTGCTCGGCATCCAGCGCACCTACCTGCACCAGAAGGTGGCGGCCCTGGGGCTCGAACGGCCGATGCGGCCTGGTGGAGAGGGGCAGTAGCCCCATAGGCGCTACCTTACCCGGCAGGAACGGGATGTGGAGTGTCTGGAGGAGCGGGTGGGGGTCCCTGGGAGCGCTGGCGTCTCGCCGGCCGGACGCTCTCCGGCAGTCTAGGGTTCACTTACCTTCTCTTGAATCCAAAGATTGACCAGGGTCTCCGCGCTCACGCCACGCTCGTGGGCGATCTGAATCACCTTGTCGGACAGAGATCGTTCGATGGGTAATAGAACCTCTCGGTCTTCAGGTCGACCTCGAAATCGACGGGGCCGGTCACGATATCGCCTGCGTCGTGAGTATCCCAATACTCGCCGATTTCTTCGTAGGAACGGCCTCCCGAGATGGAAGCTCTACGCTCGTTCATATCGTTTTCTTTCCGCTGGGGTCATATCCGCTACCGCAACCAGTTGGCCGGATTCTCCGGCCGGTTCTCCACCCGGATCTCGAAGTACAGCTTGTCGGACGCCTGGCCCACGGTCTGGCCGAGGGTCACCGCGTCGTCCTTGTTGACCTGGCAGGAGGAGAGGCCGGCATAGAGGGTCAAGACGCGGCCGGGGTGGTAGACGACGACGGTCGTGCCGTAGCCCTCGAAGGGGGCGGCGAAGAGGACTTTGCCGGGGAAGACGGCGTGCACCTCGGCCTTGGGCGGGGTCTCGATGTCGATGCCGTTGTGCGGCACCTTGGTGTGGTAGCGCGGATCGAGGAGCGGTCCGAAGGCGGCGGTCACCTTGCCGTGCACCGGCCAGTCGAGGACGCCGCGGAAGTCCTGCATGGGTTTGCCCGCCAGGGCCTCCGGGCTCTTGCCGTAGAGGAGGTCCAGGAAGCCGGAGAGCTTCTGTTCCTTCTCCGCCAACTCGCCGGCCCGCGCCTCCAGGGTCTGGCTCTCCCGCCGGGCCTGGGCCAGGAGGTCCTCCTGGTGGCGGCGCAGGCGGACGAGGTCCTTGCGCCGGGCCTCCTCCTGGCCGAGGAAACGCTCGATCTCGGCCCGGCGGGTGACCAGCCGGTCGCGCTCGGTGGCGAGCTCGGCGCGGGCGGTGGTCACCCGGTCGATCGCCTCGCGATCGCGGCGGGCGAGATAGCGCATCAGCCGGATTGAGGGGAGGAGCCGGGTGTCGGGCTTGAGCGAGAGGAAGAGCCGGAGATAGCCCTGGCGGCCCAGGCTGTAGAGGCCGACCAGCCGCCGCCCCAGCTCGCGCCGGGCCGCCGCCAGCTGGTCCGAGAGGAGGGCCACCTGCCGCTCGCCGGCCGTCTCCTGCTCGGCGGCGAGCTTCTGCGCCGCCGTCGCCTCGGCGAGGCGGCTCTCCTCCAGCTGGAGCTCCAGGTTGGTCTTCGCGATCTCCCCCTGGAGCCCGCTCTGCTCCTGCCTGGCATGGGCGAGCTGGGTGGTCAGGCGCGCAATCTCGGCGCGGATGGCCTCCAGCTCCTTCTCGCGGGAGGGCGGCTCGGGCCGCAGCGGCAGGGCGGAGAGCGCACAGAGCCCGAGGAGCAGCGCGCTCACGATGCGGCGGGACATCGCAGAGGATTGTATGCGCTATGGTCCCGGCAGGACGTCCTTCATTCCCAGCTGTCTTACGAGGAAGGCGAAGCCGTCGGTCGCCTCCTCGATCTGCTTCGAGGTCGGCTTGCCGCTGCCGTGTCCGGCGCGGGTCTCGATGCGCAGCAGCACCGGCGCCTCCCCCCCTTGGTCCTTCTGCAGGGCGGCGGCGAACTTGAAGCTGTGCGCCGGGACCACCCGGTCGTCGTGGTCGGCGGTGGTGATGAAGGTCGCCGGGTAGTGGGTCCCCGGATGCAGGTTGTGGTAGGGCGAGTAGGCGTAGAGCGCCTTCCACTCCTCGGGGTTGTCAGGCGAGCCGTAGTCCGACACCCAGCCCCAGCCGATGGTGAACTTGTGAAACCGCAGCATGTCGAGGACGCCCACCCCCACCCAGGCGGCGCCGAAGAGGTCCGGGCGCTGGGTCAGGGCCGCGCCGATAAGCAGGCCGCCGTTGCTCCGGCCGCTGATCGCCAGCCGGTCGGTCCGCGTGTAGTGGTGGTCGATCAGCCACTGGGCGGCGGCGGTGAAGTCGTCGAAGACGTTCTGCTTCTTGAGCTTGGACCCCGCCTGGTGCCACTCCTCGCCGTACTCGCCGCCCCCCCGCAGGTTGGGCACGGCGTAGACGCCCCCCATCTCCATCCAGACCAGGTTGGGGATGGCGAAGGCGGGGGTCATCGAGATGTTGAAGCCGCCGTAGCCGAAGAGCAGGGTGGGGTTGTTGCCGTCGAGCGGCAACCCCTTCCGGGCGGTGACGTACATCGGCACCCGGGTGCCGTCCTTGCTGGTGTAGAAGACCTGCTTCGTCTCGTAGCGGGAGGGGTCGAAGGCCACCTTGGGCTGCCGGAAGAGGGTGCTCTTCCCGGTCACCAGGTCGTAGTGGTAGACCGCCGCCGGACTGGTGAAGGTGGTGAAGAGGTAGAAGGTCTCGCTGTCCCGGCGCTTGCCGGTGAAGCCGGCGGCCGCGCCCAGGCCGGGGAAAGCGATCTCGCGCAGCGGCTTGCCCTCCAGGTCGAAGACCCGGACCTGCGAATGGGCGTCCTTCAGATAGAGAGCGACGAAGTTGTCGTGGAGGACGCTCACCCCTTCGAGCGTCTCGGGCTTCTCGGCGAGCACCTCGTGCCAGTGCTCGTGGGCCGGGCTCCGGGCGTCGACCGCGATCACCCGGCCGCGCGGGGCGCCGAGGTTGGTCTTGAACCAGAAGACCGGGCCGTCGTTGCCCAGGAAGTCGTAGGAGGCGTCGAACGCTCCCAGGAGCTCGCGCATGGGGCTTCCGGGGTCGCCTAGGTCCTGGTAGAGGATGCCGTTCTCGATCTCCGTCCCCTTCCAGACCTGGATGACGAGGTAGCGGCCGTCGTCGGTCACCTGGGCGAGGAAGCCCCAGTCTTTATGGTCCGGGCGCTCGTAGACCAGGCGGTCGGCCGACTGCGGCGTCCCCAACCGGTGGTAGTAGAGCTTCTGGAAGTAGTTGGCCTGCTCCAGCTGCTCGCCCGCCTTGGGCTCGTCGTAGCGGCTGTAGAAGAAGCCCTGGTGGTCGTGGGTCCAGGCGGTGGTCGAGAACTTGACCCACTGGAGCACGTCGGGCAGGTCGTGGCCGGTCGCCACGTCGCGCACCCGCCACTCCTCCCAGTCCGAGCCGCCGGAGGAGAGGCCGTAGGCCATCAACTTGCCGTCGTCGGAGACCGAGAGGGCGGTGAGCGCGATGGTGCCGTCCGCCGACAGGGTGTTGGGGTCGATCAGCATCCGCGGCGTGCCGTTCAGCCGGTCGAGGGTATAGATGACGGCCTGGTTCTGGAGGCCGTCGTTCTTGGCGAAGAAGTAGCGGTCCCCCGCCTTGGCGGGGACGGCGTACTTCTCGAAGTTCCACAGCTCGGTCAGCCGGCGCTGGATGCGCTCCCGCTCGGGGATCTCCGCCAGGTAGGCGGTGGTGACCTGGTTCTGGGCCGCCACCCAGGCCGCCGTCTCCGCCGAGTCGAGGTCCTCCAGCCAGCGGTAGGGATCGGCCACCTGGACGCCGTGAAAGACGTCGACCTGGTCGACCGTCCGGGTCGCCGGGTAGTGGAGAGGGCCCGCGGACGAACCGGAGGCGCCGGAGGGCGGCTGGGCCGGGGCCGAGGCGGCGGGGGGAGCGGCGGGAGGGGCGGCCGGCACCTCGGCCGAGGTGACCTTGAGGGCGTGTCCCGAGGGGTCGACCCGGTCGACCGGCTTGCGGGACACCGGCGCGCACGCCGTCGCCAAGGCCAGCAGCGCCAGGGCCTTACGCATCGCCATGGGGTTGTCCTCGCGTGTCTCGTCCATGAAACAAAGCTCGATCAGGACCCGAAATTTCGGGTATCGGAAACAACGGTCCGAGCGAACGGCGGCATTCCCTCCAACACAAAGGGTGCCTCAAAGGTACCCGAGCGACCTCAGATTGGCCAAATATTCTCCCCCGGCCTCCGCCGCGGCCTGCGGCGGGCGGGGCCGGCCGAAGCCGGCGAGCGCCGCCGGCGGGGCCGGCCAGGGGCAGCCGGCGGGGGGCGCCGGCAGCTCGGCGCTCTGCGGCAGGCCGGCGGCGCGGAGGAGGCCCGCGGCCAGCGACTCGGGGGCGAGCCGCCCCCGTGCCGCTCCCGGCCCGGCGCAGCCGGCCCGGCGCCAGAGGATCACCCGCCCCTCGCCGCCCCTCGCCCGCCGCCCCGGGTCGAGCACGACGACGACGGTGCCCACCCCGTCCACAGCGTGGGCGAGGAGGGCGTCGGTCTGGGCAAGCTCGGCGCGCAGCAGGTCGGCGAAGGCGAGATCGCTGCCGCGGAAGCCGTCGGCGGCGATGTCCAGCCCCGGCAGGTAGAGGGCGGCGGCGCGGGGAGCGCGGCGCAGCCGCTCTGCGAAGACCTGGCGGTAGAAGCGGTCGGGCAGCAGGGCGCGGTCGAGGAGGGCCTGGCGGTCGGCCGGGGCGAGGGCGGCGCCCAGGAGCGGCTCGACGTCCTTGCCTTGCCGGATTCCCGCCGCTTCCCGGGCCACGTCCAGGGCGAGGGCGGCGAGCGCCGGACGCTCCGTGGCGGGCGCCACCGCCCCCTCCGTCCCCTCGCGCAGCAGCTGGTAGGCGCCATGGGCGACCACCAGTCCCGGGAGGGGAGCGGCGGGGAAGGTCGCCCACCAGTTGACCGCCAGGGCCGGCGCGCCGCCGCGCGCCGCCAGCTCCCAGACGGTGAAGGCGCTGCGCCGGTTGGCGAGCAGCGGCCGGTACTCGGCCAGGTGGAGCGGCACCAGGACCCCACTCCAGTAGGCGCGCAGTGCTCCCGAGCGGGCGAGCGGGGTGCCCACCCCGAGCGGCCGGAAGCTGTCGAGGGCGGCCACCCCATGCTCCGAGGTAGGGAGACCGGTCGCGATGGTGGTCCAGAAGGAGGCCGGCGCCTCCGGAGAGCGGGTGTAGCTCCGCGCTCCGCCGGCCTCCCCGGCGAGGCGGGCGAAGACCGGCAGGTCGCCGGTCTTCAGGAGATAGTCGGCCTCGGCGGGGAGCACGCCGTCGATCCCCAGGAGGAGGACCCGCTCGCCGGGTGCCTCGGGGAGCGAGGGGGGCGCCGCGGCCGGCTCCCGCCGGGCGGCGGCGAGGACCGCCGGCAGGGTGAGGAGGAAGGCGGCGGAGAGGATGCCGAACCCCAGCCCCCGGCGGGAGAACAGCCGGCGGTCGGGAGGGGCATCGGTCAGCCGGATGGCGAGGGCCAGGAGGCCGTGGTAGACGAGCTTGATCAGCACGTAGACGGCGACCGGCGCCGCGACCCCCACCACCGCCAGCTGCCAGCGCGGGCTGCCGGCCACGATCTCCCGCCCGGCGACCAGGGCGAGGCCCAACCCGGCGGCCCCGGCCGCCACCGCCGCCGCCAGGGCCAGGGTCTCGATCCGCCGGATGGGATAGAGCTTGAGGACGAGGATGACCAGGCCGCAGAGGGCGAGGAAGCCGGCCCCGGCGACCGCCGCGATGGGCGGGAAGAGGTGGAGGAAGAGGACCAGGAGGTCGAGCGGGGTGGCGGTCAGGCTGCCGTTCGCGGCCGCCAGGGCGAAGGCGAGGACCAGGGCCAGGGCGGCGCCGGAGAGGAGGGCGACCTTCGCCGTCAGGTCGAGGAGCGTCCGCCAGGGCCGCTCGGGACGCAGGGCGTCCTGCAGCAGGTAGCGCTCGAAGCGGTGCGAGAGATACCCCAGCCGCTTGAGCTCCGAGCGCACCCCCGCGAGGTCGTCCGGGTCCTGCGGCGCGGGGAGGACGGGGGCCATGACCGAGTAGTGTAGCGCGGGGAGAAGAGATATAGTTTTCCTGCAACGACCGTCATCTGCCAGTATGGACGACAGGGATCTGCCCTTCGGGCGCATCGGGCCCTATCGGTTGGAAGCTCGCCTCGGGCGCGGCGGCATGGGCGAGGTCTTCCTCGCCCGGGACGAGCGCCTGGGGCGGCGGGTGGCGATCAAGCGGGTGCGCTGGGGACCCGGCATCCCGGCCAGCACGCTCGAACGTCTGCGCCGCGAGGCGCGGGCCACGGCGCGCCTCAACCATCCGGCGATCGTCCAGGTCTACGACCTCATCCCGGACGGCGAGGGGGACGCCATGGTCATGGAGTACGTCCTCGGCCGCTCCCTGGACACCCTGGTGGGCGATCCCAGCCTCACCGCGGCCGGAGCCGTCCGCCTCGCCGGCGAGGTCGCCGCCGGGCTTGCCCATGCCCATTCCGCCGGCTTCGTCCATCGCGACCTGAAGGGCGAGAACGTCATGGTGTCCGGCGCCGGCCACGCCAAGATCCTCGACTTCGGCCTGGCCAAGCCCGTCCTCCCCGGGATCGAGGACAGCCTGACCGTCGACGGCGCGGTGATCGGCACCTACCGCTCCATGTCGCCCGAGCAGGCCGGGGGCGACGAGGTGGACGGACGCTCGGACCTCTTCTCGCTCGGCGTCCTGCTCTACGAGATGCTTTCCGGCCGGACCCCTTTCCACGCCGCCAACCCGCTGGCGACGATCAAGCGGGTGCTGACCGAGAACCCGGAGCCCCTCGCGAACCTACGCCCCGACCTGCCGCCCGGGCTGCTGGCCCTGATCGACCGGCTGCTTGCCAAGAATCGGGAAGAACGGCCGCAGAGTGCCGAGGAGGTGGCCCTGAGCCTGGCGGAGATGGCGGAGCTGCCCGGGCTCGGGCAGGGCACCCTCTCCCATCCCGATGGCCCGGCCGACGGGCTGACCGAGCCCACCCTGGACCTCCGCCATCCTGGGCCCCACGCCTTCGCATCCTCGCGGGCTCCGGCCCCGGAGCTGCCGGCCTCCCTGCTCCGGCCCCGGGCTCTGCTCCCGGCGCTGCTCCCGCTGGTGGCGCTGGCGGCGACGTTCTTCGTCCTCCTGAAGCCGATCGTACCGGCACCCCTTGCCTTCAGCACAGATGCGGACAAGGAATATGAGGCGGTCAAACGCCTCATGGAGGAGGGCAGGACACCACCGGAGGCCGAGCTCAAGCAACTCGACGACATTCTCCAGAGATCACCGCATCACATCCCGGCGCTCCTTGCCGCCGCGGAGGTTGCCCTCTCTCTATACGAGCCGCAGCACAAGGCCTCTTACCTGGACGAGGCCGGAGAACACGTGCGTCAGGTCGAGATCGACGCGCCCGAGGACAACCGTGCCCTCGGCGCCCAGTTCAAGCTCGCTCTCGCGCGCGGCAGAGGCGCGGAGGCCAAGAAAATCCTTGACCGTTTCGAAGACGCCATGCCGGGCGATGCTCTCCTCCCGGAGCTCAAGGCCAGGCTGGCGGAGTCTGGGAACGACCTGAAAAAGGCTCGCGCCTACTGGCTGGCCGCAGTCGAGCGAGATTCCTCCTGGATGAATCTCTTTTATCTCGCCAAATTGGAGGCACGCATCGGACGGCACGCCGACGCCCGGCAGCACCTCCGTATGCTCCTCGAGCGCTCTCGCGACAATTCCTGGGGCCTCGGAACTCTGGCCGACCTCGAGCTGACCTATGGCGACCCGGAGATCGCCGCAGGGCTCTACCAGAAGCTGCTCGTCCTTCCGGCAGCGCCTGCGGCCCTGTGGACCAACCTCGGGGTCTCTCGCTTCCTCTCCGGCCACTACGAACAGGCCATCGAAGCTTACAATCACAACCTTGAGAAGGACTCCCTCAACCCCGTCCTGCTACTGGACTGGGCGGATGCCGAGTCGGCACTCGGCCGGCCCGAAGCCCAAGGGCACTACTATCAGGCCTTGCAGAGACTCCGAGAGAGCAAGCAGCCGACCGGTTTCGCCGCCGAGAAACGGATGTTCGAAGCCCAGTGTCTGGCTCACCTCGATCAGCGCAGAGAGGCCGTCGAGCTGGCGAAGAGCACGGTGGAGGGAAATCCCCACCAACCCGGTATTGCTTACCAGGCCTCCCTGGTCTATGCCTTGAGCGGTCGGCGTACCGACGCCCTCCGCTCGGCCAGGGAGGCCCTCAACCAGGGTTACAGCCTAAGCTGGTTCAGGATCCCCGCCTTCGACTCTCTCAAATCTGATCCCGAATTCCAGTCTCACCTCAAGGCAAAGTCGCTCCCATAGGATCGGCCGCCTTGTGGACCGGGGGCGGCTTGGGCGGCGGCGGAACGTTGTCGATCCCGGGGTCGATGCGGATCGTCAACCGCCGGGACGACCTGGGCCTTGCGCCGTCCGGGATCTCGGCGGTGATCACGTACGTGTAGTGACCGCGTACCCCATTGTTTCCGCTGCCGGTCAAGGCCATCAGATTTTCGTCCAGATTCAGGAACGGTCCGAGCCCGTCCGATCCCGATGGGCCGCTGAACCGGATCCCCACTCTCGTCGCCCGGAGAGCGCTCAAATCCCAGCGTACCCTGGAGCCGGCGTCGAAGAGGACGACGTTGTCGAGGTCGACCGTGCCTTGCCCGTTCGCGTCGAGGCTCGCCTTGACGACGATGAGGTCGCCCAAGGCATCCTTGCTGTTGGCCGGAGTGGGCACCCCCACGTCCTGCCACTCGGAGAAGAGGACCGGCGCGGCCTTCCCCATGGAGACGCGGGCGCGGAAGGAGAACACCCTCCCGGCAGAGCCCATGGCCGGCCCGCTCATCGACACCTGGGCGGCGCCCCGGCTGACGGCCGGGAACGGGCAGAGCCCCTTGGTCTCGATGTCAGGGATCGCCCCCTTGGGCAGGCCCTCGAAGCTCCATTCGAGTCGCCTGCAGTCGGGCGCCAGCTTCACCGGTCCTCCGACAACCACTTCCAGCATGGAACCTGTACCGGCATGGCGGACGACGAACTTCTGCGATACGCTCATCACAGTCTCCCTTGATGGCCCTCGGGGGCCGGTTGGTGGTCGGGTCGGTCTCCGGTAAAAGCACGTTCGATGCCCGGTGGCGCAGAATCGGCGCTGGCGCCGGTTTCCCTCGGCCGGGCCGTGCTCCACGCTCGGAAGCGGTGGGCCATGCTCTAACTCTGAGGTTAGAGATCTAACAGAAATGCTAGAAGGAGAACCCTCTTGAATCCGATGCTGATCGCCATCGCAGGGCCGCTCACCGGGAGGACGTTCGCTCTCGGTTCCGATCCCCTCATCCTCGGCCGGCACGGCAAGATCGAGATCCCCGACCCCTTCGTCTCGGGGGAGCACTGCTCCATCTCGCCGGAAGAGGGCCGTTTCGTGCTGCGCGACCTGGAGAGCCGCAGCGGCACCGTCCTCAACGACGCGGCGATCCAGGAAGGGATCCTGACGCCGGGAGACCAGATCGGCGTCGGCAACTGCCGCTTCCTCTTCGCGACCGGGGAACCGCCAGGAAGCCAGAGGGAAGATCTCCTCGACAGCGCGGACTACCTGGCGGAGACCACCCTCGAGCGGCCGGCGGGGGCGCCCGACCTGGCGCCCGCGGCCCTGGCCGCGGCCCTGCCGGCGGGAGCCGCCGCGGCCCGGGCGGAGCGCGAGCTCAAGGCGCTCCTCCAGGCGATCGAGGACGACCTCCTCTCGCTGCGCTCGACCGAGGCCCTGGCGCGCCGGCTGTTCGAGCTGGTCTTCACGGTCTCCCCGGCCGGCCGCGCCGCCCTCCTGGTCCTAGACCGCAGCGGCGAGCTCGAGACCGCCTTTCACCGCGACCGGCAGGGGGCGACCGACTCCTTCCCGGTGAGCCGAACCCTGCTCCACAAGGCGGTGGGCGAGCAGGTCGCCATCCTCGCCGAGGACGTGCTCCGCACCCCCGCCCTGGGCGAGGCGGCGAGCGTCCAGGCGGAGCGCCTGCGCTCCCTCCTCGCCCTCCCCGTCCTCGGTCCCCACGGGGTCCTGGGCCTCCTCTATGCCGACCTCCGGCAACGCGGCCCGCGTTTCGACGAGGGGCACCTGAAGTTCCTCGGCGCCACCTGCCGGCTGGCCGCGCGGGCGCTCGGCAACGTCCGCCGGATCGAATGGCTCGAAGGGGAGAGGCGGCGCCTCGCGGCGGCTCTGGAGCGCGACATGATCGGCGAGAGCCCGCGCATGCAGGAGGTCTACCGGCGGCTGGCGCGCGCCGCCGCGACCGTCTCAACCGTCCTCCTGCGCGGCGAGAGCGGCACCGGCAAGGAGCTCGCGGCCCGCGCCCTCCACCAGGGCAGCCCGCGCGCCAACCGGCCGTTCGTGGCGATCAACTGCGCGACGCTCACCGAGGCTCTGCTCGAAAGCGAGCTCTTCGGCCACGAGAAAGGGGCGTTCACCGGCGCCGTCGAGCGCAAGCTGGGCAAGCTGGAGGTGGCCCACACCGGGACGCTGTTCCTCGACGAGGTGGCCGAGATGCCGCCCAATCTCCAGGCCAAGCTCCTGCGCGTCCTGGAGGAAAAGGAGCTCGAGCGGATCGGCGGGACGCGGCCGATCCGCGTCGACGTACGCGTCGTCGCCGCCACCCACCGTGACCTCGAGCAGGCGATCCGCGAGCGGACCTTCCGCGCCGATCTCTTCCACCGCCTGAACGTCATTTCGCTGACCCTGCCCGCCCTGCGCGAGCGCCACGAGGACATCCCTCTCCTCGCCCGCCACTTCGCCGCCCGTTTCAGCCGCGAGCAGGGACGGCCGGTCGCCGGCTTCAGCCCGGAAGCGCTCGCCTGCCTGACGCGCTACGACTGGCCGGGGAACATCCGCGAGCTGCGCAATGCCATCGAGGGGGCCGTGGCCCTGGGCGAGGGGGAGCTAATCGTCCCCGAGGACCTGCCCGAGGCGGTGCTCGCCGCCTGCCCGAGCGGGCTGGGACCGGAGGCCTCGATCCCCCGTTTTCACGGCGCCGTCAACGAGTACAAGAAGCGGTTGATCGTAGACGCCGTCCGGGAGGCCGGCGGCAACATCCCGCGGGCCGCCGAGATCCTCGGCTTCCATCCCAACGCCCTGCACCGGCTGATCACCAGCCTCGGGCTGCGCGACGCGATCCAGGGCTGAGAAGCTGCCTTTCTCCACCGCCGAGCCGGCGGCGGGGGTATAGTTCCCTGCAACGACCTCTCAGTCTACAAGCATGAACGACAGGGATCTGCCCCCCGAGCGTATCGGACCCTACCGGCTGGAGGCCCGGCTGGGCCGCGGCGGCATGGGGGAGGTCTTCCTCGCCTTCGACGAGCGCCTGGAGCGGCGGGTGGCGATCAAGCGGGTCCGCTGGGGTCCGCGGAAATCCCCCCACCTGCACGAGCGCTTCCGCCGGGAGGCGCGGGCGGCGGCGCGGCTCAACCATCCGGCGATCGTCCAGGTCTACGACCTGATCGCGGACGGCGACGGGGACGCCATCGTCATGGAGTACGTCTTGGGGCGCCCCCTGTCCACCCTGATCGGCGATCCCATCCTGACCCCGGCGCTCGCCGTCCGCCTGGCGCGCGAGGTCGCGGAGGGGCTCGCCCATGCCCACGCGGCCGGCTTCGTCCACCGTGACCTCAAAGCCGAGAACGTCATGATGACCGGGGCCGGTCGAGCCAAGATCCTCGATTTCGGCATCGCGAAGCTGGTCGCCGGGGGAGACGAGGAGAGCCTGACCGCCGACGGCGCGGTGCTCGGCACCTACCGCTCGATGTCGCCCGAGCAGGCCGAGGGTGGCGAGGTGGACGAGCGCTCCGACCTCTTCTCCCTCGGCGTCCTCCTCTACGAGATGCTCTCCGGCCACACCCCCTTCCACGGCGACCACCCCCTGGCGATCCTGCGGCGGCTGGTCGCCGAGACCCCCGCCCCCCTCTCCGTCTACGGCGGCAACCTGCCGCCGGCCCTGCTCGACCTGGTCAACCGCCTGCTGGCCAAGAACCGGGAGGAGCGGCCGAGGAGCGCCGAGGCGGTGGCGCATACGCTGTCGGAGATCGAGGCCCTGCCCGCCGTCGCGGCGATGGCGGCCGAGGAGGCGACGGTCGTCGACGGCCTGAGCGAGCTGCCCACCGGGCCGCTCCCGCTCCCACCCCAGCCGTCCCTTCCCCCTCCCTCTCTTTCCACTCTCCTACCGTCCCTCGCTCCCCCGCCGCCCGAACCCGCCGCCGCGCCGATCCTGCCGCGGCGCCTTTCCCGGCGCGCCCTCGCCGCCGCCCTGGGAGGGACCCTGCTCCTCGCCGCCCTCGCGGGCGGGCTCCTCTACTGGCGCGGGCGGGCGTCCGCGGCGCCCCTGCGGGTCCTCGTGGCGCCCCCGAGGGTCGCCCTGGGGAGCGACCCCCGCCTCGCCCTCGCCGCCTCGGGCGTGCGGGAGGCGGCGCTCCGCGGGCTCACCGCTCTCCAGGGTCTCGCGCCCCTCGATCCGCAACAACTGGGCGGGATGACGGGAACCCCGGCCGACATGGCGCGAAGGGTGGCGGCCGACGAGGTGCTCCTTTTCGAGGTCGTGCCCGAGGGGGAGCTCGCACGGGTAGCGCTGCACCGGCTCGACGGCAAGGACGGCCAGGTGCGGTGGGCCGATACCTTCAAGGTAGCGAGCGACTCCGCCGGCCTGCGCGCCCTGGCCGACGCCGTCGTCGTCCACCTGCGGCGGGCCTATCGCGACCATCCGCCCCGCCCGGGGACCCCCGATCTCGCCGTCCGCGACGAGGATTACACTGCCTACCTCGCGATCCGGAGCCGTCTGATCGGTGGCCGGACCCCGCCGCAGGCCGAGCTCGCACAGCTCGACGAGATCGTCCGCGGATCCCCCCGCTTCCTCGACGGCCAGCTGGCGGCGGCCGCGGTCACCCTGTCGCTCTTCGCGTCGACGCGCGAGGCCTCCTACCTGGAGCGGGCCCAGAAGCTGACGCAGGGGGCCGAGGCGCTCGACCCGGGCGATCCTCGCACCCTTGAGCAGCGCTTCAAGGTGGAGATCGCCGGCCGCCGCAAAGAGGAAGCCGCGGCGGCCCTCGCCCGTTTCGAGGCCGCCTCCCCCGGCGACCCCACGGCCTTCATCCTGCGGGCCAACCTGGCGGAGCTGCGGGGCCAGTCGCAGAAGGCCCTGGACGACCTGCGCACCGCGGTGGCCCACATCCCCTCCTGGGATCTCCTCCGCCAGCTCGCCGAGTTGGAGGCGCGCACCAGCCAGCTCGCCGATGCCCGGAAGCACCTGCAGAAGCTCCTCGATCTCTCCCCCGGCAACTCCTGGGGCCGCTTCGCCCTGGCCCAAATCGAGCTCATCTATGGCGACCCGGTGCGCGCCGAGCAGCTCTACCATGATCTGATCGCCAGCCTGCCGCCGGACCGCGCGATGTGGACCAACCTGGGGCTCTCCCGCTTTCTCGCCGGGCGCTACGAGGCCGCGGTCGACGCCTACCGGCAGGCCCTGGCCCTGGCGCCGCTCGACGCCAACATCCTCCTCAACCTCGCCGATGCCGAGATGGCGCTCGGGCGCCGGGAGGAGGCCCTGGGGCACTACCGCCAGGCCCTGTCTCGCTTCGACGAGATCGAGCGGGCGACCGGTCTCACCCCGACGGACAAACTGGACAGGGCCCTGTGCCTGGCCCACCTGGGCCGCACCGCGGAAGCCGCGGAGATCGCCCAGCACGTCCTGCAAGAGCGGTCGGGCGAGGCGGAGATCGTCTACGAGGCCGCCCTGGTCTACGCCCTGGTCGGCGACCGGACCAGCGCCCGGATCAATGCCAAGTCTGCCCTCCGCCTGGGCTACGGGCCGAGCTGGTTCGGGATCGCCGCCTTCGACTTCCTTCGCGACGACCCCGAGCTCCGTTCCCGACGGCTTACCGCGACGCCCTAGAGCGGCCTCCGGAGCGCGGTCCCGGCCTTGGCGGGGGGGGCTCTGTCCCATGCCCTGGAGGTATCGCGGGCGGCGTCGGGGGGGCGACCGAGCAGTGGACGATCCCGGTCGTTTCACTGGCGTCCTTGGCTTTCTTGGCGTGCTTGACCTTGGCCCCGAGAAGGAGCGGGCTCTTCACTCGGATCGTGCAGGAGTGGCGGCGGTATTTCTCGCCATCTCCGGAGCCGACCCAGACGTAGCTGTCTGGAAGCCGTTCGATCCGCTCGAAGGGGCCGGTCTCCGTCGTCACACCCAGGGCATCGGTGAAGCTGAACGCCACGTCCGCCGGTTTGAGCTGGGCAAAGTCCCAGCGTACCGGTGGGTCCGCGCCGATCAGGATCAGTTCCTCCTGGTCGATCGTCAACTGCTTCTGGGCGGGGTCGAAGCCGATGCGGGAGACGATCGGCCGGCTCCCGGGCCGGGCGCTGAGCACCGCGATCTGCCTCTCCTGGGCCGTGAAGGTGCTGCCGCGGCCGTGGACGCAGACCTGGTAGAGGAGGCAGAAAGGCGTGGTGCCCACGGGGTTGCCGTAGAGCTCGACCGTCGTGGCGTCGCTCCTGAGGAGGGACAGGGGAGAGGGGGTCTTGAGCACGACGTCGGGTTGCCAGGAAGAGGTCGGGGGGAGCCCTTCGAACTGCCAGACGACCCGTTCGCAGTCGGGGTCCAGGACGTGGGTGCCGCGCTCGACCTTGACGGTCAGGCCGCCCCTTTTGTTTTCCTTGCAGTGGACGACGATCACTCGCGTGTCGCTCATCGTTTTCTCCTCGCAGGCCCGCGCAGGGCCGGTCTTTTGGGTGCGTCGCTCTCCGGGAAGAGCACGTTCGATGCCCGGCCGCGAAACGGCCCCATTCCGCGCCTCTCCCCGCGGGGCAGGTCGGTTCCGGCTGGAGATCGGGTGCTAAATGCTCTATCGTTTCCGATAGACACTCTCACACTACCGATAGAAAGAGGCCACTCTTGATCGGGAACCCCCCCGAGCGCATCGGACCCTACCGGCTGGAGGCTCGCCTCGGGCGCGGTGGCATGGGCGAGGTTTTCCTTGCCTTCGACGAGCGCCTGGAGCGGCGGGTGGCGATCAAGCGGGTCCGCTGGGGTCCCCGGAGATCCCCCCAGCTGCACGAGCGCTTCCGCCGCGAGGCGCGGGCAGCGGCGCGGCTCAACCATCCGGCGATCGTCCAGGTCTACGACCTGATCGCGGACGGCGACGGGGACGCGATCGTCATGGAGTACGTCTTGGGGCGCCCCCTCTCGACCCTGATCGGCGACCCCATCCTGACCCCGGCGCTCGCCGTCCGCCTGGCGCGCGAGGTCGCGGAGGGCCTGGCCCATGCCCACGCGGCCGGCTTCGTCCACCGCGACCTCAAAGCCGAGAACGTCATGATGACCGGGGCCGGGCACGCCAAGATCCTCGATTTCGGCATCGCGAAGCTGGTCGCCGGGGGAGACGAGGAGAGCCTGACCGCCGACGGCGCGGTGCTCGGCACCTACCGCTCGATGTCGCCGGAGCAGGCCGAGGGCGGCGAGGTGGACGAGCGCTCCGACCTCTTCTCCCTGGGCG
>Ga0137404_10001228_pt1 | contig 16694 bp, 10 predicted proteins | sample CZOMad2_1_16fung_FD_108285 | JGI IMG/M metagenome (GOLD analysis project Ga0137404, IMG submission 108285) | Vadose zone soil fungal communities from Angelo Coast Range Reserve, California, USA - CZOMad2_1_16fungal (Illumina Assembly) | ecosystem: Environmental > Terrestrial > Soil > Vadose...
GCCGCCCAAGCTCGATTTCGTTCCCAGGCCGCACTGGGAACTCGGCGAGCAGCTCGGCGTACTTGACTTGGAACGAGCCACCAAGCTTACCGGGGCGCGCTTTGCCGTCTATTGGGATCTGGGTGCCAAGCTCGAACGCGCCCTCTCCAACTTCATGCTCGACCTGCATACACGCGAGCACTGCTACACCGAAGTCCTGCCGCCGTATCTGGTGAATTCCGACTCGATGTACGGCACGGGGCAACTGCCCAAGTTCGCCGCCGATTCGTTCCGCGTGCCGCACGGCGAAAAAGACCTTTGGTTGATCCCCACGGCCGAAGTGCCCGTAACGAATCTTTATCGCGATGAAACCCTCGACGCCGCCCGCCTGCCGGTTAGCCTGACGGCCTACACTCCCTGTTTCCGTAGCGAAGCCGGCTCCTACGGGAAAGACGTCCGAGGCATCATCCGCCAGCATCAGTTTCAGAAAGTCGAGTTGGTCAAATTCGCCCATCCCGAGCGCTCTTACGATGAACTGGAATCTCTGACGCGCAACGCCGAGCAAGTCCTGCAAAAACTCGGCCTGCACTATCGCGTGATGGCCTTGTGTACAGGCGACATGGGCTTCTCTTCCGCCAAGACCTACGACATCGAAGTCTGGCTCCCTGGCCAGCAGGTCTTCCGCGAGATTTCTTCGTGTTCCAATTTCGAGTCGTTTCAGGCCCGCAGGGCGAATATTCGCTTCAAGCCGGAAGGGAAGGGCAAGAGCGAGTTCGTCCACACCCTCAATGGCAGCGCACTAGCCGTAGGCCGGACGTGGCTGGCGATTGTCGAGAACTACCAGCAAGCCGACGGAAGCGTTATCATCCCAGAAGGGCTCCGTCCCTACATGGGCGCGGACCGCATTACAGCCAAGAAATTTTGAGGCTTGGTGCTCTCAGTAGGACATCTAAAGCCGCAGCAGCGACGTTTGCGGAGCCGCAGACCGGAGACTACACTTGGAACGCGTTGACAACCTCACCACAGTCCCTTCCGCTCCCGCGCTGCCGATGAATTCCGTCTGGCGCACAATCCGCGGCTACATCTGGTGGTCGTACGAACGGGGAAGCCTGCACTACGACATCATGGTGACGTTGATTCTGCTGTTTGTGTTTCTGTCGCCGTACGTCATCAACTTTAATGACAGGCCGATTGAGCGGAACCCACATTCGACTGGGGTGACGGTGACGCCAGATGGAGCTGGCGGATTGGTGTATCAGATTGCGGCGGCGGCGGTTGTGGGGACCAAGGACGCAGACGTGAGGGATTCGCTGCGGCGCGTGATCGAGCCCATTGCCGGGGAGATCAGCATCACCCGCTACGAAGCCGTGCGAGATGCCACGGGACGCATCCAAGCGTATAAGGTTTGGGTGGTTCGCTAGCGGTCTTGGCTTGTCCATCATAACTCCGGAGAAATCATGTACTTAGATGTCCGTCGGGTGATCTGGAGCCTTATCGCAGGGGTGGTGCTTGCCCCGCTGGCCCATGCTCAGAACGCCTCGGCCGCGGCATCCCTGGAGAAGGTGCTTACACAGATTGATGCCGCCGCCAAGGACTTCCATACCTTGCAGGCTGCCTTCGTCTGGGATCAGTTCACGAAGGTCGTCCAGGATACCGACACCAGCAAGGGCAGCGTCTATTTTCAACGCGAAGGCGGCGGAATTAAGATGTCCGCCGACATCACCGATCCCTCCCCCAAGACCGTCCTTTTCGTCGATGGCGAGGTCAAGATGTATGAGCCTAAGATCGACCGCGTGACGCAATACAAGACCGGGAAGAATCGGGCCGAGGTCGAGAGCTTTCTTGTGCTGGGCTTTGGCGGACGCGGGCACGATCTGCTTAAGCCCTATGATGTCAAGTACATAGGGAAAGAGATGATCGACGGAGTGGAAACGGCGCAATTGGAGCTTGTGCCCAAATCCGAGAAGGCCCGCGGCCAGTTCTCGCAGATTCTGTTGTGGATTGATGGCAAGACCGGCGTCTCGGTCCAGCAGAAGCTGCTGCAACCTTCGGGCGACTACCGCCTCGCCAAATACTCGAAGATCCTGATCAATCAGAAGCTTCCAGACGGTGCCTTCAAACTCAAGACGACGCCAAAGACGACTTACCTGACACCCCAGGGTTAGAGCGGGTCTTCGCGATTCCGATTGGGGCCGAAGCCCCTGATTTCACAGAATGTTGATTCGCCCGCTTGAATCCCGATGCTACCGTTGACGATTGTGGCACGGGTGCAAGCAGGTCAAGGTACGAGCTAAGGAAAGCTCGGGAGTGCTACGTCCTTTTCCCGTGATTTTTCAGGATGCAATTCCGGATGGGCAAGATATACTTCTCTTTATCGGCTCCGTGGATGTGACTTTCATCGACTAGCAAGAGCAGTTTAGCGACGGAGTTTCGACCCTAACCCACACATGGCAAAGGTATTTACTATTCCAGTCGTTCCTCGAGCCCTTCGCCGCCGCCGGACTACGGTGGGCGATAATCGGTACGTTGAGGGTCAGCGCATGATTGTCGAGGCCATGAAGTACCTGGCTCAGACCGATCCTAAGGGCAACCGTGCAGCCGTGGAGTTCCTCTCCGAACACTTCCGGACGAAGTTTCGGATGAGCGATAGCCCGATTGCTTAGATTTGCTTCGGCGCCCTTCGACTACCGCCCTTGTCATCCTGAGCGTAATTTGTCGTGCGGAAGGCGCACCACAAATGCAGTCGAAGGATTCCTACCGCTCGGAAACCGAAGGCAGCACTACAAGCCGCTCTCTGGGAAACATCTGGGGCGGATCTCTCCGCCCGGTCCTGACCTTCTCGAAAATTGGAATCTGTTTAGAAGCTGTACCGCAGTCCGAACTGCATCACACGGGGATTGGTGAGCGTCTGAATGTATTTGCCGAATGTGCTGATTCCCAGGAGAGACTCATTGGCCATAGCTTCGGCCGCGTCGAACCGCACCGAGTTGGTAACGTTGAAAACCTCCCATGAGAAGCGAAGTTCCTGCGATTCCTTGGGCTTCCATGTCTTGCCAATTCCGGTATCGATGCCGAAATACCCGGGGCCGCGGAAGTTGTTTCTCTGTCCCGCTTCTCCCGGATAGGTCGCACGTAAGATCCCGTTCCCAAGGCCAAGAGATTGAGGATCCCTGAAAATGTTGGGGTCGCCATTGGAATCGCGGAAGACGCCGGTGCCCGGCTTGGGGCCCACCAATACGGACGATCCTTCCAGTTCGAAATTGGTCGCCCATCCTGCCCCCGCCCCGACGGTGAAGGGAAATCCGCTGGTCCAGCGGGCCAGACCATTGAAGCCCCAACCGCCGAGGAGCGCCTCGACGACGCCATGGGAGCCGCTACCCCAGGACCGGCCTTTGCCAAAGGGCAGTTCCCACACCCAGTTCGCGTTGATTTGGTGCTTGGTGTCGAAGTCGGAAACAGCACGCCACTGGTTGGGACTCCAGGCATTGATGACCTGGCTGTTAAACGCGATGCCGTTGCTCTCGAAACCGTTGACGCGTTCGGCATTGGAGCCGACGTCGATCGATTTTGAGTACACATAGTTCACGGTGAATTCCAATCCTCGACTCATGGGGTGGCGCAAGGTGAGTTGCGCACCGTGATAGGTGCTGCTGCCCTGCGAGCGCCAGGAGTAGAGAGAAGAGAACTGCTTTTGGTAGTACTGGAAGGGTTGGCCAGTGGCTCCCGCGCAAGCCGGGTAGCAAAAGACGTCTGCGATTTCGAGAGCTAGTGTTTCATTTTCAAAGCTGCAGAAATAGCTGTCGTACATATTCTGCGTTGCGGTTGTTGCCGCGCCCGGACTGGTGCCTGGGGCACAAGGTGTGAAGGAGTCGGTCCCGGAGAGGAGGCCATCACCAGCAGCCAGCGGGAACATGTCTTCCCAATATGGGATCGGCGCCACGGAGTTGATGGGAGTGTTCGTCTCGGCCAGCTTGGCGAGTTGGGTTGCCGCGGTGAAATAGTCCGTCTTCGACGCCGGGTCCACAAGATTCAAAGGCTGCGCAAGATCGGCCTCCTGGAGAAGTCGACGTCCCAGCCGTCCGGTGTAGGTGGCCTCGAGCACGAGACCTTTGCCCAATTCCCGTGTGTAAGAAAGGTCGAAGACGTGCGAATACGGCGTCTTCAACTTGTCGTCGAGTCCCCAGGCAATGGCCAATCCCGCTCCGAGGGGGTCGCCCGACGGCGTGTAGGGAAACGGTCCCGGAGGCGGCGGAGTGATGAGACCTGGAATGGCGTTCAATCCCGAGAAGCGTGGGGCCCCATCCACGTTTTGTATGCCAGCCGGGTTCTCCTGTGTGGTCGTGAGTCCGTAAGAGCCTTGGCGGTCGAAGGTGTTGACCACGCCTTGGCCGAAATGGTCGAAGTACAGTCCATATCCGGCGCGAATCGAAGACTTGCCATTGTCCGGCGAATACGCCACCGCTAAACGCGGTGCGAGATTGCGGTAGTCCCAATTCCAGATCGGCTTTCCGTGGTTGGCCTGGCCAGACAGAGCGAACGTCACGTCCGGTTGGGTGACGATACCTTGCGCCTGATCTCGCCCGCGCTGATTGAACCAGTCGTGCAAGCTAAAAGTAGGTGCCACCTGATTGCCGCTGGTCTCATAGGGGGGCTGGAGCAAGGAATAACGAACTCCAAACGTAAGCGTGAGGTTAGGCCGCACACGCCATTTGTCCTGGACATACATTTCGCTCTCCAGAGACTTGAAGTGCCTGGGCACTAACGCTCCCGAGGCGAGGACGTTTCCGTTCTTGTCCTTGTTGGACGTTGCAGAAACTTCGCTGATGATGCCCGCCAGCGCCATGGCGGCGAAGTCGTAGGAACCGCCGAAGTCGCCTTCCACGGCGGGAAACCCAGCCGCGATCGCAGGATCGAGACTGCCGCCGTTGCCGGAGATAAATGACGGACTCATCCAATACAGGTTGGTGATGCCCTCGGTAAAATTCTGCTGATTGGACAGACGGTTGTTGTGGATCAGGCGCACGTTGCCACCGAATTGGAAGGTGTGGTTTCCCCGCGTCCAGGAAAGATCGTCGGCAAAGTTGTGAACCGGAACGTTATTCACGGCAGTTCGCGTGTCACCGGCCAGTGACGTGATGTCATCCAGACCGCGGAAATGAACGAAATCGGAGGTGGCGTTTCCGGATTGTCCCGTACCCTGGCGAACGAAAGCATAGCGGAAGTTGTTGATCAGAGCGTTGCTGAGCAGCGCTGTATATCCGACTGCGATACCTTTGCTGTTGTCGGTTAAGAAATTGTCCACTGCGACAGCCGTAGCCTGTGCGGGAGTCTTCGCGTGGTCGTTCTGAAGATTACCGCGAAGAAACAGTGTGTGTTTGCCGTCATTGGTGAGATTGAAATCCAGCCTGGTGATAAAGGTATCGAGTTTGACTGGGTTTGCCGCTGCGAACGTGATGCCGCGGAAATTGAGCGCATCGGAGCCATCGCCCGCGTCCGTGTTTGGGTGCGGGTAGAGGTTAAATACGGCGCTGGGGTTGCCGCCGGCAAGATTGGCGACTAGCGGATTTGCACCCGGGCCGAGGGGACAGGTTCCGCTTCCACCGCACCCCTGATCTAGAGACGCAAACTGCGCCGCCGACAGGGTTGCGACCAGGCTATCGGGAAATCTTGCGTCAGGGGCGACACTGACACCACCAGCATTTCCGGCGACACAATTGGCATCTGCCGCAGGGTCGCAAAGATACGAGATGAGCCCATTGCGCAGGTTGTCACTGGGTACTGTGCGGGTAAGCTGGGTAGTCTCCGCCTTTCTCTGCCCCTCATAGGCGGTAAAGAAGAAGATTCGATCCTTCTTGATGGGACCGCCGACGCTGGCGCCAAAAGTATTGCGCAAGATCTTGCCCGGACGGTTGGGAAGACCGGCCTCCAATTGCGCCTTCTTGTTAAACCAGTCGTTGGCTGTGGTGAAAGTGGGCCGATGGTATTCGTAAACGGACCCGTGAAAGCTGTTCGTGCCACTCTTGGTGACGAGATTCACCTGCGCTCCGGAAGAGCGACCAGAATCCGCATCCGCATTACCCGTGGTTACGCGAAACTCTTGCAGGGAATCCATGGTCGTTCGCAATGCCCCAACGAAGGCAAAGCCACTGAGCTGGTCGTTGTTGTCCAAGCCATCGAGCGTGATGTTGGTCTGGTCGCTGCGAGCGCCGTTAACAGCGCCGCTACGGCTGTCATCTTTCGGATTAACCTGCTTGCCCCCGATGTACACTACTCCCGGCTGCAAGCTGAGGATGGCAACCGGATCGCGGCCTTCCGACGGGAGGTCGATCAATTGCTTCGTGTTGAAATTGTGCCCTAGTGTCGCGTCCGTGACATTCACTGCCGGCGCTTCGCCAGTCACTTCCACCGTAATCGCCTGCCCTGCCACTTGCAGCGTCAGATTCACGGTGGCCGGGCTGCTGACCTGCAGCACCACGTTGTCGCGCTTGAATGTGCCGAAGCCCTGTGCGCTGACCGTCAACTCATATTGAGCCGGGGGGACTTGCAGAAACTGGTAGTCGCCTTGGCCGTTGGTCTTGACCGTCCGCGAGAAGCCTGTTTGCGAATTGCTCAGCGTGAGTTCGGCGCCGGCGATGACTGCCTGTTTCGCGTCGGACACAGTCCCGCTGAGGGACGAAGTTGCGCTTTGGGCCGAGCCGAGCTGGGGGAAAGTAAACGCAGCGGTCAGTAAGAAAGGGAAGCACAGCGGGCGCAGTTTCACGGGGGCCTCCTGAACCAAAAGTCTTGTACAGATGTTGCGATTCGCCGCCGGCCTCAATCCTCGACGACAGACGGAAATATGTGAATGACGTTTACCGAAAATTCTCTGCCTGCCATTCTGCAATCCGGGGTCCCATTTAGACAAGCAGGAAAATGCGATTGTTGGGACAGCTTTGGGACGAGGCCCTGTGAATTATCGTAGAGATGATTGAGATGATTCTGAATTGCGTAACTCGTGTCTCTGCTCCTGGCTACTCGCGCCGACTCCAACACGTGGCGGCCGCGAGAATCACGACGGGATAGCATTCGAGCGTGTAACGCGGCTCCGGGTTCTCCAAGGTTCCCAAGAAGACTGTGCGAAGCAGAAGAAACAATAACAATAGACACGTGTGTAGTAACGTGTCCCGGGCGAATCCGAATAGAGCGGCGCCGACATAAATAAGATTGATAAGGCCGAAGGCTACGGCAACGCCGGACCACAGTGGCACGTCGTCAAATTCCCACCAGCGCGGGTCCGAGGGGAGAAGTTCGGTGCGGGGACGCAGCCACATGTCGGCCATGCGCAGCAGGGGGAGGCGGATGTAGTAGCGAAATCTGGAACGTTGAATGCGCTCGCGGGCGAGGGCCTCGAAGCGGGCGTCGAGGTCGGCATCGATTTCGTGGTTGGCGTTGTAGTCGTCGAAAACCTGCTGCGTGGCCTCGAACTGTTCCTTGCTGTCGAAGGCGCGTTCGGGGAGTTTGTCGAAGTCCATCTCCTCGCCGGGCTCTTCCCAGTAGAGTTCTTCGGTTGAAACGTAGTCCGCGATCCAGGTCTTGGTCCAGCGGTTAAATCCGCGGGGAACGAAATCTTCCGGAGTGTTGGCGTAACGCGGGGCTAATGGTTGGAATTTGTGGAAGGTGTGCAGGTTGCGCAGAGTCCACGGGAGCAGGCAGGCGCAGACCATCAGGGTGAGCGTCAGCAGGGCGACCAACTCGGAGCGGCGTCGGCGAAGAAGGAAGAGGATGCCGAGGTAGCCGCCGATGGCTGCGGCGAGGAGGCCGCCGTCTGGACGAAGTAAGATGGTTGCGCCCACGGCTGCTCCACATCCCATCCAAGTTTTGTGCGCCGCCATATTTTTCGATTGGAGCGTTGCGAGGCCGGAACACGTCAGGTCAAAGACAAGTGCAGTGAAGAAAATCTCCAGCGTTTCTGTGAGCACTGCCCCCGTATAGTTCGCGAGAAACGGACAGAGCGCGGTGAGCGCGAAAGCGGCTTTCACGGCGCGGTCGGTTTGGATGCAGCGCCGGGCTGCGTCGGCCAATATCAGGCAAGTGCCCATGTCGATCAGAACTTGCAGCGTTAGCACCGCGCGAAAGTTATCCTTGCCGAATATGGCAAACACAGTCGCGAGAAATGTCGGATATCCGGGCAGGCGGACAAAGGTGGGGATGATGCCGCTGGGATCGGTTTGCCCGTAGACGCCGTGCGTTAGCCAGTTCTTGGCGAGATCGGCATAGAGAAGGGAATCGGGCGTGACCTGCGGAAACTTCACAGCGAAAAACGCGCGCAGCAAGAGACCCGCTAGAGTAAAGGCGAGGAAGAACCAGCGATGCCGTTGCAGCAGTGCGAGCACGCCTCACTATAGCGCGGAGCAAGGCTCAGGCGAAGTGACGCCGCGTGTGCATTGATCCTATAATTAGCCAGTAATCAGCTAGCTTTGCAACGAAAGTGTGCTCTCCCGATCGTCTGACGAATGGCCAAACCTGTTTTTTATGACCCCAACCAAGCCCGCTGGAAAAGGGTGCGCCGTCTCTTTGACGCGCTGGGCGTCAGTATTTCGGTGCTGATTGTCTTTTTCGCGTTTTCGGCGCTGCGGAGCGAGCCGCTCCCGAAGCTTGTTCTTCCGGTGGAAAAACATCCTTACCATCCCTTGACCGAGCGCGAAAAGGAGAAAGAAAAGAAGCGGCTGAAAGGCCGGCTGGGGGCGCATCGCAAGTCGAAACTGCCCGGGTCACAGGTGCGGCTGAATCAGGACGAAGGGATTCGGGCGGCATTTTACGTCACTTGGGATGCGGCCAGTTACTCTTCGCTTCGCGCTTATGCATCGCAAATCGACTTGCTGTTTCCCGAGTGGCTGCACGTTCTGACTCCGGATGGGCATTTGCAGGCTACAACTACTGAGAACAAGCCCTTCGATGTGTTCGGGCCTGCCGGCTTCCAGCCGGTCGACGACAAAGTGATGCCGTTCCTGAAGACTTCGGCGGCGGAGATGGAAGTCTTTCCGCTGGTAAATAACTTCGATCCGGTGGCGAATGATTTCGTTCCTGGAATTGCGGATTTCTTTGCCAGTGCCGCCGGGCGCGAGAAGTTTCGCAAGCAGATGCTGGATTTCCTGGCGACCGATAAGTATCGCGGCGTGATGATTGACTTCGAGTCGTTTCCGCGGAGCGCGCAGGCGAATTACAACACTCTGCTGGCGGAGCTGGGCGGCGACTTACACGCACGCGGGATGAAGCTCTATACGGCAGTTCCCGTGCGCGATGACGACTTTAATCTTGCGGAGATTGCGTCGCATGTAGATGGGCTCGTGCTGATGAATTACGACGAGCACTTTCCCGGAGCGAACGCCGGGGCCATAGCTTCGCAGGACTGGTTCACGGAAAATCTCGCCGCTGCCGTGAAGACTGTTCCAAAAGATAAGATCATCTGTGCGATCGCGAACTACGGGTACGACTGGACTGAGGGCGTGAAGAGTGCGGCCGGCAGCGTGGAGGCAAATCGCTCCGTGCAGGAAGCGTGGCTGGGGGCGAGCGATTCGGAAGAGGACATTGAGTTTGATGGTGACGCGCTGAATCCGCACTACAGCTATCGCGACGACAAGAACCACCGGCACGACGTTTGGTTTCTCGACGGTGCGACTGCGCTGAACCAGATGAGGGCCGCGAATGGTTTGGGTATCCGGACGTTTGCGCTTTGGCGGCTGGGGTCGGAGGATCATTCGCTCTGGCGGGTGTGGGATGTGCCTGGAGATCGCGGCGCCCCTGACAAGCTGAAGGTGGTGCCTCCTGGCCAGGATGTGGACATGGAGGGCGACGGCGAAATTCTCAGCATCGAGAAGAGGCCGTCGGATGGATCGCGCGAAGTCAAGGTGGACCCGCAGACGAATTTGGTTACCGATGAAACGTTCATCACGTTGCCTTCGCCCTACCGTGTTGCGCGCTACGGCGCGAATGCGAAGCAGGTGGCGATCACGTTTGATGATGGCCCGGATTCGGAATGGACGCCGCGGATTCTCGACGTGTTGCGCGACAAGGGCGTGAAGGCGACGTTCTTCGTGATTGGGCTTGAGGCGCAGAAGTTTCCGTCGGTGGCGCAGAGAATTTATGCCGAAGGGCATGAGATTGGGAACCATACTTTTACGCATCCGGACATCAGCGTGATTTCTCCGCAGCTGATGAAGCTGGAGCTGAACTTGACGGAACGGCTTTTTGCCAGCCGCATTGGCATCAAGACGGTGTTGTTCCGGCCGCCGTATTCCATCGATCAGGAGCCGGATACGGCGGATCAGGTTCGGCCTTTGGAAATTACTCAGGGGTTGGGTTACATCACGGTGGGGAATCGGATTGATCCGAACGACTGGCGCACGAACCCGCCGCGCTCGGCACAGGAAATTGCGGACGAGGTCTTTCGGCACCTGCCGCCGTGCTCGCCTACGGATTTCCGGTGCGGCAGCATTTTGCTCCTGCATGACGGCGGCGGCGACCGGCGGACGACTGTGGAGGCGCTCGGCCTCATCATCGACGGCGTGCGGGCGCGTGGACTTGAGCTTGTGCCCGTGAGTCAGCTTCTCGGCAAGACGCGGGCGGAGATCATGCCGACGCTCTCGACCAACGAACGCTGGTCTGCCCGCATCGACTGGTTTGCTTTTGCTCTCGGCGAGCTGGTGATGAAGGCGATTCCTGCCATCTTCTTTCTTGGCGACATACTGATGACGGGAAGATTGCTTTTTGTGGGGCTGCTTGCCATCATCGATCGCCTGCGCCGCCGCCGTTATGGCTCCCGGGAAGAACTGGCGGCGTTCCGTCCCAACGTCGCGCTGCTCATTCCTGCTTTTAATGAGGAGAAAGTGATTGAGCGGACGATTTTGGCGGCTCTGGATTCGGACTATCCCAATCTGCGCGTGATTGTGATTGACGATGGCTCGAAGGACAACACACTGGAAGTTGCGCGCCGGGTGTCGCCGCTTCAGAGTGCGTCGGGACACTTGATCGTACTCACCAAACCCAATGGCGGAAAAGCCGAAGCTCTCAACTTCGGACTCCAGCGTCTGCGCGATGATGAAACGATTTTCGTCGGCATGGATGCGGATACCCTGATCGCCCGCGACGCCGTCTCACTCCTGGTTCCGCATTTCCGTAACGAGAACATCGCGGCCATCGCGGGCAATGCCAAAGTCGGGAACCGTGTGAACCTCTGGACCCGCTGGCAGGCGCTCGAATACATTACCAGCCAGAATTTTGAGCGCCGGGCTCTGGATTTGCTTGGCGCGGTCAGCGTCGTGCCGGGTGCGATTGGCGCGTGGCGGGTTTCGGCCGTGCGCGAGGTGGGCGGCTATCACTTCGATACCGTCGCCGAGGACGCCGACCTCACGATGTCACTGCTGGAACGCGGCTACCGTGTGGAATACGAGGATCTTGCGCTGGCCTTCACCGAAGCCCCCACCACGGCGAACGGCCTGATGCGCCAGCGCTTCCGCTGGTCGTTCGGTATTCTGCAAGCGGTCTGGAAGCATCGGGGAGTGATGGGCCGCAAGGGCGCGCTGGGATGGGTCGCGTTGCCCAATATTCTCGTGTTTCAGATCATTCTGCCGCTGCTGTCGCCGTTCATCGATATCATGTTCGCGGTCGGGTCTGTGTCTTATCTCATCAGCCGCTTCTTCCACCCGGAATCCACAAGCCCGGCATACTTCCAGAAATTGTTGTTCTATTTCGCAACATTCATGATTATCGACTTTCTTGCCTCGGTCATCGCGTTTGTCCTGGAACGCCGCCGGCCTGAGACTCGCGAAGACCACTGGCTGCTCACCCAGGTGCCCATTCAGCGCTTCGCCTATCGCCAGTTGTTTTCCGTCGTCTTGTTCCGCACGGTCAAGCGCGCCATCGATGGCCTGCCCTTCAATTGGGACAAGCTGGAGCGCACGGCCGCGGTCAAGTATGCCCGCCCTGGCTGACGCAAAAGTGTTCTAGACTCCGGCCAGCACCGCGATCCTCTTTGCCAGATCCGTTCTCCGTCCGGGGTCGGCGACGTACAATCCGGCCGCGCCCGCCACCATATGCGCGATTTTCTTGAAATTCTCCGCCTCCAGCGTATCCTCTGTCGCGCCGCACTTTGCCAACTGGCGCCCAATCACCTCGCGCGCCTTGGTCTCATCGACATAGCCGCTCACCGTCTTCAACAGACTGAGGTAGATGCTAGTGGCCATGGCCACACCGTTTTGGAGTTGCTTCCAGCATTGCGAAACCGGCTATGTGCGAGTTGCCCCTTTTACCTGGGTTTCCAATTGCGCAACCGCCTGGCGCACAGCATCGCAATTGGCATCCAGTTCCTGACAAATCAAATCAGTTTCGTCGCGGTTGGCGAAGTTGTTCTCACTGGCGTCGAAAATCCGCTCTACACAGACACTCAACAGCACGGCGCCCGGGCTTAGGGAAGCCACCAAGCCCAGCAGCGGCCGGGTGATCGAGCGCGTCAGCCAAAACGCGAGCAGGCCGGCCGCAAGCACGGCGGCGAAGGCGAGCAGTAGCGACCTCGCCCTCCGCTGCTCAAAGTGGGCAATACGCCGGTGCAGGAGCGTATCTTCCTCCGCCACCGCTGTGTTCCAAAATGCGAAGCTTTCCTCTCTTGCCGTCAGTCCGCTGCGCAGATACGCTTCCGGAGACATTGCTGCCACGCTCCCATCAGCCAGGCCCTTGATGACCTGGATGAAGGGACCGTTGGCTTCCTCGTACTTGAGTAACGCAGGCGGCAGCCGGGTCTGGAGCGACGCACTGGTCCCGTAGAAACCCGCATCCTCATTCACCGAAGTCCAACTGCTCCCGGCCACACGGTTCGCGTCAGCCTCATGCAGCATCGCCGCATACACCGCCAACCGGATCTTTTCCGGCTCGGTCGGGCCGCCCCACCGCAGCACCTCGTAGCCGTATTGCGTAGCTTGTGCCAGCCGGTCCTGTGTCTGGGGCAACGCCAGCAGAGTTACGTCCATCAGGTAGTAGCTATCCAAATCTGGATCGAGGATCAGATTTGATGTGTCTCCCATGTGCGTAATCATCGTCCGCAAATCGGAAACGAGGTGGTCAAACTTGTCATCGAATTTGCCATCCAACTTGCTATCGTGCTCCAGCCCGGGTGACATATCTTCGGCTTGCGCCAGCTCTCGAGCCAACTCCGTCCACTCCTGGTGCGCCACCGCCACGCGCTCGTGCTCCCGGTGCCGCTTCGCCAACCCCTCTTCGGTGAACTGGAGATCCAGTCCCAGCCGATGGTCGGTCTGCTCCAAACGCTGAAAGGCCGAGTCGATCTTCTTGCTGGTCTCCGCCGCCGCCTTTATTCCACTGCTGTGTAAGGTGATCTGCTCACTTTGCAGGCAGTGCAGCAGTTCCTCCAGCGGCCGCTGATACTCGTCCCCCTTCAGCTCCCATTGCGCGAAGGTGATGTTGGCATCAATGTTGATGACCGTCAGGTAGACCAGGACCGCAATCGGCAAAGCGAAGCTGAGCGCGATTAGGAGGATTTTCCGGGAAACGCTCATTGTCAATTTTCTCCTCGACACCTGACCGGGAAGTTCACGCGGCCGCACACACCCCTCTTCACTCTCATCGACAAGGTTCATACGGACTTGAACTCACGCCCGCCGCGGACCACCCCAAGGTCATCATGTGAGGCGGACGTTTGAGGCTGTCTGGGGGTCAGTTCCTACAGGATTCTCCCGTCTTGATCCAGCCCCAAACTTGTGCTCTCATCATTGCAGGCAGCAAATTGCAAGCGAGACAAGCACGACCGGGAACCCCGAACTAGCCAAAATACGAACCGGCCAAGCACGACGCGTGGTCCCGCCGCGCGCTGTAAACCTCAACCTTCAACTTTCCGAAGGAGGAAAATCATGAATGCGAATAAAGTGAACTACATTCCCAAGGGCTACAACTCCATTTCGCCATATCTCGTGGTCAAAGGCGCGGCCAAGGCCATCGAGTACTACAAGAAAGTTTTTGGGGCCAAGGAGGTAATGCGCATGGATCAGCCCGACGGCAAAGTGGGCCATGCCGAGCTGCAAATCGGAGACTCGCGCTTCATGCTTTCCGAAGAAAATCCCAGCATGGGCCAGGGCCACGTCAGCGCCTCCGGCATTGGCGCCAGCCCGGTCAGCCTCTATCTTTATATTCCCGATGTCGACCGCGTCATCGAACGCGCCGTCGATGAGGGCGCGAAGGTTCTCAAACCCGTTCAGGACCAGTTTTACGGAGACCGCACCGGTTTCATTCAGGATCCGTTCGGACATCTCTGGGGAGTGGCCACTCACATTGAAGATGTGGCGCCCAAGGACCTTGCGGAACGCGCCAAGAGAGTCATGCAGGCCGCATAGCCTGGATTCTTCGTTCGATTGAGGTGGTTTGATTCGGGAGGGGAGCGGCGGCTTTTCGCCGCTCTTCTTATGTATAGGATGATGTGGATATAGAATCATCTGGCAGATGTTTCCTGACTTGAAGTGGCGCACGGAAGCTTCGAACAAAGCTAGATTGCTGATGCTCATCGTTGCTCCTGCAGCTCTGGCTCTCGCAGCCCTGGGTTCGAGCGCTTGCAAGTCGCCAGGAAAAAACAGTATGACCACGACACCAGACACGAACCAAGCGATCGCCGCACTGCGCGATGCCTATGCGGCATTCAACCGCGGCGATATGGACGCAGCGGTGGCTTCGCTCCACGCCGACATCGACTGGATCGAGCCCAAGGAATTTCCCGGCGGTGGCGCCTACCATGGGCGGGAGAGCGCCAAGCAGTATCTCGCTCAGTCCCGCGCGGCCTGGGCTGAAGTGACCAGCGAACCCGAGCAGTTCATCCTTGCCGGCAATCGCGTTGTGGTCTTAGTCCACGCCCGAGTCCGGGCCAAGGGTAGTGCCGAATGGCAGGATGTGCACCTCGCAGATGTGTATACCTTTCAGGACGGCAAGGCCATCCAGATGCGTGCTTTCGCCAATCGCGACGAGGCGATGCGCTGGGCGGGAGTGCAGATCGCTGCGCCTGCGTCGTAAGTGCGGTCCCCGCTGTCGAGCCGGTGCTAAAATCAAAGGTTCCGCAACCGTCCCGGACGGTCGAATCTTAGGTCCAGCGAGGTTCCTATGGCCACACTTGAAGCTCCCCCCATGCCGTTGCGCCTGCACTCCGGCTCGTTCGTCAACGAGCCCATGATCGACTTCTCGAAGGGAGAGAACGCGAGGAAGATGCGGGCGGCGATTGAAAAAGTCCGCGCCGAACTCGGCCGCGAGTATGACATGGTCATCGGCGGCAAGCGCATCCGTACGGCAGAAAAGATCCGCTCCATCAATCCGGCTAGGCCTTCGCAGCTTGTTGGCGTCCATCAAAACGCCGGCACTGCGGAAGTCGAGCCCGCCATGCAGGCCGCCCTCGCTGCTTTCCCGGCCTGGAGCCGCCGTACGCCCGAAGAGCGCGCCAGTTTCGTCTTCCACGTCGCCGACGTAATTCGCGAGCGCCGCTTCGAGTTCTGCGCCTGGCTCGTCTTCGAGGTCAGCAAGAACTGGGGCGAAGCCGACGCCGATATCGCCGAGACCATCGACTTCTGCGAACTCTACGCCCGCGAAGCGCTGCGCATGGCGCATGTGGAAACGCCCACGCAGCTTCCTGGCGAACGCGATCGCCTCTTCTATATACCGTTGGGTGTCGGTGCTGTGATTCCGCCGTGGAATTTTCCCTGCGCCATCATGGCTGGGATGACGCTGGCTTCGGTCGTGATGGGTAACACCGTGATCCTCAAACCCTCGCACGATGCGCCTACGATTGCCGCGAAATTTTTTGAGGTTCTGGAAGAGTGCGGCTTGCCCGCTGGGGTGGTGAATTTCTGTCCCGGCTCTGGCTCGACCTTTGGCGATGCCATTGTCGGTCACGCCAAGACGCGCTTTATCGCTTTCACCGGCTCCAAAGGCGTAGGCCTGCACATCAACCAGCGAGCCGCCGAGCAGCAACCCGGCCAGCTCTGGATCAAGCGCACGGTTCTCGAAATGGGCGGAAAGGACGCTATCGTGGTCGACGCCGATACTGACGTTGACACGGCTGTGGAAGGCGTAGCCCAGGCGGCGTTTGGGTTCCAGGGGCAGAAATGTTCGGCTTGCTCCCGGGCCATTGTCGACGAGAAAATCTACGACGAATTCGTGGCGAAACTAAAGACTCGCGTGGAGAAGATTACAATCGGCGATCCCGTCGACAACTTCAACATGTCCGCCGTCATCAGCGAAAGCGCGATGAACAAGATTCTCGCCTACATCGAAACCGGCAAGAAACAAGGCCGCCTCGTCACCGGTGGCGCCCGCGCTACGAACTTAGGCGATGGCTACTACATCCAGCCGACGGTTTTCGCTGACATCGCTCCCAAATCGACTTTGGAACAGGAAGAAATCTTCGGCCCCGTCTTGGCCGTCATCAAAGCCAAGAACTACGATCACGCCCTCGAAATCGCCAACGACACGGAATTCGGCCTGACCGGCGCCGTCTACGCCAACTCGCAGGAGAAGATTGACCGCGCCATCCGCGAGTTCCATGTCGGCAATCTCTATATCAACCGCAAATGCACGGGCGCAATCGTGGGGGCACATCCTTTCGGCGGCTTCAATATGTCCGGCACGGATTCCAAAGCCGGCGGGCCGGATTACCTCTATCTTTACAGCCAGGGCAAGTCTGTGGGCGAAAA
>Ga0137404_10001233_pt1 | contig 16672 bp, 7 predicted proteins | sample CZOMad2_1_16fung_FD_108285 | JGI IMG/M metagenome (GOLD analysis project Ga0137404, IMG submission 108285) | Vadose zone soil fungal communities from Angelo Coast Range Reserve, California, USA - CZOMad2_1_16fungal (Illumina Assembly) | ecosystem: Environmental > Terrestrial > Soil > Vadose zone...
GGCTCGACATCGAAGCGGAAGCGAGTTCAGGGCGCGTGACGAGCGACCTGCCGTTTACCGGCACGCGAACGGACCGCGATTCAATGAAAGGAAAAATCAACGGCGGCGGGAAATCGGTGGTGCTGCGCTCAGGCGCGGGCAGCATCTCGATAAGACCGTCCACCGCGGAAGTCGCAGCAGCAAGATAAGCCGGAGCGCGCCATGAACGATTTGCGTTTCGCGCTCCGCCAGCTCCGGAAAACTCCGGGCTTCACTTTCATCGCGGTCCTTACTCTTGCGCTGGGCATCGGCGCGAACACCGCGATCTTCAGCGTTATCTACGCGGTCCTGCTCCAGCCGCTCCCGTATCCGCAGGGAGATCGCATCGTCATTCTGACCGAGACCGACACCAACCAGCCGCAGATCTCGGTGGCATATCCGGATTACGTCGATTGGAAACGGGACAACACGGTTTTCGAGAACATCGCGGTCTCGCGGCGGGAATCCTATAACCTCAGCGGACTGGAAGGCCGCGCTCCGGAACAGGTCTCGGGCGGACTTGTTACCGGAAACTTTTTCAAGGTCATCGGTCTCCAACCGCAAATCGGGCGCGTGTTCACCGAGGAAGAAGATCGTGTGGGCGGTCCGGCGCTCTGCGTGATCAGCGACAAGCTTTGGCAGCGAGTGTGGAACCGCGACCCGAGCGTGCTCGGCAAGTCGATCAATCTTGGCAATCAGCCATTCACAATTATCGGGGTGATGCCGCCGCAGATGTTTTCGCCGCGGACGGTGGAAGTCTGGTTCCCACTAACGCGCCGGACCGGCGACGCAATGTGGCAGTCGCGCGACAACCATCCCGGATTGTTCGGATGGGCACGATTGAAAGACGGCGTGACGATCGACAAAGCGCTGGCCCAGATGAAGGAAATCGCAGCGCGTCTTTCCACCCAATATCCGAAATCCAACACCGGCGTAAGCGTGACGATCCAGACGCTGCTGGAAAACCAGGTGGGCGATTATCGCGATAGTCTCAGGCTCCTGCTCGGCGCGGTCGCGCTCGTCCTGGTAATTGCGTGCGCGAACCTCGCGAATCTCCTGGCTGCTCGCGGCGCGGCGCGCGCCCGAGAATTTGCCGTTCGCGCGGCTGTCGGCGCGTCACGTTGGCAAATTATTCGGCAACTTTTGATCGAGAGTTTAGTCCTGGCGCTGTTCGGCGGGTTGCTGGGTCTTTGTCTTGCGGCCTGGGGCCGGGATCTTCTGGTCGCATTGGCGCCGCCCGGCGTCCCGCGTTTTCAAGATATAGCGCTCAGCGGTTGGGTGCTTGTGTTCAGCGTCGGCCTCTCACTTGTCACGAGCATTTTGTTTGGGCTCTGGCCTGCGTGGCACAGCTCGCGGGCGGATATCCAGCTCGCTTTGAAATCGGGCGGACACGGCAGCTCGGAAGCGCCGGGCGCGCGCCGATCACGCGATCTCCTCGTGATCGCGGAAGTGGCGCTGACGCTGATCCTCTTGAGTTCCGCCGGGCTGATCCTGAAAAGTTTTGCGAATGCGCGGAACGTAGGGCTCGGATTCGATCCGCATCTGTTGCTTTCGGCCCGCGTCGATCTTCCGGAGCCGACCTATTCGGAGCCGAAGAAGCTGATGAATTTCCATCAAGGGTTGATCGAGAAATTAGCCGTGCTCCCTGGCGTGGAGAACGCCGCACTGGCTGCCAATCCGCCCCTGATGGCTGGCTGGCAAACCTCCTTCCTGCCGGAAGGCATGCCGGAACCCGAGCCCGGCAAAATGCCCTCGACCCAGATGACGGTAGTTACGGACGGTTATTTCCAGACGATGAAAACACCGCTCCTTCGCGGCCGTGCTTTTGATACCCGCGATACGAAAGAGGCGCCCCCGGTCATTATCATCGATCAATTGACTGCGGACCGTTATTTCCCCGGCGAGGAGGCAGTCGGGAAACGGATCGGGATGTACGTCGGCGGCGAACCCGACCAGCGCCTTTATCGCACGATCATCGGCGTCGTGCCGCATGTGAAGATTTACGGGTTCGAAGAAACGGTGGTGTTGCCGCAGGCCTATCTGTCGATGCGACAACAACCGCAGACCGGGCTGGTGGTGTTGCTGCGGACGACGTTGTCGCCGAAATCGCTCGAGAAACCGGTGCGCGAAATCGTCGCGTCGCTCGATCCGGCCCAGCCCGCCTTTGAGTTCAAGACGATGCAGGAACGGGTCGAAGAAACGTGGGCGACGCCGCGGTTGATGAGCTTTCTTCTCGTTTGTTTCGCGGTCCTTGCCCTGACGCTCGCGATCGTCGGGCTCTACGGCGTGATGGCCTATAACGGTTTGCGGCGGATGCGCGAGATCGGGGTGCGACTCGCCCTCGGCGCGATGCCGTCGCAGATCCGATTGATGATGCTCGGCCAGGGAATGCGGCTTCTGGTCGCCGGATTGATCATCGGGTTCGTCGGCGCGGTCGCGTCGTCACGCGTGATTCGCAGCGTGCTCTTCGGCGTGAGCGCGAACGATCCGATCATCTACGCAACGGTCACCCTGGTCCTGATCGCGGCCGCGATTGTCGCCTGCTGGCTGCCGGCGCGGAAAGCTTCTCGAGTTAATCCCATGGTCACTCTTCGCGCGGAATGAACAAAAGCGTTGATCAGTGACGAGTGACAAGAGACGCGCATGAATAATCTCCGCTTCGCTCTTCGCCAGCTTCGGAAATCGCCGGGATTCACTTTCGTCGCCGTGCTAACGCTCGCGCTCGGGATCGGGGCGAACACCGCGATCTTCACGGTCGTCAACGCCGTCCTGCTTTCGCCGCTTCCGTACCCAGACGCCGACCGGCTCGTCATGGTCAACTCGCGCAATTTTCAGGAGAACCTCAAAGGCCTCGGCTTCGCGCCCTCGGGTTTTCGCGAAGTGGAGAAACAGGTGACGTCGTTCGATGCCTTCGCCGCCACACGTTACAACTACGATAACCTGACCGCCGTCGAGAAGCCGACCTCGTTGACCGGCAGCGTCGTCACTCAGGATTACTTCCAGGTTCTCGGCGAACGACCGCTGATCGGCCGGACATTCACGAAAGAAGATGGCGCGGCGAACGCGAAAGCGACGGTCGTGTTGAGCTACGATCTTTGGCAGAAACAATTCGGCGGGCGACGCGAGCTCGTCGGCCAATCGGTGACGCTCAACGACGTGCCGACCGAGGTGATCGGCGTGATGCCGCGCACGTTCAAGGATCCGTTCAACGTCTCGTCGCTCTGGCGGATTTTGCCCAATGAAGGCGGCGAGAACGTGGTGCAGAACGCGCGCTTCTGGTCGGTGATCGGGAGATTGAAGCCGGGAATTTCCAGCGCGACGGCGCAGGCTGAAATGTCGACGATCGCCGGGCGGCTCGCGCAGAGCGATCCGAAGTTTTACAAAGGCTGGGACTTCACGATCAGTCCGCTGCGCGACATCGTCGTCGGCAATTATCGGGAAGGTTTGCTGCTGGTGGTCGGCGCGGCGTTGCTCGTTCTGCTCATCACGTGTGCCAACGTCGCCGGTCTCCAATTCGTTCGCGCCTCGACGCGGCAACGCGAAGTCGCCATTCGCCTGGCGCTCGGCGCGAGCCGGGCCGCGATTGCACGCAGTCATCTCGTCGAATCGCTCCTGCTCGTCGCTCTTGGCGGAATTGGCGGCGTCCTGATCGGCAGTTGGGGTTTGGATTTGCTCCTCGCCAGTCTCGCGCGCGATTGGATTCCGCGCGGCGATGAGATTTCACTAAACACGACCGTGCTCGCGGTCACCGGACTGACTGCCTTCATCACCGGGATCGCGTTCGGACTTTTCCCGGCCTGGCACGCGACGCGAGTCGACGCCATCGATTCGTTGCGCGACGGGAGCAAAGGCTCGTCCGGTTTGCAATCCGTCCGGCTCCGCGGCGCGCTCGTTATCGCGCAGATCGCGCTCACGCTCGTGCTGCTGGTTTGCGCAGGACTCGTCTGGAAAAGCTTCGCTGCGATCACGCGCGTCAATCCCGGCATCCAGATCGACAACACCCTGAGCATGGTGCTCACCCTTTCGCCCACCCGTTACGACACGGGACCGAAGCGGACCGATTACTACCGGCAGGTGCTCGATCGCATCGGCGCGGTGCCCGGGGTGGAGTCGGTCGCGTTCACCCAAACGATGCCGTTCACCTGGGGAATTCCCGCGAACTTCTCAATTTACGGCGTGCCGGATGACGCGGCAAAACTGCCGCCCGCCTACTACGATTCCATAAGCCCGTCGTATTTCGCGACGATGCACATTCCGCTCATCGCCGGGCGGACCTTCGTGGAAAACGACAACGACGCGGCGCCGAAGGTCATTGTTCTGAGCCAGTCGGCGGCGAAGAAATTTTTCCCGACCGAAGATCCGATCGGCAAACGGCTCACGCTTCCACCGAGCCGGCAACAGCCGAATCCGGTCGCGCTTGAAGTGATCGGCGTCGTCGGTGACGTGCCGCGCGACGGCCTCAATTCGGTGACGCCTTATCAGGTTTACGCAACCCTGAACCAGCGCGGCTGGCCCTTCGCGACACTACTCGTTAGATCGCCGCTGCCGGTCGAGACGCTCTCGCAAACCATCCAGCGCGCGATCTGGGAATTTAATCCCGAGCAGACGATCTCGAATGTTTCGCCGGTGCGGACTCTGGTGAAATCAAGCCTCACCCAGCCGCAACTTTATCTCACCTTGTTTGGTTTGTTCGCGCTGCTCGCGCTCCTCCTGGCCGCGATCGGGCTCTACGGCCTCATCGCTTACAGCGTTACCCAGCGCACCCGCGAATTCGGCATTCGTTTCGCGCTCGGCGCGCAAGTCCGCGACGTTTTGCGGCTCGTCATCGGGCAGGGCGCGCGTCTCACTGCGCTCGGCCTTGTCCTTGGCTTGCTCGCCGCGGCCGGGGTTGCGCGCCTGATGGAAACGTTGCTCTTCCGGACGAAAGCGTACGATCCATTTGTCTTTATCGGCGTTGCGCTTGTCCTCGCGATCATCGGCCTGCTTGCCGCGCTCCTCCCGGCGTTGCGCGCTACCAAAGCTGATCCCGTCGCTGCTCTTCGCGCTGAATAGGAACAATGACGAATGACGAATGACGAATGACGAATGACGAAACAATGACGAAGCCCGAATTCAAAGAAGTGGTGCGATGCCATTCGAGCTTCGGCATTTGGCCATTCCTTCGTCATTCGACATTCGACATTCGGCATTTTGACTCATGATTACGCGTCGCGAATTTACGAAATCACTGGGCGGCGCCGTGGCGATCGCCGCGCTCAACCCGATTTTTAGTTGGGCCGTCGACGAGCCCAAAGTTTCGGCTGAAGCAGCGAAGCTCTATCGCGAGGCATTCATTCTCGATTGCAACGTCCTCGCCTCGATTGGCCAGCTCAGAGCGCAAAGCCAGCAGAGCGAAATTGCGGCCGGCATTCGCGAATCGGGATTGATCGCGGTAAAGGCAACCCTCGGCGGAGCGACCGGCGATTTTGCGATGGCCGTGGCGGACATTGCTTCAGCCGATCAGTTGATCGAGAAAAAGCCGGATCTGTTTCTCAATGTTCGCACGTCCGCTGATTTCGATCGGGCGCGGAACGAAAAGAAGCTCGGCGTCATTTATTCCTTCGAGTCGGCCAGCATGTTCGAAGACAAAATCGAGCGCGTGGAAACATTCCGCGGGCTGGGCGTGCGGGTCATGCAGCTGACCTATAATCGTCGAACCCCGCTCGGCGTCGGCTGCCTCGACGGTGAAACCGATGGACTGACCGATCTCGGCCGGCAGGCGATCGCGAAGATGAACGAGCTCGGGGTCGCCCTCGACCTGAGCCATTCCAACACCCAGACCACGGCGGATGGGATCGCCACCTCGACGAAGCCGCCACTGATTACGCACGCCGGTTGCCGCGCCGTTTATCAGCACCCGCGGAACAAAGAGGATCGCGAACTGAAAGCACTCGCTGACAAGGGCGGCGTGATCGGCATTTACATGCTGCCGTATCTCACAGCCTCGCCGAAGCAGCCGATGCTCGACGATTACCTGCAACACCTCGAACACGCGTTGAAGGTCTGCGGCGAAGACCATGTCGGAGTCGGAAGCGACGTTTCATTTTTCCGCGTCGACGACGCCGACCTCGCGGGAATGAAACAGGCCGCCGAAAAGCGGAAGGCGGATGGGATCGCCGCGCCCGGTGAAGATCGGCCGACCTACATTCCGGACCTCAACACGCCGCGCAAAATGGAGCTGGTCGCGGACGCCCTTTTAAAACGCGGCCACAAAGCCGCTGCCGTTGAAAAAATCCTCGGCGCCAATTTCCGCCGGGTCTTTGGAGAAATATGGTCATGAACGATCTTCGCTTTGCTTTTCGCCAACTTCGAAAATCGCCCGGCTTCACCGTCATCGCGGTCCTGACGCTCGCGCTCGGCATCGGCGCGAACTCCGCGATCTTCAGCGTCGTCAACCACGTGCTCCTCCGGCCGCTGCCCTATCCGAATCCGGAGCGGCTGGTTTATCTCAATGAAATCACCGGCGGCACCAGCACTTCCATCGCGCTGCCTGATTACATCGATTGGCGAAAGGACAGCAAGTCGTTCGAGAATCTCGCGATCAGCCGGCTGGAATCGCGCAACCTGAGCGGCATTCCCGGCCGCGAACCCGAACGCATCTCCGTCGCGTACGTGACCGCGAATTTTTTCAACGTGATTGGTCTGCCACCGCAGATTGGCCGGACCTTTTCTGAAGATGAAGACAAACCGGGCGCGCCATCGCTGGCGGTAATCAGCGACCGACTCTGGGACCGTCTCTTTCAGCGCGACCCGAAAATCGTCGGGCAGCCGATGAATTTTCACGGGACGCCGATCACGGTCATCGGCGTGATGCCGCGCGAAATGGATTCGCCGCACGGCGTAGACGCGTGGTTCGCCGTGATGCGCCGCGCCAACATCCCCGGATGGCAGAACCGGGCGAATCATCCCATGTTCTTCGGCTGGGGCCGGCTCAAGGACGGCGTCACGGTCGAGCAGGCGCGCGGCGAGATAAAGGCAATCGCGGCGCGACTTGAGAAACTTTATCCGGCAACGAATGCCGGCGTCGGCGCCGAGGTCCGGCCGCTTCTCGAAAATATTCTTGGCAACTATCGCACCAGCCTGGCGTTGCTGCTCGGCGCGGTCGCGCTCGTTTTGCTCATCGCCTGCGCGAACTTAGCGAATCTCCTGGCCGTGCGTGGGGCCGCACGCGCCCGGGAGTTTGCGGTTCGCGCAGCGATGGGTGCCGGGCGCGGGCAGATCGTCCGCCAACTTTTGCTCGAGAGCTTTGTCATTGCTGCAATCGGCGGCGCGCTCGGTTTAGTTTTCGCCACCTGGGGACGCGACGCGCTCGTCGCATTCGCTCCGGCTGGCGCGCCACGCTTCGAAGGCATCGGGTTCGACTGGCGCGTGTTCGCGTTCACGTTTCTGTTGGCGACGTTCACAACGGTTTTGTTCGGGCTCTGGCCCGCGTGGCAGGCGGCACGGACGGACATCAACGCGGCGCTTCAGGCTGGTTCCTTCGGAAGTTCGGAAACGAAAACTGCGCGTCGCAGTCGCGAGTGGCTCGTCATCGTCGAGGTCGCCTTGACGCTTTTGCTCCTGAGCGCAGCCGGACTCGTTCTGAAGAGTTTCGCGAAGATGCAGTCAGCCCAGCTCGGCTTCAATCCGCAGCAGCTCCTCACCGTCCACATCGAGCTTCCCTTCACGAAATATAATGAGCTCAACAAGATCCTGAATTTCACCACGCCCATGCTCGACGAAGTCCGCAAACTGCCGGGTGTGCAATCTGCCGCGGTTTCATCGAACCCGCCGATGCTGAGCGGCTGGCAGTTAAATTTCATGCCGGAAGGCGCGCCGCCGACCGATCCAAGCCAGCAACCCGCGGCCGACAATGAAGTGGTGCAAGGCGATTATTTCCTGGCGCTCGGGATCAATCTCATCCGCGGCCGGACCTTCAACGAACACGACACCGCCGCTTCCCCGAAAGTGGTGATCGTCGATCAAACCCTGGCCGACATGACGTTCAAGGGACAGGACCCAATCGAGAAACGGATCATGATCGATAGCGAATCGGATTCCTCCGACGGTCCGCAGCTCCACGAAATCATTGGCGTCGTGCCGCACATAAAAATGCGCGGGTACGACGATGCGATGCCGACACCGTCCGTATTCTTCCCGGAGGCACAGGTCGGGCGCAGCAGTTTTGTTCTGCACCTCCGTGCCTCGGGGAACGTGAAGCGCCTCGAGAAACCAGTGCGTGACATCATCGCGCGGCTCGATCCAGCGCAGCCTGTGTTCGACGTGCGGCCAATGGAGGAACGCGTCGCCGAAACGTGGGCGACGCAACGGTTGCTCACGTTCTTGCTCACGATCTTTGCCGGACTGGCGTTGCTTCTTGCGGCGGTGGGTTTGTATGGCGTCCTCGCTTACAGCGCGATGCGCCGGCTGCGCGAAATCGCCGTGCGCCTCGCGCTCGGTGCGCGTCCCGCGCACATTCGCGGGCTGGTCATGGGCCACGGGCTGCGGCTCTTCGGTATTGGAATCGTCGTCGGCGCGCTTGCCGTCGCCGGTTCCGCCAGCGTGATTCGCAGTTTCCTTTTCGGCGTCTCGCCGCTCGACGCGCAGACCTATCTGATCGTCGGCCTCATTCTTTCCATCGTCACGATTCTGGCGGCGTGGTTGCCCGCGCGCCGCGCTTGTCGCGTGAATCCCATCGTCGCGTTGCGCGCTGAATGAAACCGTCGAATTCAGAACTCCGGGGAGCGCACGCGCCATCGCGTGCTGGTTTCGGCGCCTTCGCCGAAACAATCTTTTATGCTGCGGGAGAAAAAGTTCGCGATGGCGAGGGCGCCATCGCCAGCACGCGAGGCGCGTGCGCTCCCCGGAGGTCCCCTTCACACCGCCAAGTATGAACACGCTTCTTTACGACCTGCGTTACGGAATCCGGATGCTGCTGAAGAATCCGGGATTCACTTTTGCGGCGCTCATCACGCTCGCGCTCGGCATCGCCAGCTCCACCGCGATCTTTAGTGTGATCGATGGCGTTCTGCTCCATCCGCTCCAGTATCCCGATTCGAAAAAAATCATGATGGTGTTGCCAACGATGCGCACCACCGGGGCAGCCGGAGGCGCGGTGGCGCCGGCAAACTACATCGATTGGGCGGCGCAGAACGATGTCTTCACCGCGATGTCGGCGTCACGTGGCGGGCAATTCAGTTTGAGCGACAGCGACCGGCCCGAGCGCGTCCGCGGCACGATGACGACCTCCAACATGTTCCCGCTTTTCGGCGTCGCGCCGATGATCGGCCGGACGTTGCTTCCGTCGGACGAACAACCCGGACATAATCATGTCGTCGTTCTCAGCTCGGAATTATGGGCGCGCCGATACGGTTCCGACCGCAATATTATCGGACGCGAAATCTCGTTGAATGACGAGCCGCACACCGTTGTCGGCATTATGCCGCCAAATTATGAACCGGACGGCTACGGCGAGCTCTGGGTTCCGTCTGCTTTCGGCATCCCGACGAATTCGATCCGCCCCAACGTCGATCCACACCCGATCCGCGGCAGCAATTACCTCGATGTTTACGCCCGCCTGAAACCGGGCGTCACGCTCGAGAAAGCGCGCGCCGAGATGGACGCGATCGGTCGCCGGCTCGAGCAGCAATACTCCGACGACAACAAGGACGTCGGCATCCGCGTCACGCCGCTGCATGAAACTTTGGTGGGCGGAGTCAGGCCGGTTCTCCTCCTGCTTTTCGCTGCCGTCGGTTTCCTTCTTTTCATTGGCTGCGCGAACGTCGCAAATCTTCTCCTCGCCCGCGCCGCCACCCGCTCGCGAGAAATTTCGATCCGGGCCGCAATGGGCGCGAGCCGGACCCGGCTCATTCGGCAATTACTCACCGAGAGCGTGTTGCTGGCTCTAATCGGCGGTGCGATCGGCGCGCTACTCGCGGCGTGGGCGATTCCGCTGCTCATGGCGATGGCACCGCCGGCGCTCCGGAGTTTCAAGGAGGTCGGCCTCAACGGCCAGGTCCTCGAGTTCAGTCTTGGGGTTTCGGTCGTCACTGGAATTCTGTTCGGGCTGGTCCCGGCAATTTCTTCTTCCTCCGCGAATCCGGCGGAATCGTTGAAGCAAGGCGAGCGCGGCAGCACGGGGGGCGGCAGCCGTCGGCGCGCGTTTCTCATTGCGACCGAAGTCGGCCTGTCGTTGATCCTGCTTATCGGTGCCGGCCTTATGATCAAGAGCTTCGCCAACGTGACGAAGGTCGATCCCGGTTTCAATCACGACCGGCTGCTCATATTTAATGTAGGTGCGTCCGCGAAGGCCGACGAAGCGCAGCAGCTCCAGTTTTACCAGCAGATCGTGCAACAGGTCGCGACCGTTCCCGGCGTCCAGGATGTGGCCGCGATCAGCCGGCTGCCATTTTCAGGCGGGAACAGCTCGCGCACTTTCAATCGGCCCGGCCGCACGAAAATTGACCAGGCCGATATCCGGATCGCGACCTCGGATTACTTCCAGACGATGGGAATGCCGTTCGTGCGCGGCCGCAACTTCAATCAGTCCGACACGAAAGACTCAACCCGCGTTACGATCATCAACGAGGAATGCGCGAAACAAGTTTTTCCCGGCGAAGATCCGATCGGCCAGTTTGTAGAAAATTTCGGACCGAAAGACGAAAAGCTTCAGGTCGTGGGCGTGGTGGGCAATGTCCGCCATCTTGCCCTCGAAACCGCGCCCCGGCCTGAACTTTACCAACCGCTTGGCCAGGGAATGTGGCCGTCTCTCTTCGTCGCCGTCCGGACCGCGCCGGAAAATCCGCTGACGCTTTTGCCAGCGGTGCAACAGGCCGTCTGGAATGTAAATAAATCGGTTCCGCTCGGAAACCCGCGGACGATGAACGAAATCATCGCGCGCACGCTGCTCCAGAAAAAATTCACGATGCTGTTGCTCAGCATTTTTGCCGGCGCGGCATTGTTGCTCGCGGCGATCGGACTCTACGGCGTGATTTCCTATTCGGTCGCGCAACGGACGCGCGAGCTCGGAATCCGGATCGCGCTCGGCGCGCAACGGAGCGACGTCCTGCATCTGATCCTGCGCCAGGGCATGACGCTCGTCGCCGCCGGCGTGATCTTCGGCATCGCCGCGTCGCTCGGCCTAACGAGACTGATCGCCTCGCTCCTCTACGGGATCAGCGCGAGCGATCCGATCACGTTTTTCCTCCTCTCGACGGCGCTCGTGCTCGTCGCCTTTGTTGCCTGCTGGTTGCCCGCCCGTCGGGCCAGCGCCGTCGATCCCATCGTCGCCCTCCACGCCGAATGAATTTTCTCAATCGAAAATCGAAATTCGAAATTCGCCGTAACGCAGCTCGCGCAGCGAGCGCGGCCGGGCTTTCCAAATTGCCATGATCGATCTCCGATTCGCTATCCGCCAACTCCTCAAGTCGCCCGCCTTCACCGTTCTCGCCGTGCTCACCCTCGCGCTCGGCATCGGGATGAACACTGCGATCTTCAGTTTGATCAACGACCTCTTTCTGAAAGGGCTTCCATTCCAGGACCCGGATCGGCTCGTTATTCTCCAAGCCGAAGCGAAAGAGCGGAATCTCTCGCAATTGCCAATGAGCGTCCCGCGCTTCTGGCACTTTCGCGATGGCCAAACCGTCTTCTCGAGTTTCGCCGCGGACACGGGAACGGGCTACATCCTCACGGGCCTGGGTGATCCAATTCAGTTGTTTGGCGCCAATACGACCGCGAACTATTTCGACACGCTCGGCATCCATCCGATCCTCGGCCGAACTTTTCTCTCCGAGGAAGAAATGAAAGCTGACGTCGCGCTCGTCAGCCAAAATTTCTGGCGGAAATATCTGAATGCCGATCCGCAGGCGGTCGGGCGCAACATCAATCTGAACGGCGTCGCGACTACCGTGGTCGGCGTGCTCCCGAATCTGCCCGTCGCATGGTTCGGGCGGGATGCCGACATCTTCACTGTAAAACCGTTTCAATTGCCGGGGCTGACCCAGGAACGGCTGATGCGCGGCGTAAGTTTTCTGCGCGTCGTCGGCCGGCTCAAGCCCGGCGTGACCGCCGATCAGGCCCGCTCGGCGCTGCAAATTCTCCAGAAGAGCTACAAGGAAGCGCGACCGGAAGCCGCCGACAATAGCTGGTCGCCCGTGGTGATTTCCGCGGCCGAAGACGCGACCGGCAATTTGCGGCCGGCGTTCTTCACTCTGCTCGCGGCCGTCAGCTTCGTGTTGCTCATCGCCTGTAGCAACGTCGCGAATCTACTACTCGTTAGGTTCACCGGCCGCCGGCGCGAGATCGCGCTGCGAATGGCGCTGGGCGCGTCACGCAGCAGCGTGGTCCGCCTGTTCGTTTTCGAAAGCGTGCTGGTTAGTCTCATCGCCGGCGTCGTCGGTACCTGTCTCGCGCTTTGGGTTGTTTCTGTAATTCCAAAACTCGCCGGCCGCAATTTCCCGCTCGAGAGCGGTCTTGCGTTGAATACGCCGGTGCTGCTCTTCACGCTCGGCCTCTCGCTCCTCACGGGGTTTGCGATGGGTCTGTATCCAGCCTGGCAAAGTTCCCGCGCCGATTTGGTGGATGGCTTGAAGGACGGCGGTCGCGCCATGACCGGTAGTCTGGGCCAACAACGTTTTCGTCGCGGGCTCGTCGCGGCGCAGGTGGGTTTGTCCGTTGTTCTGCTCGCCGGCGCGTCGTTGCTGATTGCGAGTTTCGTCCGGCTTAGCCAGCAACCGTCAGGATTTAATCCTGAGCGTCTTTGGGTCGGCTTCATCGGTCTTCCGCCTGGCCAATATCCCGATCCGGCCGCCAAGGCTCTCTTTGTCGATCGCCTCGTCGGCGAACTGAAAAATTCGCCTGGAATCGAGTCGGCCTCGGCCGGGGACGGCGTGCCGCTTGCCGGCGGCCAGTCCCGTTCGCCCTACGCGCGGGTGGACGGCAATCCGGTGGCCGTCAATCAACGTCCGCTTGGCCTCACCCGCAGCGTGTCGCCGGGGTTCATGAAAACTTACGGCATCCCCTTGCTGGCCGGCCGCGATTTCGACGAGCGCGATGGCTTCGATAAACTAAACGTCGTCATCCTGAGCAAATCGACTGTGCAGAAATTGTATCCGGGCGGCGAAGACCCGATCGGGAAACAGATTTTCTTTGGCACCGACAACAACACCGGTCTGCCGTGTGAAGTGATCGGCATTGTAGGCGACGTGCGTTCGATTCGTTTGGAGCAGGCGAACGACATCGAGTTTTATCGACCATGGTCGCAACGCTCGAATCAATTCCTGGCGGTCACGGTTAAGACCGCGTTCAAGCCTGAGGCCGCCACGAGCACGGTCCGGAACGCCCTGGCGAAAATCGATCCGGCATTGCCGATCATTCAACCTCAGACGATGAATCAAATCATCGACCAGTCGTTAGGCCAGCGGCGTCTGACGATGACGCTCCTCGGCGTTTTCGCTGGAATAGCATTGGTCCTGGCGATGGTTGGGATTTACGGCGCCGTCGCTTACACGGTCGAGCAACGCACGGGCGAGATCGGCGTTCGCATGGCGCTCGGAGCGCAGACGGCGGATGTTTTGCGGCTGGTCGTTAGGCAAGGGATGAGCCCGGTCGTGATTGGGCTCGTCCTTGGCGTCGCCGCCTCTCTTGGCCTGGGCCGATTGATCACCGCGCAGCTCTACGAAGTTTCCGCGCACAACCCGGCGTTGCTCGGCGCCACCTCTGCGATTTTGGCGACCGTCGCGCTCCTCGCCTGTCTGATTCCCGCCCGCCGCGCCAGTCTCGTTAATCCAATCGAAGCGCTCCGAACGGAGTGAGTTTCAACTAGTCCAACCGCTCAACCCATATGAAAGAATTCCGTTACGCATTTCGGCAGCTGCTTCGCCAGCCCGGGTTCACCATCATCGCCGTCGTCGCGCTCGCGCTCGGCATCGGTGCGAACACGGTCCTCTTTTCCGCGGTCAACACGCTCTTTCTCCGGCCGCTCTCCTATCCGAATCCGGAACAGCTTGTCCGCGTCTGGGGTTCGTTCCCGGAACGCGGCCTCGATCGCGCGAACGTTTCCTGGCCGCGCTTTCAAGCCTGGCGAGATCAACAGCAAAGCTTCACTGAATTTTCCGCGCAATCGTTTACCGGCTTCACCATGACGGGCCGGGGCGAGCCGCAGAACATCAACGGCGTTCGCGTTACCGAAAACTTTTTCCGCGCTCTCGGCTTGCAGCCGCTCTTCGGGCGCGTCTTCACTCCCGAAGAAGACAAACCGGGCGGCGCCAATGTCGCGGTGCTTACGCACACGTTTTGGCAGAAGCAATTCGGCGGCGACCAGAACATCCTCGGCCAATCGATCACGCTCAATGGCGCGCCGTTCACCGTCGTCGGCATCATGCCGTCGTCGCTGAAGTTTCCGTTTATTCAGACCCACATTTTTATTCCGCGCGTGTTCGAACAGGAAGGCCTGCCGCCGGACATCGTCGAGCGCGGGACCGGATTCCTGACCATTCTTGGCCGGATGAAGCCGGGCGTGACCTTGCCGCAGGCGCAACAACAAATGCAGGTGGTCGATCGCCGTTACCAGACGGCGAATCCCGAGAAGGTGGACGCAAAAGCAGGCATCGGCGTCTACTCGTTTCATGATGATCTCGTCGGCCAGCAGCGGCCAATGCTCTTGACGCTTTTCGCCGCGGTCGGCTGCGTCCTGCTCGTCGGTTGCGCCAACGTCGCGAATCTTTTGCTGGCGCGCTTTACCGGGCGCCGAAAGGAAATTGCGATCCGCACCGCGCTCGGCGCCACCCGGGCCCGGATCATTTTCCAATTCATGGTGGAGAGCGTGCTGACGGCGGCGCTCGCCGGCTTGCTCGGCGTGTTGCTGTCGATCTGGGGTCTCGATCTTCTTAAAAAGCTCGTGGAGAATTTCCTGCCGCGCAGCCGCGAGATCTCGCTCGACGTGAACGTGCTTCTTTTCGCCGTTGGCCTTTCGCTCGTCACCGGCATCATTCTCGGGCTTGTTCCCGCGTTGCACGCTTCCCGGAGCGATCCGATCGATTCGCTGAAAGATTCTTCGCGCGGCAGCACAGGCCGGCAGGCAGGTCGATTGCGCGCGGGATTACTCGTCGCCGAAGTGGCGCTTTCGCTCGTGCTTGTCGTCGGCGCGGTCTTGTTGGTCGACAGCTTCCGGCGTTTGCAAAACGTCGATCCAGGTTTCCGCTCCGAAGGCATAACGACATTTTTCGTCGGTCTGCCACCCGGTTCGTATCCGGATGTCGAGCGCCAGGCCTTGTTCTTCCAAAACGGGATCGAGAAAATCAAAGCGCTTCCGGGAATAACGAACGCCGCGGCCGCATCGAACCTGCCCGCCTCGGACAACGGCAACACCCGTTCGCCCGCCGCGGTTGAAGGCCGGCCCTTGCCGGCGGTGAGCGATCGCACCATCGCGGTCCGCTCGACGATTTCGCCCGGCTTCCTCGAAACGCTCGGCATCCCCATCAAACAGGGCCGCGACTTCACCTGGCGCGATCGGCCCGGCGCTCCAAACGTCGTGATTATCAATGAGACGATGGCGAAAAAGCTGTTTCCCGGTGAGAACCCGGTCGGCCGTCGATTGATCACCGGGATTCAATCGATCCCGCGTGAGATCGTAGGTGTGTCCGGCGATGTCCGTGCCGAAAATCTCTCGCTGCCGCCCGGCATCGAAATGTATTATCCGTCGGCGCAAATCGACGGCGCGTTTCAAAGTATCGTGGTGCGAAGCGAGCGGCCCGCCGCGAGTCTGAGGACGGAATTGATCGGCGCGATTCACTCCCTCGATCCTGGCCTGCCGATCGACCAGGTGCAGTCCTACAACGAAGTTCTCTCAGCAGCCACGGCGGATCGCAAACTGTCCATGTATTTGCTCGGCGGTTTCGCCGGCCTCGCGCTCGCTCTGGCCGGAATGGGAATTTATTCCGTCATTGCTTACGGCGTCGCTCAACGAACGAACGAATTCGGCATCCGTTTCGCTCTCGGCGCCGCAGCGCGCGATGTGATCGGGCTCGTGATGAAAGAAGGGTTGCGCCTTTCGATCGCGGGGCTCGTGGTCGGCCTCGGCGTTTCCTTCGCCGTCACGCGTTTGATGCAGCGGCTGCTCTTCGAAGTGAGTCCGCGCGATCCATGGCTTTACGGCGGGGTCGCGTTGTTCATCTGCGCGGTGGCCGCGCTCGCCTGTTTCGTCCCGGCGATGCGCGCCACGCGCATCGATCCGATGCAGGCGTTGAGAACGGAATGATCTCTCGATGCCACGCTTGCAGTTTCTGGGGAGCGCACGCGCCTCGCGTGCTGGCGACGGCGCCATCGCCGTCGCGGACTTTATTTTTTCCTGAACCTGGACCCTGTACTCGGCAAGGTCGTTTCGGCGATGGCGCCGAAACCAGCACGCGAGGCGCGTACGCTCCCCGGAACGGAGGAGTCGCGCTTCTATGATTAACGATTTTCGGTTCGCGTTTCGGCAGCTTTGGAAATCGCCCGGCTTCACCGCCGCAGCGGTGGTCGTTCTCGCCCTCGGTATCGGCGTAAACACCGCGATTTTCAGTCTGGTCAACGTGATGTTGTTCCAACCGCCGAACTATGCCCGGCCCTCGGAAATCGTTCAGCTTTTTTCCCAGGACAA
>Ga0137404_10001234_pt1 | contig 16670 bp, 31 predicted proteins | sample CZOMad2_1_16fung_FD_108285 | JGI IMG/M metagenome (GOLD analysis project Ga0137404, IMG submission 108285) | Vadose zone soil fungal communities from Angelo Coast Range Reserve, California, USA - CZOMad2_1_16fungal (Illumina Assembly) | ecosystem: Environmental > Terrestrial > Soil > Vadose...
GCAGCAGGGCCGGTCCCTCATGGTCGCGTTGCCAGACGAACCATGCGAATGCCATGGCGCTGGACGCCTTTGGACCATCCCAGCCGTCCCGATGCATCATCGGCAGCCGGTTGGCGAAGGGATAGATCCGCGCCAGTGTGCCGTCATCCAGGATATCAGAGCGCCCCATGCTCTCGATGAAGGCCAGCCGCATCAACATGATGACCAGCGGACACAGCGTCAACCCTTGTCGCACAAACTCGGCCGCCAGACTATAGGGCGGGTTGGTGACGATCGCGTCGATCAGCGGCGGGGCCTGCATTTGCCGCAAGAAGTTCGCGCCAGCAAGGCTATTCGGGCAGCCCCAATCAATCAGATCGGTCGCGTGAACCGTGCGGCCGGTGTTCCGGAGTACCTGGACGATTGAGCCCGGCCCGCAGGCCGGTTCCCAAATCGTATGAGGAAGCGTTTCAACCTTCAGCAGGGCATGGACTGCCTGCGGTGGCGTTTCGTACAGATCCGCGCCGCGCTCGGCCTGTTTGTGCTTTTTGTTCCCGGTCGAGAGGCTGATGGTCATCGGGCTGTCGATCGATTTCCAGAGGTTCGGCTGCGGCCGTTTTCGCTCGCTCCTGCGCGTACTCTGCGGCGTGCCCCGAATTGATCAATTTTAGATATGTCCGCATAAATACGTAGATTCGGTCGGCCTTATCAAGACTAATGCCATATTTTGCATTTTTAATCCGCCAGAGTAACTTGTCGTCGCGCGCGGCCATCAAGCCGAACGGCGTCGGCGACATCTGGGTTTCTTGCAAGAACAGTTCGATATCCGTGGCGAGCTTCTGGCGGCTTGATTGGCCCTTGGCGGTAAAAAGCTTCGGTCGCATGGTCGTCATTCCTTTGGGTCTGATGTAGAAAAAAACGCTAACAAGCCTCTTGTCGAGATAGAAGACTTGCCGTATATACTCCCCATCATCCCTGCAGTGCCCATGGACTTTTCCTCCCTCGGTCTGTGGATGCAGCGGTCCTATCCGTACAGGTCGAAAGGATGATTCTGGCCGGACGATCCGTTTACTGCCCCTGTTGGCGGATCGTCCGGCATCTTTTATTTCGGAGAGGCTAAGTGACACAAGATTTGCCCGCATTCGATTGGCAGCATTCCGATGTCATCGCCGCAACCGCCGGCCGGCTGATGAAGCGGATCGAAGGGTGGCGCAGAGAGAAGCGCCGCGATGCGCGCTATGACCAGCGCGACCAGCAGGATGTGATCCAGGCCATCCTATGGGCTGGTGCCCAACTAGATGGGTATGTGATGGCACGCTTTCTAGAGGATACAAGCCGATGGCCCTCTGATTCTGCACTGGTTTCCCATCTCCAGACCGGCGGTATCTACCGCGACCTGGAGATCAAAAGGTTGCAGGAAAACCTTCTACCAAAATCGGACAAAAATCAAGAGCTGCAGATCGGCTTCCGCTTCGTCGGCATGGACGGACGGGTTTATGAAATCACTGATTTCACCGGTCCTGAGTTATGCATTGTTACCGATATTCAGATCCGCACTTATTCTGGCGCCGTCCCCCGCACCGCTATTTTGGATCGCCTCCGAACGATCCCTCAAGATAAGGCGAGACAATCATGATGCAATTTCTTTTGATGAGTGCCGCAATTGCCTTGCTGTTGGCCGGTTGTAACAAGCCCCCTTCTCCGGAGCAGAAATGGCTCCTGGCACAGCGGAACTACTGCGATGCGATGCGCTCGAACTTAACATATGATCAGGACGCGAAGACTGTTTATTGTTATCGCACGCCCCTGATGCGTATGCCGAAGTTAATGTTTTCGGCGACCTATAAGGTGGCGCAATGACGCCACTCGAAGCTCTGGCCGCCGCCTATGAAGCTGAACGCTTTCGCTGGGATTGGCGGCGCGATCTGGTATCTGGCCATTATCAGGTGCTTCGCGAAAAGGACGATCACACCATCGAGACGCCATCCTACGAGATCCTGTTTGATCTCGATGATCTCCATGCGGCTGGGAATATGGCTGACAAGATGGGCCAGGATGCCGGTGCGCGGGCGATGCTGATGGCGCTGGCCGAGGTTATGCTCAACGACGCATATCCAGAAATCGACAGCATCCTGAAAGAGGTTTGCCGTCGATTAGCCAAGGAGGATTGAATGACCGAAATTGATTACGTCGAACTTATCGCCGAACTGAACAGGGCAGTTGTAACCCTTGAAGGCATCATGGAACAACTGCGCTGGCGGCCGATGAAAGATGCCCCGCGTGACTGCAGCAAAATTGTGGCTTGGCATTGGCGCTGGAAATGTCAAGTGACGATATCCTATAATCCAAATATTTCGGAAAAAGAAGACTTTCCGTGGATTGATGGACAGAGGACCGCTTGCTGGCCAGAGGAATCGTTTAAGGTCTGGCGACCTGAAATTCTGCTTCCTGACGAGGACATCAATGGGGCAACCTCATGACCCTGAGACCGGTGAAGTCACCGAAGAGGCCGAAGAGGCCGAAGATGAGACGGAATTCGCTACCGCTGAAATAGGCCCAACATTATCGCAGCGCGCAACAGCCACAATCACGCGGCCCGACTATTGGCGGCGGGTCGAAGCCATTCAAGGCGACGGCGGCCCCGATTATGAAGAAGCCTTCTTTCATGCGCAATCCGAAATCGATTCGATCATCGAAGCCGATAAGGATAATCCACATTTCAAGAGCAAGTACGCCTCGCTGGCGGGCAATCTGGCCAGAGTAAGACCGGTGTTGACGAAATATAAGCTGACGATCAAGCAGTTTCCCGGCCGTATCCATCGACTTGGCGTCGACGGCAACAAGCAGATGTTTCTGCCCATCGTCACGAGCCTTACACATTACCCCAGCGGCCAGGGCGAGGCCTTCATCTGGGAGATGCCGATTGAAAAAATCACGCCGATCGCCATCGGCAGCTTATTTACCTTCGCCCGCCGCTATGCGGTTGCCGGCATTTTCGGCATCGCAACAGTCGACGATGATGCTGCCGCTACTTCGATCCGGAACAAGATCGATGGCCAGCGAGCTGATGAAATTTTAGAGACCATCACCGAGCAGATCAAGGCCACGACGAGTTTAGCCGATCTCAAAAAATGGCTAAAGGCCAACAATGATGGTTTCGAAGATTTCCCGGATGATCGGATGGAAAAGATTAAGAAAATCTATGAAGATCACCGATCGAAACTGATCGATGCAGAAGAGACACAGGACCCCGTTAAGCTTGTCAAGCGCGACAAGAAATCGAGTGGTGGCAAATCGGACGAAAAGACTTAAATCACGGAGACGACAGATGGATGTCAACGGATTCATTCGTGGCCGTAAGGACGACTTTGTTCTGGAACTAACTGACCGCATCAATAAAAGCACAAGGCCGCGCGAGCGCTTGTTCCTGGAGCTTATCCGCGATGTCGGCGTACGCTGGCGCGAAATCTTGGATGATGGCCTCAATGCAACGCCAGACATTGGACAAAAACAACAGACCTTTGTCGCCGAATACATCCTTCTTTCTGAGGCGCTGATTGCGTGGTTTGTCTGTCAGATTTGGAAGGATTTTATTCCCCCAGAACACGTTGAACTCGCGTTCGATCAGTTCATCGATGAGACCAAGACGCGCATCTTGACGACATGGCGCGAGCTGCAAGAGGCTCTAAAAACCCAGGAGACGGAAAACCATGCGGCTCCTACGCAACCCGGGTCTGATCTTGCTCGCGCCACTTTGCGCAGCCTTTCTGATTGGGCGACTCATAATAATGATTCCAGCTCTTGACGCTTTCAACCGCACGGCATATGTTCTAGAAGAACAAATTGTCAAGCAGTGTTATGGCCAAGGAAGAGATCGCCAGACGCGCGCCGACCAAGATGGAAACTCTGTTGATCCTGATGTGTCAGGGCACCAAGATTCCAACGCTCTGGCGATTCAAGGGATCGTCTCAAAAAGACATTTTCGCTGCTGTCGTGGCCAAATGCGGTGGTATTCCCTGTGGCAATTTCGCACAATGCGGAACGTTAATCCTTGCGAGGAATGAATGCGTACGCGATCATAAGATCGCACTTCGGCAGGTCCCGGCGCACATGCGTGCGGACTATGACACGCCAAGCAATCAGTGGTATTTGTGTCACGACTGTAACCGTCGTAAGACCTATCAACGCGGTCTTGGCCGGCTATATGGCTCGGATGCGATGCTGAATGCAAAGCTCCGTCGCCTTGATAAGCGCCAGTTGCCGCAGCCGGAGGACTCACTGTGTCGGAACAGCCGAAAGATCCCGTCGCGGCCCCTGCCAAAAGGGTCAAGGCCACTCAGAAGCGCGACCAAGATCCCGTCACGCCCGTTCCGGCAAAAGCCAAGGCCACAAGTACCAAGCGGATAAAACTGCCTCCTGGCCTTCCTGAAGAGGCGGCAAAGATCATTTACGAGTTTTGGGCACGCTATGACGCTGACAAACGTAAGGGGCAATTCGTGCCGTGGGAAAGGGTTCCACCGCCCTTTCAAAGAATGTGGGTGCAGATCACCCAATTGATCTTGGAAATGGCGGTCACGGTGATCCTTTCCGACGCCAACCGCTTCCTCGAAAATTCCAATGGTGACATGGGAGTCGCCTTTGGAAAAGCGCTCCGCCGATATGCGAGCGAAATCTTGGAGCTGACAATCTCCGATGACTGAACCAAGGAAGATGGACATGAAAAAAAGCGTTACCGAAAAATCCCCGCCTCCCGTTGCAAGCGGCGGGGATTTCCATCCCGTTATGGAACTGATCGACCCGACGATTGCCGAGGCCTACCTCCAGCGGAATATTGCCCATAACCGCAATCTGATTCCCATTTACGTCAACAAATATGCGGCCGATATGAATGCCGGGCGGTGGCGGCCGATTGGCGATCCACTGCGCTTCGACAAGGACGGCAATCTGATCGACGGCCAGCACCGACTCCACGCCGTGATCGTCTCAGGCGTTTCAGTTCGATTCCCAGTCATTCGCGGCCTGGACCCGGCCGACGTCCATGTCGTCGATACCGGCAAGGCGCGGACCCCGGGCGACATGCTGCGGCTTTCTGGCTTCAACAACACACCCCTGCGGGCCGCTGCCTTGCGGGTTCTCCTGCATATCAAGGCCGGACCGCTGACGTCTCGGTCGATGTCCAGCTATACCTTTGCCGAAATTTTGGAGGCCGCCTATCGGCACCCACAACTCGGCGAAAGCTGCAAGGTGGTCAAGGCCGTTCGTGGCATTCGGCCATCAACGATTGTCGCCGTGCACTATATTGGCGGCACCCTTCTCGGTCGCCACGAGGATGCTGACGCCTTCGTCAAAGTCATGAACACCGGAATCCCCGCTTATGAGCACGATGCAGCCCATCGTTTTCGCGAGAAAATGATCATGGATCGGTTGCAGGGTCACGCCAGAAAGACAGAACCCTTTACCATTCGTGCCGCCGTGCATGTCTGGAATCTGTTCTCTCGGCGGACCCCTATGCGGGCCTTCACTATCCCACCAACGGTCGCGGTCGAGGGTCTGGATCTGGATCTCCTCTGATCCAGATTTACCTTACGCGCAAAATAGGAAAAATCCATGGCATCAGAAACCATGACTGAGCCCAACGACGATCAAGTCGAGCGAACAGTCGCGTGGGATACACGCTTCAAATCCGCCGATCTTCGGGCTGTGGAGCCGGTTGATCTGCTTCAGATCATCCCGAGTTCCATCCAGAACGACGCCCCCACCACCCTCATGTTGCGTCCGACCGAGCTTTGGATCGACGGACGCTATCAGCGTGATATTAGCCGCGCCGGTAAGAAGCTGATCCTGGACATTGTCGAGAATTTTTCTTGGCACAAGTTCCGGGCTCCCGTAGTGACGCGGGATGAAGAAGGGCGCTATGTGGTGATCGATGGGCAACACACCGCGATCGGCGCGGCCAGCCACCCCGGCATCAAGAAGATCCCGGTTTCCTTCATTCCCATGAAGGATCTGCGTGAACAGGCGCTGGCCTTTATCTCGCATAACACAGCAAAGGTCAACGTCCCCTCGATTGACCTGTTCTTCTCCAAAGTCACAGCGAATGATCCGACTGCGGTTGAGGTGCTGGAGGTGCTGCAGAAGTACGGCGTCAGTCTTGCGCGTTACCTGCCCTCGCAGGGACACTACGAGCCGAACCAGACGATTGCCACCGGTCGCCTGACGATGCTGTTCGACAAATACAGTCGAACCAAATTCGAAGACATCATCAGGACAATTGCCGAGATGAATCTGCGGCCGATCAAGCGCGACCATCTGGAGGCCGTCGCCACACTGTTCTATGAATCGGCCCCTGGGGATATTAAGATCGATCCAGAACTGCTCGCCGAGCTGGCGCGGGCTCTCAATGATACCGAGAGCTTGCAACAGGCCGAACGCATTAAGTCGTCGATGAATATCTCCAAGGGCAAAGCCTTGGCGATCTATTATCGCAATCGATACCGGGAACGGTACGGGCGTAATACGCGGTGAAGATCTCGACGATCTCAGATCTCCACCTGGAATTCTGCGAATTTGCAGGCGATCTTCCAGGTGGAGATATCTTGTTGCTGGCCGGGGATATTTTCTCGGCCGCTCCATTTCTACCTAAGAAGACTGACGCCAAATCACGCGGTGCGCGCCGCCGCGCGATCAAATTCTGCAGGCAACAACTCAGCAAATACAGTCGCGTTTTCTATACGCTTGGTAACCACGAGCATTATTTCGGAACTTTTGAAGAAACCGCTAATGTTCTTCGTGCATTCCTGAGAACGCATGCGCCGAATGTCACGTTGCTCGACGATCAGGTTGCCGAGATCGAGGGCATCACTGTGATCGGAACGACACTTTGGGCGCGTTGCGGCGTTGGTCAGAGCAGTTATACAGAATGGCGAATTGGCAAAGAGATGCGCGACTTTACCGCGATCCGCACCACCCGTCTTCCTCTCCCACAGCAAATGAAGTTCTGGCAAGGAAGCCGGGCCTTCCGCCCCTTCGACGCCAATGATGAGCATCAGAAAGCTCTGGCGTTTTTGCGCGACGCCGCCAAGACTGATCGGCCCGTGATTCTCTTGAGCCATCATGCTCCGAGCTTGCTCAGCGCCCACGGCGTTGATTATGGCACAGACTATCTTGACGATGCATATTGCACAAATTTATTTGACATTTTCGAACAGCATCCAAATATAAAGCTTGCCGTGCATGGCCATACCCATCACCACGAGCATTATCGCCTCGCCGAGACACTGGTGATCGCTAATCCTCGGGGATATTTTCCCTATGAATCGCGATCCAGGTTTTTCGACCCAGCGGCTGAAGACATTCAACTCGCTGATCTTTTCAAAGAAAGACTTCCATGAAAGACGCCGGGAGAGTTACGATCACCATGACCCATGAAAATATGGACAAGCTCAATCTGGTCAACGACATCCATGAAGTCCGCGAATATCTCGCTCGCCTGACCAATGCCATCATAAAAAGTTCACTGGTACCGCCAGAGTTGGAAAAAATCATCACCGATGCAATCCAGGCCCTGAAACTTTCCCGGCGTTATCTGGAGACCGGTGTCCAGCCGGAATCAGAGATGCGCACAGCTTTGCTTTCAGACGTGGACGACGTGCTCGCCCGGCTCTTCGCCTACAAGCCGAAATGGTACACTGACCCGCGAATCGAGGAGCGGGAAAATGGATCAGGACTGCAACGAGACGGTGACGCGGTTGCGGCGGATGGATCGGGCGGCTAAGCACGGCCAACGGATCGACGCCTGGATCAAGGGCGTGTTCCATAAATATGCGTGCAGCCTGAATCAAACGGCCGTCGACCTTTCGATACCGCCAGATGATATCGCCTTCATCGTCGATCCCCAGAAGCTGAAGAAGCCTGGCTGGGATTGTTCGAAGTGTAAGAAACCATGACCAAGCGCAAAGTTTTGACCTGTCCAGTTCCTGGCTGCGGCAAGCGGGGTCAGCATGGCGATTTAATGCGCCACGCCCGCGCCAAACACGCAACCTTCGCCTCCGGCGTCTATCAAACCGCATTGTTGCGGGGCGATTCTCTCGTGCTGCACGCATGGCGCATGCCTGTGCAAGCGCAGCGCATGCGGACGCGGCTGTTGCGCGCAGCCATCGTCACCCTTGCATTTGTAGCGGCATTCTTTATATTGTGGTTTTACATCCTTCCGGGGGTCTAAACCAGTGACGTACAAATTTGCCAAACCCAATGAATCGATCGCCAAAGTTTACCGCGCCGCCCGCGTCTGTGCCGGGTGGTCACGGCATGATCTGGCGTCGCGCATTGGCTTGACCCGCGATACGATCACCCGCTTTGAACAGGGTGGTCGTCTATTGGAGAAAAATTTCGAAAAACTGACCCAGGTCCTCGAAGTCGAAGCGGGAATTGTCTTCGTCTATAAGCAAGGGGTCCCGGTCGGCGTGCGTTATAAGGAACTGAACCTTGACCAACATTTCGCAATCCGACGAAACAAGTATCTCGCCAAAACCGGATACAGCCGATACGCCATCAAGCGCAAGATTGACCGACGCAAAAACGCTGCCGCCGACGCCGAAGACATCATTGAGAGAAGCCGTTGACGGAGCTTTCGATGTCGCCGCCAACATCCTTTATGGCAAAGAAGACGATGTTCTTCGCGTCGTGTTGATCGACACGCCGGCCGGGTCCATGGTTGTGGCCTGCCCCTGGGGCAGTGACGCTGAGCGAGCCGCGATCCTCAGCGCACTGCATCGCATTTTACAGGAGAAACAGGCCACGCGCTATATTCTGATCAGTGAGGTCTGGCAAGCCCCGATGGACCCCGCCCTGATGGCGCGGCACGGCCTGACACCGCCATCAGAGCGGCCGGATCGAATTGAAGCTCTGATGGTAACCGGCGTCGAGCGCAGTGGCGAAACCTGCACGCGCTTTGCTGAGATTGTCCGCAATGACGCCGGCAAACGGACACTGGATATCCAATATGATGCCCCCGCTCATGTGGACGTCGGCGGTGATCTGGTGGACCTGTTCAATACCGACAGTTTCTATGCCAAACTGCCATCGCCCGCTAAGTTAGTGCGTCTCGATTAGGGTTTCATGCAGTTAACCGAGAGCCAGAGTCAGCGGTTCTTGCGGTGGCTCACTCGACAGGGGGCGGAAGTGCTTCCTGCGATGCGGCAGACTGAGTTAGCGCGCGTGGTGATCCATGATGGCGAAAGAAGACGCACGTTGCGTATTCTGGTCCGCGCGGATGGCGTTCAATCCTGGCCGTGGCCGCTGCCCTGGCTTTACCAGCGCTACCTGAAAGGGTGGGGAACACCTCTGGCAAAGGCGGTGAAAAAGATGGGTGGCAATCGCGGCGCGCGGCTTCGGTTTATTGGAGAGCGGGATGGCTGGGTCTGCTGGTACTGCGCGATTCCGCTTCGGGAATATGGCGCGTTCCAGGCGGATGACGGCAAACGCAACGCTACGCTGGAAGAGGTCTGTCCGCGTCAGATCGGCGGCCCCAAGCATGTCGACAATCAGGTGATTGCCTGCGGTCCCTGTAACGGAGCAGTCGCGAATTTATCGGTGGCAGACAAGGTGCGCTTCCGGGAACGGAAGCAGACAGAAGGGTCGCAGCCGGGAACCAGCCTTCACCCCGGCTCCCGGCCAAACGACGGAGATGTGTCACCACAGATGACGAACGATGCCACCTTACAACAGAGTGAAAAAAAGGCAACAGAAGAGTTTGACAGCCTGCCCGTGTAAATATAAAACGTGCCGTATCGACGCAAGCAAGGAGTATCCTATATGCCAACGCATCGCATTATGACTCAGGCGGATGGCGACGTTGCCATCGATTTCAAAGCCGACGATGCCACCGAGGTTAAGGCCGCGATGGATCGGTTCAATGAATTGGTCGGCACTCAGAAGATGTGGGCCGCGCAGCCGGGCGAGAATGGCGCGCCGGGCAAGCTGGTGAAGGCCTTCGATCCCAATGCTGACCTGATCTTTATGCCGCAGCTCATCGGCGGCTGAGCACCCATGCTTGACACTGTTCTGTCCCATCGGTGCAGAGACTTGTGCAGGCGGATTGACGACGCGCGCGCGGGAGCCCCCGCGCGCCGCCTTACCAGAGTGGACTTGGATTATGTCGTCCACCGCAGGGAATATGAATTGCGGCTGGTGCTCGACGACGGCATGCACTGGTATTGCAGACTGAGCCAGGAAGAGATCTATCAGCAAGTCGGCATCGGTGCCCGGCGTGAAGACTGGGTCGATCAGTTTATTTGCTATTTCCGTGTTTTTTATGACGCGTATTTCCACGAACATTATCTGCCGGAGCGTCCTGTCATGTCTCACGCGTTTGGCCTTGGTGAACGTCGTGCTCCGCAGCAGCAAGTCGCTGAGAATAATTATCAACGGCACCGGCAACCTCTGGCGCAAATGCAGTACCAGCAAGCGCAGTACCAACAAATGCATTTGGCACAACAAATAACTGCCGCGCGAATGCAGCAGGCAATAGGAATTGCCAATTACCAACTCGGCGAGTTTTATCCAGACCGAAGTTCGGAACCGACACAGGAAGACAGCTTCGCCGTGATCGAGGCATTCGAACGCCAGTATCCGGCCAGCGCTAAGGGATGGGACTTGCTGATGAGCAATCTCACGGAAGAACAAAAGATAACCTTTGTCGCGTCCCGCTATTTCGAAGTCAAAGGTCAATCTGGCCGACGTTATCGGATCGTCTACGGCGGCAGCTTCAATATCAGAGTTTTGGATCCCGGTCGGGAGGCCTACACTATTTGCTTTCTGACCTCCGGTCGTCTCTGCCGTGGCGACAAATTATTGGCGCAGAAACTGGCGATCGAGACCCGGGAAGATGACGTTCTGAAAATCGCCAACCGATAGGGCCGACCATGTCAACCTGGGAATATTACAACAATTATATAATCACCACTGGCTCCTCGCCATTGACTACGGTCGCCAGCGAGCATTTGCGCAGAGAAATGCTTGCGCATCTCGTGGTGGTGAAAAAGCAGCAAGAGGCCGATGAACGGGCCAAGCAGCTTTTTCTCAACAATCTTTCGCCCTTACAGTTGAACGAATTCCGGTCCGAGAAAGCCATCACCGTCTATGGCATCAGCGGCAATATCTATCGGATCGACTGCAATCACGCGAACCTCAATATCACAGTATTACCAGGGCGGCGCGGGATCTGGAATCGGTTCATCCATTGGGCTAATCCGGACGGAGCCGTGTATCGGATCTGCCTGATACCCCGTGAGCCGGTGCCGTTCTGGGATCACATGCTGATGCAGAAGATGATTCTGGAAACCAATGAGAAAGCTGCGCTCAGGATTGCCAGGAGAACCATAACTTTCTACGATGAGGATAATGCAGCGTGATCCTGAGCCATCTATCGACACCACCGGTTACCGGGTCGTGCAGCTTTTCAGCGCTGACTATTGCCTGCAGGGCGAGATCGTCATTCCGCCATTCCCGGTGCCGCCGATTGTCGTGACGTGGCGTGGGATGGCGTTCTTACGGATGCCACGCGATGATCTGCCGATTATCCGCTACCGCGAGGTCAGCGGCTATGGTGTTCCGGAAGAACAGGAGATGTTGGATGACACATGATCTCGATATTGTGAACCTGCGGTTTGTGATCGGAATGGTGGTGGCCAAGCGACAGGCGCTGGGTGACCGGTTCGACGACAATGTGATCGATCGCGGCGTCGGCGTGGCCCGTGAAGCGATCCGCAAGGCCGTGATCGATTTTATCCGGGATGAACGCATCCCACCAGAAATGGGGCATGCGCGCCATGACTGAATGGACAGATATCACGCCAGAACAATATCGCTGCGTGGGAGGAGCGTGCCCTTCCGTCCATATCTCAGAGGATGGCAAGACGCTGAGGATCACGGGTAAACATGTTCCCGTAAATCCAGAAACTCTTTATCTTGTCGAAGTCACCCTCGATATCTCTGCCGATCTGGTTCGTGAGGCTCTTCTAAACCAATGAGCCGGGCACTGATCGTCTTAAACGGCAATGCTGACCGTGAGAAGGCGATCGCCTGGGTAAGATCATCGCCGCCAGGGACGCGCCTGGAATTTAAAATCACCAAGCGTACCATTCCGCAGAACAAGATAATGTGGGTTTTATTAACGGAAATAGCAGAACAATTGACATGGCATGGTCTCCATATCCGCGCCGAGGATTATAAATATCTCCTACTGGATTCCCTCAAAAGAGAAATGCGTATTGTTCCTAACATTGACGGGACCGGATTCGTTAATCTTGGTAGATCGTCATCTGATCTGACGAAACAAGAAATGAGTGATCTGATCGAGTTAATTTACATGTTCGGGGCCAAACACGGCGTTAAGTTCACGATCAACCAATGACGAAGAAACTGCCGAATCATTTAAAGAAAATCGCAGACAAGGGTGCTCCAGAAGCCTTCATCAAGGCAAATGTTGGATATAACGAAAAGAACTGCCTAGAGTGGCCCTTCGGAAAGAATAAAGCCGGCTACGGCCTCGCAACAATTGATCGGAAGCAATCGCTTGCCTCACGGTGGATGTGTTTCGTTGCATATGGAAGGCCGCCCACTTCCCAGCATGAGGCTGCCCATTCTTGCAATAATCCGGGTTGCGTGAATCCGAAACACCTGCGCTGGGACACCCGACAAGGAAATCAGGCCGACCGCGTCGAACACGGAACCCATAATTTTGGCGAACGTAACGGCAAGACCCGCCTGAACGCGGATGACGTGCATATAATCCGCAATGATTCATCAACTGCCGAGGCTTTGGCCCTTCGCTATAATGTTTCGAAGCGCTGTATCTGGGCGATTAAAAGGGGTACGCGATGGATATAATAACCGAAGAGAGGCCAAGCGAAATGACGAAGCTCATCGAACTCACCCATCCAAAGCACCGGTGCTCATACACAGCATCATGTCCAGGGGTATGGAAAACGGAAGATGGAAAATTCTACGAGATCCAGGGCGATGATGTGACGGAACCTTCGGCCGCAGGTGAGGCACGCATCCGCATCTCGGCAGAAATCCTGGAAGCAGCCGTCGCCGAGCCGGTTGCCGAGGCTCGACGCCAGGAACGCCGCGAGATCATGGTGCTGCTCGGCTATGACGAGAACGGCATCGACATTGGCCACCAGGAAGGCCAATTCACCATCATCGACGCGGTCGCTCTCAATCTGGAAGCGGTGATTTCTGACCTGCAACGACTGGAGGCCGACAAGGTCTGCATCAAGACGCTGGAGAAGATCCGCGTCAAGCTCCAGGCCGTCGTTGATCGGGCGGCTGCGCTGCATCATGGAGAATGAACCGCTCCTCGAACTGATCCTCTGGCTGCGCGAGCGCGGACTCCGGGCGACGGTACCGAAGCGCGGCGCGCCCTATATCGAACGCAACCGCAACGCGAAACTGTATCCAAAAGGCAACAAAGAGACCGCCCCCTCCGGCGAATAACCTATTTTTCTCTTTGCTGTTCGCGAAAACCCCGCATAGGTTCGGGCATTGTCGCTGCAACGACTCAGTGACGAAATCATGGAGATGATGATGAATTCAGTGACCTTTAGCGATTCTTACGATCGCAGCAACAAGGAGAGCTTGATCAGCAAGCTCGGTGCCACAGTGGCGCTGGTGGCGCTGCTCGCCGCCGCTCCGGCCTATGCGGCGGATGTGATCCGCCAGGGCGGGATGAAGGATGATGTGCCGGTTGCCGGAACGGTGATCAACTGGACCGGATTTTATATTGGCGGTCAAGCCGGCGTGAACAGTTCAAATCATAAGTTGGAAGCCCAGGGCTTCGATGGAAAATGCACTGGTGGTTCTGGTGCCTCATCTGCAGCAACGGATGCGACAGCAGAAGAGAAATGCACATCACGGGTTGTACCCGGCACTTGGACCGACACGGCTATTCCCGGAGCTAACGCCTTCATCGACGGCCTCGATGCCCACGGCGGCTTTGTTGGTGGTCGCGTTGGTGCAGATTGGGCTATCCGTGGCAGTCGATTTGTCGTCGGCGTACTCGGTGACTATAATTTCACCAATGCCGACATGAAATTCGGCGCAGGCAGCGGAGCACTCGCGGGTTCAATCGACGAAGGCAATTCTTGGATGCTCGGCGGTCGCTTGGGCTATACCCTCGGCGAAGAGCGCCGCACTCTGATCTACGGTCTTGCGGGTTATGGCCAGCAGGATGTCAGCTATAATATTTCCGCTGGCGGAACGTCGCTCTTCAATAAAGATGTGACCTTCAACGGATGGACGGCCGGCGCGGGTATGGAATATGCCCTCAATCAGGCCATCTCGGTCGGCATTGAATACCAGCATTTCTTCGGTGGAAAGAAGGATTTGTTTAACGATCTGGGCACCGGCTGCGATGAAACGGTAGTCACCGATAAAGTCGATACCGATCGGGTCATGGGTCGGATCAATTTCAAGGTTGGCCCAGGCCTCTTCGGCTACTAATCCCTAAGGGCGGCTCCATCGGGCCGCCCTTTTTATATGAGGCAAAGAGATGACAAAAAGAAATATGCCTAATAAAGTATTTCAGGTGAAATTGCCGATATCAGACAAAGTATCGCAGATTGCATATATATATGCACCGCACGTTGTTGCCTTGGAATCAACAAGTCATGGTGCCAGTATGACGATGATTCATTTAATTAATGGCTCAAAAATTCTGGCTGATGAGAAGATAAATGAGATCAGAGTCTTCTGGGAAGATGCCGTAACGGATTACGCATCTGCTTAACCAAACGGAGAATTGACAATGAAAACTTTTCTTATGGTCACGGTCACGGCAGTGGTCTTGCTATCTTCTATTGCAGCGATGGCCTGCCCGGCCGGCACTCATCCGGTCTGTACATACACTGGCATCAAGAGCGTATGTTATTGCGCGCGCTAACTCTAATGATTTGATGGGGCGGCCCTGGCCGCCCTCTTCACATCGGGTGCGTTCATGAAATTCTACGCCTGGGCTGTCATGTTCTTCATCATCGCTCTCGCCGCTCGCACTGAGATTGGCCAGAAGCTCATCCTGCTGTTGCTCTGGACATGACCTTCTTCCTCACGATCAAACGACTGATGTGGTTATATCTTTCAATCGCCGGCCTTTTGATTGTGCTGGCATTTGCATGGTTTTTCTACTGGCCGCGCGTCTTATGGCGAGATCTGATCGACTGGCTATTCCTGGAAGACGATGAGGAGCCCTATGAATGAGCCCCGAGAGCCGCATGATCCTAATCCTCATCTTCGGCACGCTGGCGCTGTTCGTGGTGTTTACGCTCCTCTGAGCTCTCTTTCCTCTTGACCCATTCCCTTCCTTTCCGTTACGGAACATAAGCCGTAAACGGAGACATCCCATAATGACCGAAACCATCGTAATGGCCTCGCAGCTTCTCAGTGATCGCGATATCATGTCCCGGGTCATCGACAGATATGTCGAGACCCACCCCAACACCGTTGTTACGCGGCAAGGATTCAATACCTTAGCGCGCAACGCGCTCGATGCCCAGGGGCGCGTCAGCGTCAGCTATAATCGCACAGTCTCTGATATCTTGTCCGAGATGGTCGCGCGCGGAACGATCCAGCGGCTCCAGCAGGGCCGTTACTATATGCGGCAGCGGAACAGAGAAGACGATCCGGCTGCAGCCGATCTGGTTGTCTCAGTCGACCTTAAGGGTATTATGGAGACAGCCGGACGGCTCGCCGCCGACACGAAGTTGCTCCTGCAGCAACTCTCCATTCTGAAGTCCGAAGAATAGCATCCGGGTGTTGCAGGGTCGGATCTGCGCCCGGGCCGGTCACGATAGTCTCAAATTCTTGTTGAAAAATGCCACTTTCGACAGAATCGTGCTAGTTCATTGTTCTGGCCGGATTATCGTGACCGGCATATTTTCTTGCTACCGAAGGAGTGCTGTGCTCATGACGACAGTAATCAAGCTTTTCACACAGGAATGGCCAGTCAAGGTCACCCAAGTCGATCCGACAGGGAACCGTTGTGACCGCGTTGAACCGTATTCCGAAGCTCAATACTATCTCACGTCGACTCAGTCTATTCGCTTCGATGAACTTCCCGCCCCCGATGCCGAAACAGTCGACGACGCGACGACTGGTGACTTCCAGCCGACCGAGACTGCCGCTGTTGAGCCTGACGAAGACGACAAGCCCATCCTATCGGATTTTGCCGCCAATCCTCCAGAGGAGACCGTCTAATGGTTGGATCAGATTTCGATCTGTGCGAAGCGGGCTTACCGGCGCACGCCGACGATGCGGTCGGCAAGTCCTACCACATGGTAGATACCGGGTATACTGTGGGCGGAATAAACGGCCTTCACTATATGCCGCCAACGCCACCGGCACCGTCTGCTCAGGGATGGTATTCGGGCGCTATCGAAGCGCAACGGGCGCAAGCCGCACAGCAACGCTCGGTGACCGGCGTCCGTGAAGCCGCACTCAAATTGGCCATCGCCAAATATGGATTCCATGATGTGGCCGGGATCATCGCCATGGCGATTGACTTCGAGGTCTATCTGCTTCATGGCGTAATGCCCGCAGCGAAGCAGCCAGAAGACGGTGAAACCGGTGGCGTCACGCCCGGTTCCGGTGGTGGCGGCGGCAACGCAGGATCTTCACCAGACATCAAGAAATCC
>Ga0137404_10001236_pt1 | contig 16666 bp, 17 predicted proteins | sample CZOMad2_1_16fung_FD_108285 | JGI IMG/M metagenome (GOLD analysis project Ga0137404, IMG submission 108285) | Vadose zone soil fungal communities from Angelo Coast Range Reserve, California, USA - CZOMad2_1_16fungal (Illumina Assembly) | ecosystem: Environmental > Terrestrial > Soil > Vadose...
GGCCAGACGACGTTGATCAGCGTGCCATTTTTTACAAATCCATCGGGGAGGGTCAGGTGTTGGAGGTCGGGTTGCTGACTGATCCGATCAAGGTGCACGCTGATCCGGTGCGTGGTTCCATGGGTGACCACCTCGACATAGCCCTGCTCGCCATGCGCCACGTAGGGCGCCGCCCACAGGCATTTCAGCGCATTACCCAATTGTCCACGACTGGGAGAGACATAGTGTGCTTTATCAGAGGTCCTGACTAGATAGTTGAGTGAGCCCTTCAGGGTCTTCACGGGCAAGCCTGGCCCGTGATCGCGGACGCTCAGGCGATGCGGTTCGAGCGTCACCTCGATGTCTGGCAACACGCCCGCGCTCTCGGCGGCATCCATGGCATTATCGAGCAGCTCTTTGAGCAAGGCGATCGGCCACTGCTCTATGGGAAAGCCGATCTGTATCTGCAGCTCTTTCTCGCTGAAAAACTCTAACAGTCGACTGGTCTGAAAGGTCGTGCGTTGCAACGTCTGCGCTGTACTCATGGCCCTCCTCAGCCGAACGAAACCCGCTGCATGCGCGTTACGCTGGCTAGAACGGGAGATAGTCGTCGTCCTCGTCGCCCTCATTATCGAGATCGTCGAGGGACGCGCCACCGTTCTCGCACGTCCCAGTCACCACCAGCCCCCCACACAGACCAGACACGTCGTGTCTGTCGAGCGGCTCATCCAGACGCATCGTCATCCTCCTCCCTGCCCGGGAGATACAACGGCCGTCCCTTGTATTTGCCTGCCGGCATGATGATCTGACGCTGCAGCAACCATTTGGTCGCTTCCCAGGCCGCCAGGATGCCCACCCCACACCAGCCCGCCGCAAACGCCCGCGAAAACATCGTGGGTGGCCCTGGGGCGTAGGACCATTTGCAGGCGAGCAACAGTTTGAAGCCCTCATACACCTTGAGCACGCGCGCCGGCGCGTCGTCGGGCAGCGGTGGCAGATCGATCGGGTACGGCTCGATCAGCTTCGCATCGACGAGCAGACGCAGTCGCCAGGTCGCCAGGGATGGAGCCGGGAGAGACAGCGCCACGTCACTCTTCGGCGCGCGCGGTACATAGCCCAGGACTTGAGCCATATACACTTCCGGGAGTGCCCACCAGACTTTTCCGTCAAGCCGGTGCCAATCGTGCAGGACCAGCTCACCCTTCTTGTTCCAATGCAGGGTCGCGCTCGGGTGTGCATCTTCATGGCCCGGCAATACACACCGAAAGCTGCGCCCGACGGACTCGACCGCCCCATCGGGCACGCCCACAAAGCGAGCACAGGCGAGTTCGGTACTGACATCATGCAGCAAGGCCGACACGCCAGACGCGCCCAAGCCAGCCGCCTTCTCCGCCTCACCATACACAGTAGTTGAAGGCACCCTACACACAGTAGTTGGAGGTTTTACTTCACTACTGTGTATGGTCCTCTGCTGTGTCCCCCGCTTTTGGTGGTGGAGTGGTCGAGGGAGGGAGCGCACGGTCGCAGGTGATCCACAGGTCGAGTAGCCAGCTTGGCAAGTCGGCGAGATCGCCGAGCAGCCGCGCCATCGCCCAGGCGTCGTCAAAGCGATAGGTGCCAGCGGGGTCCACCGTGCCGTCCTTACGGGTGGTCGTGTCGAGCCGGCTGGAGGGCACCAGCTGATAGCCGCCGGTGCCGCGGAGTTCGATGCCAGGCCAGTCTTTCACCTCGGGGTGCAGCTTAAACGGGAAGGGATACCGCTCCCGGTCGGGCAGTCTGAAGAGCAGCACCAGGCCGCCATGGGGAGTCAAGATAGTGGGCGTCGGGGGGAGTGGGTAGCCGCGTAGCGTCTCGAACCCATCGTAGCCATGCTTCATGTTGATGTTCAAGACCAGCAGGTGAGGGATTCGTCCCAGGAGGAGGGCGATGTTCTTGCGGTCGTCCCGGTACCAGGTGCGCAGTTCCTGTGTGGTGGGCGGCCGCCTCTCATACGTGGCGCGTTGGCCCTTGGCTAAGGCGAGTTCCTTGGTGCCGGCCTTAATGGGGATAGGATGGAAGCCCTGGGCCCGGTAGAGTTGTGCTTCGTGGAGACGGCGGCTCATCGCGCACGGCCTTTCGAGGCATCCCATGAGGTCTCCGGCGTTTCCGGTGGTTCAGGGCTCACACGTGATGGGCTCTCGCTCGAGGGTGCATCGAGCCCCTGGTCCAAGACCCGCAACGCCATCCGGGCCAGGATCCTGATCAGCCGCATATCGACCGCGGAACTCACGCTGGCTGGCTCCATTACGGCTGCGCCTCACCCTCAGGCCAGATGTCGCTGACAGCAACCCCTAGAGCCGCCGCAATGCGCTCACAGAGGTCAGCTCCCGGCCTGTAGCCCCATCGTTCGATCGCGCTCAGCATGGCGGTGCTGGTGCCCACGTCAACAGCTAAGCCCCATTGCGCTAGGTTTTGAGCCTGGCGTAGCTCTCGCAGCTTATTCCGCCTCCCCCTTTGGACTCTGTTCTGCATCGCAGCTCACCTCGGCAAGGTTGACCGTTCAGGAGATCTCCTATTTTTGATGTTTGCTTTTTCTTGCTTTACTAGTATGTTTTTTATTCAGTTCACCGGTCAAACCTGTTACGAATCCTGTTACGGGGAGAGACATGGAGCCACTCCAGTGTTGGATACCGCTATTGGGCCCCAGCTTGGGGTTCTTCGAAGTACGTGGAGATGTCGAGCGAGCACATCGAGCCTGGCAGGGCGAAACGACGGTGTGGCTGTCACCTCACTTCGATGAAGTCGTGCGGTGGGCAGAGGGTACTGAGCGCCACGTCGCCATCCCAGCCACACATGTCGATCGGATCGATGTCTACCACATTGGCGATTCCGGCTATGTCTGGGGCCCTGCCAGTACGAGTCGGTTCCCAGGAGAGCGGGTGACTGGCCTCCTACGGGCGTGGCTGAACATCGGGAAGCGCAGTTGGGTGGGATACCATAGAGCCCCGGAATGGCTCCCTTGGCGCAGCCCCCACGTGCATGGGGGAATGGTACGGTATATCGAGGGATCCGTGCGGGTCTTAGCCGGCGCAGCCCTATCGCTCAGTGAAGTGCATGACCAGCGGTTCACGTGCCGTTGGCAGCCCCACGGACGTGCCGCCCCCGTGTTTCCCGATGCTGAGAGCTGTGACGGCTATGCAGCGGTGGAGTCCGCGAACACGCCCGGCTTCTCCGCCCTTCTGGAGTGGCCTGGTCCGTTGCAGGGCATTGCGTCCCTCATGAGTGGCCTCGACGATATGTGGGGGCAGAGCCGGATGGCGATGCTGGCACGGGAAGCCGATGAGCATCTAGAGGGGGCGTTGAAGCAGGCGCAGGATGAGGCCGCGCCCTACGTCAGGTGGAGAGAGGGGAGCACGACGGAGGGCTTGCGGTGGATGTTACCGAGCTTGGTCCACCTGACGATGGAGTCGCAACGGAATGACCCCGCGGTGATCACAGGCCTCTTGGCCGAGGCGGCCCAGGCACGCTTTCGCTTGCGCGCCCCGCAGGATTACCCAGCGGCGATGGAGCGGGTCGTCCCAATCACGCGGGCTTGGGGGATGCTGGGGCTCTGCTGGGCGCTATTCCTGGAAGAGCTCACGAGGGACCGGCTGCGGGTCTGCCAGTGGTGTGGCTGGATCATGCAGGGCAAACGGGGGAAGGAGCGGTGCGGGCCACAGGATAATCCGGACTGCCATCGGAAGTGGGGGGCGGAGCGGCAACATCGATTCCGGGAACGGCATCGATGAGAGCGGGCTGGCTCGATTGGTAGGTCAGCCACGATAATGGATAGCTATCGGTGGCGACAGCGGACCTCCCCTCAGCGGTGAATGGCCTGGTGAAGGCACATCATAGAAGAGAAATCCCGCGACGGGTACGTAAGGCTTTCAGCATCACTCGACCTGACACCGTCGTGCGCCTCGCAACGCTCATGCCTTAAGCGGGAAGCCCATGGATAGGTATGCCTCTCGCCGTTCGCCTATGCTCAACATCCAACCTGGCGGCGTCCTGGGCCGCCGCGTAGGCCCTGAAGTGTGAGATGCTGCAGGGGTCATCCTCTCCGGTCGCGGAAATGCGCGAAGAGGGACTCCTTGAGCTTCTCCGAGCCCGCTCGGTAATCCGCAGGTTATCGCTACGGAAAAGGATGTGCACCGACCCCAACTCTATGCCCGGCGGCCGCCAGGACGAGCGCAGTACCCCAAGCACATGGCGGCGGAACTCCGGCAATTCATCCAAGAAGAGCACGCCGTTGTAGGCCAGCGACACTTCGCCCGGCATCGGCACGTAGCCCCCGCCGATCAGCCCCGCATCCGAGATGGTGTGGTGGGGGGCGCGAAACGGGCGGGTCGTGACCAACGCCGTGCGGTCGCCGGTGAGGCCCGCGACGCTGTGGATACGCGTGGTCTCAATCGCCTCGGCGAGGGTCATCGCCGGCAGGATGGTGGTGAGCCGCCGGGCCAGCATCGACTTGCCCGCCCCAGGGGGGCCGAGCAAGAGCAAATTGTGACCGCCAACCGCAGCCACCTCTAAAGCTCGTTTGACCAGGGCTTGACCTTTGACCTCAGCAAAGTCGATTGGTGCCGACTGCACCGGGGCAAAAGCGGCTTGTAGATCAACCTGCAAGGGATCAAGGTGCAATCGATCCGTCAGGAATTCTACGACCTGCGGGAGGGTATCGACCGGGTACACGGCGATCCTCTGGATCACCGCTGCCTCGCTGGCATTTTCACGGGGAAGAATTACACGCGTCATCCCGGCGCGTTCGGCGGCGAGGGCGATGGACAAGGCACCCCGAATGGGTTTCACGCGGCCGTCGAGGGAGAGTTCCCCCAAGAGGATGGCGTTTTGCAGCGTGGAGGCGGAGATCACACCCGTGGCGCACAGTAGTCCGATAGCGATGGGCAGGTCATAGGCCGAGCCTTCCTTACGGATGTCGGCGGGCGCCAGATTGACCGTGATGCGACGGACAGGAAAGTCCAGGCCAGAGTTTTGCACTGCCGCCTTGACACGCTCGCGGCTCTCTTTGACCGATGCATCTGGGAGGCCGACGACAGCGAAGTAGGGCAAGCCAGAAGCGAGATCCACCTCAACTTCAACGATATAGGCATCGATCCCCAGTACCGCGCTGGAGAACACTTTGGCGAGCATGGACGGGCTCTCCTGCCCCTTTATGCATTCGGTGCATAGACAGCTGAACGGAAAAGAATAAGCGCTTCGATAAGGATATCTACATACCAAGAATATCTACACACCACTCAGCGATCCCCGGCTCCTCGGCTTCGGTGATAGCTATTCTTCAGTATCTAATTTTATCTTTTGAGATCATCAATGTCATCCTCTCCGACATAGGCACAAAATAATGCGACTGCAAGGGCGTGTCAAGAAAGCTGATGTGTTGGCCACAGCCGGCACAGCCGTATAGCCTCCGGCGGCATGCAAACTTGGCTTCTCTCAGACTCACATCCGCGATTGTTTGATTGAGCGCCCGACATGGGCAGGTAGTGTGGAAAATCGACCTGTGGAGACAACGTGCTGGGGGATTGGCCTATCTGCTTACAGATCTCTGCTAGGCTGACCAAGGAGGTAAAGATATGCCCGCCCCGCCGCCAGCAGCGCAGTGGCCCTGGCGAGCCAGGCGCGAAGCTGCATCAGCGCCATCGGTCGCAGACGAATGGCCGCCCAGATAAAGGTAATGCCAGTCAATTGGAACAAGGTATTCTCCGTAGGCGTAGCCAGCGTGGTCTCAAACACGAGAGGCCTTACCTTCATCGCCAGGACAACCACGAACAGATGCAAAATGTAAGCGCTTAGTGCATCCTGGCCAAGAGGCAGAAGAAGCCAGCCAAGCGCGCGACGGATAGGCACCCATGCGACGGTGACAAGTACGAACGCGAAGGTAAAGAAGCCGGCAAAAACAAGCAGCCGGCCAACACGGAGATCGAGCTTGCTAAAGAGTTGCTCGATGACTATCCCATGGGAGATTGACGATGGCAGCAGGAACGCGACATGAACGGCGATGACGGTGGCGACGAATGCCCCGGCAACTCCCAACACCACGCGCCGCGAGACCCATGCCACATGCTGCTCAAGCCGCTGGCGATGGTAGCCCATCGCCATGGCCGTGACGAACAACGCTTGCCAGGCGGGGAAATTGAAGACGCTGTTATCAGTGATCGACCAGGGAAACTGGGCATGCTGTGGCGCGAGTTGCCAGAGCATCCACAGACCCCACGAGCCCGCCAGAACGTAGGTGGTCCCAGCATGCACCAAGAGCACGAGCACCGGAATCGCAGCCAAGACGAGAAGCGTGTAGAGCAACAGAATATCCGTCAGATAGAACGTACGATGTAGCGTCAAGACACTAACGATAAAGTCAAACCAGTTGGTGTCGGTCGCCCCAGGACCCCACCCCAAACCCACCTGCGTCGACAGGGCCATTAGCGTCAGCGTCAGGCTAATCGTCATGAGGTACAGGGTCCAGGCGCGCTGTAGGCTCTTCATGAGTGCCGCGCCGAGGCCCTGACGAGCGACGACCCCCGCATAGATGATGCCCATCAGTAGGCCCGAGATGAACACAAACACTTCGGCCGCGGAGATGAAAAACGCGTCGCCACCGGTGATCGCATACAGCCATGAGCGCTCTCCCCCGATGTGATCGGCGACCATGGCGATCACCGCGAAGCCGCGCAAGAGGTCAAGGCGAAGATCACGCTTGTCCCCGCGATAGCGCCATGCGGTGGTCGGCCACACCTGAGAGATGATCAGCCTAAGACGCGTGCGTCCTTGGTGCATCAGCCCGCTCACCGACGATTCCCCCTTTGGGTTCCTGACTGAAGTCATGGTGCGTTCAGTGCGGTGAGAGGGCAAAAGCCATACCGATGTTTGCGGCAAGCCTGTCATTCGGGGTAACCCTTGGGAAGAATTAGGGAAGGCAGAGAGGTGAGATTGCCGTCCGTCAGCGAACGCGCGGGTCAGCCTGCCACACCACTGATCAATTGCTGTGGATAGAATATGCAGGAGCCGGAGGATATCTCAAGTGTGACACCTGGAACAGGGTGTGGCAAAAAGTCTCACACGTTAGTCAGAGTCATCGGCGTGCGCGTGGTCGAAGTCGATCCCGTAGCGTTTAGCCATGCGATACAAGCTGCGGCGATTGATCCCGAGGATCTGGGCGGCGCGTTTTTTATTGCCCTCGGTGGCGCGGAGGACCGCCTGGATATGCTGCTTCTCGAGCTCTTCGAGGGTGAGCAGCTCTGGGCTGGCATCCAGACGCGGCACATGCGTCTGCTGTTGCAACCTTGGGGGTAGGTCCGCCGGCAACAAGGCGCTGTTCATCGTCAGCGTCACGGCGCGTTCGATCGTATGTTCCAGCTCGCGTACATTGCCGGGCCAATGATAGGCACACAGCAACGCCAATGCTTCAGGGGTGATGTGACTGATAAGCTTATGATTCGCCTCACTGTACTTGCGCAGGAAATGATTGGCCACCAAGGGAATGTCTTCCTGACGTTCGCGCAGGGGTGGAAGATGGAGCGTGACCACGTTCAGGCGATAGAACAAATCCTCACGAAAGCGTTCGGCTTTGACCAGGGCCTCCACATCTTTATTGGTGGCGGCAATGACCCGCACATCGAGCTGAATCGGTTGGGTGCCCCCAACCCGACGAATCTCATATTCCTGCAACACACGCAGCAGTTTGGCCTGCAGCCCCAGGCTGATCTCAGCGATCTCATCGAGGAAGATCGTCCCGCCATCGGCGATCTCGAAGAGCCCCTTCTTGGTGTCCACCGCTCCCGTAAACGCCCCCCGGACATGGCCAAACAACTCGCTCTCGAGCAGCGCTTCGGCCAGGGAAGCACATTCGACGGCCACAAAGGGGCTCCCCGCCCGCGGTCCATTGAAATGGATGGCGCGCGCAATGAGCTCCTTACCGGTGCCACTCTCTCCCTGAACGAGCACCGTCGCCTTGCTGTCGACCAGGCGCGCCACGGTTTTGTAGACCGCTAACATGGCGGGGGTGGTACCGACGATGTTCTCGAACTTGTATTTCTCGCGTAGTTCCTGCCGAAAGTAGAGATTTTCCCGTAGCAGCTTCGATTGTTCCAGCGCCCGCTCGACCGTGAGAGTCAGTTCCTCCATCTTGCAGGGCTTGCTCAAGTAATCGTAAGCGCCCTCACGGATGGCCTCGATCGCCGTATTCATCGAGCTATAGGCTGTGGTCATCAGCACAGGCATCTGGGCGTTTGCACGCTTCAGGGCTTTCAGCACTTCGATGCCGCTGATATCTGGCATGCGGATGTCGATGATGGCCAGGTCGAACGGCACCTCGCGAGCGAGGTCGATGGCAACCTGGCCCGCGGTGGCGGTGCTCACCTGATAGCCCTCTTGCTCCAAGACTTCGCGGAGCAGCTCACAGGCCACGCTATCATCATCGACCGCTAAGATATGTATCACGCCCGCCATATCGCTTTTATCCTTCCTCATATAGCGGAAGACGAAGGGTGAATGTGCTGCCTTCTCCTGGCTGACTCTGCACCGTGATACTGCCGCCATGGGCATGGATGATCTGTGCACAGACGGCGAGCCCGATGCCGGTCCCCTGCCCAGCCGCCTTCGTGGTAAAAAACGGGTCAAAGATTCTGCTCACGTATTCCTCGGCAATCCCCTGGCCGGTGTCGCGGATGGAGGCCGCCACGCATCGCTTACGGGCAGCACCAAGCCGATCCCGCCCGCTGTCGCCGGCCTCTTCGATCGCTGTCTTCACGTGCAGCTCACCGCCGGCTGGCATGGCATCGACGGCATTAGCCATCAGATTCAGGAATACCTGCTGCAGTTGGTTGCAATCCGCCAGGACCAGCGGCAGGTCGTCCTGCAGCTCAATGCAGAGATGGATGCTGCTGCGTGACATTCCCGGCGACGTCAGATGGATCAAGTCACGGAGCAGGGCATTCAGATCGAGCGGCTCGACCTGAGGCGATGGTTGCTTCGTCGACGCGAGCATGGTGCGCAGCGTCTCCGAAATCCGATCCATTTGTGACTCGATGACTTTCAGGCGGCGTTTGGCGGCGTCTGGTACATGGCTATCGGTAAGTAGCAGATGGATATAACCTGCGATGGAATGCAATGGCGTGCCGATCTCGTGGGCGATGGCCGCGCTCTGATAGACCATGCCGGCCATGCGTTCCCATTGGGCGAGTTGCCGCTGGCTCTGGAACAGCGCCTCATTGACGTGCTGCAACTCATGATTGCGCTGTTCGAGGGCTTGGGTTGCCTGCTGAATTTTCCCCTGCAACTCCTCATTGAATTGCTGGATCTGCGACAGCAGCTTCTCTTTCTCGTCCGTGTCTTGCCGAATGCGCCCCAACATACGGTTGAAGTGCATGGCCAGCTGCGAGAGTTCGTCGCGACCGTGGGGTACTACCTCGACATCGAGCGATCCTGCCTGCGCCCGCTGCATAGCTCCGACCAGTGCCTTGATCGGACGATACACCGCACGCTGCACAAAGATAGTCAGGGCGACGCTGACCAGTATCACCGTCGCCGCCAGGGTCAGCAGCATCTTGCGACGTTCCTTGGCCTCATCCTGCTGGGCGGCTTCCCACGAAATCAGGACCTGGAGGGCGCCGATGATGTGCTTGTCGACCTTGATGGGCGTGATCACCCTCCAGTAAAGTGCATCCCACCCTGGTTCTTCATCAGCGAAGGTGCGGCCCCGAATCAGGCTGGTCAACTCCTGACTGCTGAGCTGTGCCGTGGGCGGATCCTCATCCGAGGCCGCCACCGACCAGCCATTCTCTGGATTGCGGGCAAACACGTTAATTTGACGGATATCAGTCCGCGCTTCTTTGATCTCGTGGATCTTATGCACCAGCGTCTCCCAATCGTCGAGCTCCGTCGAGCCGCCGAAACCAGCCGAGAGCTCCTTGGCGACTCGCATCGCTTCATCCCTGAAGCGCTGGGTGAAAGCCCGCCGTGCGATCTCTGAATCGATCAGGGTCGACAGCACCAAGGCGATGACGACGCTGACAATACTCACCGTGATCAGCTTATCACGCAGGCTCAGACGGATATGCATTCGCCGTCTCCGCATCCCTTACGACACTGCCTCGTCTGACGTTAGTATACACCAAGCGCGGGAGGAACTCGTGGAGGGTGATGCTGCCTACCACTATCTCAGCAGCCGTGGCGCAGTCCCCAGCGCGCCTATGACTTGATTGCTGGAGTCGTGACGAAGACCTGATGCGTGGGGCGTAATTGCTTCTGATAGCGGATCGCAAAGCCGGCTTCACCCAGCAGCCACTGCCAGTCCTCGGTGGTATATTTACAGTGCGCCGGAAAGAGGCGGAAACCGCGTTGACGGCTGAGGCCCGGCTCTTCTTCCTGGCGTTCCTGGCGCGAGGCGAGATAGGCCTGCAGCGGCATCCGAATCCAATCATGCAGCATAAAGTGCCCATTGGGTGCCAGAACCCGCCGGATCTCGCCGAGTACCGGCAATGGTTCATCGAGGACATGCAGGACAGACGTCATGGTCACCACGTGCACCGTGCCAGCGGCATGCGGCAGGGGCTGTGTGGCGACATCGTGAACCGCCAGCGTGGGGCGGGCACCTGTCGTCGGCAATTGCCGGCCGTGGGCGATCATAGCGGGCGTCACATCGTACCCGAAGAGCGTCGCCTGCGGATAGCGCTCCCCAAGATCGCGCAAAAAAAGGCCGGGGCCACACCCCAGATCGACAATCACCGGTTGTGGCGGGAGCGCCGGCGCGATCTGGGCGGTAAACATGGCCCAGAAATCCGCTCCGAAGCGCTCATGATGGTTTGAGACCAAGCGTTGCAAGAAGTCTTCGTCAGAGGTACCACTCAAGACTTGATGTGTCGCCATCGTCTGTCCCCTCCAATGCCAGTGAAACGCCGGTCATACGATCCAGTTTACGCGACATGCGACAGAATCTGCTCGCCAAAAATGCGCATGTAATGCTTCTGGCGGTCGAAGTTACCCCTGCCGATCCCGCCCACAACTTGGTTGCGCCTGGTGGCAGGGCCGCGCCCTCGTGGATTGACGCATCTCTACGAGCCATTCCCATGCCACGTCACTACTGTAGTCCGGTCCCGGTGTCAAGGGAAATCGCCGATCGCGAGCGGCCGCAAGCGTCTTGTGCCCCCCACAACAACGGCAGGAACACATGCATGAACCGACGAGGGAATCTGATACAATGCAGAGCTGACCTCGCGGGAGCGAGGTGAGGTTGGGAACAGGCATAGTCATCGCGGAGGGATGAATCATGACACCGCGCCTGGAAATCGAATATTGCAGACAATGCCGCTGGCTCTTGCGGGCGGCATGGCTGGCACAGGAACTACTGACGACATTCGACAAGGAATTGGGAGAAGTGGCACTCGTCCCGGGTACCAACGGCATCTTTGAGGTGCGGCTGGTCGGAGAAACGATCTTCTCCCGCCGGCAGCAGGGACGATTCCCAGAATCGAAGGAGCTGAAGCAACTGGTGCGGGACCGCATTGCGCCTGAGAAACACCTGGGGCACAGCGACCGATAAGCGTCCCCCCATGAGCAGGCCATTGCGGCCGCGAACAGCGAACAGCTATTCTGTTACTGTTCTCGGCCTGCATAGCATAGGCAGGGAAAGAGCCAGAATATGATTATCATTCTCATGGGGGTCACTGCCTCAGGGAAAACCACTGTCGGGCACCTACTCGCCTCCGTGCTAGGCTATCACTTTTATGACGCAGACGATTTTCATCCGTACTCCAACATCGACAAAATGCGGCGCGGCATCCCTTTGGACGACGCCGACCGCCTGCCATGGCTGGAGATTCTGCGCGACCTCGTGTGCCGCTGTTTGGCTGAGCATGCGGATATGGTGCTCGCCTGCTCGGCGCTGAAGGAGGCCTATCAGCAATATCTGCTGGTCGATCCACACGTGAGGCTGGTCTATCTCAAGGCTGATCAGGACCTGATTCGCCAGCGATTACTGCGGCGGCGGGGGCATTTTATGAACCCACAGCTGTTGAAAAGCCAGTTTGGGACGCTGGAGGAGCCCAAGCAAGGCATATGGATAGATGCCTCGCTGCCTCCGAAAGAGATTGTCAGCGCCATCAGATACCGCCTGGGTGGGGATATGCCGCTGACTAGCGTCTAACCAGGGGTGCCGACTCAGATGACAGGATACCTCCGTGCTACCTGATGTGCAGGGTGATCACGCATGTTGCGGGAGAGCCCGCCTTTAGGGTGGACTGCAAAGATGTAGCCTTTGCCTTAGTTATCCGGTGAGGGAGAGTGGACATTGCCCCGTCGGTGGCTCGCATCATGCTGGCCCCGTAGCGAAAATGCGTGTACTATTCCCCGCCGCCTGAGGAGCGTTTCCGGGCCTGCAGATGAAACCCGCGCGTCTTTTTCCTCTCCGCTGCGGTTCGCCTCCGGACGGGAGCTGACCGAATGGAGCTTTCCATTCTCTTCACACAACTCGCGATCGCTCTGGGGCTGGGGCTTTTGGTCGGACTGCAACGCGAGCACGCGGCCTCTCAGCTGGCAGGCATCCGCACCTTTCCTCTTGTCACCATCCTGGGTGTTGTGTGCGCGATGCTGGCGCAATCGTTCGGCGGATGGGTCATCGCTGCGGGTCTCATTGCTGTGGCCGGGCTGATCGTCGTGGGAAATATCACGAAGATCCGCGCCGGCCCGGCCGATCCGGGGCTGACCACCGAAATTGCGATGCTGCTGATGTATGGCGTTGGGGCCTATGTGGTCGTTGGGCCTGAAGCGATAGCCATTGCGATTGGCGCGGGCGCGGCGGTGCTCCTGCAATACAAGGGCGAGCTCCACGGCATCGCGCGCAAGCTCGGCGACGAAGACCTGCGGGCGATCATGCAGTTCGTCTTGATGTCGCTGGTCATTCTTCCCGTGCTCCCGAACCAGACGTATGGCCCGTACGCTGTGCTCAATCCTCGCGAGATCTGGTGGATGGTCGTGCTGATCGTGGGACTGAGCCTTGCAGGATACATCGCGTATAAATTCTTTGGCGAACACGCCGGGCTGCTCCTCGGCGGCATACTCGGCGGGGTGATCTCAAGCACGGCCACGACGGTGAGTTATGCACGCCGCACCGCCCGCGACCCTGCTAGCAGCCGTCTGGCCTCCATCGTCATCATGATTGCGTCGACCGTCGTGTTCGCGAGGGTGATGCTTGAAATCGCGATCGTCCAAGTCTCCTTCCTGTCTATGATCTGGCCGCCGTTCGCCATGCTGCTGTTTGTGTTCATCGCGATGTCCGGCATGTTATGGCGCAAAGGTCGCGATGAGCAACACTCCATGCCCGCCCAGGAGAATCCCTCGGAATTGAGAGCCGCGCTGGTGTTTGGACTCTTGTACGCCGTCGTGCTGTTGGCAGTCGCGGCAGCCGAGATGCACTTCGGCGACAGAGGACTATACGTCGTGGCGGCATTTTCAGGCCTCACAGACGTCGACGCGATTACACTCTCAACGTCCCAACTGGTGGGAACGGAGCGGCTCGACCCGGAACATGGATGGCGGATCATCGTCATTGCGCTGATGTCGAATGTGTTCTTCAAAGGCGCCACCATTGCCGCCATCGGTCACAAAGAACTGCTGTCCAGAGTCATCTGGTGTTATGGCATAGGGCTCGCGAGCGGAATCCTGCTCGTGCTCGTGTGGCCTTGAACGTTACATCTGCTGACGCGTCGATGTCGTCGAGCCGTCTTTGAGCACCTGCAAGATTGCTCATCTCAGCCTGGCCACTCGCGACGGATACCCTCGACCGAACTGCCACCGACTTATCGGTTGATGCGCCCGATTCACGATACTCTGCCCCGCGTACGTGGTAGGCAATCCACCAGAACTTCGATCGCTGCCGCTTGAACACCCTGCCTGCCATCCCCTCTCCGAACATGTACGACCGTCGCGTTTCCACGTTCCTTACCTGAGGTTTGCGCCGATGGGCGCCGGTATCAATGGTGGATTGTCGACTCGAAGCTCGGACGCTGTCGGAGGGCAATCCTCACGCACAAACCCTCCAGCCTCGCTCCTCGTGCCCTTGACAACCCGAGAGGCAAAGCTTACAGTTCTCTCCGATTTGAATCGTGCCCCCCCCTCCCTGGTTTCCACCACGCCGTCTGCCGACAATCGTTGGCATACGAGCCACACAGAAGGAATCCGTCATGAGCCTCCGCCAGCGAACCCCCCTTCCCCCACCACATGATTACACCTCTGAGATTCATCTCCTCCACTCCCAGCTCGCTGCCCTCACGCAGCGATGGCGCGGGGTAGCGCCGACCCCGCCCTCCCTCAGCGAGGCTGTGGAAGAGTTGACCACCACCGTCGAAGAGCTGCACACCATGAACGAGGAGCTGACCCAGAGCCAGCAGGCCGCACTTGAGACCCAGCAGCGCTACCAGGAGCTGTTCGAAGGGGTCCCCGAAGCCTACCTCGTCACCGACCTCCAGGGCCTCATCCAAGAGGCTAACCGTGCCGCCGCGCAGCTATTTCATCTCGGCCGCGCCCAGCTGGCGGGCCTCCCCCTGGCGGTCTTCATAGCGCGGGAGATGCGCCCCGCCTTTCGATCTCAGCTTGCCTGGTTACGGAATGGTGCCGAGGTGCGTGAGTGGGTCATCCGTGTACAGCCGCGACACAACCCATCCGTGCCGGTGGTCTGTCATGTGGCGCCAGCGCGGGATGTCGATGGGCAGCTCATCGGCCTGCGGTGGCTGCTACGCGATATAACGGCGCAGCAGCAGGTGCAAGAGACTTTAGAGCAGCAAGTGCGCGGGCTGGCCATGAAGCTGGTGTACGCGAATAGCGCCCTCCAGGCCATGCGGGACCGGGCCGAGCTGCGCATGCGAGGGCTGCACCACCGGATGAAGAATAACCTACAGGTCGTCTCCAGTCTGCTGGGCTGCCAAGAAGAATCCCTTCAGGACTTGCGCGCTAGCGCGATCTTCCAGACATGCCAGGGGCGCGTTCAGGCGATGGCCTTGGTCCACGAATTGCTGTACCAAGGCCCCGACCTGGAGCGGCTTGATCTCGGTCCCTACATCCGACGGCTGACCCTCCAGTTGTTCGAGGCCTATGGCATCGACCGCAAGCAGGTTCACCTGACGCTACAGGCCGACGCTGTATCTGTAGATGTGCACACGGCCATTCCCTGCGGGCTGCTCGTCCATGAAGTGCTCTCGAACTGCTTGCAGCATGCCTTTCCCGCGCACCAGGCGGGGGCCGTGACGATCACGCTGCGGACGGAACCGGCGGGACATGTGGCCTTGACCATTCGCGATACAGGGATCGGGGTTCCTGCGGACCTCGATGTCAACCATGGGGAGTCGTTCGGCCTCCGCTTGATCCGTGCGCTGACTGAGCAACTGCAGGGAACCGTGGTGATCACGCACGAGAGCGGGACTTGCGTCACGCTCCGCTTTCCCGTCTGACAGGCAGCACCCCATCTCTCTGCCATGGTTATTACGCAGTACTGAACGCAAATCATTGAGATAACTGGTTCTATCCGCCATGAGGCGGTGCTGTGAGGGGGTCCGGGAGGGGCTGGTTGGGGTGTGGTGGCCGATAGTGAAGAGGTACCCCATTCGGTGCACAGAAATAAGTTATGCATAGCACGAGATTAAAAGACATGCATAAGGGAAGAATGGTGGCTGGGGAGATGTTCAGGTCGTTACAATATCCTAGCTCCTCCTTACCCCCATCCCAGGAAGCTTCCACGATTGCCATCTATGTCCGAGCGCCTAAGACCACCCTGCCCAGTAGGTAGCTACGGTTTGTGGACTGACTCTGCGGGCGATCCAGACACTATTCTGGATACTAGCAATTTTCGACCGATAGTTTGAATCCTACAAGTTCTTGATTTTTCCAATGCCGAGGGTCGGACTCGAACCGACACGGCAGTCGCCCACCGCAGGATTTTAAGTCCTGTGCGTCTACCCATTCCGCCACCCCGGCAATATGTAGCATGGATTGCTTCTATCGGGAGCCTGTGACATTCCGCCGTTTTCGCATCCGCCTCTTGTAACCGGATGACCCTGCCTTCGGGGTCTACCCGATTTCATGTAGGCCTCAAAATTTCTCCTTTGCGCACAGGCATGTAATATGCCCACGGGACCACCGGCTTCAGGTAGTCAGGCGAGGTACCCAACATACGCTGAAACGCTTCGAGGGTCAAGACGTGGTCCTGGACGTTTTGGCCCTCCAGGAACACATTTCGATCGTACTCACATGCGCGGGCACTGGCGCGATTTGCACCCCGCCCAGCGTCAGACGGAGTTAGTCTATCCCCTATGTTGAACATACAGAACTACGCGGCACTGAGCGGTGCGAGGGTCACACGATACCCCAGCCGCGCAATCCGCTGAGTGCGTTGGTCGACGAGATGGTCCTGGCGACGTTTGTCAACGTAGGTGGCGCCTAACGCCTGCTAGGGTTCGTGGCGCGAGAGCATGGAGCAGGCACTGTCCACGCTCGCGTGGGCCACGGCCAGCATCGCCCGCTGTGTGCCCCGGCGAGCCGCCAACTGGCGCGACTCGACACGCCATCACCGTCTGCTTCTGCACATCCAACCCCGCACCAGGGGTGAAGGTCACGTCCATAGGACACCGCCGCGTGCGAAGGGGCTGGCGGGATACCCCCAGCTCAA
>Ga0137404_10001241_pt1 | contig 16646 bp, 14 predicted proteins | sample CZOMad2_1_16fung_FD_108285 | JGI IMG/M metagenome (GOLD analysis project Ga0137404, IMG submission 108285) | Vadose zone soil fungal communities from Angelo Coast Range Reserve, California, USA - CZOMad2_1_16fungal (Illumina Assembly) | ecosystem: Environmental > Terrestrial > Soil > Vadose...
AGCTCGCCTTCCACCACATAAATGAATTCATCTTCGGCGCTATGCCAATGCCGTTGACTCGACCAGGCGCCGGCGGGAAGCCTCGTCAAGTTCACGCCAAAGTCGGTGAGACCCGCGGCGTCTCCGAGGCGACGGCGGAGCCGGCCGACACAGGGCTCGTTGTAGGGCGGCGGGTAGCGCGAGCCGGTGACGGTCTTCGTTGAGTCGATGTTGATTTTCTTGGTCATTTGCCAGCCCCGTTGTGCGAGTTTCGCCTCCTTAGTTTGTTGCCGCGGGGCATTCCGGTCAACCGATGGAATATCCGATCGTCTTTTACTGCCTCGCTATTTATCGGATAATCTTGTGCGCGCGCATGATTCCGCCGACGGGGAGATTCCAATGAACGAAGAAGCCCTGAACCTCAGCATACGAAAGTTCTTGAAAACGGTCGGCGTCAATTCGCAGCGGGAGATCGAGCACGCGGTGGCCAAGGCCGCTGCGGCCGGCGCCATTGCCGGCACCGAATCATTTCCCGCAAAAATGACGCTGGAAATTGCGGGGCTCAAGGTAAAGGTCGAATTCAGCGGCGACATCACGCTTCAATGAGCGCGGTGCAGCGTGCGAATCAAGGGGAGGCCGGATTGGGCCGGGGTGGTTTCGGGCCGAAAGCCCTTGCCGTATCGCGCTGGGGACGCGTGGTCCGCGAGAGCGCTCGCTGGCGCGCCAGCTCTTTGATCCCGAGCTCCTTGTAGTTCGAGCTCGTCAGCGACGCCAGGAATGCAACCAGGTCGTCGATATCCGGCTCCTTCAAAGCGAGCGGCTGGATGTCTTCGTCGAGATAGGGATTGTGCAAACCGTCGCCCTTGTTGTAGTGGTCCACGACATCCCACAGCGTCTCTTGCGAGCCGTCGTGAAAGTAGGGCCCCGTCACCAGCACATTGCGCAAGTTCGGTGTCTTGAACGCTGCAATGTCCGCTTCCTTCTTCGAAATGAGAAAGCGGCCCAGTGCCGACATCTCCGTCTGAATGGCGGCATTGTCGATGGCCGCCGAATCGCCGGAGTTGACGAGCTGCTCGGCCTGGCGCGCCAACGCAACGACATTGTGCCGGACGATGCCGATACCGATATTGTGATAGTCATTGTCCGTAAAGTTCGTGGTATCCCGGTTGCCTTCGGTCAGCGCGTGGCATTTGTTGCATCGACCCCGTGTGTTGAAGAGAATCCATCCTCGAGTGGCGGAGGCGTTGATGGCGTTCTTGTCGCCGGCGATGTAGTGATCGAACGGAGAATCGAACGCCAGCTGTGTTCGCTCGTACGATGCGATGGCGCGCAGCAGATCGGGCCCGTTGGGCGGGCGGCCGAAGACGCCTATGAACGCTCGCCGGTATTCTCCGATGGCTGCGATCCGGGCCACGGCCGCGTCCAGGCTGGGCTGCCCCATCTCAACTGCATTGACGATCGGCAGCGCCGCCTGCTCCTCGAGGGTCTTTGCCCGGCCGTCCCAAAACTGCGTCTTGTTGAACAGGGCATTTAGAATGGTCGGCGCGTTGCGCTGGCCGGTGCGGCCATGGATACCCATCGACAGGGGCCTCCCGTCGGTGAAAGCGCGCGCGGGATCGTGACAGGTGCTGCAGGCCACGGTTTTGTCGGCCGACAGACGGCCATCGAAGAATAGTTTCTGGCCGAGGGCGATCTTCTCGGGAGTCTGCGGATTGTCGGGTGGAATCGCCGCGCGAATGGCGCCGTCGGGCACGCCGATCTGTCCGAGAGACTTCGGTCGGGCCAGCGCACCCGCTTTAGGAATGGGCGCCGCTTTCAGTGTAGCTTGCCCGGTCGCTCCGCGCCGATCGGCTTCGCCCGTCGAACTCGCGCATCCGCCCACGGTCAGGCAAGCGAGCATGAGCGTCGCGCACCAGCGTGTTTGCGTCGCAACCCGCATCGCATCTCTCCTGGGTGGACGGAAAGATCAATCCGAGAGCGCCAAGATTAGCAAGGAGTCGCGAACTTTTCACGTCCTGCCGCGCGCACCTTGGAGAGCACGCAGGTGCGCAGCAGCATTGACGCTGCCGACCTTGGCGACGCCATGAAGAACCGATAGGTGTCGCAGGTTCATCGATCAGAATGATAACGTAGGGATAGTAACGAAGTATTTGTGGTCTAGGACTGTCGAGCCTAGCTTAGTCCGTGCCGGGGAGAATCCGGTTTCGCCATGAAGGGAGCTCACATGCAACGATCCAATTTCCCACCGACGCCGCTGTCGCGGCGGCGATTTCTGGCAGGGGTGGGCGGGGTTGGCCTGACGGGACTGCTCGGCGCATCGGCATGGGACGCGATGGCGGGAACCCTCGTTCAGCTACCCTTCGACAACGGCCGGCGCGACCTGGTCACGAACTTTCCGCAGAAGGGGGCCATGCTCCTGCAGCGCACTCGCCCGCCGTTGCTCGAAACGCCGTGGGAAGTCTTTGATCAGGGTGTGTTTACACCCAACGATCGCTTCTACGTGCGCTGGCACCTGGCCAACATCCCCACCGAGGTCGATCCGGCCACGTTCCGGCTCAACGTTCACGGACACGTAGGTCAGCCGATCCAGTTGACGCTCGATGAGCTGGTCCGCGGCTTCAAGCCGTTCGAGATTGCCGCCGTCAATCAGTGTTCCGGAAATTCACGCGGCTTTTTCAGTCCACGGGTGCCGGGAGGCGAGTGGGCCAACGGTGCCATGGGAAATGCCCTCTGGAGGGGGGTGCGATTGAAGGATGTTCTCGATCGTGCGGGGATCGAGGCCGGGGCGCTGCAAGTGCGCTTCAACGGACTCGACACCGGCGTTGTGCCGCAAACGCCCGACTTCATGAAATCGCTCGACATCGATCATGCGCGCGACGGCGAAGTGATGATCGCCTACGCGATGAACGGAGCGCCGTTGCCGCTCTTGAATGGCTTCCCCTTGCGATTGGTGGTGCCCGGCTGGTACGCAACCTACTGGGTCAAGATGCTCAACGACATCGAGGTGCTGGAAAAACCCGATGACAACTTCTGGACGGCCAAGGCGTACCTGATTCCCGACACGCCGTTCGCCAACGTCGTGCCGGGCCAGAAGGACGTGAAGATGGTGCCCATCAATCGGATGCTGCCGCGCTCGTTCTTCACCAACGTCAAAGACGGTGCCGTCTTGAAAGCAGGACAGACCACGATCGTGCGGGGAATTGCTTTCGGCGGCGACAGCGCACTGGCGAAAGTATTGTTCTCTGCCGATGCAGGAGGCAATTGGCAAGAAGCGCGGCTCGGGCCGGATCATGGGAAATACAGCTTCCGGCGATGGGAAGTACCGTTGCGCCTTTCATCCCCGGAGACCCGCAAGTTGATGATCAAGGCGATCAACGCGGCAGGCAGTGCCCAGCCCGATCGTCCCAACTGGAACGGCGCGGGCTACATGCGCAACGTGATCGAGTCGGTGTCCGTGCAAGCGGCCTAATCATTTCGGGAAATATCATGAATACCAGCCTCCGTAGCTTTGCTCTGATCTGGTCGGTCCCCGTCTTGCTGGGGATCGCGCTTGCCGCGGGTCTCTCGTGGCCGCGCACCGTTGATTCCGAGCCCGCCGGGAAAGAGGCAGCGAAAGGGACAGCCAAGGGTCCCGTCCAAAAGTGGGTCAAGGTCAGTGTCGACCTGCCCGTGAGCCAGACCTCGTTCCCGCCGGGCAACGGCTCGGTCATCGCCAATGCTCATTGCCTGATCTGCCACTCCGCAGGCATGGTGTTGCGTCAACCCTCGCTCACGCAGGATGAATGGACCGGCGAAATCAACAAGATGCGCAATTCCTTCGGCGCTCCGCTGCCGGCGGATCAGGTCGAGGCCCTGGCCAAGTATCTGCAGAGCATCAACGGCCGTGACTCCGCCGGGAAACAGATCGGCGTGGACGGACAAGGCAGCTGATCTAGTGTCCTGTCCCACAAATAACTTACTCGCTGCGCCGCACATTGGAATCGACCGATAGCGATTCGCTTCGGTTGGCGCACTGCAAAACCCTCGGGAGATTCGCGTGAATAGCTGGCCTGATCGGCGCCTTCTCGACTTGTTCGACATAGAAGTGCCCATCATCCAAGCGCCGATGGCCGGACCGGGCACGCCGGAAATGGCGATCGCCGTCAGCGACGCGGGAGGGTTGGGCTCTCTGCCCTGTGCGCAGCTCAGCGTGGAACAGACGCGCGCGGCTCTCGAGCTCGTCCGTCCCTGCGCATCGAGACCGCTCAATCTCAATTTTTTCTGTCATACCCCGCCGGAAATTGACGCTGCCCGCAGTTTGACCTGGCGCGCACGTCTGGCGCCGTACTACGTCGAGCTGGGCCTCGACCCCGAGGCTGCCCTTCCCGTTGCCGGCCGTCGGCCCTTCGACGGTGAATTCTGCGGGTTGGTCGAAGTCTATCGGCCGAAAGTCGTCAGCTTTCATTTCGGTTTGCCGCGACGCGAATTGTTGGAGCGAGTCAAGGCAGCCGGCTCCAAAGTGGTGTCCTCGGCAACCACCGTCGCGGAAGCCCGTTGGCTCGAGGAGCACGGCTGCGATGCGATCATCGCGATGGGGTATGAGGCCGGCGGCCACCGCGGCAATTTTCTGGTCGAGGACATGTCGCGACAAGTCGGCACTTTCGCATTAGTGCCGCAAGTGGTCGATGCCGTTGGGGTACCGGTCATCGCGGCCGGCGGCATCGCCGACGCGCGCGGCATCGTCGCCGCCTTTGCGTTGGGTGCGGCGGCGGTGCAAATCGGCACCGCCTACTTGTTCTGCCCGGAAGCGAACGTGCCGCCGGTTCATCTCGAGGCCCTGAACGGCGCGGGCGATGACGATACGATGATCACCAATGTTTTCACGGGCCGGCCGGCCCGCGGCATCGTCAACCGCATCATGCGCGAGCAGGGACCGCTGTCAGCCGTTGCACCGGCCTTTCCGCTCGCCGCCGCGGCTCTGGCTCCGCTCAAAGCGAAATCCGAGGCAGCCGGCTCCGGGGATTTCACCAATCTATGGTCGGGACAGGCGGCCGCCTTGGCTCGCCGATCCCTGCCGGCCGGACAACTCACGCGCCTGCTCGCGCGCGAGGCGCTGGAAAAGCTGTCGAGCACTGCATCGGCGACTGCGAGCGATTCGACATAATATCGTCGTTGTAGGATTTAAGATTAGCGCTCGTCCGCCGAAAACCCCTTGGTACCGGGCGAACGCCCTGCTCCAGGACCGACTCATGCGTAATCCCTCCATCGCACCCACCTATCAGTCCGGCAACGAATCTGTGCCGGCGACGAGCATGGGAGCGGGTTCCGAGGCGCGAGCTGCCGCGCTCGGTTTTCTGCGCCTGCTGGCAATGGAAGTCTCAAAGGGCACCGTGGACCTGCCCTGCTTCCCCGATGTCGTGATCCGAATTAGTCACGCCTTGGCCGATCCGGAGACCACGGTCGACAAGACGGTCGCCATCGTCGGCAACGAACCGCGTCTGGCGGCGCGACTGCTGCAAACGGCCAACTCGGCTGCATTCAATCTCTCGGGCAAACCCCTGACGGATTTGCGCTCCGCCGTCACTCGCCTGGGGCAGCAGCTCGTGCAAAGCGCCGCAATGGCCTATGCAGTCCAGCAGATGAAATACGCGGAATCGCTGCGATCGATTGCCAAACCCTTGAACGAATTGTGGAGAGAATGCATTTCAGTGGCATCGGTCAGCCAGGCCGTCGCACGACACACCAAAGTCAGTCCGGATGAGGCGTTCCTCACCGGGCTACTCCATGGAATCGGACGCCTGTACATCATGGTGCGCGCGGTGGCGCACCCGGCGCAGTTCGGCAACGATCAAACTTCCCTGGATCTCGTTGCCGATTGGCACGCGTCGATCGGCAAGGCCGTGCTCGAAAACTGGGGCTTCGCGGAGGAGATGTGCAACGCGGTGGGCGATCAAAACGACCACGAACGCCGCTGGATACACGACGGCGAGCTGTCGGACGTACTCATCGTCAGCGTCGTGCTCGCCGAGGCATTGAAGAATTCCGCGCCCCGAATCGTCGCCATGGACGGCATCAGTGCATTTCAGCATATCGGCCTGACCGAACAGAATTGTGCGGACATACTGACTCACGCCAAGCACTATCTGGGCGCGCTGCACGACGCGTTGGGCGGCTGAGCCGCTTCAGGGCTTGGGGCCCGCCGTGAGGCCGCGGCAACCCACACCTTCACCGCACACCTGATTGACGGGACACACCACAGGGGTTCCCTTCACGCATCCGCGCGCATCCGCACCCGCGGCGCGCGGCGCGCAGCGCTCCTGTCCGTTGCAGGTTCGCTTATCGTCGCAATCCGCGTCGGTCCTGCACGCGAGAGCCGCCTGATCCCGGTCCATGGTTGCAATTTCGCTCTGCCCCGCAATCACGCCCGATAGCGTGGCGTCGAGCAGCCTCTGGGGCGGCTCCGTGGTCGAGGGCAACTCGACATCGGCGGCGACGATCTCCAACTCGGGCGCCGAGGGACTCGCGCCCCGATAGTACAAGCTGAAACGCACCACGTTGCGCGGGTCGAGCGCCTCACTCAGCTTTACCGGAATGATGTGGGTGGAATCGCGCGGCCATGCCTCGCCGTGCACCAGCGGCAGGCGCCTGACGCTTCTACCCACCTCATAGATCCGCAGTTCCAACGAGCTGCCGGCGCTCAGTTCATCGGCACCGGTGACAACGCGAACCTCGAGATGGGACACGGGGATCGCCCCGGCGCTTGCGGCCAGGGCCGAGAGCAGCACGATCGGCCAAACTGACATTGCCGGCAGGTGTAATTTCAAGGCACCTACTCCCCGTATGATGAACTCTCCCCCTATCATAGCCCATCCTCAACGTGCGCTCTCGTTTCGAGGAGACTTATGTCACATCGGGGGCGGCCGCTCCGGCGCCGGCCGCAATGCCGGTGCAAATAGAACTCGCGCGATGGGGATGGCGGCCAAGGCGCCGAGTAACTGGGCCAGGATGAACGCCGGCACGTGCGAGGGCGCGATACCCGCGAAGGTGTTCGATAGAGAGCGCGCGATGCTGATGGCGGGGTTCGCGAACGACGTCGATGAGGTAAACCAGTACGCGGCACCGATCCACGCGGCCACCATCCAGGGCACGTCTTCCGGTCGCCGATGACCCAGCACGACCAGCAACAGACCGAGCGTTGCCACGAACTCCGCGAGCCATTGGGCAAACCCCTCGCGGGCGTGGAGCGATGACTGGATGAGGGGTAGCTCGAACATCGCATGCGCGAGAATCGCGCCCGCGCAGCAGCCGGCGACCTGCTTCATGCGATCCAAGGAGGCGATGGGCAGGTCTACCAATCGCTTGATCCGCCCTTCCAGCTCTTTCAATGCCCTGAGGAATGCGAAAGCCTTGTCTGCATCCGTGCCGTCCGCAGCCGCGGGATCGGCGATCCCCCAGTGCGCAGTCAACGGCTTGCCCGGCCAGACCGGACAGATTTCGCCCGCCGCGTTGTCGCAGACGGTGACGATGAAATCCAGGGGCGGCGCGCCGGGCGCGGCGAACTCATCCCAACTCTTGCTGCGAAGACCCTCTGTCGGCAAATTCATCCGCTCGAGGAGTTCTGTCGCCATCGGATGCACCCGGCCCTTGGGAAAGCTCCCCGCACTGAAGCCGCGGAACTTGCCGCGGCCTAGAGTGTTGAGGAGTGATTCAGCCAGGATGCTGCGTGCCGAATTGCCGGTGCACAGAAACAGTACGTGGTAGACCTTGTCGGCCATGCAGTTCTCGCTCGCGAATACACAGTCCGCGGAGAAATGGAAATGGGTCAGTCGATTCCGGCGCGGGTGCTGCGTCGCTCGAGTGACAAGACGTCGCGCCATTGACCCGCGAGCGGTCCGTAGCTCATTTTGCCGAGCCGGCGCCGCAGGCCGAGTCGCTCGAATCCCAACGCCACATGAAGCGTCACGCTCGGCACATTCTCAGGAAAAATCCCTGCTTGCAGCGTCCAAATATTTCTAGCCTCCGAACGTTCGATCAATGCAGCGAGCAATTGCCGGCCGACGCCGTGACCCTTTGCATCGGGCGCGACATACACGCTGACCTCGGCCACTCCGGCATATACGCAGCGGCCCGATGCCGGCGTGAGAGATGCCCACCCGATAACCGCTTTGCCGTCCAAGGCAACCAAGCCCAACTCGTTGATGTGATGTTGCTGCCACGAGCCCCAGGTTTTCGGGGGTGAGGATTCGAACGTCGCATGTCCCGTGTCGATGCCGGCCTGATAGATGGCCTGCACTTCGGGCCAGTGGGCCTCGGTCATCGCATGAAATCTCTTCATGCGCGTTTCCTCTTGAGTTGCGCGGCTTCGGCGACGGGCATGGCGCACGCCGGCCCGCAGTCCTCATCGGCCAGGCTGCAGCAATTATCGGTCAGAAATTCCAGCAGGTGACGCATGTGGGGAAAATTCGGGCTGTAGAACAAGAAGCGCCCTTCGCGGCGAGCCTCGATGAGGCCGGCGCGCAGCAACTCCTTCAAGTGAAAAGACAAGGTCGGCGCCGGCACGCAGAGCTTCTCGGCGAGCTGGGTCGGTGTGTAGCCCTCAGGACCGCGTTTTACGAGCAGCCGGAACAGCGCCAGGCGGGATTCTTGGGCCAATGCGGCAAGTCCGGCAATGACATCCGTCGCTTTCACGATTTCAAATATATAGAAATGATGTCTCCATGGCAACTTCAAATGACTCACTCGCTGCGCCGCGGATCGAGTAAGTATTCGTGGGACAGGACACCAGGAGCTATTCCGGGTTGAAGTCGGGAGTTTTTCCCGAAATAGGGAAAGATGCCGGTATTGCCGGCTATTTCTCTGGACGAGTTCCACGGCGCTTCCCTAGACTCGATTCACGCACCGGCAACGGGGCCGACCGTGAGCATGCGGTGCATTGCATTCCAACCAATTAAAGACAGGTGCCGGCCAGAACGCCGGTTGCTACACGCCCGCCCCTTGCGTGTGCATTGAACGGGGAAACTGTTGGCGCACTCGAGAACAATTCTGCAGTTCGGGTTGTTGATGTACCTCGCGGCCGCGGCGATCCCGATCTGCGCATCGGCGGCCGACACGTCGGGAGGGCCGCCGAACAATCCCGCGACCGCCCAAGAGCTTCCGCAGATCACCGTTATCGGCAACACTCCGCTCGGGGGCCTCGGCCTACCCTTGAACCAGATCCCGTCGAATGTGCAGACCGCCGACAGCAAGGATATGCAGCGCCAGCAGACATTGGATCTCGCGGACTATCTGAACAATAACTTCAGCGGCGTCAATGTCAGCGAGAGTGCGGACAACCCGTTTCAACTCGATATCAATTACCACGGGTTCACGGCTTCGCCGCTCTTGGGTACGCCCGAAGGATTGTCCGTCTACGTGGACGGTGTGCGTGTCAATGAATCCTTCGGCGACACCGTGAACTGGGATTTGATCCCGCAGTCGGCCATCTCGACCGTGACACTCATGTCGGGCTCCAATCCTGTATTCGGCCTCAATACTTTGGGAGGGGCACTTTCGGTCAAGACCAAGAGTGGACATGATGATCCGGGAACCGAGTTCGAGGCGTACGGTGGATCCTTCGGACGGCGCGTCTTCGAAGGGGCAGCCGGCGGAGAATTCGGCAACTTCGATTATTTTCTTACCGGCAATTACTTCGATGAGACCGGTTGGCGTGATAACTCCCCCACCCGGGTCTATCAAGGCTTCGGTAAAGTCGGCTGGCAGAACGACAAGACCGACATCGATTTGAGCTACACCTATGCGGACACCAGCCTTTATGGCAACGGCGCCACGCCCGTCAGCATGCTGGACTACCGACGCGCGTCGAGCTACACGCCGGACTTCACGGCGAATCTTCTCAGGTTCGTGAACCTCACCGGGTCGCAGTTTTTGACGGACAAGCTGCTCTTATCCGGCAATGTCTATTATCGGCGTCTGATGACCGCCGCCGCCAACGGCAACATCAACGACAATTACCTGGCCAATTTCAGCGGACCGCCGTTCGACTGCATCGCGCCGCCCGCGAATCGGGCGGACCTGACCTATTGCGCGCCCGGACAATTTGCAACGTCGCGTTTGCTCCAACGCACCAGGGGTTTCGGCCTGCAGCTCACCGATTCGCAGGACGTATTCGGCTGGACCAACCAAGCCGTTCTCGGCGCGGACTACAATGACTCGAACGATACGTTTCACCAGTCGTACCAGTTCGGACGATTGGCGCCGGATCGACACCTCATTCACGAGACGAGTCCCTTCAATGATGAAACGGTGATTTCGCTCACCGGCGGCAACAAGATCTATGGGGCTTATCTGACCGACACGCTCTCGCCGGGCCAGCTGCTTCACTTCACGCTCTCGGTCCGCTACAACCGAAGCACGGAGACGTTGAACGGCTACAGCATCGATACCGACATCGGCGATTTCGGTGCGGGTTTCGATCAGGCGAGTCCCCTGATGGGCGATCATGCGTTCAGCCGACTGAATCCTGCTTTCGGATTGACGGTAACGCCGACCGACGCCTTGACCTTCTATGCCGACTACAATGAGGCAAGCCGTGCGCCAACGGTGATCGAGCTCGGCTGCGCCAATCCCGCAGTGCCCTGCGGACTGCCCAATGCCTTCGCAAGCGATCCGGATTTGCGACAAGTGGTTGCTCGAACGGTGGAGGTGGGCGCACGGAGCAATCTTCCGGATCAGCGGCTGGTGTGGAGCGCGGATGTGTTCCACACCGTCAATAGCAATGACATCCAGTTCGTCGCGACCGGCACCAATGCGGGGTATTTCGACAACGTCGGCAATACGCGCCGACAGGGCCTTGACTTGTCGCTGGGCGGCAAGGAAGGCGGATTGAATTGGCGCCTCACGTATAGCTTCGTCGATGCCACGTTCCAGTCGAATTTTGAGGTGGGCGCCAATTCAAACAGCAGCGCCAATGCCGGCGGAACCATTTTCGTTCGCCCCGGCGATCGGATCCCTTTGATCCCGAAACATACCGGTCGGCTCGTGCTCGACTACGCGCTCTCCGAACGATGGGATATCGGAGGCAATATGATCGCGGCCTCCGGCGCGTACCTCCATGGAGATGAGAACAACGCCAATCAGGCCGGGGGCACGAATGGTGCGGGAGCGTATATCTCAGGAACCGGCCGGATTCCCGGATACACCGTGGTCAATCTGCAAAGTACCTACCACTTGACGAAGCGAGCTGAAGTCTTCGCTCGCCTCATCAACCTATTCGACAAGCAGTACGCTACCGCGGGATTTCTGACCACGAGCTCGTTCAGTCCGTACGGCACGTTCATTCCGAACCCGGACGATCGGCCCCATGAGAATGCAGTGGCTCCCGCGGCGCCGCGGGCGATTTGGGTCGGGATGAGGGTACGCTGGGAGTAACGATACGAGGTATCGTTGTCTTTGGTGCTGTTCCGCCGTTATTTCCGACGGTTTGATGAGATGAGCGCGAGCATGCTTGATCAACACGATCGCCTCCGTGACTCAAGATGCCGTTTTGGCGAGCGCACGCCGGTGAATTAGAAGGTACGCCGCCGGCAGCACCAGCATCGAGAGCATGGGCGCGGTGATCATACCGCCGACCATGGGCGCCGCGATGCGTCGCATGACCTCAGAACCCGTGCCGCCGCCGAACATGATGGGCAAGAGCCCGGCGATAATCACCGCAACCGTCATCGCCTTGGGCCGCACCCGCAGAACCGCGCCTTCTTCGATCGCTTCGATCAAATCCGTGAGAGTACGGAATTGGTTTGCCGCGCACCGCTTGGCGATCGCATGATCGAGATAGATCAGCATGATGACCCCGAATTCCGCCGCAACCCCGGCAAGCGCAATGAAGCCGATGGCCGAGGCAATCGAGAGGTTGTAACCGAGCAAGAACAGCAGCCAGAAACCGCCCACCAGCGCGAAGGGCAAAGTGCCCATGATCAGTGCCGCGGAGGCGAAACTTCTGAAAGTCAAATAGAGAAGTATAAAGATGATGACCAGCGTGAACGGCACGACGAGTTGCAGCTTCTTGGCCGCGCGCTCCAAGTACTCGAATTGCCCGGACCAGGTAATCGTGTATCCGGGGGGCAGATTGACGCGCTGACTAACGAGCTCCTGCGCTTGTGCCACATACCGCCCGAGATCGCGGCCGGTGATGTCGACATACACCCAGCCGTTGAGCCGTGCGTTTTCGCTGCGCAACTGTGGCGGGCCATCGGTCACGACAAGATCCGCCACGGCGCCGAGCGTCGTCGTTGCACCCGCTGCGGTCACGATCGGCAGCACCTGCAGCTTGTCGACCGAATCACGCAGCTCACGGGGATAGCGCAGATTGATCGGAAAGCGCTGCAAGCCCTCGACCGTCTCACCGACGTTCTCACCGCCGATCGCGAGGGCGACGACCTGCTGCACGTCGGCGAGGCTCAAGCCAAAACGCGCCGCGCGAATGCGGTCGATACGCACTTCGACATACCGGCCGCCGCGGACGCGTTCGGCGTATGCGGAGCGGGTGCCCGGCACGGTCTTGACCGTCGCTTCAACCTGCTCGCCGATCCGCTCGATCACCTTTAGGTCAGGCCCGGCGATCTTGATGCCGACCGGACTCTTGATGCCGGTGGACAGCATATCGATGCGATTGCGGATCGGTTGCACCCACAAATTGGAGAGCCCCGGAATAGTCAATGCTGAATTCATCTCGTCGATCAGCTGATCCTGGGTCTTACCGCTCGGCCATTGCGATTGAGGTTTGAAACGGATCGTCGTCTCGAACATTTCTAGGCCCGCCGGGTCGGTCGCGGTCTCGGCGCGGCCCATCTTGCCGAACACGCGCTCGACTTCAGGAAAGTGCATCAGGATTTTATCGGTCTGCTGTAGCAGCTGAGAGGCTTTATCGGCCGACAGCCCGGGGAGTGCCGATGGCATGTACAGCAGATCCCCCTCGACCAACGGCGGCATGAATTCGCTGCCCAGTTGAGTGAGGGGGACGATGGTCAGAACGATGAACAGCGCCGCGAGCCCCAGGGTCGTCTTGGGGTGACGCAGAACCACGTCAAGCAGCGGCCGATATATCGCAATCAACACTCGGTTGAGTGGATTGCTGCGCTCCTCCGGGATTCGCCCGCGGATGAAGTAGAACATCAGGACTGGAATCAGCGTTACCGAAAGGCCCGCCGCCGCCGCCATCGAATATGTCTTGGTGAACGCCAAGGGCCCAAATAGCTTGCCTTCCTGGGCCTCGAGCGTGAAGACGGGAACAAAGCTCAAGGTGATGATCAACAGGCTGAAGAAGAGCGCCGGCCCGACCTCAGCCGCGGCCTCCGCGATCAACTTCGTCTGCTCAAGTGTTGTCGCGCGGCGCCCCGGATTGGCATGGTTCCAGGCTTCGACATGTTTGTGCGCGTTTTCGATCATGACCACCGCCGCATCGACCATGGCGCCAATCGCAATCGCGATTCCGCCCAACGACATGATGTTGGCGTTGACTCCCTGCCAATTCATGACCGAGAAGGCAGCCAGAATCCCAAGCGGCAAGCTGACGATAGCGACCAGCGCCGACCGCACATGGAACAAGAAGAGCGCGCAGACCAGCGTGACGACGATGAATTCCTCGATCAGTCGGTCACGTAAAGTAGCGACCGACCGGTGGATCAGTTCCGAGCGGTCGTACGTGGCGATAATTTCCACGCCCTTCGGCAGCCCCTGTTGCAGGCTCGTGATCTTGGCCTTCACCGCATCAATGGTCTCGAGCGCGTTCTTTCCCGCCCGCATGATGATGACGCCGCCGACCGCTTCACCCTTGCCGTCAAGTTCCGAGATACCGCGGCGGATTTCCGGACCAATTTGCACGCGGGCGACGTCACCGAGCAGCACCGGCGTACCACCTAACCCTAGGCCGACCGGGACCGTGCGAAAGTCGTCCAGGCTCTTGAGATACCCGGTTGCACGCACCGCGTATTCGGCCTCGCCTAACTCCAGGACAGACCCGCCGGTCTCGTTGTTCGAATCGCGCAGCGCCGACTTGACTCGGTCGATGGTGATGCCGAGGCCACGCATGCGATCCGGGTCGAGCACGACTTGATATTGCTTGACCAGTCCACCGAGGCTGGCGACTTCGGCGACATTGGGTACGCTCTTCAGCTCGTACTTCAAGAACCAATCCTGCAGCGCCCGAAGTTGCGAGATGTCGTAGTGTCCGCTGTGGTCGATGAGAGCGTATTCGTAAATCCAGCCGACGCCCGTGCCGTCCGGTCCCAACGACGGTTTTGCGGACGGCGGCAGTCGGCCGGTCACCTGATTGAGGTATTCGAGCACGCGCGAGCGCGCCCAATACAAGTCGGTCTTGTCGTCGAAGATGATGTACACGTAGGAATCGCCAAAGAATGAGTACCCGCGCACCGTGCGCGCGCCGGGGACCGACAGCATCGTCGTGGTCAAAGGATAGGTGACCTGATCCTCGACGACCTGCGGCGCCTGACCCGGGAACTCGGTGCGGATGATGACCTGCGTATCGGACAGGTCTGGTAATGCATCGAGCGGTGTCGAGAGCGTTGCATGAACACCCCAGGCGGTCAGCAGCAGGGTGCCCATCAGCACGAGAAAGCGGTTTTGAATTGACCAGCGAATGAGGGCGCCCAGCATCTCAGCCCCCTCCATCCGGCGCTTGCGCCGAGGGCGCCGGCATGAGCTCCGGTTTCGCGTTCTCGTGTTCGGGTTCGTTCGATCCGGCGAGGTTCTCGAAAGCCCCCCGCAGGCTCGCTTCGGAGTCGATCAGGAACTGACCCGAGGCGACGACATTCTCGCCGGCGCTCAAGCCGTCGAGAATCTCGGAGCGGCCGGCGTGTTCCGCGCCGACCCGGACCAGTGCGGGGCGAAAATGCGTGGCATCGTCGGCGACGATCACCACGCTGCGCGTGCCGGTCTTGATCACCGCCTCCGTGGGCACCGTCAGCACCTGATCCTGCGTGGCCCCGCGCAGATGCACTGCAGCGAACATACCGGGACGCAAGCGCTTGCCGGGATTTTTGATCACGACACGTACTTTGAGCGTGCGGGTGGTTGGCATCAGCTCCGGATAGAGATAGTCGATCTGGCCCTGGAACCGCTCACCGGGTAGGGCCGGCAGCTCAGCCGTCGCCGGATCACCCGTCTTGATCCACGCCGCCTGAGTTTCCGGCACTTCGGCGTTGATCCAGATGCTGTCGAGGGCGGCAAGCTGAAATAACACCGTGCCCGGCGCCACCGCCGCGCCCTGACGTGCGCCTAGGTCCATGACATAGCCATCGAAGGGTGCAAAGTAATCGACGCGCCGCTCGGCTTGACCGGTTTTCTCGATATGCGCAATCTGCGTGGCCGAGAGACCGAACAAGGCGAGGCGGTGCCGCGCGGCTTCGATCAGCTGTGGGTCACCCGAGTTGCGGGCGATCAACAGCTCCTGCTGGGTCGCCAGCAAATCCGGCGCGTAGACCCCGGCGAGCCGCTGGCCGCGGCGGACCGAATCCCCCACCGCGCGCACGTTAAGTTCCTCGACCCAGCCCGGTTGACGCACTTCGATCGCCTCGATCCGGTGCTCATCCACGGCCACCACGCCGACGGTATCGACAGTGCGGGTGAAGCTGCCTCGTTCCACAGCGCCCAGGCGCACGCCCAGGTTCTGCACGACGCGCGGGTCGATGGCGATGCTGCCGGCAGGCGCCCCAGCGGAGCCCGTTGCGTCGTCCGAGTACTTCGGAACCAGCTGCATGTCCATGAACGGCGACTTGCCGGACTTGTCGAAGTGCTGCTGCGGCTTCATAGGATCGAACCAGTAGAGCGGTTTGCGCTCCGCGTTTGCCGCGTCCGGCGCCGCGCTACCCGAGTGCGCCTCGGTGGTGGTGGCGCATTTCGGTACCAATTGCATGTCCATGAACGGCGACTTGCCGGGTTTGTCGAATCGCTGTTGCGGGACCATTGGGTCGTACCAATAGGCGGGCGTGGTGTCACCACAGGCACTGACCTTTGGATTTTCCCTGTGGCCGTGCCTCAGCAGTCCCACGCCAAGAACGACGCTCCCCACGACCAACGAACCTATCAACAGAAAATTGGAATTGTGATTCACGGGGTCTCTCCCGGACGGTCTTGGGGAGCAGCGAAATACTGAAGGCGAACCTGCGCGCGCGCCGCCTCGACGTCGAGCGCGAGGCGTTGCAGCTGAATATCGAGCAGGCTGCGCCGGGCGGATAGCACGGCATCAAAGCTGCCCCGTCCCGCTTGGTAGACGCCGCGCGCCTCTTCGATGCGGCGCATGGCATTGGGGATGATCGAAGAGTCGAATTCGACGACCCGCTCCCGGTAGTGATGCCAGTCGAGGTAGTCCTGGCTCACCCGCGCGTGCAGTTCGCGTAGCAGGTCCCGCTTGCGATCTTGACTCGCGCGCGATCGCTCAAATGCGGCCGCGAGTTCTGGGTCCTGACGGTTCTTGGTGAAGTACGGCAGTCCCACGCTCACCTGGATACCGACGAAATCGGAGAAGCCGGGCCGGTAAGCAACATACCCTTCCACCGAAAATTCCGATTTGTAGACCTGGCGAACGAGAACAATGTCGATCGCCGAGACTTCGATCTACGTATCCAATCCATCAATGACCGGATGATGATCGACCACCACCATGAATTCCGGCA
>Ga0137404_10001242_pt1 | contig 16641 bp, 15 predicted proteins | sample CZOMad2_1_16fung_FD_108285 | JGI IMG/M metagenome (GOLD analysis project Ga0137404, IMG submission 108285) | Vadose zone soil fungal communities from Angelo Coast Range Reserve, California, USA - CZOMad2_1_16fungal (Illumina Assembly) | ecosystem: Environmental > Terrestrial > Soil > Vadose...
AAGCCCATCGACACCGCTTCGGATGAACCGCGAGCGCCAACGGCCGATGGTCAGACGGGACACTCCCAGACGGTTCGCCACATCTTTGTTGTTCCCGCCCTCCGCGCACGACAGGATGATGCGGGCCCGCAAGGCCAGCGCCTGCGCGGTGCTTCGGCGCCGGACCCAGCGCTCCAATTCGTCTCGTTGCTCCGCGCTCAACCCCAGCGCTGCCTTCGGTCGCCCCGTTCGCATCGCCGTCCTCCTTGTATCGGAGAACGCAGCAGCGCGCGATATTGTTCCAGCATCTCTGGGTCAGGACACTAGCAGACCTGAACTATTGGCGGTGTGCTTGGTCCAATGCCTCCCACGCCGCTCGCTGCGTCGCACGCCACGGCGTCCGCTCCGACGCGGTGCCGGTCGCGCTCGTCGGCGAGTGCTCGATCCCCAGTGGTGTACAACGCGGGCAGTCCGCTACTACCAACTCAGACATTGCGGCAAGTCTACTCGGCCCGGCCCTGGGGATGAAGACGCCCCGGCCGGAACTGCACCGGGGCGCCGGGCCAACACGCGCTATTCGATCACCTGATCCGCCCGCTGCAGCAGCGACTGCGGGATCGTGATGCCGAGCGCCTTCGCGGTCTTGAGGTTCACCGTCAGCTCGAATTTCATCGGCAGCTCGACGGGCAGGGTCTCTGGCTTCTCGCCCTTCAGGATCCGGGTGACGTGGACCGCTGCCCGGCGGTGAATGTCGGGGAGGCTCGTGGCATAGGACATCAGGCCGCCCGCCTCCGCATAGAAACGCCAGGGATACATTGCAGGAAGCCGATGCTTGAGCGCGTGCGCGACGACCTGAGCGAGATTGGGCTCGAGCACGTTGGGATCGGCCCGAACGAGCAGCCCGCGAACGTGCGCCCGTTTCATCGCGGTGAACGCCTCGGCGATCTCGTCGGCCCGGGTGATCCGGAAGACCTGAATCTGAACCTTGGACAGATGGGCCGCCGGGTTGAGTCTGCTGGAGAACGATTCATCTTGATCGGTCGACATGATCGGATTCACCAGGACGGCGACGCGGCTAAGCTCTGGGACCGCTTCCTTGAGGATCTGGAGCTGCTTACCGCCCAGGTCGTCGGCGAAGAGGGCGAGGCCCGTGATATGCCGCCCGGCCGAGCCAGGCTCGTGACGAAACCGCCTCGTATCGGGTCGGCCCCGGCCGACATCACGATGGGGATGATGGTCGTCGCTTGGCGAGCCGCGCGGATGGCCTGCGGACCGCGCGCCACGATGACGTCCACCTTCAGTGCCACCAGCTCCGCCGCGCGCTGCCGCAGGTCTTCGGGCTTACCCTCGGCGTACCGATATTCGACGATGAGATCTGTTCCAGGCACCCAACCCTGCTCGCGGAGGCCCCTCTCGAACGGCTCGCGCTGCAACGCCGGGGACTCCGTGGACTTCTGCGGGTTCAGCACGCCGATGCGGGGCACTCGCGTGAGAGACTGCGCGCGAACGGCGGGCGCGGTGAGCGCAACGCTCATGACGAGAGCGACCGCGAGCCCGATCAGCCGCATGCTGCCGGGAGTCTAGCCGAACGCCCCGAGACGCACCAGCGCCCCGGCCGAGGGCACCGGGGCGCTCTGTGCTACCGTACCGCTTCGGTGGAGCTACCTGGGCACGAACCCCTTAAATGCAATCGCTAGCAACATCGGGTCATCTGGGGGGCCCTTCAAGGCCCCCCATTTGACCAGGTATGCTACGCTTCGCGCGCGCGCCGGCGAGCGGCGATACCCCAATAGCGAGGTGCAACAGTGCGGCCGAACAAGATCAAGCAGATGTGGCGCGACGGGAAGTTCGTCACCCTGGGCTGGCTCTCCGTGTCCCACGGCTTCACCGCCGAGGTGATGGCGCGCCAGGGCTTCGATGCCCTCTGCGTCGACATGCAGCACGGTACGACCGACATGAACGACGTCTGGCCGATGCTGCAGGCGATCTCGCAGACCGACACGGTGCCGGTCGTGCGGGTGCCGTGGAACGACCCGCCGACGATCATGAAGGCGCTGGATCTCGGGGCGTACGCGATCATCGTGCCGCTGATCAACACCGCCGACGACGCGGCGAAGGCGGTAGCCGCGTGTCGCTATCCGCCGATCGGCATGCGCTCGTCCGGGCCGGTGCGCGCCGTGCACTACGGCGGCGCCGACTACCTCGCGAAGGCGAACGACGAGATCGTGGTGATGGCGATGATCGAGACCAAGGAAGGTCTCGCTAACCTCGACAAGATCTGCGCCACCCCCGGGCTCGACGCGGTGTACATCGGGCCGTCCGACCTCTCGTTCGCGCTGGGGCTCGCACCGCGCGGCGACAACCCGGAGCCGGTGCACGTCGCCACCTGCGACAAGATCCGCGATGCGGCGCACAAGCACGGCATCAAGGCGGTCATGCACTGCGCGAGCGCCGCGTTCGCGGCCGGGGCGGTGAAGCGTGGCTTCGACATGGTGATGCTGACCTCCGACCTGGCGTCGATGATCGCCGGCGCCCGACGGCAGCTCGACGATCTGAAGGCCGCGACCGCGTAGGTTTCGCGGATGAGCAACCTCCCGGCGCGCCCGACCTTGCTCGAGGTCGACCTCGATGCCGCCGCGCACAACATCCGCGCGGTCCGCGAGCTGGTCGGCCCCGAGCGCAAGGTGTTCGCGGTCATCAAGGCCGGCGGCTACGGGTTCGGCGCCGCCGAGATGGGGGCTGTGTTCGCGCGCAACGGCGCCGACTGGCTGGCGGTGGCCGATTTGACCGAGGCGATCAGGCTGCGCCTGCGCGGCATCGACACGCCCATCCTGGTCTACCCGAACTCACTGCCGGCGGCCGCCGCCGACGCGCTGGCTCACCACGTCGTGCCGACGCTCGTGGATCTCGAGTCGGCGCAGGCCTACTCGGAGGCGGCGACGGGCCCGTGCGACGTCTTCGTCAAGGTCGACGTCGGGCTCGAGCGGCTGGGCGTGCCGGCCGAGCAGGCGGTGAAGACGATCCGCGCGATGCTCGATCTGCCGCACCTGCGCCTGGGCGGAATCTGCGCGCATCCCCACGCCGACGTCGGCGACGACGCCTCGTACGCCGACTGGCAACTCGCTCGATTCACCGGTGTCGTCGACGAGCTCGAGGCGCAAGGCGTTCGCGTGCCGGTGCGGCTCTTCGCGGCGACCCCGTTCGTCCTGCGCTTTCCGCACACGTATCTCAACGCGGTCGATCCCGGCCGGATGCTATACGGCATCATCATGCCGGACGAGACGCCGCCGGTTCCGCTACGGCCAGCCCTTCGCGCCCTGAAGACCCACGTCATCGCGCTGAAGGAGCTGACGCCGCGCGAGCGCTTCGCCGAGCGCGCGCCGTTCCCCGTGACCGCGCCGATGCGCCTGGGCGTGGTGCCGATCGGGTCGGCCGACGGCATGCTCTGGCTCCACGCGGGCCGTGTGCTCGTGCGCGGCCACGCCGCGGCCATCATCGGCTCGCCCTCGCTCGAGCACACGCGGATCGACTTGACCGGTGTTCCGGACGCCGCGGTCGGCGACGAAGTCGTGATCATCGGCCGTCAGGGCGACCTCGAGATCACGCCGGCCGAGGTGGCCTCCCGCCACCGCCTCGGGCCCCACCACGTGGCGACGACGGTCGGGCCGCGTGTCGCTCGCGTCTACTTCTCCGCTACGCCGCGAGGATAACCATGCGCTACCGTGCGTTCGGTCGGACCGGGTTACGCGTGTCGGTGCTGGGCTTCGGCTGCTGGCCGATGGCGGGCGACCGCTACGGCGCGATCGAGGACGACGAGGCTGTCAAGGCGATCCACCGGGCGCTCGACCGGGGCGTGAACTGCGTGGATACCGCGCCGGCCTACGGGGCCGGCCACTCCGAAGAGGTCGTGGCGCGCGCCCTCGAGAAGATCCGGCGCGACGTGATTCTCGTGACCAAGTGCGGCGTCAAGCCGCCGCCGCCCGGCCAGCTCGGGCCACTGCGCGACTCGAGCCGGACCAACATCATGCGTGAGGTCGATCTCAGCCTGAAGCGCCTGCGCACCGACTGGATCGACGTGTTGCTGGTCCACTGGCCGGATGCCAATACGCCGTTCGAGGAGACGATGCGCGCGCTCGAAGACGTCGTCGCCTCCGGGCGCGTCCGCTTCGTCGGCGTGTCGAACTTCACCGGCGCCATGATCGCCGAGTGCCTGCGCACGCGCCGGGTCGACGTCTCGCAGGTGGGCTATCACATGCTCGACCGGCGGCAGGAGCAGGAGACGTTCCCGGCGTGTCTGACCAACGGCATCGGCGTCATGGGCTACGGCTCGCTGGCTCACGGCCTGCTGACCGGTGCCTTCACGGCCGCGACGAATTTCGGCGACCCGTCGCGCGACTGGCGGGGTGGCGGCGTGGCCTTCGGCCAGCCGATCTTCCGGGGCGAGAATTTGAAGACCAACATCGGCGTGGTCGAACGGATTCGCCGCGAGGTCGCGGAGCCGCGCGGCGTTCCGCTCAGCCAGATCGCGCTGGCCTGGGTGCTCGGCAGCCCCGCGATCAGCACCGCGCTGGTCGGCGCGCGCACGCCGGCCGAGGTGGATGCGAACCACGCCGGCACCGAGCTCGACCTGACGCCGGACGAGCGCGCCAAGATCGACGCGATCCTGGCCGGCGCGGCCGGCCGCGTCAAAGAGTTCACTCCGCTGCGACCGGCGATGGAACCGTGGGGCGAGGAAATTCCCGCGGGCCGGCCGGCCTGAGGCGGGCTCGGTGCGCATCGGATTCTCGCTGCTCAACAACTGGGGTGTCGACGACCCGCAGGCGCTCGTCGACCTCGCGTGTGGGGCCGAGGAGCTCGGCATCGATTCGGTCTGGGTCCACGACCACGTCTTCAACGTGGGCCACGTGTTTGATCGTATCGGCGGTAAGCCCTACTACGAGCCGCTGACTCTCCTGACCTTCGTCGCGGCGCGAACCCAGCGGGTTCGCCTGGGCACCTCGGTGCTCGTGCTGCCCTACCACAATGCTGTTCGCCTCGCGAAGACGGCGGCCACGCTCGACGTCCTGAGCGGCGGCCGGCTCGTCATGGGCGTGGGCGTCGGTCTGATCGAGAAGGAGATGCGCGCGATGGGCAGCCCCTACGCCGAGCGGGGCGCCTTCACCGACGAGTCGATCGCGGTCATGCGCGCGCTGTGGGCCCAGGACGATCCGAAGTTCGACGGCAAGTACTACCGGTTCGACGGGATGAAGTTCTCGCCCAAGCCCCGGCAGAAGCCGATCCCGGTGGTGATCGGCGGCATCAGCCGCGCGGCGATTCGCCGGGCCGCGCGACTCGGCGACGGCTGGCAGCCGCTCGGTCTCTCACCCGAGGCGCTGGGGCAGGGCATCGCGCAGCTCTCCGCGGAGGCTCAGGCGTGCGGCCGCGACGTCTCGAAGATTCCGGTCTCGATCGCGATGTCGCTTGCCGCCGCGCGTGCGGGACGGCACGCGCTCGGCACCAAGCCCGCCGAGATCATCAAGAACGCGAAGGCCTACGCGAGTCTCGGGGTCGAGACGTTGATCATCTCGGCCAACACGAGCGAGCCGCGCGAGGCGCGCTCGGCGCTCGAGATGATCGCCCGCGAAGTGTCGCCCGCGGTCCGGAGCTAGATCGCTAGTCCCCGTACGCGGGCCGCGCGGTGGCCGACTGCGCGGCGAAGATCGAGCGATACCCCACCTGATCCCAGCGCGGCGGCAATTTCGCCGGGTACGGCTCCATGTGCACGTGCGTGGGTTCCTGGCCCCGCACGAGCACGCCCGTCCGCGTCGTGGGCGCCGGCGTGGGTGTCATCGGAAGCGCATCGGCCGCGGCGTACACGTTGAGCAGGAGCGGCCGCATCCGGGGCGAGTAGTTGGCGGCCGAGCCGTGCACGACGCGACAGTGGATCAGCACCACGGTGCCGGCGGGCCCGCACATCTCGACGACCTCGCCGGTCGGCAGGGTCGCGGTGTCCCGTGCGGTGAGCGCGCCGGTCCACCGGCCGTCATCGTCGAACTGATCGAAGATCGTTCCGCGGTGGGTGCCCGGTAGCGCCGTGAGCGGGCCCTGCTCGGGGCCCGTATCGTCGAGGTAGACGCCGAGGGTCAGCACACTGAAGTTCGTGTGCGGCCAGGCCTGGATGTCCTGGTGCCAGCGCACGGCGTCGCCGCCGTCGGACCACTTGAAGTTGAGCTTCGAGCTGTGGAACCTCACGTCCGGGCCGACGAGGTCGGCGACCAGATCGACGACCGTCGGGTCCTTTGCGAACGCCCAGAGCTCGGGATGCTGGTCCACCGCCTTGCGCAGCCGGCGGATGTTTGGTTTCTCCACGGTGTGGTCCGGCGCCAGGTCGAACTGATCGTCGGAGGCGGACAGCGCCCGCGACTCCTCGATCTTGGCGGCGACGACGTCGCGCAGCCGGCGGAGCCACGCGGCGCCGACGTAGCCGGGCACCGTGAGAAAGCCGTCCGCGAAGTATCGCTCGCGCGCCCGCTGGTCGAGCACGAGCGGCGCGCATTGGAGCACGCGTTCAGGGGTCATTGGGCCAGCGCGCCGCCGTCGATGACCAGCTCGCTGCCGCTCATATACGCGGAGTCGTCGGAGGCGAGATAGAGCACGAGCTTCACGACCTCGTCCACCGTACCCATCCGCCCGAGCGGCACGCGCTCCATCCGTCGGCGGAGGACTTCCGGGTCGGGCATGGCGCTGTGGAGCATCTCCGTGTCGATCGGACCGGGATGCACGGAGTTGCAGCGAATCTTGTCCTTGGCGTGCTGACTCGCCGTCACCTTCGTGAAGATCCGGATCGCGCCCTTGCTGGCGGCGTAGGCGGGCTCCTGGTGCAGGGACTGACCGATGCCGGCGACCGACGAGATGTTCACGATCGAGCCGCCACCCGCCCGGCGCATCTCGGGGATCACGTACTTCGTGCCGAGGAACACGCCCTTGGCGTTCACGGCCATCACGCGATCCCACTCCGCGGAGGTGCGGTCTTCGATCGCGACCCGCGGGATGACGATCGCGGCGTTGTTGACGAGGACGTCGAGCCGTCCGTGGCGCCCGGTGGCGAGCTTGACCGCGTTCTGCCAGTCGCTCTCGCTGGTGACGTCCAGGTGCACGTACGAAGCCTCGCCCCCCGCGGCGCGGATGGCGTTCTCGACCTTCTTGCCCTCGGCATCCAGGATGTCACCGAAGACGACCTTCGCGCCTTCACGCGCGAACGTCGCCGCCTCGGCCGCGCCCTGACCGCGCGCCCCACCGCTGATCAGCGCGACCTTCCCGTCGAGCTTTCCCATCTCTATCTCCCTGTTTGGTCGCGCGCGCGTCAGCGCGCCGGCGCCGGATGAGTGGCCACCCAGTGTTTGGCGATGTCGAGGCGCCGCGTGAACCAGACGCCCTTGTGACCTGCGATGTAGTCAAGCGCGCGCTCGAGCCCCGCCGCCCGCGATGGGTGTCCGATGAGCCTCAGGTGCAGGCCGAGCGACATCATCTTGGGCTGCGTCCGGCCCTCGCGATAGAGCACGTCGAAGCCGTCCTTCACGAACGTGAAGTAGTCGTCGGCCGTGAAGAAGCCGCCGCGGCCGAACTTCGAGTCGTTCGCGGTCAGGCTGTACGGCACCACCAGGTGCGGGCGGTCGTTCACGCGCAGCCAGTACGGCAGCTCGTCGTTGTACGCATCCGAGTCGTAGAGGAAGCCGCCCTCCTCGACGAGCAGGCGCCGCGTGTTCACGCTGGGCCCGGAGCGGCAGTACCAGCCGAGCGGCCGCGCGCCGACGGTCCGCTTCATCGACTCGATAGCCTTCCGGATGTGCTCGCGCTCCTGCTCCTCGGTGAGCTCCCAGTGCTTGATCCAGCGCCAGCCGTGCGAGCAGACGTCGAAGCCGGCTTCGCGGATCGCGCCGGCGACGGCCGGGTTGCGCTCGAGCGCGAGCGCGCAGCCGAAGACGGTCATCGGCAGGCCGCGCTCCTTGAAGATGCGCAGCACGCGCCAGAAGCCCACCCGGCTGCCGTACTCGAACAGTCCCTCGGCCGCCAGGTCGCGGCCCTGGACGCCGGAGTCGGCGCCGCCGGCTTCGGTCAGGGTCGCTTCGGAGAACCCGTCGTCGTGAACGTTGTACTCGGAGCCTTCCTCGTAGTTCATGACGAAGTTCACGGCGATGCGCGCCTCGCCCGGCCAATGGGGATGCGGCGGGTTGCCGGCGTAGCCGACCAGGTCGCGCGGATAGGGAGTGGACATTGGCGGGATTCTAGAACATCTTGGCCTCGAGGAGGGTAGCCCGATGGCGCCGGCCCTGATTCTCTCGTCCGACTCCCACGTCTTCGAGCCGCCGGACCTGTGGACCACGCGCATCGACACGGCCTTCCGGAATCGGGCGCCCCGGATTCAGCGGATCGACGGCGCCGATCAGATCGTGATCGAGGCGGACCAGATCCTGTCGGGCATCGGGCTCATCTCGAACGCCGGCGCGCGCTTCGACGCGCCCGAGACCATCTCCGGCCAGGGTCGGTTCGAGGACGTGCCGCGCGGCGGCTATGAGCCCGAGCAGCATCTGGCCGACATGCGGCTCGACGGGATCGCGGGCGAGGTGCTCTACCCCTCCCAGGGTCTCTTCTATTTCCGCGTCGCGGATACCCCGCTGATGTCGGCGATCTTTCGCGCCTACAACGACTGGCTCGCCGACTTCTGCGCCACGGATCGCTCGCGGCTGAAGGGCATCGCCATGATCAACCTGGACGACGTCCAGGAGGGGATCCGAGAGCTCGAGCGCTCCGCGCGGCTGGGCCTCGCCGGCGCGATGATCACGGAATATCCGCTGGAGCACCGGCGCTACGACCAGCCCGAGTACGAGCCGTTCTGGGCCGCGGCCGAAGCGCTCGGCATGGCCCTCAGCCTGCATACGGCGACCCGGCGCCAGGGGAAGATCCGCGGAGCCGGCGAGAAAACGCTGCGCGACGCGAGCAGCCGGGCCACGAAGGCCTTCTATCCGGCGCTCTCGATGTGCGACATGATCTTTTCCGGCGTCTTCGAGCGCCATCCCCGACTGACCCTGGCCATCGTCGAGTTCGAGCTCTCGTGGGCGCCGCACGTGCTCTCCACGATGGACTACACGTACCGCGAGCGCCACGGCGAGGCGTTCTATCGCTTCAAGGACGGCATGCGGCCGAGCGACTTCTTCCATCGCAACGTCGTGCTGAGCTTCCAGGAGGACGCGATCGGCATTCGCCTCCGGGACACGATCGGCGTCGACAACATGATGTGGGGCTCCGATTATCCGCACAGCGAGTCCACGTTCCCCCAGTCGCGCAAGATCCTCGCGGAGATCCTGTCGGGAGTGCCCGAGGACGAGCAGGCGAAGATCGTCGGCGAAAACACCGCGCGCGTGTACCGCTTCGACGTGGCGAGGCTCGACCCCCATGCTTGAGGAGCCGACCTCGCTTCGCATCGAGGATCCGGGCGTTCGCGCGCTCTTCACCGAGGCCGCGCGCTTCCAGTCGTGGCTCGACGTGGAAGCCGCGCTGGCCCAGGCCCAGGCCGAGCTCGGCATCATCCCCGCCGCGGCCGCCCAGGAGATCGTCACCAAGGCCCACCTGAAGTACCTCGATCTCGCCGCCGTCCGAGCCGGGCTCGCGAAGACCGGGCATCCGCTGGTGCCGCTCGTCTGGGAGCTCGATCGCGCGTGCGAGGGCGACGCGGGTGGCTACGTGCACTGGGGCGCGACGACGCAGAACATCACGCAGACCGGTCAGCTCCTCCAGGTACGCCGCGCCCACGAGATCTTTCTGGGTCAGCTCGCGACCGTGCTGACGCACCTGGCCGGGCTGGCCGAGCGCACCAAGGATGCGCTGCTACCGGGCCGCACGCACGGCCAGCACGCGGTGCCGGCGACGTTCGGCTTCAAGGTGGCGGTCTGGATCGACGAGCTCTGCCGCCACGTCGAGCGCCTGCGCGCGTGCGAAGGCCGCGTCTTCGTGGCGATGCTGGGCGGTGGCGCCGGCACGCTGGCTTCGCTGGGCGACCTCGGCCTGGCGACCCAGCAGAAGATGGCGACGCGTCTCGGCATGCAGCCGATGGCGGTGCCCGCTCGCACGATCGGCGACCACCAGGCCGAGTACGTCACGGTGCTCGGCTTGCTCGCCGCCACCTCCGGCAAGATCGGGCGCGAGATCTATACGCTCATGAAGCAGGAGTTCGGCGAGGTGGAGGAGCCGGTGCCACCCGGTACGGTGGGCAGCAGCACGATGCCGCAGAAGCGCAACCCGAAGCTCTCCCAGGACATCATCGCCGCCGCGGCGCAGATCCGCGCGCTCGTGCCGCTCGCGCTCGACGCCATGCAGACCGAGCACGAAGCCGACCGCACCACGAGCATCATGATGAGCCGGGCGCTGGTGCAAGCGTGCGAGCTCACGGGCGACATGCTCCAGCGGATGATCTCGCTCTTCGACGGGTTACAAGTATTCCCGGCGCGGATGCGCGAGAACCTCGACCTCTCGGGCGGCCTGATCATGGCCGAGGCACTCATGCTCGAGCTCGGCAAGCAGATCGGCCGGCAGCGCGCCCACGACGCGGTCTACGACGCCGCGCAGGCCTCGGTGAACCAGACACGGCCGTTCCGCGAGACCCTGGCCGAGGATCCGCACGTGAGCGCCGGGCTCACGGCATCCCAGGTCGACGCGTTGCTCGATCCCGCGCGCTACACCGGGCTCTGCCGCCAGTTCGCCGAGCGCGGCGCCACGAAGGCGCGCGAGGTCGCCGCGGCGATCGGGCGTCGCTAGCCGGCGAGGGTCTCGCGGACCTTTTGCGTCAGGGTCTGGCGGGTGAACGGCTTCTGCACGAACGCCCGCCCCGCCGCGATGACGGCCTGGTGCACCATCGCGCCCTGGGCGTAGCCCGACATGTAGACGACGCGCAGGTCGGGGCGCGAGACCTTGAGGCGTGCGACAAGATCCGGCCCGTTCATCGTGGGCATGACCACGTCGGTCAGCACGAGGTCGATCGAGGCCGCGTGGCGGCCTGCCTCGAGCAGGGCTTCGTCGGGACCTCGCGCGACGAGCACGGTGTACCCCTCCGATTCGAGGATCTCGTAGGCGAGCCCGCGGACTTCGTCTTCATCCTCCACCAGCAAGATCGTCCCGGCGCCGCGCGTCGATTCGTGCGAGGGCTCCAGCGACGCGAGCGTGGGCGACTCGTCGGCGCGGGGCAGGTAGATCTTGAACGTCGTGCCGACGCCGGGCTCGCTGTACACCGCGATGTGCCCGTTGCTCTGCTTGATGATGCCGTAGACCGTCGCGAGTCCGAGGCCCGTCCCCTCGCCGGAGGCCTTGGTCGTGAAGAACGGCTCGAAGATCCGGGCCTGCGTCGCGCGATCCATCCCGATTCCGGTGTCGGTCACGGCCAGCAGCACGTAGGCGCCGGGCGTGACTTCGGGGTGCGTCCGCGCGTAGGCCGCATCCAGGTCGACGTTCGATAGCTCGATCGTCAGCCGGCCGCCCTGCGGCATCGCGTCGCGCGCGTTGACCACGAGGTTCATGATCACTTGCTCGATCTGTGTGGGATCGGCCTTGACCCGGGCCAGCCTCGGCGCCGCGATCGTCGCGATCAGCACGTCCTCGCGGATCGTGCGCTCGAGCAAGAGGCGCATGTTCTCGACCACCTGGCCGAGGTCGAGCACCTGGACCTTCAGCATCTGCTTGCGCCCGAACGCCAGGAGCTGGCGCGTCAGCGCCTCGGCGCGTGTCGCCGCCCCGATGATCGTGTCGAGATCGCGTCGGGGCGGGGTGCCGGACCCGAGGCGCTCCAGCGCGAAGCGGGCGCGCCCCGTGATCACCGTGAGCAGGTTGTTGAAGTCGTGGGCGATCCCGCCGGCCAGGCGCCCGACCGCGTCCATCTTCTGGGCCTGCCGCAGCTGGTCCTCGAGCTGTCGACGCTCGGTGATGTCGCGCAGGAAGCCCGTGAACATCGGCGGGCCCTCCGACGGAAGCCGAGTGATCGTCAGCTCGACCGGGAACTCGGTACCATCGGCGCGGATGGCGGACATCTCGAGCCGCCGGCCGAGTACCGGGCCTTCGCCGGTCGCGAGGTAGCGCGCCAGGCCGGCGCGATGCAGCTCCTGGAGCGCCGGCGGAATCAGGAGCGCGGCCAGCTCCCGACCCATCACGTCGGCCCGCCGGTACCCGAAGACGCGCGCCGCGGCCTGGTTGAACTCCGTGATCCGCCCGCGATGATCGATGGTCACGATGCAATCGAGGGCCGCGTCCAGGGTCGCGGCCTTGCGGGCTTCGCCTTCGCGCAGCCTGGCGTCGGCCCGGTTGAGCGAGATCGCGCTAACCCACGCCAGGACACCGAAGACGGCCATCGTCGCGGTGACCAGCAGCGACATCCCGAACTCGGTCCCGTAGAGACCCATCTGGTGGCCGTAGAGGCCGAACCATCCGAGCACGACCGGCACACCGATCGCGGCCGGCAGGAAACGGCGCCCCATTCTCCCGCCCGGTCCGGCGCTCGTGAGGGCCGCCATCAGGCCGCGATCCGCGCGGGCGAGCAGGATGCCGCTGCTCAGCAGAACGAATCCCGCCGCGGTGTGCAGCGCCATCCGCGTGTAGGACGCGATCCCGTAGAGCGACGCGACGCCGTAGAGATAGCCGATGAGCGCGGCGAGCCCGATCGCTCCGCCCATGAGGGCCAGGAGCTGGGCGGGGAGCGCGCCCGAGCGAGCCTCCCGATCGAGGAGGAGCAGGGCGAAGCCCAGCAGCACGAAGGTCAGCGCCGTGTTGATGCCCATGCGGCCGGGAGACGATGCCGGGACCCCTCCGGGCGTGTCGAGGAAGAGGATCTGGTCGATGCCGAAGTCGAGCTGAGCGAGGTACTCGATGAGCGTGAGGACGGCGATCAGCACGCTCGCCACGGCGCACCCGCGCGCGGCCACGCGCGCCCTCGCCGGGTCTCGGGCGAGCAGGGACAGCGATAGGCCGCCGAGGAGCATGCCGAGCGCCGTGTTCGCCTTCATCGTGGACAGATGGGGGAAGACGCCCTTCAAGGTCGGGATGTCGAACGTCCAGCCGACGAGAACGGCCGCGCCGATCAGCGCGACCGCGACGCCGGTGCCGCGGGCAACGGATCGCAGCAGGCCCACCCTGCTCATGGGTTGAGGCACATGCCCCACAGCCACCAATCGAGGATAGCAATTAATTCGCCTTGAGCTTCACGTCTTCGTAGGGGCCGGAGAACGGGAACCCGGTGATGAGCCCGAGCCCCGATTCCTCCACCCGTGGCCCGAAGCCGCCCATCGCCGCGAGCTGCCAGATCGGCGCGAACATCGCCTTGTCGTGGACGAGCTGCTGGATGCGGTGGAGCGCCGCCTCACGACGCTTGCGATCGAGCTCGGCGCCCTGCTCGCGGAAGAGCCCGTCGATGTCGGGGTAGCTGCCGTACACGTAGGTGCCGCCTCCGGCCACGAACGCCTCGAGCCGGGTCGGCGCGCTGCCGAACGCGGCGCTGGCACTCAGCACGAGGTTCTTGAACGTCTTCTCGACCTGGCCCTTGTTGTAGGCCGCCCGTTCGAGCGGCCGGAGCCTCGCGCGAATGCCGGCGGCCTGAAGATCGTTGACCACGGGTTCGGCGATGCCCACGTGCACGGCGTCGCAGGTGAAGTCCCCCGCGTCGAGTCCGTTCGGATAGCCAGCCTCCGCGAGGAGCTGCTTGGCGCGGGCTCGATCGTAGGAGATGGCGGGCGGCTGCCAGAAGAACTCGAAGTTCGAGGGGATCATGCTGTACGTCATGCGCGAGAACCCGAGGGTCTCGGCCTGATTGATCGCCTGACGATCGATCGCGTGATTCGCGGCGAGACGGACCCGCCGGTCGTGCCAGGGGGATTTCGGGTCCCACTGCTCGACGAAGTAGACCCAGTAGGAATTGTTCGCGAGCGAGGGCTTGAGCGTGAGCCCCGGCGTGCGCCGGAGCTCCTCGCCGAGCGACGCCGTCATCCAGTAGCTGACGTCGATCTCGCCTCGCTTCAGCGCGGCGAAGCGGGTGGCCGGGTCAGGGATCGTCCTGAAGACCAGTCGCTTGACCTGGGGGGTCTTTCGCCAGTAGTGATCGACGGCCTCCAGCACGAGCTCCACGCCCGGCGTGAACGAGACGAACCGGTAGGGGCCGGCGCCGATCGGAAGCTTCTTGAAACCGTCGTCGCCGACCTTCTCGACGTATTTCTTGGGCACGATCCACCCGGCGCCGGTCGCGCTCGAGTAGAAGGTGAGGAAGTCCGGCCACGGCGCCTTGAGCCGGAAGCGGACGCGGTTCGGGCTCGGAGTCTCGACCGCCGCCACGCGTTCCTTGAACGCCTTGTTCGCCGCGCCGCGGTAACGCTCGAACGAGAACTTCACGTCCTCGGCGGTGACCGGATCACCGTTGTGGAATCGCGTGTCCTTCCGGAGGACGAACTCGTACGCGAGGCCGTCTGGTGAGGTGGTCCACGACTCCGCGAGGCTGGGCGCCAGCGGGTTACCCGGGAGCGGCTTCACCATCGCGTCGTGCAGCGCGTACATGACCATGAACGGCGTCACGATCCCGGTGGTCTCCGCGGGGTCGAACCACGTGGGGGCGAGGGAAATGTGAATCCCCCAGGTCATCTGCCCTTCCGGGGCTGCCGCGGCGCAAACGACGCCGCCGGCCAAGATCATCAGAACGAGCATCGCTGTCGAGATGCCGCGGATCCTTCTCATGACGACGCCTCCGGGCCCCTAATGTTTCAGCCCCAGGACGATCTGCGCGTTGTGGTGGAGGATCTTGTCGACGTCCTCGGCCGGCAGGATCGACTCGCGCAGATAGAAGAAGTTCTGCCGGTACGTCTCGAACGCGAGCAGGACGGGATAGTCGCTGCCGGCCACGAGGTGGTCGGCGCCGAAGGCCTTCCAGGCGCAGAGCAGCGCCGCCTGCGAGCCGTGACCGACGATGTCGTAGTAGAAGCGGCGTGCGGTCACGCTCGGACGCTCCGGCAGGTTGGGGTGCTGGCGCGGTGCCTGGTTGTCGAGGCGCTGGAGCAGCATCGGGATGATGCCGCCCAGATGCGGGACGACGTACTTGATGTTCGGGAAGCGCTCCGGAACGCGCCGGGCGATCAGGTGCAGGACGATCGCGGCGTCCTCCAGTGAGGCGCCGACGGAGACGGTGAAGCCGTAGTCGTTGATCATCGGCGAGCAGATGCCGTTCTGGATCGGATGGTAGTTCAGCACGGTCCGCCGCCGGTTCATCTCCTGGTAGAGCGGCTCGAATTCCGCCTCGGCGGTCGAGCGGTCGAAGCAGGAGCACGTCATCGAGACACCGAGCATGCCCAGCTGATCGAGGCCCCGCTCCATCTCGCGCAGCGATGCGTCGATGTGGGGCAGCGGCAAGGACACGACCGCGTTGAAGCGGCCGGGATATTTCCGCGCGAGATCGGCGTAGCAATCGTTGATCAGGCGCGCCGCGGCGACGGCGTCGGCCTCCTTCTCGGCGTAGGGCGGGCTCGCCGCCGGCGAGAGCACCTGCAGCTGCACCTCGGCCTCTTCCATCTGTTGCAGACGCGTCTGGATCCCAGCCGGATCGTCGTTCCGCATCGGTCGCGCCGTGGTCGGCCGCGCGGCCTCCGGCAGGCTGCGCCCGCCGATGCGCAGGAGGAGGTCGTTGTAGTCCTTCGGGAAATAGTGGGCGTGGATGTCGACGATCATCAGGACTCCTCCGGGTCACACGGCGGTGTAGCCGCCGTCGATGAGCAGGTCGCTGCCGGTCATGAAGGCCGAGGCGTCGCTCGCCAGGTAGACGGCGGCGCGCGCGATCTCGGTGGGCAGGCCGAGCCGGCCGAGCAGGTGCTTGGGCCCCATCATCTTCCGTGCCTCGTCCATGTCCTTCCAGCGTCGCAGCATTCTTCGAGTTTCGATCGCGCCCGGCGAGATCGTGTTGGCGCGGATGCCTTGCGCCGCGTGGTCGGCGGCGAGCACCTTCGCCAGCTGGATCAAGGCGCCCTTGGTCGCGCAGTAGGCTGGGCGGCCGGGCGAGGCGACACGGCCGAGCTGCGAGGCGATGAGGATGATGCTGCCGCCGCCGCGCGTGATCATCGCGGGGATCGCGGCCTTCACCATCAAGAACGCGCCCGTGAGATTGATCCGGATCACCCGGTCCCAGGCCGCTTCGTCCATCTCGAGCACGGTGGCTGTCTTGTCGCTGTCGGCGGCGCCGTACATCAGGACGTCGAGCCCGCCGAAGCGCTGCAGCGTCGCGGCGACCGCGTCGCGACAGCTGGCGCCGTCGGTGACGTCGAGGCGCACCGGGAGCGCTTCGCCTCCGCCGGCCTCGATCTCGGCCGCGGTGGTCTTGGCGCCCGGCTCCTCGACGTCGGCGCACGCCACCTTGGCGCCGGACGCCGCGAAGGCGAGCGCGGTCGCGCGCCCGATGCCGTTCGCGGCGCCGACGACGATGGCGATCTTCTTCTCGAGCGTGAACGCCGGATCGATCATCGCGTCCTCCATTTGTAAGCGCACCTCGGCCGGCGGGGCCCCAGCCCCGCGACGGCCTGCGGCGCGCACGACCGCCGCCGGCGCTCGGGGCCGGCGCCACAGTGTACGATAGCGCGCACCTATCTCGCCGGGAGGGCGGACGCCATGCTACCGACG
>Ga0137404_10001243_pt1 | contig 16639 bp, 14 predicted proteins | sample CZOMad2_1_16fung_FD_108285 | JGI IMG/M metagenome (GOLD analysis project Ga0137404, IMG submission 108285) | Vadose zone soil fungal communities from Angelo Coast Range Reserve, California, USA - CZOMad2_1_16fungal (Illumina Assembly) | ecosystem: Environmental > Terrestrial > Soil > Vadose...
GCCGCGACCCAGAAGAGCAGCAGCCCCAATAATGAAAGCGGGCCAAACACGCTGAGAAAAGTCTCGCGTCTCTTGTTACGCTTGAGCCCACGAGCAATCAACGACCATGGCGACCAGACCAAACGATAGAAAGCGCGGGTCAAGCGAAATCGCCTGGTGACGCGACGCGGCAGGACAATGGTTTCAAAGACGTCCCAGAGGACGACCACGATCAGCGCCAGACCAATGACTCCCGTTAAAATGAACATGGTTCCGAAACGGTTGAATGAAAAAGAAAAAGACCGGGCAGACTAGAAACGTCGCTCCGGCCTTTTCCGAATTAACTGACAGCTCTGTTACGCCGCGCGCTGCGCCGGAGCGGCCGCCTTGTCGCGCAAGAGCTCGAGCGCTTTCTTCATCTGCGTGTCTTCCGGCTGCGGTTTGGGCGCGACGGGCTGAGACGGCGGAGGTTTGACGTTAGGCTGATTAGGTTTCTCCTCGTCATTCCCCGTCAGGTCTTCAACTTCACCGGCATCCTGACCATCCGCACGCTTAACTTCTACCGACGGCGTGATGCCGGAACGATTTCGGTCCTCACCCAGGAATGGCTTGCCGCTACCCGACGCCCACTTAACGGTTGTCAGCAGTAATCCGTCGCCATCGCGGAGAGTAAACAGTTGCTGCTCGGCTCCGGCTCCGAAGCTCTTCTCGCCCACGACATCGCCGCGTTTACCCTCCAGAAAGGCTGAGGCAACGACTTCGGCTGCTCCGGCAGTGCCCGTGTCGATCAGAACGACTACCGGGCCGTTGAAAAGAGTGACCTTGGGATCAGCTTCAAAACTCTTCAGAACTTTCTGCTCGCGGCCGATTGTCTTTGCGATTTGTCCATCGCGGATGAAATAGTTTGCGACCGTTGCGCCTTCCTGGATCTCGCCTCCTGCCACACTACGCAGGTCGAGAACAATCTTCTGTGCTCCCTGTTTCATCAGGTCTTGCAGGCGCGCGCGCACATCGGCAGCTTCGCCGTTGTCCAGACTGTTGATTCGCAACACTCCGATCTTGCCGGCCTCCATCCGCGCTTCGGCCGCCGGGGCGCGGAACGACCCGCGCTTGACGGTAAGCGTCAAAGCCGGGGTACTTGCCCGCAGAATACGCAGCTTCACTTCAGATCCGGGCGCCCCGTTGAGCAACTGTCGCGCGTCGTACAAAGAGATGTCGCGCGTGGCCTTGCCGTCGATATACTCAATGATGTCGCCCGCGCGGACACCGCCCTGATCGGCCGGCGAGCCCTTCACCGGGGCCACTATGTAAAGAAACGAAGCGACCTGAGATAACTCTGCGCCCAGGCCCACCTGACCGCTCTTGGTACCGGCCCGGTAGTCCTTAACCTGATCAGGAGTCAGATATGTCGAGTAAGGATCGAGGCCGTAGGCCAGGCCGCGCAAGGCGCCGGCGCGAACCTTTTCCATGTTTGGCTCATCAACATAATCGTCCTGGATGTGCTTGAGCACGCTCTCGAAAATCCTCTGCTGCGCCCCGGGATCGTTCGCTGGTTGCTGGGCGCGAGTGGCCAGCCAGGCGCCGGCGATAGTGTAAACTGCGAGCGTTGCCGAAAGAACAATCAGCGTGAATTTGCTTTTAAAAGACATCAGTTAAACCTCGAATTAATCAAAAAGGCCCGGCAGCACAGGGAAGACTTAAGCGAATTACCAAACGCCTGTATCATACCGTGGCTCTAAAACGTGCGCAAGCGATGCTTACTTAAACGATGATTGGACTCTCTGACCTGGACGAACCAGAAACAGTGTCAACCGCCACGTTGCCGGATTCCGCCGGCCGGCTGCTGGCACTCGACCTGGGGGCCAGGCGCGTGGGCGTCGCTGTTTCTGACGAATTGAGAATCACTGTGAACTCTCTACCAGCGATTGAACGCCGAAGCTGGAAAGACCTGCTGCGCCGTGTTGCCGCCATCATCGAGACTTACGATGCTCAGGGTCTGGTAATCGGTTTGCCGCTAAGTTTGACGGGAGCTGAAGGATCGGCCGCTCAGGAGGCGCGCACTACCGCCGGGAAGTTTCAACGATCTCTCCCTGTTCCAGTCTATTTACAGGACGAACGGCTAACGACCGTTGCTGCCACCGAGCAGTTGAAAGCGGCGGGCCGAAGCCCGAGCGAGATAGAAAACCAGGTCGACAGCGAATCGGCCACAATAATTCTAAGTGACTTCATTGCCCATAACGCGCACCGCAACCTGGTGAATCAGACATAGAAGACGAGTGGTTATCAAAAGAAAAACCAGGTTGCGGATATTGATTGTGGTGGCGTTTGTCTTATTTACCGCGCCCACGGGGTTCTCGTTATGGCTCTACAGCGAGTTGCATGCGCCGGTGAGCCACGGAAAATCAAACGACTATATCGAGATTCCGCGACGCTCAACGCCGGAAGGAATCGCCAACAAACTCCTGGCGGAAGGCGTAATTCGCCGCACCTGGCCTTTGCTCTTCTACATAAAGCTCACCGGAAGCGCGAAGCTGATCAAGGCGGGCGACTACCGCTTCCCTTCTCCCGTCTCGGCGCTCGGCGTCCTAAGAAAACTTGAAGAGGGTGAACAGCGGCTCAGCCGTTTTGCCGTAATCGAAGGTTGGACGCGCTGGGACATCGCCGAATCTCTCGCGCGTGTTCCTGAATTGCACTTGCGCGACAAAGACGAGGCGCTCGCGCTAATGGATGATCCGACTGGCATCCACGATCTCGACCCGTCGGCGACGAATCTGGAAGGCTATCTCTTTCCGGCGACCTACAGTTTTCCCGACGATACCAAACCAGCCGCGATGATAGCCGGAATGGTAAAGCGATTTCGCCAGGAATGGACGCCTGAGCGGGCCGAGCGAGCACGGGCCCTCGGGAAGTCACCGCGGCAGATTGTGATCATCGCGTCGCTCATCGAGAGCGAAGCCAAGCTCAAGGAAGACCGTCCGCTGGTTGCTTCAGTCATTTACAATCGCCTGGATAAACATATCGCGCTGGGGATCGATTCGACGATCGTTTACGCCTCGAAGCTGGCCGGCAAGTGGAAGGACAACGGCAAAGTCTATAAGAGCGATGTCGACCGGCGCTCGCCTTACAATACGCGTTTGTTTTCCGGGTTACCGCCGGGACCGGTGGGTTCGCCGGGCGAAAGCTCGATCGATGCGGCGCTGAATCCGGCGCAGACGGACTACCTTTACTACGTTCGTGATCCTGCCCGGAACGATGGCGCGCACAATTTCTATAGTAAGGAAGCGGATTTCGAGAAGGGCGTGCGGGCCCTGCGAGAGTGGGAACGAACCCAGGGACGCTGAGCATTCGAAGACGCGGCCCAAATCCTTTCACAAATTCAACTCGTCTGCTTGTATTTGCAGATCAGGTGCTCTATTCTCAGATTGTTTCCCCTCGGTCTTAGTCTTTGAAGTTTGGGGTGAGCTCAATGAAATATCCAATCTGCCTATTTGCTTTGCTGGTCCTGACCATCACCGCAGCATCTGCGTTCGGACAAGGAAAGGGCGTCGATACCCAAAGCCAACGCATCACCGATAACAGCAGCAATAAGGCCCCGGCGAACAATGGCACTAAGACGGATGTCGGCACGACCGGATCGGGAATCAACTTTGGCGGCGGCAAGACTGCGCCGGCATTTGTTATCCCCAACCCGTATCGCATGGCCGCACGACGCGATGCGATCGTCAAGGCCGTCGCCGAAGTAATGCGCGATCGCAAGCTGATCATCGACGACGCGACCTCGAAACCCGACGAAGGCATGATGGTCAGTCAGCCCTACACCTTTATTAAAGGCACCGTCGTTGCCCAGCCAGAGATCAATCGTTATGCCCGGGTCGAGAATTCACAATCACGCAGTTGGACCAAGGGCCGTTACACAATCACGGTCGAGGTACAGCCAATTGACGGCACGAGCGCAAACGTCTCTGTGAACGCAAAGATCGAAGGCCGCACCGATGGGGCGACCGGCGGTGAATGGATTACGCTGCAAAGTACCGGTTTGGCCGAGCAGGACTTCCTCAGCGCGCTAATTGAAAACTTGACTGGCTCCACTCCGGGACGACCTAAACCGTAATCCGTACCCGCCTTTTGATGTTTCCTAAGACGTAATGCAGATCCTAAATCAATTAGAAACCAATCCGATTCCGATTGAGGAAGAAGAAAAACGGCACGGGCGTCGCCTGCTGATCGGCTTGCTCTGCGCCCTGCTCTTAACCGGCGCGGTGCTGGGTGGTTATCTCTACCTTCGCAAAAGGCACGAACGGCAGATTGCGGCTGCGCTGGCGGTACAGAACCTGAAGCAAGCTGCCAAGGTCGAAGTCTTCGTTGATGACGCCACCGTCAACGGAAAGACGACCTTGCTCGGCGGAACTATTCACAACATCTCGAATGAACCGCTCCATAACGTTGCGGTGGAGTTACAACTGCGCCGGCGCACGGGTGGCGGAGTTGAAACCCGAGCCGTCACGCCCGATCACCCGGAGTTACCTCCCAACGGAAGCGCCTATTACCGCCTCGAGTTGCCTGTGCAAGACTACGTTAGTGTCACCTTTCTTCGAGTCATTGCCGGCGATGATCATGCAGCAGTCGCTTTCAGAGCTTTCCCGGGGACGCCGCGACCAGCGATGGAGTCGCCCGCCGCCAGAACAGTGATCGTCAAACGGCCCGCGGCCAACGGTGAAGAGTTCATCAACACTCCCAATACTCCAGGTCGAGTTCCATAGACAGTCAGGATTAACTCGCCCGGTAATCTTTCTTTGCGCCGGCCAACGATCGGCGGGGGTTTGCTCGTCACAGCATTGCACTTTGACTTGAGCACGCCCTTAGCTTTCGGCTAGGATTGCTCCCGAGCACCAAAATGGTTTTGCGTAGTCCCCAAGCGTCCCCCTTCATTTGTCGGCGTGCGCTGCTGTTAGCGGTGGCCCTTCTGTTTTTGGGTTCCGTATCGACCTACAGTCAAATCAAGCCAACTCCTACGCCGCCGCCTTCTCCCGAGTCGCCTTCAACTAAGCAGGACAAGCCGGATTCGCCTAATTTCGGTTCGCCCGAAAGTGAAATGCTCGAACGGAATAGGCTGAAGACAGAAAAGAAACAATACGATGAGAATCTCGCCCGCGCTCGCGAGGCTGCGACGATTGCTACAGAACTCGTCGAGGGCTACGAAGCGAAAAAAGCGTTTAGTTCGGATGAGGGCAAGAAGCTGGAGCGGCTGGAAAAGCTGACCAAGAGAATTAGAAACGAAGCCGGCGGATCAGAGACCGATGCCGACGTAAAAGACATTCCCAACGCGATGGCAGCGGCGGTCAAGCGGGTAGCTGAGCTGGCCGACGACCTGCGAAAATTAGTCGAAAAAACTCCGCGCCACGTGATCTCGGCCTCGGTCATAGATCAGGCCAACAAACTGCTCGGATTGATTCAGCACGTTCGCGAAGGCCGGTAATCAGTCGCGATGTAAGGTCAACGTTAGCAGGGTGCTGAAAAAAGCAAAATCGCCACAGAGTCACAGAGTCACAGAGCTTGGAAGGATTCAGAACTCATCAGAAATGCCAACAAATGCTTACCCTCTTTGTTCTCATCTTTCTCTGTGTCTCCGTGTCTCTGTGGCTACGCTTGGTTTTTCATCAGACTGCTAGAGGTCGGGCTACTGACACGCCAACGGTGCTATTAACGACGATGAACTCTCGAAGAAAAGTGAGAAGTTTGCCAACCGCGCTGGCCATAGCGTTTTCAGTGGCACTGGCGTTGGCAGCGGGACAAATTGCTCCGCGGTTCGCCGGCGCCCAGCCGTCGCCAAACACAAACGGGTTCACGCAAGATCAGGACGATGACGTCGTGCGGGTGAATACAGACCTCGTGGTCTTGAATGTCACGGTGCTCGATAAGGACGGGAAATTCGTGCCGGGGCTCAAGCGCAGCGACTTCCATATTCTTGAGGACGGCGCTGAACAGAAATTCGCCGCCTTTACAGCGGAAGAGACGCCATTCGCGGCAGCGATCCTGCTCGACACTTCGGGCAGCATGGAGACGCGCCTGACGTTGGGCCGATCGGCGGCGATTCGCTTTCTTGACGGCCTGCGCGATGAAGACGTGGCCGCCGTTTACAACTTTGATAGCAAGGTCGAACAGATGCAGGACTTCTCGCCCGGCCGCGATCTGCCGGCGCGGGCTTTCGGTTTGCACACGAAGATGTCGACAGCGCTCAATGACGCAGTGCTGCGGGCAGCCGACGATCTGGCCAAGCGAAGCGAAAAGCGGCGCGCGATCGTAGTGCTCTCAGACGGCGGAGAGAATTCCAGCCGCGCCAGTGCCGACAAAGCTCTCGATCACGCTTTGCAGGCGGGGGCGACAATTTATGCGGTGAACATGTCGGACACTGGGCCCGGACGCGACATTGTCGGATCGGGAATCCTCAAGAACCTGACCGACAAGAGCGGCGGCCGCTATGTCACGTCGCCCGGCGGACAGGAACTGCGTGATTCATTCGCCTCCATCGCTGAAGAGTTGGGCCACCAATACACTTTGGTCTATCGTTCCCTCAATCGCGCGCGTGACGGGAAATGGCGCGCAATCCAACTGAAACTCGACCGGCCGAACACGACCGTCCGCACCCGCAAAGGCTATCGCGCGCCGAAAGGCTAGACCCGCCGATCCAGGGACCTCAGATTGAAGAGTTCGCACATCGCTGTGTCAGAACGGCGAGCGGTAGCGACCCGATCACGGCTCAACTTGTGCGGATGATCCCATCGCTACCGCTCCGGGTTCTGACAGGGATCGTTTTTTTGTCCGGAAAACTAAGGACGATCCACGAAGTCACACTAAGCAACACGAAGCAAAACACTCCTACCTCGAGCTAGTTCCGACTTTTGACGCAAAGCTTATCTGAGTATGAAATCTGCGTAACCGATCGCAGCCAGTCGATATTGGATATGACGCTGCAACAAGCTGCGAAGCAGCAGCCAGAGTTAAGCCCAGGGCGAGGCTCGGCGAGCCCTGGGTTAGGTTGGTTAGATGGGCGGAGCTGCGGAGCGGCGACAGAGAGTCAGTAATCTGCGTCGCCCCTTCGCGGGCTCGATCACCTTAGCTGGGTAGACCCAAGGCTCGCAGAGCCTCGCTTTGGGCTTAACTCTGACCGCTGCTTCGCAGCTCGTTGGAGCTCTAACCACCCGTTCCAGCTTCCCCGTCGACGACTGCATGTTCTCCAACTTCATCCGCACGCCGCTCACCTGCGGCAGCACGTTGACCAACTACGCGAGCATGCCGTTGAACTGCACGCGCACGCTCTCGAACTGCACCCACACGCCCCCCAACTGCACGCGCATGCTCTCGAACTGCACCCGCACGCTCTCCAACTGCACGCGTTTGCTTCCCAACTGCACTCGAATGTTCCCCAACTGCATGCGCCGGAAACCCGCCAAAATCGCGCTGATCCTCGCAAATGTGGGCACTTTGTCCGGTCTTGCCAAAGTTTTTGCTTGACTTGCCCGTAAATCTTGCTAGAATCCGCCCGTTTTCGCCCGTGAAAATGCGCCATCCCGTAAATGCGGCGCCCTTACGCTCCTCGATCCCACAAGATCGATCAGCGAAACCTATTGGCAGTAGCCCGACCACGAGGGAGGGCGCAGTCAGCCCATTCTCAAAGAGGAGGTTTCGACATGGAAGACAGACACCATCGCAATCGCGAAATGTTTCTGCGGCTGAAAGCCTTCGCCGCTTCACATACAGACATTCCGGCCACCACCGTCTGGCCGCAACTGCTTACAGATTTGAATTCGGTGAATGCCGATCTCGACGGCCACGTCTCGTCCGAAGAGGTTGGCAAAGGCGCGAAGCTCTCCGGCACTGCCACCCGCGGCGTCGCGCGTGAAGCTCTGCGCGACGACGTTGAAGCCATCGTGCGCACCGCGCGCGTTATTGGTGAGGACAAACCCGGATTTGATGATCAGTTCCGCATGCCGCGCGGCGACAACGATCAGGCCATGCTGGATCTCGCTCGTGGCATCGCTGCGCTACTGGCCGACGCCGCAGTGAAAGCCGAATTCATCAAACACGCAATGCCTTCAGATTTCGTGGAAGACCTGAATGCCGACATCGCCGCATTGCAAGACGCGATCGGCGATCAATCCGAAGGCCGGGCCGATGTTAAGTCAGCCGGTGTCTCAATCGACGAAACCGACTTAAAAGGCATGAAGACCGCACGCGCGATGGACGTAGTCGTCAACAACTTCTATCGCGACAACGCGGCAGTGTTGGCTGAATGGGAAACGGCGCGACATGTTGAGCGCGCGCCGCGAAGAAAGAAGGCGACACCGGAAGAGCCACCGAAGTCGCCAACGCCGAATGCGTAAACGGCAGTGAGGGAGACGTCATCACGCTGAAAGCGTGAAAGATAATAGCCAGGGGGCCTTGCTGCAAAAGTCCCAAGCTCAGAGAGAGTATTCGCCGCGTAGCGGCGGCTTGAATTTAGCCCGGCCTTTTAAGGCCGGGATCTCCGAAAGATCAAAGACATCGTCGCGTAGCGACGGCTGAAACATTCACTCAATCGTCGCTAACGCGACGTGACTTGCTTGACGTTACGATCCCGGCCTTAAAAGGCCGGGCTAAATTCAACCGTCGCTCTGCGACGAAGGCAAGTCCTACGTTCGCTGATCGACCGATGGACTTTTGCAGCAAAGCCTAGCCAGGGGTAAGCGCAAAGCGCGCCACCCCTGGATCAGTTTGGTCTTGAACTTCATCGCGCGACCTCGATGGTCGCGCGTTCTTTTATCGACGCGTTGTTGGAACATGGCGAAGTGGCAAATTATTATCTGGCGCATTCAGCTCGTGCAGGATATGTGTCGCAGGCTTGGCAGAACCGCTGAGGCCCGGTCTCGTTAGGAGAAAGCTCTGGCGCTGACCCAACAGGAACCAGAGCGGCAATTCCTGCAGGAGCGGATTCGGCACTTGGGATAAGATGAGCTGCGAAGCAGCGCTCAGAGCTAAGCCCAAGGCGAGTCAGCGAGCCTTGGGTTAAATTCGCGAATAATGCTGTAAGAGCCGCGGAGCGGCGACAGAGTCAATTGAACCAATTACTTCGCTGCTCCGCAGCTCCAAACAAATCTCAATGACGTCACCCAGGGCTCGCTGACTCGCCTTGGGCTTACTTATGACCGCCGCTCCGCGGCTCGTTGCGTAGTTTCATTCGACAATCCCTTGTTACCGATCACGAGACTCCGATCGATTTTGGCGAAGCAGTAATCGAACGCAATGCGTTTACCAACTTCATGACGTCGTCCGCCGAGGTATAAACAGACGGGGTTACGCGAATGCAATCGCCGGCTGCTGGGCCGGTGCGCCGGACCGTCAACACACCGTATTTTTCTGCCAGATGTTTTGCGACGGCTTCGTTCGCACTGGTTGAAGTCACGCCATCAAGACGGAATGAGGTCAGCGCCGCGACCATCTTCGGATCGTCCGGCGTGAGAACGGTGAGCCCTTTCATTTTTCGGGCGGGTTCGACCCAAAGGTTTCTCAGGTATCGAAGCCGCGCCTCTTTGGCTGCGGTTCCTATTTTGTTGTGGAAAGCGATGGCGGCAGGGATGGTCATGTGCGCCGCAAAATTCAGTGTTCCCGTATCTATGCGCCCGTTAATGTCCGAGACGTCGGTCGGTTTTCCCATGTATGGGTCGATCGCATCGATCCGGTCCTTCTTGATATAGATGACGCCGCAACCGATTGGTGCGCCCACCCATTTGTGCAGATTCACCCCGATGAAATCGCAGCCAAGTCCCTTTAGGTCGAGCTCCACCTGGCCGACTGAGTGGGCCGCGTCGAGTATCACGTCCACGCCGCGATCTCTTGCCATCTTCGCAATCCTGGCAACCGGTATGATCAATCCAGTCCAGTTGTTTAGGTGCGTCAACAGCAGCAGCTTTGTTCCCGGATTGGCTGACAGAGCTTTGTCGTAAAAACCAAGGATGTCTGCTTCCTGAAGCGGCCGATCAATCGTTGGTTCAGGAAATGTCAGCTTTACCGCCTTGACGCCTCGCCGAACTTCAAGCCAACGCATCGCGTTCTTCATCTCCGAGTAATCCAGGTCCGCGTAAAGAACTGTGTCGCCCGCTGTAAGGTTGTTATAGCCGCAAATCAGTGCCTGCAGCGCCTCGGTTGCGCCTCGCGTTAAAGCAATTTCGTCCGGGCTAACACTCAGAAAGCCCGCCACCGTGTCTCTCACACCGCGGTACGTTTCGGACCATTGGGGGCGGGCGAAAGTCGTATTCTCCTTATTTATGAATTCGGTGAGCTGCTTGTATTCAGCGAGCACCGGATTAGCCATGATTCCCCAATAGCCGTTTTCAAGATTGGTTATTTTGTTTGTGACGTCATAATTTTTCGCGACCGCCTTCCACGCAGTCTCGTCGTCCGGTCGCAGTGGACCCGCCGGCAACCCATCGCTGATCGATCGGTTAAAGCGCGCGGAATACTCTTCCCAATCTCGTGCGTTTGCGGGTAACGCGCCGCCAATCGTTATCGCGCCCACCGCCGCAATACCGCTTCCTAAAAACCGTCTTCGTGTGACCGGTTGTTTTCTCATGGTCAATCTACTGCGAACGCGAATTTCGCTTTGTGGAGCGTCTTGAGGATTGTTTTGCTCATGATTGACTTCTAGACGATGTCCTGTCTTTGGTCATGAGTTAGCCAAATTAACCCATTGACCTGGCTCGACGGCCGGTCGTGGGCATTTTAAATGTCTCTAAATCCCCAACTCTTCCATCTTTCGATCTTCTTCGCGTAATGAACCGCAGGGAGCGAAACCAAGAGTACGTGTCGCGCTCGGGTCATAGCTACGTATGCCAATCTTTTGTCCTCAGTGTTTGCCCAAGTCTCTGCCGCCTTGACTACAGAATTCCAAAAACCTTTACTGCCGATGACCATAACGGCATCGATGCTCTCACCTTTAACTTGATGAATCGTGTCCTGCCGTATTTCGGGGAACAGCGTTTTCTCATGAAGCAAGGGGAGTTCCATCTGGTCGGTTTTTAATCCCTTCTTGTTAATCTTCACATTCAAGTTCGGGCACGCTTGAATCCCAATTTCAGAAATCAAAGTAGTCAAACCTTCGCGGATTCTATCGATCCATTCACTGCCGGTTAACTTGACAGAGGGAAGGCCATCCTCTCTCTTAACAAAGCGCCAAATAGCTAACTTAATTTTTATCGCCTGTTCAGAGTCTGGCGCGTCGTCAATTTCATCCCAGAGGTTAGTGTTATCCACAATCGATCTAACCGACGCTTCGACGATCTGGTAAGCCTTCTTGTAGTTCTTGCGGCAATCGCGCATGAACGCGGCTTCCGCCAATCGTCTCGCTTCACCGACGAGATGAGTGTAAGTAGCCTCCCCCCGGATTTCTTGAAGTTGATCGTGCGCTCTGCAAACGATTGCGCTTTGAGCCTTTGGGATTCCTGTGCGCCTCAATAAGTCCTCAAACAAAGACACGCTTCGTTCAAAGTTCTCGCCTGGATCGCGACAGACAAATGGCCCATGGTAGGAATGAGTACCGTCGCCACAGCCTTGGAAGGCGCTATTGCCTCCAATGTTGCGAACAGCGGCTGCGATCTGATTGTTGCATCGGAAAGACTTACTAAGCGGCATCTCAATGATCTGCCAGCGTGTTACGACTTCTGGTAGCATTTCGGCGTTAGCCAATGCGAAGTCAAAAATACATTGATCGGGATCTCCAACGAAACTAATCTTCGCACCGTTGTTGCGGAGCAGCTTTAAGAGCGTGATCAACCACTCATTGGTATCTTGAGCTTCATCAACAATGATTTCAGGGAACCGTCGCGCAATGACATCAGCAATATGTGGCCGGTCGAAAAGCAGGCGCGCTGCCCAATAGACCCGTTGAGAATGAGTGTAATACCCAAGATTCATTAGTTCCTTGACCGGGTCGTTAGTACCAGGCTTAATCTTAAGGCCACCAAATTTCTTGCTAGCCCTAAACCCAACTCTCTTTTCCTCTCTATAGGGAATGATTTGCCAAGCTGGCACACGGAGCTGTTTCTCGTCCTGAGTCGTGACCCAAGCGGCAAGTTTGTTGTTTTTCATTTGACCAGAACGAGGTGCAATCAGCAGCTTCGGTCGTTTCGCTGTATTCGAAATTAGATGGCCAAAAGGGGTCAGGATGAAGCGCTCAACGAATGAATCAAAGGTTCCGATGTAGTTAGGATCTGACAACAAATCGCGCCGACCAATTCCCGAGGTGGCTAACTGAAACTCTCTAACTGCTGCGTTGGAGAACGAAAGCAGTGCCAGACCACCGACTTCTTGAACGCGATTTGCGCCGCGCCAAATGAAACGCCGGCAGGACGTCCACGTTTTTCCGCTCCCTGGGGCTGCACGCAGAAGGAATTCTAACTCGTCAGCAAATATCGCATCCCTCTGTTGCTTGGTTGGCCGCTGGGCTAGGATTTGTTCGCGAAGAGTTTCCAGTTGACTCATCGTTAGTTGGAGAGTTTAAGACTGACAGAAACTGCAACGCCTTTCGAATGTAATCAGGTACTACCGTTGGCTGAAGACTTTCATTTTCAAGCAGCGTTGCAAGTTCCTGCGCAAAAAGCCCCTTCGAAGCCCGACTGTTTAGGAATTCAGACAAAAAGGCGTCGGCTTTCTGATCGTCTGAAGTTAGAGATTGAATGTTCGATTCCAAGTTCGCTCCGACAACTGGCCGAAGAATTTTGAAAGCTTGCAACATCAGCGGTAACAACTCAGACGAGCGCGCGAGTTCATGTTCGAAAGTGCGCGCGCAGCACTCAACACGAAGATTTTGGATTGTACCCTCCTGCGCCTTAAGTTGAGTTGCTGTGGCAGACAAAGGGCCACCCACTGATGGTGCATCGCCATCCGTAAGAATCGCAATTGGAACTGCTATTTTGGTTTCACCGAATAATGGCAAGAAACAATTGAAGTTGAGCCCATCCGCGTTGATGAGAGTCACTGCCGATTGCTTAAGGTCCCCGCATGCTATTTTAACTAATACGGGCAAGAGCAACGCTTCGGAGATACCCTCGACCATAAGAATTCGACGCGCAAAAAATAGCTCCGCGCGCGTTGAATCCAGGTACCTCTGAAGCTTCTTCTTCATCTCAGCGTCCATATCGATGCTACAAACCGAAATGGCACTGACCTTACCTTCGTATTCCTGCAATGAGACGATCGAATCTATTGGGGCTTGGCTCGCGAGTATAGGCGAGTGAGAGCTTGCAATAACCTGCACTTCACCGGACTCCACCGCTGCGACTTTGGAAAAATATTGAAGTAAAAGGACCTGTAGTTGAGGGTGAAGGTGTGCTTCCGGCTCCTCAATAACTATCGACCGAAACGAAAAGTGTGGACTTCTTTTAAGGGTAGCGAGCGTCGCCGACGTAAAGATGAGATTGTTATAACCCAATCCATTTAACGAAAAGGGTAGGTTTTCAATTTCGGGCTGAAGTCCTGCGATAATTCGATGAAACGTCGGATCCGCAAAAATCAATTCTGTTTTTTGCGCGAGCTGATCTCCCGCGATCGAGGACATTTGGGTATTAAGATCGTCACGTGCACTTTTCACCGGGTCGAGCTCACGAATCTTCGTATTGGCGTCTTTCGCGATAGTCACAAACTCGTCATATTGGTCCTCGTCTGTGAGACTATCGAGCAATCGCGAAACCTGTGAATGTCTGCTCGGTCGCAGCCCACTTTCAGGATCGCGTAATGGTTGTAAATAGACGGCGGCCAGGTGCTCATATATAGAACCGACGTGACCACCCTCTGTTTCACCTCCCCACATCTTTACCTTTGGGTTTCGAGTCGTCTTGTTGAATTCAACGCGCGCATTCAATCGTATTTCGAATTTGCCGCCGCCAATGTCGACTAAACATTCCTGGAAGTGAACTTCATCCTCATCGTTTTGGTCGCAGAATGTGCAAGACAGTTCGATAGGGGCGAAATCCGTACCCGTTCTGAAGTCCTCTTCGTCCAACCTCAATGCGTCGTAATCTCTACCGGAGAACAGCATTAGTCTCAAGGCGTCTACTATCGCAGTCTTGCCAGTGTTATTCTCCCCGACAATCACGCACAGCCCTTTCGGAAACGTCACGGTCAGGTCTTCAATCTTCCGAAAATTCTTGATTGTTAGTTCTCGAAGGCGCATGAGGAATTAAGAAAGTGTTAAACGGCGTCCACGACACACCGATCATGTGGATGGACTCGCCAGAACGATACCTAAAAAGTAAGCTGAAAAAGCTGGCTTAGGACCTCTTGAACTGTTTGTTCATAATTTTCGATGTCCTCGTCGGTGACGTGTGCCGTGGCTCTCTCATGTATTAATTCATTCCGAAGCCGCTGAAAGTGCTCAATTTTCTGAAGCGTGGTCGGCGCGAATTTCACCTTTTGTCGAACGACCTTTATAACGGCCGCCCGTTGCTCGAACAGTTGTGCTAGCGTTTTACCTCCTAGATTCAATCCGTCTGTATGGACAATAAATTCTTTCAAAGCAATCTCGAAAGAACTGTCCAAAAGGAGCAAGGCTATTCTGTTTTTTGTCTGAAACTTTTGTTTCCTAATAACATCCACAGCAGCAATAGACTCTACCAAGCCGACTGTCCAAGGCTTGTCCCTCATTATTTGCTGATTGTCATAGCGTAAATGATCAATTCTACGCTTAATCGCTTTCGGAATCGGAGGTAAATATGCTTTCTGAATACGATGGCCATCACGAAGCTTTAAACGCTGTATCTTACCTGTCTTGTATGCGAACACACTTTCGTCCCATTCAGTTCGAAGTCCCCGAGAAAGTTTCGAATAGTAAGTAAGGATTTGAAAAAGGCTATTCTGCAGCGCTCGAAAAGTCGGATGCGTGAAGATGATCGCAGACTTTGTACTGGACCATGGCATCGCTTTCGCAGGACCTTGAAGATTTACGATCACCCTGGCTAAAGATGCGTCTGAGTGGGGGATTCCTGCATAACTCGTAAGGTAGCCTACGCTTTTGTCCTTAATCTCCTTAGCAATCAACCGTCTATTACAATAGAAATAGACACCGTAGTCATCTCCTCCCGGCCGTTTTTCCCGAACCAACCCAGCGGTGATCGTACCCCGCACTTTCTCGCCGTCATCGTTTACCAGTTCAAACGATAGTTCCTTCGGACTGTAGGTCGGTGGGTAGGCCCATTGATCAAATGTCAACGGCCCTACTGAGGTTCCGTTTACGTGAATATGAAACTTTAGACTCCCGACGAATTGCGCATAAGTCTCCGCAATATGGGTACGAAGATTTTCTACGTCCGTCGCACCTATCGTCTTACGCAGTGTACGCATTTCGATGATCGTAGATCCCTCTGGAATAGGCTCTGTGATATAGGCGGGAAGTTCCCACGATTCATCTTCGATTAACCAATCGTTATCAATATCAACACGGTAGGAATTTCCCTTGGCATGACGGGACCGTATTGTGATTTCTTCAGCAAGAGCAACTACAGCACGTTTGCTTCCGACACCAAAGATTCCGATAAGCTCCTGGTCGCGCGCATTTGTTGTGCCTCCCGGCCTAATTAATAAATCTAAATCCTTTTCGGGTACACCTCCTGCCGTATCTTCAATTCGAATTGTCTGACGATCGACATCAAGGTTTACGCGAATTGAAACAGGCGTGAGTTGTTTTCCTTTTAGATATAAATCGAGCGCGTTATCTATTAGCTCGCAAATTGAGGTTTGCAGATCGTAGTCGTTGATGATTGCCCAAAACGACCGTTTGCTTGGCGTTCCATCTAGAATTCTAGTTTCGCGCTTCATGGGGGCCTGCCTGGGTGAAAGGAGCTAGCAACTAGATCTCGGTTGGCGAGGGTATACAAGTAAGAGGCGAAGAGCAAGGAAATTAGGTAGACGTCGTTTCTGCTTTTCTTTTATGGCGTTTGCCCACGAACGACGGATGTGCTGTGTCATGCAGAATCCGCTGTCTGACAACGATGTAGCGTGTGTCCCGTTCGTTATCTCCGCCGGTGTTTAGGTTGCGGTCGTATTTCGGGAACGCCGCGGAGGCGACGGTGACGCGCAGACGATGCCCCGCGGGGATCACCCGGGAGGTGAACCACAGATCGATGTCGTACTTGATCCAAACCTCTCCCTAAGGAGAAGATACATGCGCGCTGTCGATTCCTTCAACGAGCTGCGAAGCAGCTCACTGGTCGCCGCTCCAGAAAGGAGATCCTGGGTCAGGCCTGCAATTCTGCAATTCTCGCCCGGATTGGTTTCGTGGAAGCACGAGAAGGTTGAAATTGCAGAATTGCAGGCCTGACCCCGATCTTCACTTTATTTCAAAACCAAACGACCGAGTCCTGCGCGTCCATCCTCGACCGCCGACCTCGTTTGCGCCCGCGATGAAAAAGAGGTACAAGACGCAGTATTACAGTATCTCCAGGGAGTGTCCATGAAACGAACCACACTTTTCGCCGCCGGCGTAGTCGCCCTTTTGACGTCATTAGGCCTCGCGTTCCAGGCCCAATCAGACGGCCCGTATAAAGTACTCAAGACCGCAAAGGTCGGAGGCGAGGGCGGCACGGATTACATCTTCGCGGACCCAGTCGGCCGGCGACTGTATATCACGCGCGGC
>Ga0137404_10001245_pt1 | contig 16632 bp, 7 predicted proteins | sample CZOMad2_1_16fung_FD_108285 | JGI IMG/M metagenome (GOLD analysis project Ga0137404, IMG submission 108285) | Vadose zone soil fungal communities from Angelo Coast Range Reserve, California, USA - CZOMad2_1_16fungal (Illumina Assembly) | ecosystem: Environmental > Terrestrial > Soil > Vadose zone...
CCCTTGGGTGCCCGCCCCGGCGCGCTGGGCGGCCAGGTCGCGAGCGGGCGCAGGTCGATCCCCTGCGCCGCCAAGGCCTGGGGCCACGGGGGAGGACCGGGCGTCGCGGCGGTGACCGGATCGGGCGCCGTGCCGGGGCTGCTCGCCGGCCGCCCAGCGCTCGCCGCGACGCCGGCGAGCGCGACGGTGAGGACGGCGAGCGTCCCCCAGACGGCGGCGGGGTAGGCGGCGTCGCCGCCGCCCAGGCGATCGTAGGTGGCGGTGAGGATAGTGGCGAAGGGCGCGGCGCAGAGGAGAACCCAGGCCCGGGAGCCCTCGGCGCGCACCGCCCCTGCCAGCCACCGCCCGGCTTCGCGGCCGCCTGGCGCTTCGATCAGGCCCCAGCCGAGGAGCCCGACCCACAGGGCGAAGGGGAGGAGGAGCGCCCACGGGTAGGCATGGACGCCGTCCCGGCCGAAGGCGCCGGTGCGGTCGAAGAGCAGGTGCCAACCGTCCACCCAGGCCTGCGGGAAGAGGTTCTCCATCAGCTGCGAGACGAAGAGCGGCACGCCGAGCCCCAGGGCGGTGCGCCCTGCCAGCCGCGCCCAGAAGTCGCCGCGGTCGCCACCTGGGCGGCGGGCACGCGCGGCGAAGTCGGCCGCCACGGCGGCCAGGGCGGCGGCGGTGAGGAGGAGGGGAAGGAGAGCTTTCATTCGGCGGCCTCCACCAGGCAGGAGGGGGCGACGCCGAGCTGCAGGCGCAGCAGATAGGCCCGCGCCCCGTCGGTCCCGTCGAGGACCTGCTGCTCGCCGCTCATCCGCAGGTCGGCGAGGGCGGCGAGCACGCCGGGCAGCCGTCGCCAGCCGGCCGGCAGCAGGGCATAACGCCGGTCCGGCGGTACCCCCTCCTGGGCTTTGAAGCCCAGGGCGAGGTCGAAAGTTCCCTTGCCGGCGAGGAAGGCGAGGAGCTCCTCGGCCCGCGCCGACTGCCGGGGGCCGGCGTCCGGCCGGGCGAGCTCCTCTTCCAGGGGGTCTCTGTAGATCCGCGACAGCCGGTCGATGAAGGCCAGGGAATAGAGAAAGGCGTCGCTGTACTTGTCTGCCCAGCCGGTGAACGGGGCGGCCTCGGCCTGGAGGGAGAGAAAGCGCTCCGGGGTCGGCGGGTTGCGCTCGAGCATCCGCGCGAAGTCCTCGCCGCGCTCGACGCCGTGGCGGATGCCGGTGTCGTCGCGGATGAGCCCCAGGAGGTCGGGATCGTCCTCGGTGCTCAACCCGTGAAGGCCGAGGAAGGCGCGCAGCTGGTCGCGCAGCCAGGTCATCTCCTGGCGCCGGTCGCGCAGGCGAGTCACCAGCCGACCGAGCTCGTGCCCGACCTCGGTGGCGACGGCGAGCCGGAGATCGTCGAGGAGACCGGAGAGGCGGCGTTCGGCGGCGCGGCGCAGGGCGCCGCCGGGGGCCAGGTCGGCGCGCAGGCGGTCGACCAGGCGGCCGCGCTCGCCGTCCGTGAAGAAGCGGCCGGCGCGCTCCAGCCGGCGAGCGATGCCGCGCTGGAGAGGCATTCCGGCGAGCGCCCAGGTGGCGACGGCGAAGAGGGGGGCGAGGACAGCCGGCCGGCTTTGTAGCCAGATCGCCAGGGCGTGCAGCTGGGTCCGCCAGAAGGCGGCATGCGGCGACAGGGCCGGCAGGTCGCCCAGGAGGTCGGTGGCGACCGGGGTGAGGCCCAGCGCCAGGGTGAGGGCGAAGAGCGGCCACCAGGAGCGCAGGCCTCGGGCGCTCACCCGCCGGTCGGCGAAGCGCCGGTAGGCGGTGTGGGTCTCCCCGGTGCGGGGAGCCCGCAGTGGGGTGCTGTCTCCAGCCTCTTCACCCGCCGTTTCGACCGGCCAAGAGGTCCCTTCGAGCGCGCTCCATGCCTCTTCGAGCTCGGAGAGGACGGTGCCTAAGGGCACCGGCTGGCGAGGGTGGTGGAGGTCCGCTTCGAGGGCGGTCTCCAGGCGACCGGCGAGCCCGGCGAGCTGCTCGCGACCGATCTCGACCTGGCGCTCGCGGGCGATCCGGGCCAGCCGCTGCTCGGCGGCGTCGAGGAACTCCTCGTAGCGGTGGCCGACGCGCTCCGCCCAGGCATCGTCGTCCACCGGCAGGGCGATCAGCTCGCCTTCCAGGGCGGCGAGCTCGGCCGCGAGGTGGGCGCGCAGAGTCGGGACGCCGAGGAGGGTGTCGAGCGCGGGCGGCACGAAGGGTGCCAGGCAGCGCCGCAGCTCCTGGGACTGGGCTTCCGGCTGGAACGGCCGGCGGCCCGCCAGGTAGTCGAGCCAGCCGATGCCGAAGCGGGCCGCGGCGAGGCGGGCGAGGAGCCCGGTGCTGCGCTCGAAGAGCCGTACTCCGAAGGTGGCGACCGGCGACTCGTGGAAACCCGGAGACTGGTAGAGGCGCCCGAGCACGCCGTCTCGCTGGCCTTCGAAGAGCATGAGCTCCAGGAAGAGGGTGATCTCGTCGAGCCGGTGGGCGTCGTCGCGGAAGCCGTCGCCGGTGCGCCCGTCGACCAGGTAGACGCGACCGAAGCCCGGCTTGCGGTCGGAGCGTCGCTTCTGCCAGCGCTCGACCGAGGCAGAGAGGGCGCGGCGGGTGCGGTGCGCCGTCTCGCCGCGGTCCCAGTAGTTCTCGAAGTCGAAGACGGCGGTGAAGGCCAAGGGTTCGCTCCCCTGGACGGAGCGCTCCAGGTTGGCGTTGTTGGCCAGCTCGTCCATGGCGCCGGAGAGCAGGTGGTCGAGGAGGCCGACCACTTCCGGGCCGGTGGGGCGGGCGAGCACGACGACGTCGAGCCCCAAGGGCAGCTCGTCGCGGCCGGCCCGGGCGGAGGCGGAGAGCAGCTCGCGCGCCGCGGCGGCGAGCTCCCCGGCGAGGTCGCTCTCCGCCGTCCGGCCCTCGCCGCAGCGGCGGATCTGCCGGTAGAGGTCGCGCATCATCTCGATCGCGCTACCCTCCCGGGCGTCCTCCTCGTCGACTTCCTGACCGGCGAGGCCAAAGCGGTCGCGCACCCAGACGAGGGCGAGATCCTCCAGCTGCCGCTCGCTGGGGCTCGCGCCGCCGCGCGGCTCGCGCCAGGCGAGGACGCCGCGCGGCGCGGCGCTCGCCAACAGGCGGCGCAGCACGTCGAGGCCGAAGGCGCCATAGCCGATCACCAGGGTCGGCCGGCGAGGCAGGCTGGGGCGCGGGTCCGGGCTCATGCCTCACCGAAGCGCAGGCGGTCGAAGAGCTCCTCGCCGACGGCGGACGGCGCCTCGCCCGGGGCGTCGCGCGAGATCTCGACCTTCATCGCCCGCAGGATGGGACGGTCGAGGAGATCGTCGCGCCGGACCTCGCCGTGGCGGTCGCGCCGGCTCATTTCGACCAGGAGGTCGTTGACGAGATCTAAGAGGACGCCTCGCCGCTCCCGCAGGGCGCCCTCGGAGAGCTCGCGCCGGGCCGCCCGCACCTGCTGGTCGAGCAGCTCGCGCAGCTCGTCCTGGTGGTGGATCTGCCCCAGGTGGTAGAGCGCGCTCGACAGGCTGTGGCCGAGATCCTCGTCCTCCCGGCGCGGGCCGTCGAAGTGCCAGGTCCAGCTCTGCGCGGAGCGGGTGATGACCCGGGTCACCAGGCCGGCGAGAAGCGTTTCGAGCGACCAGCCGACGGTGAGCTCGGAGCGCCGGGGGTTCAGGTTGGGGAGCGACCGCTCCCAGCGGTAGTCGGTGTGGAGGTTGTAGGCCCGCCGCTCCATCGCGGCGACCTGAAGGTAGGCCTCCTCGATCTCGCCGACGACCGGCTCGAAGTAATAAAGCGGAATGGGCAGCTCGACGTCGTGGACGATCGCCAGGCGGGGGTCGTGCCAGGTGTCGAGCTTGACCTGCCGGCCGCCGGCGCCGAGCACGTCCTTCAGGCGGTCGAGGAAGCGCCGGTGGGCGTGGGCGCCACCGTCCGCGGCGCCGCCGACGACCAGCTGGCGGGTGTGGTTGCTCTTCACCCCGTCGTCCAGGGCCTTGGCGTCGGTGGTGCTCACCCGGGCGAGGACGCCGGCGATCTGGGCGAGATCGCGGAACTTGCGGTCGCGGTAGGCGTCGATCTCGTCCTCCGTGACCTCCTTGCCCTCGCGTTTCCCGGGGCCGAGGACGAGCTGGGCCTCGAGCGTGAGACCGCTCACCAGGTCGAGCCCGGGTTGGCCGTCGCCGCCCAGGATCGTGGGGGCGAGGCGCGACCGGCCGAGGTCGAGCAGGGAGCGCCGGAGGTCGGTGACCGTCTGCTCGACCGACTTTTCGACCACCGTGCCGTCGCTCTTGACCACCGGTTTGAGTTCGCGGGCGATGGTCTCGGCCAAGACCTGGCGGTCGAACAGGCTGATGTAGCGTCCGCCGTCCAGGAAGAGGGCGCGGTAGACCCGGTCCCAGAGGCGCCGGCGCGGCTCGTCCAGGGTCTCGAAGACTTCGACCCGCAGGGCGAGGGAGGCGACCAGGGCGTCTTCGCCGCGGCGCAGCCTTTCGGCCTCGCGCTCGAGATCCTGAACCAGGGCGTCCATGCGGGTGGCGAGGCGGGCGTACTGGCGCGTCCGGCGCTTCAGGTACTCGCGCAGAGCACGCAGCTGGCGCAGGCGGATCTCGGCATCGAAAGTTTTCCGCGCCGCCGCGGCGACATCTCTAAAGTACTGCTGTGCCTCGTCGCGCGCGTCGAGGAACACCTGTTCCTTGCGCCACAGGCCGTGCCGGCTCGCCGCCTCCTGGAGAGTTTCGAACAGCTCGCGCTCCAGCCGCTCACGCACCTTGGGGTTGCCGACGTCCTTGGCCTTCGCCTGGTCGAGCTGCTGTTGCGCCTCGGGGAGCCAGGTAAGGTCGGCGCGCTCGAGCAGGCGTACGACGAGGAAGCGCTCGGCGATGGGGTCGAGCTTGAGCTCGGTGACCACCTCGCCTTCGAGCGCCGCGGTTTCCAGGCCGCGCACCCCTTCATCGACGATGAGTCGCGCGGCGCGCAGCTCTTCGAGCAGGCGGCTGACGTGCTCGACGTACTGGTTGATGCCCTCGCGGTGGAAGACGAAGGCCCGCTCCTTGATCGAGATGCGGTTCAAGAGGTTGCGCCGAGCTTCCCCCTGCTTTCGCTCGACCTGGAGGATGAGCGACTCGCTGCGGATCGCCTCGCCTCTCTCGTCGACCCCGGTGGGCCGGCCGGTCTCGATCGACTCGACGAGTTGGTGCCAGAAGCCCTCGGTGAGCTCCTGGTGGGCGTCCTGGCGCGCCATCTCCTGGACCGAGTGGACGAACGCCTGGTTGATCGCCCGTTCCCGGCCCTCGTCGGCCATGTTGAGGAACTTGGGGTCGGCGTAGTCGACCGCCAGACGGGCCAGGGCGCGGGCGCGGTCGTCGGTGGGGTCGCTCCGGTCGACGCCGAAGGTGATCTGGCTGCGGATGGACTGGGCGGCGAAGCGCAGGGCGCTGTACTCCAGGAGGTCCAGGCCGGGGAGGACGAGCGCGGCGGCGCCGAAGGCGGCGAAATTCTTGGTGTAGCCCTGGCCGAGGTTCTTGAGCTCGCCCGGGAAGTGGGTGAGATCCTCCATGGTCTTCTCGTAGTTGTCGAGCTCGCCCGCCAGGTTGTCCATGATCGGCGTGAAGACCTGGAGGAACGCCGCGTCGGCGATGGCCGCCTCGGCGTCGGGGAGCGCCAGGTGGGGCGGCCGGTCGAAGAGGAAGGTGAGGAAGCAGGGGCGGGTGGTCACCCGCGGGATGGCCGGGTTGTTCTCGTCGCGGCAGAAGACGAACTCCTCGGCGGTCCGTCCCTCGCGCTTGATCTGGGCGTAGTCGAGCTTGGTGAGGTGCTCGAGCTCCTTTAAGGCGGCGTAAGTATTGGCGTGGATGTCCGGGTGAAGCTCGGGCCCCACCTTGTCGAGCATCAGGGTGGAGAGCAGGAGGTTCGCCACCACCCGCGGCTGCCAGGTCTGTTCGCGGAGAAGCGCGTCGACCAGGTAGGCGACGGAGAGGAAGCTTCCCGAGCCGGTGCCGCCGGCCAGGGTGCAGAAGAGGTAGACGTTGTACTTCGGCGGCTGCGCCTGGCGCCAGGTGATGTTCGGGCGCAGGCTGTCGAGGATCAGCTGGCGCAGCCTCTGGCGGATCTCCAGCGAGTGGTAGAAGAAGCCGAGGCGCGATTCGACGCGGATCTGGCCGGCGCCGGGCTTGAACCCCGGGCGCGGCTGATAGCCGCGGTCGAGCCAGTGCAGGGCCTGGGCGTCCTGGGAGCGCCTGAAGTGCTCGATCGCCTTGGCCTTGTCGAAGGCCGCGATGTTCAGCCGGTTGCCCTCCGGCACGTGGCGCAGGCGGTGCTGGTCGAGCTCGTTGGTGTCGATGGTGACGAACGACGTCAAGGGCCGCAGTTGGCTCTCCCAGTTGGGCAGCCGGGCGGCGCGGCCGGCCAGCCGGTCGACGATGCGCGAGCCGGCACCGCCGACGCCGATGAACAGGGCGGGGATGATGCTCCCCTGGCCGCTTTGGAATGGTTCGCTCATGCTGCCTCTCCTTCTCTCAAGCCTTCCTCAGCTCGAAGAACATGGATCCCGAGTCGGTGCGATAGATCGTGGCGAAACGGGCGGTCGTCTCGCCCGCCGGGAGGGATTCCCAGGTGCCGTCCGCCCCTTGGCGCTGGAGCACCGTGCCGCCCACCGCCTCGATCCGTACCTGGCCGCGGTCGGCGCGCAGGCGGGCGACGGCGCCCTTCGGCCGCGCCGTCAGCCGGAAGTCCTGGCAGACGTGGACCCGGGCGTCGCGGAAGAAGCCGCTCCCCGCGCCGCGGATAGCACGGACGGAGTGGAGGAACCCCTCGTTCATGTCCACCTCGTTCGACAGGACGACGCCCAGCCGGGGCGGAAAGCGCGAGGGGGACACGTAGCCGTAGATCCCCACCGCGGCGAGGAGGGCGGCGGCGGCGGCGGCCAGGAAGGGCCACCAGCAGTGGAGCCACGGGCTGGGGATCACCTTGACAGAGAGCGGCACGCTGCCGGTCTCGACCTTGCCGTCCGACCCGGGGGCGGAGATCGTCACCTGAAACCGCTGGCCCGCGGTGCCCTGCGGGCAGTCGAGGATGCGCAGGCGCACCGGCCAGGCGCGCACCCCGCCAGCGGACAAGCGCAGACGCTGCGGCACCGCGCCCAGGGGCACCCAGCCGCCGCCGAGGTCGATTTCGAGGAGCGCTCGCCCGCGGTCGAAATCGCTTGCGACCTGGACGTCGAGACTGCCCTCGACGGTGGCGGTCGAGAGGTCGAGCCGGCCCGCGAGGGTGGCGCCACAGCCGCCGCGGCCGAGTGCCACCGGTACCGGGGGACCCAGCCGCAAGCGGCCAACGATGGGCGGTGGTGGCGGTGGTGGTGGCGGTGGCGGCATCGGGGACGGCACCGGAGCCGGAGTCGGGCTCGGAGTCGGTGTCGGGCTCGGCGGGGCGGCCGGTGTCGATGGCGGGGGTGGCGGCGGAGGCGGCGTCTCCACCACCTTCGCCTCGACCTGGATCCGGCGGTCGAGGAGGTCGCTCTCGAGGTGGACCGGGACCTTCTGGGTGCCGGTTTGGTCGAAGGTCGCCTGGGCGGTGAAGATCCCGTCTCCGGCCTGGGCATCGCCGTTCTGGCCGTCGTCGCGGAAGGTGAGCTTACGCCCGTCGACCTCGGCGGTCAGCGCGAGGCCCGGGAGGCGGCCGGGGTCGGCGATCCGCTTGCCGGTCGTCTGGTCGTAGAGCTCGACTTCGAGTGGACCGGCGACGCCCTTGGCGAGGACCGTGCGGGGGAGGGCGCGGACCCCCACCGCGGACTCTTGGATGAGCATCCAGCCGGCGGCGTCGCGCAGCCCCGGTGCGGAAAAGGAGTGGCGGCCGGCCGCCGGCCGGCCCAGGCGGACGATGCGATAGCCGCGGACACGGCCGTCCAGGCCGCGGGTCTCGCCGCCGCCGCGGTAGTTGAGGTCGACCTCTGCGCTCGCCGGATTCCCCGGTTCGGGCGTCAGGGCGCCCACCGGTCCTTCCGCCGCCACGACGAGGAAGGCCTGACGCACGTAGGGGGCGATCTCCACCCGGATGGTGCCGTTCACCTCGCCGGTCTGGACCTGCTTAGCGCCCAGAAGTTTCTGGTATACCTGGGCCACCGCGTGGGTGAGCTCGGCGGCGTCCTGGGCCGCGGTGGCGAAGGAGAAGGCGGGGTTCGAATCGAAGGCGCCCGCCGAGCTCCCGATGTTGACGGCGGCGATCGTCACCCCTTCGGCCTTGAGGCGGAGCAGCTCCTCGGTGAGGCTCTGCTCGCAGGCGTCGAGGCCGCCGGCGTCGGCGATGAAGAGGAGCAGCCGCTCGGCTCCAGGTGTGCGGCGAAGCGCGACTTCGGCGGTGCGGATGGGGGCGGCGAAATTGTTTTCGCCGAAGTAGCGGATGTGCTGGTCGAGCTGCCTCTTCCATCGGGTACGGTTCGCGGGGTCGAGCTCGACGGCGAGTCTGCTCGACGGCCCTTCGGAGCATGACGCCGTCCAGAAGAGAAACGGCAGGCGGACGACCGTCAGGCGGTCGCTCGGATCGAGGAGATCCCCGAGGATCTGGGACAGCTGCACCGTATAGCGCGGCTTGTCGTTCTGGTTCATCGACCCCGAGGTGTCGATGAGGATCGCCACGTTGCGGTTCTCGGCGCAGAGCGGCGGCGCGCCGAGGAGGGCAGTGAGGATCGCGAAGAGAGCGAGCTTGCGGGTCATCGATACTCCAGCCGCAGGGTGTAGGCGCCGTCGGGGGTGTGCAGGCGATACGTGCGGTGGACGGCGAGGACGACGGCGCCGGCGAGGGTGGTCAACCGTTCGCCGTCGGTCAGCGGCTCGACGGTCATCCCCCGGGCGGGGCGGAAGCGGAAGAGCTCCTCGTCCGCCGCCTGCACCCGGCCGAGCAGGCGGTCCTCTCCCGGGGCGACCACCGGCCGCTCGTCGGCGAGGCCCAGGAAGCGGCTGCCGAAGGTGGGCTCGCCCAGGGCGTCGGCTGCCGCCGCGCCGCTCTCTCGGCCGACGGTACAGCGGAGGTCCGGAGGCAGGACCGGCCGGTCGCGCAGGTACCAGAGGGCGGCGAGGAGGGCGAGAAGGGCGAAGCTGCCCCACAGGTAGGCCCGCCAGCGTTCGACGAAGCCGGGCGGCTCGACCAGCACCTTGAGGAGGAAGGACTTGACGACGTGGAAGTCGTCGTAGGGGTCCTCGCGCAGGGTGAAGGCGACCTGAAGCTCTAGGGGCTTCGCGGGGTCCCCGGCCTTCGGGCGGCCCAGGTGGACGCAGAGGCGATGAGAACCGAGAAACTCGCCGGTGGTGAGCATCCGGCCGCGCCGCCATTCGCCGGTCTGCGGCGCTGGCCGCGCCGCCGGCTCCAGGGCGAGCCCGTCGAGGGAGAACGTCGCCTCATGAAGCTCGCGGTCGAGGACGGTCGGCCCCGCCTCGAGCACCGCCTGGATGGGATACTCGCCACGGTCGAGATGAGGGAGCGTCCCGGCCTCCACGCTGAGCTTGAACGACGTGCATCCTTCCTGTCTTCGGGAGAGCGTCTTCTCCGCGGCGTAGCCGGCGAGCGGCGCCGGTGCGATGGCAAGGAAGGGGTGGACCTCGACGGCGTGGGCGTGCTCGTCTCTCAAGGAAGCGACCACGGCCTCGCCGCTCTTCGCCCGCACCTCCAGGTGGCCGGTGTAGACCTGCCCCTTGACCTCGCGGTTCTCCGGAAACTCCGGCGAGATCTCGTAGATCCGGCCCTCGGGCGTATCCGAGCCCTCTCCGGAGACGGGGGCGGACCAATCGCCCAACCAAGAAAAGCTCGCGCCCCGGCGCTCGCCCAAGGGCCGGAAGGCGAGGTCCAAGGGGGCCGGGGCCCCGGCCGCGCCGGCGGGATTGCGCACCAGGACCCACAGTGGAAACGCCGTCTTCGCCATAGCGCGGGCGGTCTGCGTGTGAGGCGGCGACGGCAGGATGGCGAGCTCCAGCCGTATGGGCCGCAGGACGGCGACCGAGCCGGGATTGGCGTCGCTCTCGAAGCGGTAGACTCCGGAGCTCGGCTGGAGCACCCATTGCAGCGAGTAGCTGGCGCCCGGCTCGGCGGCGCTGCGGACTCCGCCCTCGCGATTGACTTGGCCGCCCGGCGGCGGCGTCAGGTCGAGCCGGGGAAAAGGCGCCGGGCGCTTGGCAAGCACCACGACGGCGACCTTCTCGGGCGTCCCCAGCAACTTGAGGTCGAGCGAGCGGGTTGCCGGAAGGGCCTGGGGGGAGTCCGGGGAGTAGCCGAAGCTGCGGGAGAAGATCTTCAGCATGGAGCCCAAGAGCTCTTTGCCGTCGGGATCGACGATCGCCGTCCCCAGAGGACCCTTGGCCGACTGGACGAGGGAGTCCAGATAGGCCTGGTTGGCGCTCGCTTCGGGACCGAAGGCGAGGACGTAGAAGCGGATCCCCTTCTCGAGCATGCGAGGCTGCAGCTCCGCTGCGATGAGGCGGGCCTCAATATCGCGCTTGTCGGCGAGGGGTACACCGTCGGTCACCAGGACGACGGCCTTGATGTCGGCCGCCGCTCCCTTGACATTCTGAAGGTCGTCGATCGCGGCGCGCAGGCCGGGGTAGAAGTAGGTGCTCCTGCCGTCGTAGGGCAGGTCGTGGAGGGCCTTGGCGAAGCTCTCCCGGCCCAGCTCGAAGCGGATGGGGGTGCCGTTGGTCGAGGGTGGCGGCCCGTCCTTCCAACTCCACTTGGGATCGAACGGGAGGACCTCGAAGGTGTCGCCGAGGCTGGGGTTGGGAGCGACCAAGTCCGCCAGGAGTACGGTCGCCAGGGGAGCCAGGCGGTCATGGTCGTTCTTGAGCATCGATCTCGAGATATCGAGAACGACCCGCACGTGGTGGAGAGGACGCGGCACCGCCGCGGCCGGCACCGTGAGACCCGAGGCGAGAAGGCTGCCGAGGAGAGCGCTCCGGGCCCGCCGGCCGAGCCGCGTCATCCCCGCCCTCGGGTGTTGGCGATGCGGAAGTAGGGTCCACGTTCCCCGATCCGGTAGATGTCGCCGGGCCGCGCCCGCCGGCCGTCCTGGGGCACCTCCTCCCAGGTGGCGTCGAAGGTCTCCTTGTAGAGGGGCGAGCCCTTCCCCGGGAGCGCTAGGGGGCCACCCTTTTGGGCCCAGAGGACGGCGAGGGCGCCCTGAGCCCGGCCGGAGAGCCGGAAGTCGCCATGGAGATACGCGCGGGCGTCGCGGTAGAAGCCGATGCCCACCCCTCCCCACTGACGGACCGGTTGCGGTGACTGCTCGTCGATCTCGTCGAGCTCGGGAACGAAGGTGAGCGCGAAGGAGCCTTTGAACCGCTCGGGCACGACGTAGCCGGCGACGAGGATGGCCAGGACGAGGAGGCCCAGGAGGAGAAGGATCAGCCAGCCCCAGCGCTGCCAGAAGGTCAAGCCGTGGACCTTCCAGCGCAGCCGCAGGGTGATCTCCGAGCCGGTCACGGCGCCCGTCGACGCGGTCAAGGCGAGCCAGGGCTCGCCCTCCGCCCGCGAGGAGGCGACCCGCGGCGAGGTCGTGAGGCAGACTTGGAAGAGCGTTCCGGGAAGCGCGCCGACCGGCTTGCCGCCGGGGGTGAGGACGCCTCCCGGGAGCTTGACGGAGAGCGAGTGGCCGGAGGGGGTGCCGCGCAACGCGCGGAGGGCGAAGGGAACCTCGCCCTGGTGATCGGCGTTCAAGAGCACCGGCCGGCAAATCTCGGCGCCGACTCCCAGGTTCCCGAAGTCGACGTCCAGGGGACCGCCGCGGTAGTCGAAGTGGCCGCCCACCTCGACCGTGTCGTCCGCCGCGCGGTCGGCGAGCGGGCTCTTGAGGTGCAGGCGCACCGGGGAATTGCCGGCGCCGCGGAAGGTCACGGTGCCGGTGAAGCGCCCGCCGCCCGCGAGGTTGAGCCTCACGGTTTGCCCCTGGACCTCGGCGGTCAAGGTGGCGTCGGCTAGCGCGGCGGGATCGGCGAGCGGCGGCGCCCCGGGGGCGGCCTGGATCCCGGCGGCGAGGGTCGTGGGGACGCCGGAGAAGGCCTTGTGCGGCTCGATGAGAAAGGGCGCGAGGTTCGAGCGCTGGACGACGGCGTAGGCGACGCCCGCTCCGCCGCCCACCGCTTGGACGGTCCACCGCCCGGCGGCCGGCCGGGTGAGGTAAGCGACGCGGTAGGCGCCGGCGCCGGGCCAGCGGTCGGCGGCGAAGTCGGCTTTCACCGTGCCGCCCGGCCCGGTGAGGGTGGCCTCGTTCAGGGTGTCGTCGCCATAAACAACGATCCACGCTTCGTCCACCCACGGCTTGATCTCGAATGTGGGCGCGTCGGCGATCCGTCCGTCGAGCTCGTAGGGCGCCCGTACCATGCGGCGGAAGGAGCCGGCGAAGGACTTCATGATCTCTGCCGGACTCTTCACCTTGCGCACCGGGAGGCCCGCTTGGCGGGCGAAGGTGGGGTCGCCCTTGCCGAAGACGATCGCCTCGACGTCGATGTCTCCGGCCTTGACCTCCTGGATCACCTGGTAGCAGAAGGCGAGCCTGTCGGGGCGCCCATCCGAGAGCCAGATGACGAAGCGCGGCTTCTTCGCGGGGTCGCTGCCCTTGTGATCATCGAAGACTCCTTGGGCGGCGCGGAAGGAGAGGTCGAAGAGGCTGTTGTTGATGCGTTGTTCCAGATGGGTTTCGAGTTGCCGCTTGTAGCCGGCGTCACCGCGCGCCGGCCGGGCGAGGACGCCGAATTTGCGATGCCGGGCATCGGCTTGCCAGTTCGTGGCGGCATCGACTCGTTCGCAGGTGCGCGAAGGGTCTTCACTGCAGGGCATGAACTGGCCCGTGCCGCGCGACGGTATGAGGTTGCGATCGGCGACGATGTCCAAGACGCGCACCACCGCTAGGTCCCCCGGCACGATGTCCGACAGGAGCTTGGTGACGAGGAGCGAAGCGCGTTCGGGGTCCATGCCAGGGTCCCGCATGCTGGTCGAAGTGTCGACGATGACGACGACGTCCGCCTGCGCCTTGTCCTGGCCGGCCGCCGGCAGCGGCGCGAGGCAGGAGGCGAGGGCGGCGAGGAGGAGTCGGTAGGTGGGGCGCGTCGGTTTCACGGTTTGGCTTTCGGGTGGTGGGCGGGAGAAGTATCCCGCCCACGCCCTCATAGAAACGCTTCGGCGGCCTTTGTGTAGGCTGTCTCAGGGGGTGAGCCCCTTCCAGATCAGAAGTGCCACCGGGATAGGGAATAGTTGGATCGTGGCGGTAAGCAGGAACAACCACGTCAAGATCGAGTCGGTGGGGATCGCCATTGGGCTCACTCGTACGCGGTAGAGAGCCGCCCGGTTTGGGATGGCCACTTCAAGCTCGAGCTCCTGCTCGGGAGATATCTTTTGATGCTTGGCGAGTCGGAGCTCCACTAGGTCTTGCCGTGGCGGCAGAATCAACAAATCTTCGCCCTCTATCGGCTTAAGCCAGCTTGAGTTGGGAGCGTCCGTTGTGACTTCAATCGCGATCGGGGTGGAGCTGGACCGCAGCTTGAGGAAGGCTCGTTCGTTCGGAGCCAAAGGGAGGGTCATATTTGAGCTTGGGTAGCGAAACGGAGCGTAGGGGTAGTATTTGAGTCGAAACGGCGAGTCTTCCTGCCAAAGGTTGTAGAGCGGCTCAAGCGCCAGCATTCTTTTTTCTGCCGTCAGGTTGTCGAAGGCGACGAGGCTTAATGCCTGCCAGTGTTCCTGTGGTAAGTGGGAGGCATTCAGTTTTTCTACGCAACTCGTGCCGTCCTGACTTGCCGGACTGGGAAGGCAGAACGCCAGGATTGACACACGAGCACCGTCCGATAAGCACTGGGTGAGCGCCTGAAAATCGCTTGTCGGGAGTGGGTCTTCCCAAGTTGAGAAGACCACGACTTTGACGTGCGAAAACAAATCGGGGTGGGAGTGGATCTCGGCACATAGGGTGCCTCCGAGAGCTTGGGTAATCCCATGGGGCGCGGTCGCCACCTGTGCAGAAATGTGGGTGTCTTCTTGTGCCAATAGGCTCGCCGCCTGCGATGCCATGAATTTCTCGCGGAGGCCCTCTAAGGTTTCTAACCGTCTGATCAAAGATGTTCCGCCTGCCTTCACCGCCGACTTCATTCGTCCAATCGGGCAGGCTGGAGCTCGAGGCGTAGATGCGAAGGGAATCCAGATGCTGGCGCGAGCTGGCAAATGACAGCGCAAAGTCCCCACTGTCGGGAAGGAAGATCGACTGCATCGCGCCTTGGATCAAGTCGAGCTGCCGGTCCTGGGCGGCACCCGGTTGCTGTGCGTCCGGAGGCAGATCGATAGCTGCAACCCAGAGGGTTCGTGTAGGCGCCGGTAGGATCGGCAGCGCCAGTGGATCCCCTTTGGCTGAGAGTGTCGCCGGGAGGTTGAAGGGCGAGCCGACGATTCCAACCGACGTGAGGCCTATTGAGAGAATGCCGAGGAAGATGCTGCAGGTGAGACTCTCGACCGCCTCGGGTCGAAGGCGATGGCTAGCCGTGTAGCAGAATACGGTGAATGCCGAGAGCGCCCAAAGGACGATGCTTCCCATGAGGAGGGAAGCGTGCCGGGAACTGAAATCGGGGAGCCACCAAATCAGGCAGAGAAGAACGACCGGTGCGAGGCCCCAGAAGACCAAAGTCGAGCGAAAGGCATACTTCTTCAAGACGGCGAAAGACATGTCCACACCAAACCTCCGAACGCGGAGAAGGTGTCTACCGGCAGGCGCGGCCCGCCGCAAATCCCGCGTCAAGGTTCTAGACACTCCCCTCAGGGGGTTTGTTGAGAAGGCGGGCCGTGGCGGGCGAAGGCCCAGTACGGCATGGCGAGCCCGCCCAGAGGGAGGACCAGCGTGAGCGCGAGGACGGCGAGGTGGCGCCGCGTGTGCCGCTCGAGGCCGGGGGAAAAAAGGTCGCTCCAGATGTAGGGTCGGAGCAGCGGGGCTCCCAGAGCGAGGCCCAAGACTGGTGCGGCGAGCAGGGAGAGGAGCGCGAAGACCTGGAGGGCATGAAGGAGTCGGTGGAGGCCGCCGAGGCGGAGGGTCGCGACCTCCAGCCCGAGCAGGCCGAGGATCGCGAGCGGCACGATGACGACTTCCGCCGATTCTTCGCGGACCAACCGCCCGCTGGGAAGGGAAAGGTTGACCAAGAGGCGGAAGACGCCTAAGGTGGCTGCCAACGCACCGGCGAGCGCCAGCCAGAGAGTCGCCTCTTTGCCGAGTCCTTCGCCTGAGAGACGCCCGGTGTAGAAGCCAGTGAGGAAACCGGCCTGGGAGGTGAGGAGCAGCCGGCCGTAGGGCCGGTCTTCCAGCCTGTCGATCCAGCTCGTGGCGCGGAGCAACCGGGCGGCGAAGAGAATCCCCTGGCCGGCGAGCCCCAGGACACCCAACGTGACCGAGGTCCAGGCGAGGAGACGCCAGGCGCTCTCCACTGTGGATGCCAAGGCGGGGGCGCGGTGGCCGAGCGCGACGAGCCCCCAGCCCAGGGCTGTCCCCTCGCCGCAGAGGAGGAGCGCTCGCCAGCGCTCCAGCGCGCGGATCTCCTTTTCTGCGCGGCCCGCCTTGGCCGGCCGCGCGAGGCCGCCCGGCCGAAGCCAGCGTTTCCAGGCCGGCGCCGCCTGCCAGGTGCGGCCGAGCTCCGCTTCGAGGTCGCGCCAGGCGGGGAGGCGGGAGGCGTTGTAGCGCCGCCAGTAGACCGAGGTGACCAAGGCCGTCGATGGCTGAAGGGCAGGGAACGCCGAGGCGGCGAGGGCGAGAGAAGAGCCCGGCAAGGGCACGAGAAAGAGCCACGGAAGGACTTCGAGGACCGCCTCCCGCAGGTCGGTGACCTGACCTCGCCGTCCTTCCTGGCGAAGATTGTGGCGCACGGCCGCCGCGGCCGCGAGGTGAAGGAGGGCTGCCACTCCCCAAGCGAGCCCACTCCAGGCCCGATTCTCGACCGCGGCGCCCAGCCAGGCGGCACCGAGGATTGGAACGACGATCACCGAACCGACCCAAAGGAAAGGAAGAAAGGCAAAGCCGAGTCGCTCAGCCCGCGAGAACCGAGCGCCGGCGATCACGGTACCCTGCCGATGCAGGTTGAGGGTCGCTTTCGCCGGCTTGCGAAGCTCGCTCTGGATGACGTGCCGCCAGAGGCTCGGGGCATAGAAGCTGATCAGAGGCAGCCGAGCCAAGAGGCCGAGAAGGACGCGCCAGCGCCGCGGCGGTGCGGTGCGGCCCGTGTGGCTCCTGAGGAGGCGGTCGACGAACTCGCCGGTCGCCAGAAGGGCGACCCCGGCGGCCAGCCCTCGGAAGGGAGAAAACCGCAGCCAGGCGGGCAGCGGCAGAGGCTTCCCGGTCCACAGGGGAATCTCGATCGGCAGGAGCAGGAGGCTCGCGAGCATGCCGACGACGAAGGAGGTGTCGGCAGCCGAGAAACCCTCCCACCAGGAGCGCCGCCGCACCGCCAGGTCGAGACCCGGACGGCGGACGAGCCGATGCACCCGCGTCGCGCGCCCGGAGGGTGAGCTCACCCTGCCCGCTCCGTGCCGTGGCGACCCACGTAGATCCAGAGGGGAATGGCGAGTCCACCCAGGGGGAGGAAGGCGGTCGCGGTGAGGAAGGCTCGGAGCTTATTGGCGGTGGCGGCCGGCGACCCGA
>Ga0137404_10001246_pt1 | contig 16632 bp, 17 predicted proteins | sample CZOMad2_1_16fung_FD_108285 | JGI IMG/M metagenome (GOLD analysis project Ga0137404, IMG submission 108285) | Vadose zone soil fungal communities from Angelo Coast Range Reserve, California, USA - CZOMad2_1_16fungal (Illumina Assembly) | ecosystem: Environmental > Terrestrial > Soil > Vadose...
ATCGTCCGGGTCTCCTTCTTTGAGTCTATGATTGAGCCATCGCTGCAAAACGTAAGCTCGTGCTAAAGCAGTTGGATTTTATCCAACTCACTCTGCCGGAGACCCGGCTTCATAGTTTCTCAACCGTTATTGCTGCTTCGCCTTTACAGAAAATGAGTGTTTCGGATCATTACGTGGAAAGATAAGGGCGTTGAGATGATACCTGTTGGAACCGTAGAAAGTTTATGGCGTTACCCGGTCAAGAGTATGAGCGGCGAAGAGATGACCGAAGCGTTCATGGGATTCTCCGGTTTTTACGGCGACCGTTGCTACGCTTTCAAAAACTCAGCCGCACGCAAGGGTTTTCCTTATCTGAGCGCAACGGTGCAGGAGCAAATGCTGCGCTATCACCCGCAATTTCGTTACGCCGAGAAAACAATTACACCGCCGAATTTAATTGAAGCGATGAGCATCGCTCCCGGTGTTACTCCAGCAAACGGTGACGCAGAAAACATGGCTTTGGATGTCGTTACGCCGTCGGGTGCGGTCGTCGCTATTAATGACCCGGCATTGCTGGAAATGCTCGTTGAGGGATTGCGTGGCGAAAATCACCTCACGCTCGTGCGTTCAGACCGCGCGTTGACCGACTGTCGCCCCGTGTCATTGATTAGCCTGCAAACCATCCGACAGGTCGAAGCTGAGTTGGCCATTCCGATTGATAACCGACGCTTTCGAGCAAATGTCTATTTTGATCTCGCGTCGAACGACGGCTTTGCGGAGGACGAGTGGGTCGGGCACAGGGTTCGCATCGGTGCTAAAGCGGAAATTGCGATTCTGGAGCGCGACCCGCGCTGTAAGATGATTTCGCTGGATCCCGACACCGGCGAACACAACCCGGAAGTTTTACGCAAAGTCGCCAAGACACACGAAAATCTTGCCGGCGTTTACTGCGCTGTTTTGGTTGAAGGGGTTTTGACGAAAGGCGATTCAATCCAGCTGCTGGACTGAAAGCGCGGCGCGGTTGCTTTGCTCTAAGCGAGTTAAAAATGAAAAAAATCTTCGCCCTGCTTTTTCTGTTGGCCGCGTCTTACGAGGCAGCATTCGCGCAGAACCAATCCATCAATGAACTGCGGCAGATGTTCGAGTATGACCAGAAGGCGCCTCTTGATGTCAGAGAACTTGGGGTGACTAACCGAAACGGCGTCCGCATCCATGATATTACATACGCCAGTCCGAAAAACGGGCGCGTTACTGCTTACCTGGTCGTACCTGCCGGACACGGGCGCTTCGCCGGCATCGTCTTTGGTCACTGGGCATATGGCACGCGAACTGATTTTCTTCCGGAGGCGCTGCTCTATGCGAAGGCGGGCGTTATTTCTCTGCTGGTGGATGACCTGGGCGTTCGCCCTGCGCCCTGGCGTCGCAACGCCGACGGCGCCACTGAGCCTCAAGCTGTGCGAGACAATTTCATTCAGTCAGTGGTTGACCTGCGGCGCGGAATAGATGTTCTCGTGGGGCGCGCTGATGTTGATCCCAACCGAGTTGCCTATGTAGGGCACAGCTCCGGGGCGCACTGGGGCGCCATACTGTCAGCGGTCGACCGGCGCCTTAGAACCGTTGTGCTCATGGCCGGCGTGCCGGATGAGGCGACAATATTGATGGGGAGCGACGATCCTGAATTCGTAGATTTCCGGCAATCCATACCGAAAGAACAGCGGGACAATTACTTCAGAATCATTGGCCCGCTCGACGCGATCAATTATGTACGTCATGCGGCGCCGACACCCCTTCTCTTTCAATTCTCGCGATTTGAGCGATACTTCAATGAAGCGGCGATGCGGCGTTACGCGCAGGCAGCCAGCGAACCCAAGCGAGTTCTGTGGTATGACACAGGACACGGACTGAATGACGTAAAAGTACTGATAGACCGTGCGAATTGGCTGCGGAAGCACATCGGCATGAGAACAGTCGCGCCGATTCTTCGAAGGAGTTTACGCAAATCATGAAGATCGGAAGAAGCCGCTCGTCGGCTTTGCCTCAAGAGTCGATTTCGGTGGTAACGAGTTTCGTGTTTAATTCGGGTGACTTCGTGGATCGTTTCTTTTGTCCGGAAAACTAAGGACGATCCACGAAGTCACACTAACCAACACGAAGCAAAACACTCCTGCCTCGAGCTAGTTCCGGCTTTTGAGGCAAAGCTCCGCTCGTCCTACAAGCAGCCAAGAGTAACTTGTTTGATCCGGTGAGCCCGTCGCTGCGGCTCCGCGTTCTAACCTCACTTTGGCAGCGGCATCCGCCCGATCGCGCTTTCGCCGATGCTGCCAAAGTAGAGCATGCCTTTGTGCTCGACCACGTTGGCGATCTGGGCGAAGCACTGCGGGGAAGGATCCTGGAGGTTCCTAATGACCTTGCCGTTCGGATCGAGCGCGAGCACGAATGCGTAACGTTTGATGTTTGGTTGGAGAAAGTTTGGTAAACGCCAGACGACCTTCTTCAAGAAGGGATGAGGGTGTATGCCGTCGAGCCCGGCATCGCGCCGGTTAACCAGCGACAGCCAGAACGTGTCCCGCCCGTTCGAAGAGATTCCATCTGGGAAGCCAGGGAGATTGTCGATGAATACTTCCGACTGTCCCTGCTTTGGTCCCGACAGCCAAAAACGGCGTACGCGGTAGCTGCCGGTGTCGTTAACCAGCACAAAGGATTGATCCGGGCTTACCGCGACTCCATTTGCAAAGTAGAGATCGCGCAAGAGCACCCGCGTCTGTTTGGTGCGTGGATCGTATGCCATGAAGCGGCCGTTGGGTTGATGCTCCAGTAGATCGTCCTTCAGTTGCGTGAGCTTATATTTATACGAGGCATCCGTGAAATAGATCGTCCCGTCGCTCGCTATGTCGAGATCATTCGTGCAGCGAAAGGGAACTCCCTCGGCCTCTGTAGTCAAAACCGAAATGCCGGCGTCGCGTCCAATCGACAGCAGACCCTTAATCGCATCGGCGACGATCAGGTTTCCATCGCGATCAAAGATCAGTCCCAGAGGCTGGCCGCCGGTGTTGGAAAAAACTTCCGGACGGGTGCCGTCTGGCTGGAAACGAAAGATGCGGCCGTCCTCGGCCCCGCAATAGATTCGGTCCTGGCTATCGATCGCGACGTCTTCAGGCTTTGAACCATCAACCTTCAGTCTTTCGATCTTCGCCAGCTCAGAATTCTGCGCATAGACGCCCGTTAGTTCGGGCGCCGCTGGCGGCGTCCAGGCGACGGGATCAATCGGAACAGGCCAGAGCAAGAGATAGCCGATGAGCAGCGCGACGATGGCGATTGATGATCTGAAGAGAGTTCGTTTCATGATTGGAGTAGCATAGACTTTAGTCTGTGATTTTCAGCTGCGCAATGAAGTCAGTACCACCTGCGTGAGCGGGTGGGCCCAACACTCAATCCGCATCTTGCGCTCTTGACCCACCCGCTCACGCAGGTGGTACTGACCTCACATTCACAGAGGAAAGAAATCACAGACTAAAGTCTATGCTACCTATCGTTCGCCGCGTGCGGCTTCGACCTGGCTTTCAATTTCTACCGCCAGCTTGCTGATAGTGGGTTGATCCAAAGCTTCAATCCAGCGCAGTGCTTCATCGAGAACTCTTCGTTGATGCTCGGGCCAATTCGGCGGGCCCACAACGCTGCCGAACTGTCCTCGATAAAAGCCTGCGCGCGGCGGGTGCGCCCGTTGAATCACCTCGCGCTCGACCGAGAGCACCATGGTGGGTATGCCGGCCTGCTCAATTGCGCGCGCCGCCAGCGAGACAGACTGATGGCAAAGACGGGACGCCGGAATCAGCAGAGCAGCCTGGACTTCGTAATGCTTCAAGCGATCGACAAGTTTAGGCGCCGTGACTTCAACCAGCGACGCAGCGTCAGGAATGAAGCCACAGAAGCTCCAGAAAGCCGAGTTCAACTGACCGATCACTCGATTCGACTCGAACTCACGCAGACGCTCGAGTGGGATCTGGACATTCAAATCCTGTTGTACCGCCGCCGTGTCGTAACCGCGAGCGGAAAAGAGCAAGTCACTCGGTTCAATCTCCGTAGGGATTTCCCGGAAGGTTAAATCGCCATCCGGTGCGCTGGTGTCGAACGGATCGGTGCCGTCGATGTACGCGCCTGCCGAAGTGATCAGCGCCAGATTCAACATTGATAGAGAACGGCGCAGCGGCGTAAATGGCGCCCGCGTGTTCTCGGCAAACGGATAACCGTCCAGAGCTTCGAGCGCGCCCGCTGGCGGCTTTGATTGCCAGGCTGCATATCGCTTACGCCAGCCGTCGAGTTGTTCGATAACGTCCAATGCCTTTGTCTTTCTTGCTAGAAAGTATGAGAGCCCTCCCTTACGGTCGGGCTATTGCCCCGCTTGATCGCGCCCTTCCCTTACGGTCGGGCTTGCAGACTCAGTTATTGTCTGCCGACGGGCCATGATTAAGAAAGCCAACAACGCGGCCACGATCGCTACTCCCATTGCCGCCACCGAATAACCGTGCAAGGCATCGAACGCCATTCGCCGAGGATCATTCCCCGCAAGCTGATCGATGGGCGTCTCGGTCGCGGCCCGAAGCGCCAGCAGACGCGCTGAGATCACCCAGTGACTGACGCCTGTCATGATAGCCATAATCGCCAGCGAAATCATCTCGGTGAATCGCATGAAGCGGCTCCCTGTCTTCGACACGAAGTATCCGGTGACAATTAAAAACAGAGCAATCTCAAAACCGCCGCGATTGATCACTGCCAGTAAGCGCTGCACCATCATCCCGGCGAATTCATTCGCGTTCGCCAACTGCGCCTCACGCAAAACACCAAACACTGTGGGCGCCACCGCGGCGCCAAAGAACACCGCGGCGCCCAGCCAAAGACCCAGCAGCAATACACGTAAGTATCGGATGAATGCCGTCAATGGGATTCCTTCAAGTCTATTCAACCGGAGTTACTTCCGGCAGCAGGCTGATTGTGGGAGGGTGCAATTCCGGCCGCTCGATCTCACGCGGATCAGGAACAGCCAGGAGCCAGGCGAGCGCGCGATCGAGTTGCGCCTGGTACTCTGCCAGATCGAGCGACATGAATACCGGCTGATTCAGGCGCGCAAATTTTTCTTTGGCCATCAGGTACATGCGTCGCGCCGCGCCGGGCCGGCCGATTTGCAGGTGATGAAACGCGACGGCCGATTGGATCATTGCCTGCAGGAAAAGTTTTTCATCGGGCGCGACCGGACCCATCCAGCGTTCTTCCCAGGCATCGTGCGCGGCATGATATTCACCGGCGTTGTACAGATCGATGCCCGCAATGTATTCGACCGGATAGGCAACGATGTGTGCTTCCAAATAGGCGGGCATCTCGCTTCATTCTAGCTCATGCACGTTCATTGCGCAGCCAGACATGTGAACCGATCAGTTGCTATTGAGATTAAGCCTTGATCCGCCGAGGCTGTCTGAACGGGTCGGGCCGCACCTCAAGAGACACACCTTCACTTATTTGCCTTTTGGGTAATAGCCTTCACGAGCGCGCACGCGCAACTGTGTTTGCGTAGGAGTAGTGATCGCGATGCGGCGAAATTGGTTGCCGCCGGACTTGTTGTTGGAATAGTACTGAAGCAGATATTGCGCGCGAAGTTCGTTCAAGATGCGGCTGAAGACGCCTTCCAGATCTGCAATCTTCTCCGGCACAAAAGCCGTCCCCCCGGTTGAGCCGGCCAGTTGCTGCATCGCGTTTTGGGCGCGGGTGCTGATCACGTTCAGCTTGATGGCTTCGCCGCTCGGGTTGATTGAATAGAAGACCGCGTTTGCCTTCTGCACTTCCTGCTGCATCTCCGCCTGTGCCCGGCGGTGACTCTGCTGCAGAGCATTTTCCGATGCCGTTCGCAGACGCTTTCTCGCTTCCGGTGAGTTGTCGTTCGCGTCAGCCTGCATCTTCCGATAATCCGCCAGCGAAAGATCACGGACCCGATTGCTGAAGTTATCTTCGCCGTCGGAAATGACTACGATTACGCGGCGGTTCTGCTCGGGCGTATGCAGGGCCAGGTACCGGGCAGCCTCTATGACGGTATCGTAGAAAGCTGTCGGGCTGGGCCCGGTCGCGGCCCTGATCGACATCAAACGGGCCGTGGCCACATCAGCCGTGGAACGCGCCTGTTCCAGTCGCGGCGTGCGATCGATCGCGTAGAGCGTGGCGTGATCGTTCGGCCTGAGGACCTGTTTGAGAAAACGCGTGGCCGCTTGTTCCTCGAACGCAAATCGTTCGCTTACGCTGCTCGAGACGTCGATCAAGAGAGCGATATCCAGCGGCACCTGTCCCGGATCACCCAACTGGGCCAGCTCCTGCGCCCGCCCGTCTTCTTCAATATGAAAGTCAGTTTGCTTCAGACCCAGCACCGGCTGTCCCTGGATGTCTGTAATCGAAACCGGGACGACCACCAGGTTCGAAGAGACCTTAATCACTTCGTACTCGGGTTCAGGCGTAGGCGCGGGCGTCGGCGTTGGTTTGGCTTTGTAACGTGGGCCGGGTGGAGGCGGAGGCAACTGCTTAAGCTTTTGCGCGCTCGCCGGAAAGCTCAAGAATAGAGCTCCGAAAAAAAATAACGCCAGCGCGGATAGAACCAACGCCGGCGTAAAGTATTTCTGGTTTTTGCTCAAGCCCATGAACCAACTCCTCATGCCGCCAGTCCCGACGTGTCGGAGTTGCTGGCCAAACTCATTCATTTGACGCTGTCTGACGGCATGATCGTTGGCGCTCTAGCGCAACCCCACCGTTCGGGGTTGCGCGCTTGTCACGGAAACGCAAGTTAGAAACTTGCGCAGCCTTACTGTCCTGAACCGCTGGTGCCGGGCTTCATCTCCGGCGCGGGTTGGGTCAGGCCTTTGTTGACCAACACCTTGACCTCGACGCGACGATTCTGGGCGCGGCCATCACGGGTCTTGTTGTCCGCGATCGGATTTGACGAGCCAAAGCCGTACGGAGTAACGATGCGTCGCAGCGGAATCTGATGCTGCTCGACCAGGTAACGGATTACGGCATCAGCCCGTCGTTGACTCAATGCGCGATTGACGTTCGTGTTGCCCGTGGCATCTGCAAACCCGGTCACCTCGAGCACATAGCCTTTGGCATTCAGGGCCTTGGTGGCGATCGCGTCAAGCTTAGACTTGCCGTCGACTGTCAATACCGCGCTGCCGGTGCGGAAATTCACCGCGGCTGTTTCCTGCGGCACATAATCATCAAGCGCCGAGATGCGGTCGTTCGTGGCGTTGACGCCGGCCACGGCTGAATCGGCCGTCTCCTGCGCTGCCTTGGCGCCGCCCCGGGCGGCATTCGAAACGGCCGCCAGTTCGTCGAGTTGGCCGGAAAGCTTCTGAGCGTTCTGTTCGACTTCGCTCAGGCGGCCTTCTGAGGCCGAGGCGCGTTCTTCGAGTGGCGTCGCCCGTGATTCAACCGCGCGCGCAGTCCGGAGATCGGTGGTGTCGAATCGTACTCTGTCGGCGATTAATTCGCCGGACGATCCGCCGTGTCCCTCAACCTCCAGATTAAGTCCGCGAAGAATGTTGGTCTGGGCATAGTTCGTGCCCCTGGCCAGAAAATTGGATTTGTTGGACTTGACGGAAGTCTGGTCGGTCAGCCGGACGACGGTGTCGTTGCCGGTGAGATCGCGAACGGTAAAGGTGTCAGCGTCGCGTTTCACCACCACACCTTTGATCTTCATCTTCTCCCCGCTTGAGACAGAGCGGGCTCTTGTCGCATCAGTCGAGGGTTGTCCGAAAGCTAATGGGGAAAGAGCCAGCGCCAGCCCGAAAGCAAGCGCGAGTGAACGAAGTGTCTTTAAGTTGATAGTCATAGAATATGAACTCCTTATCGGCTAAATGCCAGACGCCCAGCCTGGCCGCGTCTAGCCAGTTGTTGAGTTCAGACGATGAACTCTTGATTCACGTTGTCTGCCCAGGTTGCGCAGACGGTTTTAAGAGAACGTCGGGTCGATGAGCTCGAAGGCTGGTGCTTCATCAACTTGAACTCTCGAATAGTATAGGACAGGTTGAGCGTGTCAAGACCCTAAATGCAAAAACGAGGAAGAATCAGCAGTTAGTATCGATTCATCACTGCGTCGCTAGCGGATTGCAAGAAAAGTTCAGTAGCACGATGAGTGATCCACCCGCTCACGCAGGTGGTACTGTCATAAACGCGGGTCCAAAGGATCTAAATCGCGAACTGTCCGCCTTCGAGCCGCTCCTTAACATAAGCGAGAAACTTTTCCGCGTCCGATCCGTCGATGATGCGATGATCAAAGCTCAGCGCAAAGTAAGCCATCTGCCGGATCGCGATGTAGTCTTCGGCGTCGGCCGATGTTAGGACCTTAGCCCGTTTCTCGATCTTTCCGACACCCAGGATCGCTACCTGCGGCTGGTTGATGATGGGCGTGCCGAACAATCCGCCAAACACCCCGGGATTGGTGATGGTGAAGGTGCCGCCGGCAACTTCGTCAGGCTTTAGTTGTTTCGTGCGCGCGCGTTCAGCGAGGTCATTTGCCGCCCGGGCCAGGCCTGAGATCGAGAGATCGTCAGCGCGTTTGACGACCGGAACGATCAATCCCCAATCCAGGGCCACGGCCATCCCCAGATTGATATCGCGTTTGTAAATGATTTGGTCGCCGCTGACCTGCGAATTGAAAATGGGGAATTTTCGAATTGCGTCGGTCACCGCTTTGAAGATAAACGGCATGAACGTCAGCTTGGTGCCGGTGCGTTCCAAAAAAGCGTTCCGGTTTTCATCGCGCAGCTTCGCGATCTTTGTCATATCAATTTCATAGACAGTGCTGACATGCGCGGAAGTGCGGCGCGATTGGACCATATGCTCGGCGATCTTCTTGCGCATCACGGTCATCTGCTCAACCCGATCGCCTTCCCCAGGTTTGATCGCCGGCGCGGGCTGCGTTGGCGCCGCGGGTGAAGGCGCGGGTTGAGCTTTGACTGGCGCCGCGGCGGTTTGTGGCGCCGGACTGCCCGATTCGATAAAGCTGAGAATGTCGTTCTTCGTGACGCGCCCGCTCATACCGGTGCCGTCGAGCTGCTTGATGTCGATACCGTGTTCCGCGGCGATCTTGCGGACTAGAGGACTGGACTTGGTGCGGCGCAATTCTTCGGCGCTGGCGCCATCGCCACTCGTTTCGGCTGGCGGTGCGGCTTTCGGCGCGCCCGTGGTTTCACCTTTCTTGACCAAAGTCTTGACTTCGGTTTTATGAGATGTGGGAGCCGGCGCGGCAGTAATCACCGGTTTGGGTCGTTCGATCGTTGCGCTTGGCTCAGGTTTAGGAGGCTCGGGCGCAGCGGTCACGGTTTCCGCTGCGGTGGTCTCAACCGGCGCGGCGTCAGTTGCAGCTGGTGCGGCTGTAGTTTCTTCCTTCGCGGGAGGCGGGGCCGATCCGTTGCCGTCGAGCACCGCGACGACCGTGTTCACTTCGACGGTTTCGCCTTCTTTGTATCTGACTTCGGTCAGCGTGCCGGCGGCGGGCGAGGGAATCTCAGCGTCAACTTTGTCGGTCGAGATTTCGAACAAAGGCTCGTCGCGATCAACGTGGTCGCCGACGTTCTTCAGCCATTTGGTGATGGTTCCTTCCGCGATGGACTCGCCCATCTGCGGCATTACTACTTCAGTTGGCATGATGACTCCAGTTCATATTCTGCTTATTCCGCCGTCGTCGGATCGATTATCGTCTTGATCTCTGAAATGCTATTCGCTGGAAAGCCGCCTTGCTTCGCGTGCTCGCGAATCATCTCTTCATTGGGCGCGATGTAAATGCAGTAGAGCTTGTCGCTGGTCACATAGCTTTGCTGTCACTGAATCTGCGGACCCATCTTCTGCAAAACCCCGCACGATGTTTGCGCCGCGGCCTGGAGTTGTTCCGGCGTCATGCTTCCGGCGCCCGGAATTTCTCTTTCAATTACGTACTTCGGCATTTTCGAATCTCCTCAATCAAACGTTTAGAGTCGGGCTACTGCCCGACTAAGCGGGCGGTAGCCCGCTTCTAAACGAGAGTTAATACGCTGCCAGCTTCCGCGCCGCATCCAGAACATCCTTCACTTGCGGCAAGTAATAATCTTCCAGCGGTGGTGAATAAGGCACCGGCGTGTCGAGCGAAGCGACCCGGACCACGGGCGCGTCCAGCCACTCGAAGGCCTCCTGAGAAATAATCGCGGCAATCTCTCCGCCAATCCCGCCGGTCAGCGATGCTTCATGCAGAACGATCGCGCGGCTGGTTTTTTTGACGCTGTTAAGAATCGCTTCCTTGTCCAGTGGCGCTAAGGTGCGCAAATCGATCACTTCGACGTCCAGACCTTCCTTTTCCAATTCTTCCGCGGCATCGAGCGCCGTCAAAACCTGCGCGCCGAAAGTGATGATAGACAGGTCGCGGCCCTCGCGTCTCGTGCGCGCTTTGCCTATTTCGACGATGTAATCATCGCTCGGGAGCTCTTCGCGCAAGCGCGGCAGGCGGTAAAGTTTTTTGTGCTCGAAATAAAGCACGGGATCCGGATCGCGAATCGCGGCTTTGATTAAGCCCTTCGCATCGTACGCAGTCGATGGCTCGACGATCTTCAAACCCGCGGTGTTGGTAAAGAACGATTCCGGATTCAGCGAGTGAAAAGGACCTGAGCGCACGCCGGAACCGCACGGCCCGCGAAATACTGCCGGAATGTTTGCACCCCAGCGATAGCGGCACTTGGCGGCGTAGTTGGTGAGCATGTCAAAGCCGCAGGAAATAAAATCGATGAACTGAAATTCAGCGACCGGCCGCAACCCCATCAAGGCCGCGCCACACGCGGCGCCGACAATGGCGGCTTCGGCGATGGGCGTATCGATCACGCGCTCCGGCCCGAACTCAGCGAGGATTCCGTCGGTGACTTTGAAGGCGCCGCCATAGACGCCGACGTCTTCGCCGATCAGAAAGACAGTCGGGTCGCGTTCCATCTCTTCCCAGATGCCGGCGCGAATAGCTTCGACCATCGTTGCCAAACCGCCACGCGGCGGCCGCTCGAGCTTGTGTTCTTTTTTGAGTGCGGTAGACATTTAGTCGTTCTCTTTACAATCGGACGCTTTTGTCGAGCCACTCAACGAGCCGGCATAGCCGGCGGCAGAATGTAGCCACGGGTGGAGCGAAGCGGAACCCGTGGATCAAACCAAGTTCGATTCCCAAGCCCGCTTTAACGGGCGACAGATTCTTTCGCCCACTAAAGTGGGCTTGATGAAAAGAAGCACCGCCACCCCAGGGTTCCGCTCGCTACGCTCGCTTCACCCTGGGCTAAATTCTGCCGCCAGCTCCGCTGGCTTGTTGAGTGATCCATCTCAACCAACGTCTTCGTTCACTTCTTCACCGGGTGTTCCTTCAGTTGTCCGAAATCTTCACTGGTTCCTTATCCGCCCGCAATTTCAAAGCGTCAGCAGGCACCGGCAGGGTGCTCATTAGTTGGGTATGATCTTTTCCGCCGGCATCGATGAAGGTCCAATTGGCGCCGTTGTCCGATGACAAGCCAATCATGCTGCTCTCTGTTTGAAAGACGCCGTCTTTCGCTTTCACTTTCAGAGACGTAGGCACCACCGCATAGATCCACCCAGAGACGTGCACGATCTGTGTTGGAGCGGCGGCAGTCGACGCCAGCACCGCTACTCCTTCAGTCTCCATCTCCTTCAGCCCCTTTGCCAGCGCGGCAATCATCTTGTCTCGACCGCCCGCCGCCTCGACGACTTTCGGATAAGTCATGTCCACCATCCGGGCGAAATCCCGGCGCCGAAAAGCGTCGTTGACTTCCTGTGCCTGGGCCACGAGCGCCGGGTAGTTCTCGACCGTTGCAGTTGGCGATTGCGGAACCGTAGGCGTCTGGCCCGTGGCTGGCGACTGGGTCGTAACCGCCGTCGGGTTAGGTTGCGGCTCCTTCTTGCTGCAGGCGATGGTGAACAACAATAAGATCAGACTCAATGAGCCGGCGTAGCCGGCGGCAGAATTTAGCCCAGGGCAAGCGAAGCGAAACGAAGTGAAGCGCAGCGCCGCCCTGGGTCGCTCTGCAAATAGATCTCTTGAGCCCGCTTTAGCGGGCGACAGATTCTTTCGCCCGCTAAAGCGGGCTGAAAAAGATAAAGGCCCTTTACCCAGGGTTCCGCTCAATTTGCTCGCTACACCCTGGGCTAAATTCTGCCGCCAGCTATGCTGGCTCATTGAGATTCTCATCCTAAATGAATTTTCAAAAAAGAATTTCAATTTGCCTTGATGGGACTATTTCGCGCTCGCTCATGATCCCAAAACCTTTGGCCGAAAAACCGGCGGCACGGACGCGTTATCGAACACCCCATAAGCCGCGCCCTCAGGCTCAGGCATCGGCGACGATTCGGCCCACTCGCAGTCTTCGTCGATCTCTCGCATTACGTCCGCGGTGATCTCTTCCAGCTCTTCTTTGGTCGCGACTTTCTGGTCGAGCAGAAATCTTTCAAATCTGTCGACGGGATCGTTGTGCTTCTCCCACCACTCGATTTCGTCCGGCGGCACGTAGCGCTGATCGTCGTGTTCGGCGTGGCCTTTGCGGCGATAGGTCTTCGCTTCGATCAAAACAGCGCCGCGGCCTTTGCGCGCATAATCAATCGCCTGCTTCGTCACTTCATAGCAAGCCACGACGTCATTGCCGTCGACGATGTAACCCGGAATGCCAAACGCCGCAGCGCGCTCAACCAGATTGCGTATGGCCGTCTGCTGGGTTGTCGGCGTTGAGTACGCGTAATGATTGTATTCGGCGATGACAATCAGCGGCAGACGCTGGACCGCCGCGAAGTTCATTCCTTCATAGAACGCGCCGGTGCTGGCGCCGCCATCGCCGATATAGGCAAGCCCGACGATGTCTTTTTTCTGCAGCCGCGCGCCCAGAAGGATGCCGGTCATCACCGGAATCATGTCGCCCAGCATTGAGATCGGCCCGATGAACCCTTTGTCCAGATAGCCGAAGTGCACGTTAAGATCTTTCCCACCCGAAGGCCCCCAGGCTTTGGCCATGTATTGCGCAAAAATCTCGCGCGGGCGAATGCCTTTGACGAACACCGCGCCGAGATCGCGAATGATTGGGGTGATGAAATCATCAGGCCGCAGTGCGTAAGCCGAACCGACGGCCGTCGCTTCCTGACCTAACGATCTATAGACACCGCCGACAACCTTGGTCTGCCGATAGAGATTGACGATACGTTCTTCGACCAGGCGCGTCAGCTTCAAATAGCGATAGAGCTCAAGCATCTGATCCGGCTTAAGCGAAGTCTCGGCGATGCAGGAGCGCGGTGTACCCTCTTGAGGTTTGCGCGGCGCGTACTTGGTGCTGATGCGCATTTGAAAAGCGGGGCGATGACGCCGCGGGCCGCCTTTTTTGTTTTCGCGCTTGGGTTTTTCGTTATCAGGCATTAGCGTCAACTCTCTGTGTTAACTCAGTGGTCCTCTGTGTCGCTGTGGTCAAGGATCGCAGATAGCCACAGAGGACACGGAGAGTCACAGAGGTCACGGAGGCTATATATGGATCGTCTTGCCATGAACGCCTTCCGCGGCTTCCATCACTGCCTCGGAAACAGTCGGATGCGCGTGCATCGTGTTGCCCAACTCTTCGGCGGTCGATTCGAGTTGCATCGCGACGCAGGCCTCGGCGATTAATTCAGTCGCGTGCGGGCCGATGATGTGGACGCCCAAAACCTCGTCGTATTTCGATTCGCTGACGATCTTTACAAAGCCTTCTTCTTCGCCGATGATGCGCGCCTTGCCTGAAGCACTGAACGGAAACTTTCCAATCTTCACGTCATACCCGGTTTCGCGCGCCTTCGCTTCAGTCAAGCCAACCGATGCAACTTCGGGATCGCAATAGGTACAGTTGGGGACCAGACGCAGATTGATCGGCCGCGGATTCTTGCCGGCGAAATGCTCTACCGCCACGATGCCTTCCTTCGACGCGAGATGCGCAAGCAAAGGCGTCGGCACTACATCGCCGATCGCATAGACACCCTTCTCACCCGTCTGCTGATATTCATCGACCTGGATAAAACCCTTTTCGACTTTGATTTTCGTGCCTTCCAGGCCAAGCCCCTGAGTAAAAGGCATGCGGCCGACTGCCACCAGGAGCATCTCAGCTTCCAGCTTCAGGTCCTCACCCTTTGAAGTTTTGCCGGTAACGACGACACCGCTGTCAGTCTTCTCAAGCTTCTCCAGTTTGGTGTCGAGCTGCGACTTAATTCCCCGTTTGCGAAACGATTTTGCCAGCTCGGCGGAGACTTCTTCGTCTTCGAGCGGGACCAGCCTGGGCAGCAACTCGACCACGGTCGTCTCTGCGCCAAAGCGAGAATAGACTGAGGCGAACTCAACGCCGACAGCGCCGCAGCCCATGACGATCAGAGACTTCGGCACTTCAGTTAATTCGAGAATGTGATCGCTGTTGACGACGCGTTGGCCGTCAGTTTCAAATCCTGGAATAGGCCGCACGACTGAGCCGGTGGCGATAATGATGCTTTTCGTTTCGATCGTTTGTTTGTTGCCGTCTTCGCCGGTGACTTCGACCTTACCGGGCAACGCCAGACGACCCGTGCCTTTGAAGATCGTGACTTTGTTCTTCTTCATCAGGTATTCAACGCCCTTGGCGTTCTTCATCACGACTTTGTCTTTGCGTTTTTGCACGTCCGCAAAGGCCAGTTGAATGCCCGACGCTTGCACGCCGAAGTCAGCGGCGTGCTGCATCTGTTCGTAAACGTGCGCCGACATCAGAAGCTGTTTTGTTGGGATACATCCGCGCAGGCCGCAAGTGCCGCCGAGACGCTTGTCTTTCTCGATAATTGCAACTTTCAAACCCAATTGCCCGGCGCGAATCGCGGCGACATAACCGCCGGGGCCGGCGCCAATGATCGTCACATCAAATTGTTCGTTTGCCAATCTGGGAATCTCCTCTTGAGACGGTTGTAGCGCAACTTGTTAAGTCGCGCGAGCAGTTTCGCAAGTTAACAACTTGCGCTACAGATCAGTTTCTTAGATCGTTTTCGAAAGAAGGCATTATAGTCGCTCGACTGTGATTGAGCCAATTGGAGGGCTTGGCTCGACAGTGTCTCCCGCCCGGGCTCCGTAGGAGCCGAATACTTATAGCAACACGTAGCTTTGAAGGAATTCCGAAGCTCCGTCAGGAGCGGCATGCCGCCCCTAAGGGGCTGGTATCGGGTGGTGATGGCGGAAACTATAAATATTTCGTCCCTCCGGGACTTTACTGCAGTGACCCTACATCTTGAACAGGCCCTGGTAGTCCGTGGTTAACTTGTCGAGCTTGGCTTTGAAGGCCGGGTCGCGCATTGAGGCGCCCATATATTGTACGTGCAGGTTGGCGACCTTCTTGGCGTCTTCAACCAGACTGGATTCCATCATCTTCTTGGTTTCTTCGCCGACCTGATAACCACGGATGGCCTTCAGCTTGTCCATCTTGCCGGTCATCTCGGTTTTCCTCGAGTCAAAATACTTCTGCGCGTCGTCGACCCCGTCGGCCGGGTTCGAAGCAGCATCAACCCGCTTGACCATCTCGTTGGTAAAGGAATCGAAATCGGTGAGAATGGTTTTAGCCTCGGCGTCTTTTTTACAGCCGGCCAACGGCAGACAGGCAAGACAGATTAGCAGGGCGAGAAACGTGGTGCGCATCAAGGGGAAGCCTCCACAAGTTGGTTTTGAAGCGCTATCATCTAACCGACCGCGAAGGGCAAAGTCAAGAAAACAGTGGGCAGTAAGCAGTAAGAAGGAAGAGCGGGGCAGTAGCCCGACCGTCAGGGAGGGCTCAGTCAGTACCGAGAGCGGTCGCGACCGGGTCAATCACAGAAGCGGATCAGGGGAGATAACAAGATGATACATTCCGCAGGCTTTCTAAAATTAGTTGACGACGCAAAGACGCGTATCAAAGAAGTGACCGTCGCCGACGCACGCGATCGCGTCGGCACGAACCGCGACGCCCGTTTGATCGACGTGCGCGAAGACGACGAGTGGCGCGCCGGCCATGCCGCCGGCGCCGAACATCTCGGTAAAGGAATCATCGAACGCGACATCGAAGCCACCGTCCCTGATAAAGCCACCGAAGTGATCTTGTATTGCGGCGGCGGCTATCGGTCAGCGCTGGCGGCCGACGTTCTGCGGCAGATGGGCTACACAAATGTCTGGTCGATGGCTGGCGGGTGGAAGGCCTGGAAAGATTCAGGCGCGCCGGTGGAGTGAGTCAAGGAACCGCCGTGAAATTGGTCATTAGTTTTGCATTGAAACCGAAATCCGTTTCAAGAGTAATTATATAGTTGACTCATCAGCCCGCAGAGCGGGCGCCAGCATAAAGCCTGGGGCGTTAGCCCCAGGATCGAAATCGAAAAATAGCTCCAGCCCGCGGAGCGGGTGGCAGCCTTTAACGGAACCATTCGTATGTTCAATTTCGTGATATCGAAGATGAACCATTTTGCGAAAACGCCAAATTATGAGATCTGTCGCCCGCTCCGCGGGCTAGGCCATTCTTGTGCACTCGATCCCGGGGCTTACGCCCCGGGCTTTATGCCGTCGCGCGCTCCGCGCGCTCTTCTCGTTCTGACGTAGTAGGTGAGCCAACTATATGATTACCG
>Ga0137404_10001256_pt1 | contig 16566 bp, 5 predicted proteins | sample CZOMad2_1_16fung_FD_108285 | JGI IMG/M metagenome (GOLD analysis project Ga0137404, IMG submission 108285) | Vadose zone soil fungal communities from Angelo Coast Range Reserve, California, USA - CZOMad2_1_16fungal (Illumina Assembly) | ecosystem: Environmental > Terrestrial > Soil > Vadose zone...
CACCGCGGTCCGGACCCCGAACATGAACGCCTTCGCCGAGCGCTTTGTCGGCACTCTCCGGCGCGAATTGCTCGACCATGTCCTCGTGCTTGGCGAGGGCCATCTTCTGCGCCTCGTCGCGGAATACGTCCGCTTCTACAACGACGCTCGGCCACATCAGGGCTTGCGCCAGCAACAGCCTGTGCCTCGACTGCCCGAGGCTAACGGTCGGGTCATGGCACTCCCAGTCCTCAATGGCCTGCATCACGACTACCGAAGGGCGGCGTGACGCAGCCCGGGCCGTGTGGATGGAGAAAGTAGCCAGCACGGACACGACGCACGAGGCGGCCGAAGCCTTTGTCCTCCCATGAGGCTACATTTTTGGAAGAAGCTCCGGCAAACCCTTGAAAAAGGTCTCACAAGCTCTCGTGAGCGCCAGGCATGTAGCTTCGGCATCGTCCTCGGTGGCGACCATATCCCAAATGGTGCTGGAGAGACCGAGCCACGTCAGGATGGACGTCCTCACAGGCTGAACACTCGTGGTGGGTGGCTGAATAATGTGCTCGTAGACGAGTTGTCGTGCTCGCCCACCAAAGGCGATGGCCGTGGTTACCGTCCAGCCGTTGAGCATCAGCGTAGCAAGCCAGGAACCAGGCTCGTGCGATGATAGCGTTCCGACAACTTGCGGAAGCAATTCCTTCAGTCTGGCCTTAAGACGTCTGGTCAAGAGTGGTTTCTTCGCAAGAGCCGAAGCCGTTGCAAGCGACTGCGCTCGGTTACCACGCTCGGTGTCGAATCTCTGGAGCAAGTTAGCGATGGATACATCTGTAAGGGGTCGCCGCTGCGCTGTAACGCTGAACCGCCCGACCAGGGCTGCGGCAAGAAGCTTCTTTTCTTCCGGTTTGAATAAGTCGAATGCTTCCGCCGCGGCGATAGCTTGACTACTCCGAAGCGAACGGATCTCTTCAAGATTAGTGCGCAGGTGGTAATCCCACTGTTTGAGCCCCCACGTAGCGAGGTTGTCAGCAACTGAGGCCAGAGAGTCTGTCATGGCACGAGCGGAATCGGTGTTGGAGCAGGTCCGAGCGGCGTCACGCCAAATCCAAGATTTCTGAGGCCTCTTAGGGCCCACTCTCGAAGTTGATCGTTGTCGACCTGATATACGATCAGGCCATCGACGGGATCGTCTATCCGGATCTTCACACCTCCGTCCATGATGCTTGTAAAGGCAATTGGCGGCGGGCCAACGCTCGGGAGATAGTTATTTCCGCGGTGCCAATTGCGTTTCAGCAGATCGTGATAACGCAGCAGATCAATGTACTCCGTAAGTTGCTGTTTGCCCTCTGCCTCAGACCCCTCAGGTTTGATCTCAAAAACATCGAAAGTGATGGGGTCGGCCATGTCAGGTCGGCGCCAACCACCCTCGGTCCAGGGTACCTTGCACGGAACGCCGTTAATAATCCGGGCTGTGTCGCCGTCACACACGAGCCACGAGATCGACATATCCGGAACTCGGTTTCGCCCGAGCGGGACCCAATTGGCGAAGATCTTTGCATGGACAGCGATCCCATAAACGATGCTCGATTTCAGCCCGGTGGGGTCGATCTTTTGGATCGGATCGTTCTCTACATACGTGTATCGATTGAATGACGTAGGATTGAAAATCGACGGCTCGTAGGTATCGCTCGTTGTAAATCTTCCGTGCGTGGAAGCAAGCATACGCGGCCCAAGGGCGGACATCAGCAAGATCGAATCAAGCCGCTCGCCGCGGTAGGTGAAGTCGTTCGCGGTCGTCCCCGTCCGCGTGATCACGTTCCCGAAGGCGTCGTAGTCCCAAGTGTCAGTGACCGTGCCGGCCGCATTCATCAACACCCGCACTCCGCTGTGCGCGTCGGAGCCGTAGTAGTGCAAGCCGCTTGCGTCGCGCATCGAGATGCGCTGCGGACCGTAGACGTAGCTCTTGATCGATGCACCGGAGACCCGTTCCTCGGCAACCTGCGTATACCCGTTTGGGCTTTGGTCATCGATCACGTATGTGGTCGTGACGCCCCCGACCGTCCTCAACACGAGCTGACCGTCTGCGTCGTAGACGTAGTGGGCTTGATTACTGTTGAGGCTCAGCAGGCGATTCTCGCTGTCGTAGGCGTACTGATTGCCGCTGCTGGTCAGAGTGTTCCCGTTCGAGTCCCAGCCGTCCGCGAGCAGCCGGTCGTTGTCGTCGTAGCTGCTGGTCTGGTTCGGGATCCCGCTCACCGAACTCGTGCGCGAGAGGCGATTGCCGACGCTGTCGTAGACGTACGCGATCGAGCCGTTCGCTCCGGCCGAACCGGCGATGGTCTCGTTGGTCAGGCGCCAGAGATTATCATACGTCCAAGTGACGTTCCGGCCGCTCAGCTCCGTCACGGTGTGCCGGTTTCCAGTTGCTAGGAAGGTGTACGCGTACGAGGCCACGAGCTGTTCATTCGCTGTCCCCGGCGCGCTTCCAATCTTCATCGACTGCACGCGGTTGAGCGAATCGTACGCGAACGAAGTGCTGATCGTGTTCGGATAATCATAGGCGATGAGCCGGCCACCAGCGTCGTAGCGATATGTGGTGGTGCCCCCGCCTGCGATGTTGTCGGTGACGGAATGAAGCCGGTTGAGCTCGTCGTAGCCGTACCTCACGTCGTACGCGCCGGAGTCGCTCTGGACCGTCTTCCGATTTCCAGCCAGGTCGTAGGTGTACGTCAGCGAGCCCTCCGGAGTGGACTTCGTCAGCAAGCGATCGCGCAGATCGTACGCGTAGCTGGTCAGTCCGGTCGAGTCCGACATCGTCTTGCGGCGGCCGCTCGGCCAATAGGTAAAGGTGACCGGGATCTCCGAGGCGAAGAAGGCATCCGGCGTGCGGGTGCTCAACCGGCCCGCGTCGTCGTAGGCGTAGGTGGTCGTGTGGCCGTTGAAGTCAGTACGCGTCTTGAGCTGGCCATCGGCGTAGTACGTGAACGCCTCCACCTGGCCGAGCGGGAGCGTCCGCGAGATCCGGCAGCCGAGCGAGTCGTAGCCGAACTTGGTGGTGTGGGCGTTGCCGTCCGTCTGGGAGATGCGGTTGCCCAGCTCGTCGTAGCCGTAGCGGGTCACCAGGTCGACGCCGTTGACGCTCTTGTTGGTGACCGAAGTGAGCCGTCCGAGCAGGTCATAGCCGTACTCGGTGCGGATCCCCGCCTGGTCGACGCGCGCGCTACGGTTTCCCTGGGCGTCGTACTCGGTGGTCTCGTGCGTCGTGTCCGGATAGGTGACCGTCCTCTGCCGGTTCAGCTCGTCGTAGCCGTACTGCAGCTGGTTCAGGTTCGGGTCGGTGACCGAGATCTGGTTGCCCGCGTCGTCGTAGGCGAACACCGTCGACTTGCCGAGCGCATCGGTGACGCTGGTGCGCCGGCCGGCATCGTCATAGCCGTAGGAAGTGGGATGAGCGAGCTCATCCAGGCTTCTCTTCACCCTGCCGGCTTCGTCGTACTCGGTCGTCCTCGACGAGAGATTCGGGAAGGTGGTCGTGGTCAGCCGCCCGACGGCGTCGTAGCCGTAGCTGGTCGTGCGCCCACCGCGGTCGGTGCTGGTCTTGCGCCGGCCGACTTCGTCGTAGGTCGTGGAAGAGGCCGGCCCGTCCGGATAGATCGTGGTGGTCAGCCGGCCCTGGTCGTCGTAGGCGTATTTCGTCTCCCGGTTGAGCTGGTCGAAGGTCGACTTCGGCTTGCTGATCTCGTTGTAGACCGTCCGCGTGAACGTCCCATCCGCAGACGTGACCTTCGTCCGGCGCCCGCTGGGGTCGTACTCGTAGGTCGTGGTGAACCCGCCCCGCGTCTCCGAAGTCTGGTTGCCGTTGGCGTCGTAGGTGTACGAGGACGTCTGGCTCAGCGCATTCCTGGTCGACAGCAGCCGTCCGGCGCCGTCGAATGCGTAGGTCGTCACGCCGCCGCGTGCGTCCGTCTGCGAGAGCAGCTTCCCGTTGCAGTCGTAGGCGTACGTGGTGGTCTGCCCGCGGGCGTCCTGGGTCGCGAGCAGATTCCCGGTCGGACTCGCGTGCCCGCAGACGATGCCGCTCTCGCGCGTGCTGGTGGTGACGTGGTGGAGCGGATCCTCGGTGGTCAGGACGTTCCCGAACGCATCGTAGGTCCACTTCGTCACGTGCCCAAGCGGTTCCGTCTCCGACGTCTTGTTGTTGCTCGCGTCGTACGTCCACCGCGTGGTGTGTCCCAGCGCATCGGTCTCGCTCAGCTTGTTGTCGTTCGCGTCGTAGATCGAGAAGGTCTCGTGGCTGAGGGCGTCAATGACGTGCACCACGTTGCCGTCGATGTCGTACTCGTACGTGGTCGAGTGATTCAGGGCGTCCGTCACCGTCTCACGATGCGCAGCGAGATCGTGCGTCATCGTCACCGTGTGCGATGCCACATCCGCCGTCGTCGCCAGGCGGCCGGCGGCGTCGTACGTCTCGGTGAGCACCTGCTTGCCGCGCGCGTCGGTAATGCTGAGCAGCCGATGGAAGGCGTCGTACCCGAAGCTCGTGATCGCCCCGGTCCGGTCGGTGAAGCGGATGAGGTTTCCGTCCTGGTCGTAGTCGTAGAAGAGCGAGTTGCCGTTGGGATCGGCGATCTGCGAGATCCGCCCCGCCGCATCGCGCACGAAGAACGTTCCGATCCCCGACGAGCTGCGAACTCCGTCCGGCGCGATCGTCAGCGTATTGCCGTTCCGGTCGGTGATCGCCTCCACTCCCACGAACTGGCGAACGAGGAACACCGTCCCGTCCTCCGTGGTGAGCTGGAACTCCTTCGGGTCGTAGATGCCGAATCCGTCGGTATCGGTGAGCTGCACCGGCCCGGGGATTCCGCCGTTCAGGCGAACAAACGCGACCGGGTCCGCGTCAGCGATCGCTAGCTTGCCCAAGGTCCCGGGCAGCGGCGTGAGCGCGATCTGTGGCGAGTCTATGGGCGCCAGCGGCTGGCAGCCTGGCGAAGTCTCCACCGAGAAGCGGTACACCTTCCCGTTGGGGAAGGTGATGCTCACCACGTTGGCCTTCGTCGGTTTCAGGCAGTAGCTGGGGAAGGCAAAGTACCCTTCCTGCGTCTCCTTCCAGAACTTGCCTATCGGCACCGTCTTCTCCACCCGCACGTTGCGCAGCGAGAGGTTCCAGCCGGCGCCGAAGTCGCCCTGCGTGGTATCGCGGCTGTCGTAGGAGCGCACCAGCGTGATGGGCAGCCCCAAGGCCACCGTCGCGTCGGTGAACGCCAGCGCGACGTTGCCGATCTTGAGGTTCTTCTGCACTACCACGCCGAGCTGCGCGCTCGCCGTGCCGCCCGCGCTGGTCGAGCTGAGGCGGATGACGTAGCTGCCGTTCAGCAGCATCATGGGGTCGAAGCTGGCGAGCACGCCCGAGGCGACGCCGATGCCCGAGGCGAACGCCACCCAACTCGCCTGATCGTTGCCCCCATCGCGCGAGTACTCGAGCGTCCAGGCGCCGGAGTCGACCGTGCCCTGGATCGAGGTCGGCGCGGTGATCGCCGAGCCGTCGTCCGGCGAGGTGAGCGCTACCACAGGCAGGGCGCCCGAAGGCGCCGCCAGCGTGACCTGCAGGGTGTTGCTGGACGAGAGCTCGCCGTCGCTCGCGGTCAGCTTGAAGAGATAGACCCCAGGGTCGCTCAGCGTCGCCACCGTCTGGAGCGCGCGCGGGTTGGCGATCGTGGCGGGAGGACCGCCGATCACTGCCCAGCGTGTCCAGGGCGTTCCGCCTAGCGGCTTGCCGTCGTCGGAGACCGACCCAGACAGCGTGACCGAGCGAGCCGGCAGCGTGATCGTCTGTGCAGGCCCGACCAGGACCGTCGGGGCGACGTTGTCGGAGATCACCGTCACTCGCGTCTGCGCCGCAGCGGTCAGCTGCGAGTCGCTCGCGGTAAGCGTGAGCGTGTACACGCCCGGGCGGGGGAAGGTGACCTGGGTGGAGATTTGCGAGGGGTTCGTGAAGGTGACCCCGCGCGGTCCCGACCAGCGCCAGGTCAGGCCGCCATCCAGCGGGAGCCCGTCGTCGTAGACTTGTCCTTGCAGCGTCGCCGTCAGGACCGGCGTGGTGATCGTCTGCGGGTCCCCGGCAAGGACGATTGGCGGCTGGTTTGGCGGATCCACGATCACCACCAGGTCCGCTCCGCTGGTCAGCTCGCCGTCGCTTACCGCCAGCCGGATGACGTAGTCGCCCGGCGCCGTGAAGTGGGCGAGGCTCGAGGGTGCACTCGGGGACTCGAATACCGCCACCGCGGGACCGGACACCGTCGTCCACGAATAGGTGAGCACTCCTGCCGGGAAGCCGTCGTCGGTGGCGCTGCCGACGAACTGCACCGGCCCGCCAGTGACCGGAATGCGCGTGGGCCCCGCGATGCGGACGGAGGGCGGCTGGTTCGCGGCAGGATCGGCGAGCACGAGGATCTGTACGTCGGCGTGGGAAGAGAGCGCTCCGTCCGACGCGGTCAGCCGCAGCACGTAGTTGCCGCCGCCCGGGAAGGTGACCAGGGCGTCGAGTTGGTGCGGATCGCTAACGATGACCGGCGGGCCGGAGACTTGCGTCCACAGGGTGGTCAGGATGCTGCCGGCGGGGAGGCCGTCGTCGGCCGCGGCGCCAGCGAGCTGCATGCTGAAGTTGCCGACGACTCCGGCGGCGCCCGCGCTCACCACCGGCGCCCGGTTGATGGCCGAAGGCGAAACGAAGTGGAAGGTGACCGTGTCGGAAGCGGAGAGCTCGTCGTCGCTCACCGTGAGCCGGAACAAGTAGTCGCCGGCCTGGGACACAGTCACGAGGGAATTCACGAAATGGACGTCGGAGAAGGTTGCCGGCGTCGGCCCCGAGACCTGCGACCAGGTGGATGTCACGTGTCCGTTGGGCAGGCCGTCATCGGACGCGACCCCCGCGAGCCGCGCGGTCAAAGAGGGCAGCACGATGGTCTGCTCCGGACCGGCGTCCGCGATCGGGGGACTGTTGGGCGGCCGCACGGTGACCATCAGATCGGAAGTGCCGACCATCTGCGAGTCGCTGACCGAGAGCCGCAACTGGTACTTGCCGGGAGCGCTGAACGAAGCAGTGGTCTGGGGAGAGTGCGGCGACGAGAAGGCCACGTCTCCGGTGCCGCCCGCCTTGGACCAGGTGTACATGAGCGTCGCGCCCACTGGGATGCCGTCGTCGGTCGCACTGCCCGAGAGCGTCGCGACCGCGCCCACCGGAATCGACTGATCGCCGCCCGCGTTCACGACCGGCGCCTGGTCCGCCGGATTGATGAAGACCGACACGTCGGAGCTCGCCGTCAGCTGTCCATCGGTCGCCGTGAGGCGGAGGACGTACTTGCCCGGATCGCTGAACGTGGCGGTGGTCTGCGGGTTGTGCGCGTCGGCGAAGGTGACCGCGCCTGGCCCGGAGAGCTCGGTCCACGTCGAGACCAGCCGTGCAGGCTTCGGCAGCCCGTCGTCGGTCACCGAGCCTGCGAGCTGGAGCGTGGTGGTGAGGATCGGCTCTCGCGCGGCTCCGGCGCGCGCGAAGGCCAGCCCCTCGAAGGCGGCAGTCGGCAGGAAGGGGACGGAAATCTCGTTCACCTGGAACTGCGTGCCGGTCCAGTGCAGTCGGTAGAGCGACCCGACCTGTTGGTGGATGGTGTCGTTCTGGTCCTCGGTGGTGAGGACGATGTCTCCCGCCATGGACAGCATGCCCGACGCGGGAATCACGAACAGCGTCTGGGTCCGGATGGTCCCGTTCTCGGTCTGGATCCGGACCGAGAACAGGTTCTCGTTCGGGAGCACCGCGCGGATGTTCTCGGCTCCGCGGAGGCTCAGCGGAGTGATCTGTCCCCAGTTGACGGAGGACACGGCGCCGGACGGGTTGACCTTCCAGATGGCGCTCGAGAAGGGATGCTGCGTGATGATCAGCTTGCCCGCGAACGGTCCGTAGTGCGCTGGATCGTTGGGGAAGATCTCCATGTCTTCGACGGGAGCGCTACCGAACGCAGGCCCGAGGTTCAGGGCGAAGACCCGGTTCGCGACTCCCGCGGAGTTGATCCGCCACAAGCTTCCGGACTGGGTCAGCGCGACCAGATCGCCCCCGAAGACCCCGGTCCGGTCGACCAGCAAGCCACCCCCGGCCAGGAATGAGGTTTCGCCGGGAAGCCTGAGCCAAGGATTGTCCATCTGGCTGCCGTCGGGCGAAATCCGGACGATGGCGCCAGGGCTCTCGTTGGTGGTGAACACCGTTCCCGCGGCGAAGCCGCCGATGCTGAACATGCCCCCCTGATCCGATTCCGCCACCGCGATCGGGAGCTCGCCGGTCACACCGTGCAGCGAGGAGAACTGCGTCATGGTTCCGTCCGGCTGGAGCAGCGCTAGGTTGTACGGCTCGCCGAACGGCGTGTTGACGGAGACGAGAAGTCCGCCCACCGCCTCGTGTGCGGCGAGCGTGTTCGCGCCCGGGTACGTTCCGACCAGCTTTGGCTCGATGGGCGTCGGGGCTACCGCGGTCAACGAAACGGTCTGCGGAGGGCCGGCGCTGACCGTCGGGGCGTGGTTCTGATCCGGATCGCTGGTTCGCACCAGGATCGTGACGCGGCTGTTGGTAACGTACTGCCCGTCGTCTGCGGCGAGCTGCAGGAAGTAGTCGCCCGGTTCGGTGAAGTCCGCGTGGGTGATCGGATTCGAGCGATCCAGGAACTTGACCCACCCCGGCCCGCTCACCTGCGTCCAGGTGGAGGTCAACGGATGGGTGAACAGGAGACCGTCATCGCTGACGGTGCCGTGGAGATCGGCGCCGGCCGCGACTTGGACGGTCTGCGAACGGCCGGCATCGGCGAAGGGCGGAAGGTTCGCACCGACGTGCATTCGCGTCGTCGCCGTCGACGGGCCGTACCAGAACTGCTGAGCACCCGCTCCCTGCCAGCGCACCCGTGCTCCGAGGTCCATCCAGCTGCTGGGTTGATCCGAAGGAATCGTGTACGTGTACGAGAGGGAACCGGTGCTGCCGGGGGACACGACAACGAGTCCAAACGTCGGGTCCGCCCGGATGAACTGCTCCGTGCCGTCCGGATAGAGGGCCGTCACCTCGACGAAGGCGGTGTCCGTGCCGACGTTTTGCATCCGGACGGTGCAGGCCACGGTCTGCCCGGCATTCGCCTGCTGGGGACAGGTGATCGAAGGAACGACGATGGGGATGAGCACCTTGCCGCTGAGGACGCCGTCGATGGCACCGTAGGGGTTGTTTGCGACATCCGTCCAAGTTGCCGACCATGGATAGCTTCTGACCACCTGTTGGAATTGCTGGAGGCGCGCGACGTAGTCGACGTCGGTCTCCGTCGCTCCTTTGGGGTCGGGAATCGCCCCGATGTTCGGGAAACCGAAGTTCTGCTGCGAGCCCGAGATACTCCCCAGTGTTCCCGTGAGCACCCGACCATCCGGAAGCGTCAGCTTCGGGACCAGGTTCGTCACCGGCAGCGGGGTGTAGAAGCTGAGAACGACTTGCTCGCCCGGAAAGCGCGGCGGGAGCGGGTTGTTCAACGAGATGATCGGAACGCTCATACTGACGTACCAGATGTAGTCGACGGGACCGAAGACCGCGCCGCCGCTGGTCGTCCAGGTGGCCTGGGCGGGCTCTTGATGGAGACCACCGTATTGGTTGAGGCGCGCGACGTACTGATCCGAGGTCTCCGCTGCTGTCCGTGGAGACGGTGCGGCCGGGGTCCAGAGCTTCGTCGCGCGAACGGTCGTCCCGGCCGGAATGGGCCCGGTGGTCACGGTCGGGAAGGAGCCATCATGCGTATTCGCCGAGACCGTCGCGGATGCCGCCAGCGCGCCGCCTTGATTGGTGAGGAAAGCCATGTCGACGGTCACGGGAATCCCCGCCTGCACCGAGATTCCCGGCGCGCCGGGCGAGAAAATGGGCAACCGGACGGGCGCCGTGATCTGTGTGCTCACCGGACCGTACGAGCGACCCAATGCATCGTCCCAGGCCGTGAAGAACCCGAACCTCGCGGTGCCCTGCTGCGCGGCGAACAAGCGGTTCACGTAGGCGCTCGCCGTCTCCTGCGCGCCTCGCGGCGCGAGGGGAGCCAGAGCGAACGAAGTCTGTCGGGTCGCGGCGGTGCCCGCCGCGAGGTCGTACGGCAGGATGCCCGACGCGAACCAATTGGGAACCAGCGCGGGTGGCGACGACCCGCTCACCATGTCGTTGGCGACGCCCACGCGGACGTGGAGCGCGGTATCCGTGCCATCGTTCGACTGGGTGAGCGTAAAGGGCAGCGTGTCGCCGGGGGAAACGGTCGGGAGCGACGCCGGCGTGACCGCGGTATGCACGAGGGGCGCGACGCCGTTCACCTGGGTGGTCGTGCTCGCGGACAGGGTGCCGTAGGGATTTCCGTTGGCGTCCTGCCAGCTGACGGTCGCGTGCGCGGTGACGACTCCCGACGGCTGGGACGTCGGGATGACGTAGGAGGCGGAAGCCGTTGCATCCGCTCCCGACCCGACGGCCGGAATCGTCCTGGAGACGGTGGTCCCATCCGGCATTGAAAACACGACCACGGCGTTCTGGCCCGCGGCGTGGCCCGCATCGTGGACGAGCGCCGTGTACGACACCGTGTCGCCCGAATTCGTGCTCGCCGGGGCGCTCAGGGCAATGGAGAGGACCGGGACCGCGAGCGGGACCTGGACGGTTCCTTCCGTCGGCCCGTACGAATGGCTTCCGGAATCGACCCAGCCCGCCGTGAACGGGACGACGGCGGGTGTGCTCTCGGCCTCGAGGAGACGAGACGAATACGCAACGTCGCTCTCCGCGGCACCCTTCGCAGCGAGCGCAGCCACAGGGACGGTGATCGAAACGGAGGCAGAGGATCCAGCGTCGACCGCGGCCGAGCTCGATGAACCGGCGGCGTGGACCGATGCAGTCGCGCTCGCGCCGCCGGAGTTGGACAACGTGAAGTCGATCGGGGTCGAGCTGGCAGGGAGAACGGGCGCCGCCAGCGCCTGGGGCTGTACGGTCACGACCGGCAGGAGCTCGATGGCGCTCGCATCCGTCGTGAGCGCCCCGTAGGAGTTGCCCTGACCGTCGTGCCAGCTGAGGACAGCCTGGAATCCGAGCGGCGCGCCATTCGTCCGACCGAGGCGCGCAATGTAGTCTGCGCTCGATTCGCCGGCGAGACGCGCCGGAACGAGCGGCACCTGGTACTCGCGTGAAGCGGACGCCTGGGCGGAGCGGGCGACGTCGTCGATCGGAAGCGTGATCGTGATGCCGTCGGGCGACCGGAGGGTGGCCGAGACGCCGCGCGCATCGGCGCCGCCGGCGTTGTAGACCACGACGCTCGCGATCAGCGCGCTCCCCGGCGATGCAACCGGCGGAAGCGTTGTCGAGAGGGACAGCACGGGCAGGACCTCGCGGCTCGTCGCCACCCCCGTGAGGCTGCCGAAGTCGGAGTTGCCGCCATGCCACGACGCGCTCCAGCCGAACGACAGCGACGTGCCGTTCGCCTGCGACAGGCGCGCAAGATACGCAGCGTCCACTTCGCCCGGATTGCGACCCGGCGCAGGCGGGGCCGTGATCGAACCTGCCAGGGCCGTGCTTGCGCCGGGAGCCAGTGCCCCTGTCGTCACGGCCGTCCCGGCGATCGACACCGTCGACTGCGACGCGGCTGCTGAGCCCTCGTTGGCGATCGAGATCGTCAGCGTGGAGGATTGCCCTGGCAGCAGCTTATCGGGAATGGATGAGGGTGTGGCCCGCAGGATCGCGAGTCGTTCGACCGTTTGCACGTCAGGAGCGGTCGCCGAGTACGAATTTGCGTTGGCGTCCGCGTAGACAAGGGTGGCGCTGACCCGAAGGGAAGCGCCGTCGGCGGCGTGCAGACGCGAAAGATACGCCTCGTTCGATTCCGCCTGGCCACGCCCCGCCGGCACCGGCACCGTCCAGGAGGAAGCCACCGTCGCGTCGCCCCCGGCCGGTACGGACCCGATGGGGGAAGTGGAGATGGAGCCATCTGGGAGCACGAGCCTGACCGTCGCGCCGGCCGCATCGGCATGGCCACCGTTGTGCACCGCGAGCGTGTAGGTGAGGGAGTCACCCGGAAATGCGGCTGGCGGAGCCGTGAGAGTCGCGCTCAGGCTCGGACGCACGGCCGTGCTGCTTGCTACCGCGGTCAGAGGCCCGTAGGGATTGCTCGAGCTGTCCTGCCATCTCAGGAAATACGGGAAGGACACTGGAGCGCCGTCGGGTGCATCGGCGGGCGCGCGAACCGGCACCGTCAGCGTTGCCGTGGCGCCTGGAGCGAGCGAAGTCGGCGCGGAACCCGCCTCGCCCTGCAGGCCGGCTGAGACAGCGAAGGCGTCGCCGGTGCCTTGGTTCAGGACATCGAGCCGCAACGTTCCGCTTTGTCCGGGTAGCAGCGTCGGCAGCGACTCCGCGGCGACGATCAGCGCCGGAAGGCGCTCGATGGTTTCGGCCTGCGCGTCGATGCTGCCGTAGAGGCTGCCGAGCGCGTCTATCCAGGTTGCGCGCGCCGTGGCTCGCAGTCTGGACCCGTCGGCGGAGTGGAGTCGGCGAAGATAGTCGCTTGCGCTTTCACCCGCTGAGAGCGGAGCGGGAACAGGAACCACCCAGGACGTGGTTCGCTGCGCGACCGCACCGGGAGGCATGGAGTCGAACGCGAGCGTCCTCTGCGTCCCGTCTGGCAACTCCACGACTGCCTGCACCGAAGTCGTCGAGGCACTTCCCACGTTCCGCAGGGTCACGGTCCAGGTAGCGGTCTCACCCGGACCCGCACAACCGGGTGCGTCGATCTGTATCGTGAGGCGCGGCAGTGTCAGCCGGCTCGACGAGAAAACGTCCACCTGGGGCTGTACACTCGCCGAAGTGTCCTGCGAGCTCAGCGTCCCGAAATTTCCGACGAGCTGGCCGTCAGCGGCGCCGAGGCGAGCCGCATAATCCGCGGACGTCTCTTGAGTCGCGCGCGCTGGGACCGAGGGCGCCGTTCGAATAACCGTCGCGTGGGCCGTGCCGGCCGCCGCGATCGATCCCAGCAAAATCAGGTCAGCGCCTTCGTTCAACCGCACGTTCGAGGCGGTCGCGGTGCCGCCGTTGGTCACGTCGACCGACACCGGGTAGCTCTGACCCGGAAGGAGCGAAGCAGCCTGCGATTGAGAGGCAGAGAGGATTGGCATCCCTGGCCCGCCGCTCACGAACGCGATCACCGTGCCCCAGCCTTCGTGGCCGGGCGCCGGGTCGTAGGTCGAGGGCTGATCGACGCGCACCAGCGCGTATCCGGCGATGTTGCCGTAGATCGACGGGTCGGACTTCGCGATCGAGGTGGAGACGACGACACCGATCACCGGCGCAAGCGTCAGCGGAGGCGAGCTGTTGCCGGGCTTGGTGGTCCAGCAGCTCGCGTCCAACCTGGGTGTTCCCGTCGAGGTCGCGGTGGGTTCACACAGCCCGGGTCCAGCGAGTTGCGCGATGTAACCCTTGAAGCTGGGATTCGACGCGTAATCTCCAGCAATGACCTGCGCGGCCCATTGTTCGCCCCAGAAATTCACGTGCGCGCCGAGACCGATGCCACCGGGATTGCCGCCCCAGATCACGAATCCGGACCGCTGGAAGCTGATCACCGCCAGGGTGTCGCTCGATGCCGTGAAGACCGCATCGCCCGCAAACGAGACCGTCGCGGTGGAAGGCGCGGCTCCAGCCGGGATCGTCGCAGTCGCGTGCCCGCTCGCGACGGTGGTCGCGGTAGCGGACGCAGCGCCGGCCTGGAACGACAGTGTGCGGCCGGCGAGGGGGGTGCCGTCGTGCCGCCGCAAGGTGGCGTTGACCGTCGTCGCGGACGATGTGTCGAAGAACAGCGGCCCGACATAGCGCACCACGCTGTCGGCACGAGCTACAGACACCGTCGTGGTCGTCTCGACGGCGTCATGCGTGGCGTCACCGGCGAAAGTGGCGGTCAGGACTGCGGAGCTGGCCGTGGTGCCCGGAACGAGCTCGCCGCGCGCTTGCCCGTCGGCGTCCGTCGCGACGACGAGCACCTGCCCGAGAATCGCGAACTGGATGGCGGCTCCCGCGATCGGCGCACCGGACCCGTCCGTCAGAAGCGCGGCAACCTGCATCGGGCTGCCGTACTCGCCCTGGAGGGCGCCTTGGTACCTGAGCTGCATCGGCGCCGCCGGTCCGCCGGGACACGCGGAGACCAGGTCGGCGTTGCCGCGAGCGGTTCGTAGACCGGGGCGATCATCGGCGGATCCGCCGCATGCGATTGCGACAAGAAGGCACAACGGCAGCGTGGCTGCGCTCGGCGCGCGATTCGATCCTGGCATGGCCCGGGCCCCCCTCCTAGCTGCTGCGACTGGTTGTCCGTCCCGCAGGCGCGTCGCGCAGGCGAGGCGGTGGCATTCCGTCTTTAACGCATTGTCCGATTCATGAACAACAGCCCAACAATGAGCCACCCAGGCCAGGCGGCTGGCCACGAACTGAACGGGGTCGATCCTGCAGTCCAGCCCCGGCGTGGCCACCCGCTCCTCGCGGGATGTCCGAGTCCAGGATGCGTCCGTGCTTGCCGCTCCTGCTGCTCGCGACGGGCTGCCTGGCGACGCGGCCTCCGCCGCCGCCTCCGCCGGAGCCGCGCTTCTCGCTCGCTGCCGGACAGCAGCACGACCCTGAGATGTGCCGCCGCATGGCAGAGTGGGATTGCCTTGGCCTGGATTGCTCGGACTGCGCGGCCGTCGCACAGAGCGCCCGGACACGAGACGTGGCCGAGCCGCTGGCGGCGCTGGGGGCGTTGGGATTCGCCAGCTCGGTGGGTCACGAGGCCGGCCCGTCGCCGCGGGGAAACACGCCTTTCGCGGACGCCCTTCACTCCGGTTCCGAACTCATCCCCGCGATGGGCGGCTGGCCCGCGATGCGTGCGGAGAGCGCAGTCGAATCCTGCCGCGTCGTCTGTCGCAGCTGCGCGACCGCGAAGGAGCAGTGCGACCGATCGAGCACGCCGCACGAGTGACCCTGCCCCCGGAGCGGGTGGCATCGCGGACCTCGTAGCGTCAGGCGGTTCTAAAAAGGCGCCGATCGCGGCGCCCGCGTCAGGCACGTCGATCAGTTCGCCCGTGTTCGCATCGACGATGTGCGGCTTCTTCCCGGCGTAGTGGATGAAGACGTCGACCAGGTCAGGCGTCGATCTGAACCATCGGCGCCAGGCGAACGGGACTTCGCAAAGCGCGGAGTCGCTCGAGAGTATCCGACCGATGATCGGCCTTCTCCATGACGATGCCCGCCAGGATGGCGAAAGCGGCCCGGTCGATGTGCGAAACGCCGCGCTCCCATCGAGAGACGGTCTCCCGCGACGTGTCGAGCAGTTCAGCCAGGGTTACTGCGGGCAGGTCAACTGCCTTCCGCATGAACTTGATTGCCTCGCGAATCCGCGTTCCAGGTCCTCGAGGCTGGGCGCATGCCTTCCGAGCATGTCTGCCTTGCGCGCGAGGAAATCATGGGTCAAGGCATCGAGGTATGCGGCTGGGTTGCCGGCCTCGAGTGCCCTGCGGTGCCGGTGGAGGAGGCCGTATTGGAACGCATACCCGTTGTCAGTATCCGGCCTCTCGCGCCAACCATCGCAAAATCGATCGATTCGCTCCGAGGCCGACGCCATTTCATCGGCTAGCTTGATCGCAACGTGACCTTTAAAGCGCTCGTGTGCGAAGGCATAGCCAGACCGTGCGTCGCCAACGACGAACCGAGCGACCTTGTGTACGAGCGCGTCGATGTTCCGGCCGCCGATCGAGTCTTGAGCATCGATGCCGATCAACTCGGAGCGCGTCAAGGGTCCCTCGGCAACGGCGAGATACGAGAGCAACTCCGAAAGTGCGACGTCTTCGTGTCGGCCGTAGAGCTCATCCCACCAGCGATCGAGATAGCACTCGAGACCTGGGAAGGCGGACCACTCGTCTCCACGAGCCGCGTCGCCGGCGAGGCGAATGAGCACGGCTGATGCAACCGACGGGTCGCGACCCAGATCGTCGAGAACGACGCGGACAAAGTAGGGATCGCCTGCGGTCACCTCCTCGAGGGCCCTCGTGGTGGCGTCGTCGGCCGCAATGCCGGTCGCTTTCAAGGCGGCTTGCAGGTCGACAGACGTGAGCGGCCCGAGGCGAAGGACGTTGCTCCGTGCGCTGGGTGGAAGAAGATCCTTGAGATCGGTGCCAGCAACAGGCCTGGCGGAAAGGACGACGTGGACCCCCGGGCCCGCTTCCGGCCAGAGGAGGTGGGTGTCGAAGCCCGCCTCGTCGACTGCATCGACTACCATGAACAAAGGTGCCTGTTGATGTTCCCGCCCAAGGCATTGGACGATCACCTCCTCCAATTCCCGGTCATGCGAGGGGCGATCGCGAGGGACGGCGCCGACGCGCGCGAGCTGCCCATACATGCTGCGAAGAAAGTCAGTACGCAAGGTAACGCCCGTGCTGGCTACAAATCCCGTCCGCACGAGAAGCATCTGGCGCAAATCTCGTCAAGCAACACGCCGGTAGTCGTGATGGAGGCCACCGAGTACGGGGACTGCGTGGACGCACCCCTCTGTC
>Ga0137404_10001261_pt1 | contig 16549 bp, 17 predicted proteins | sample CZOMad2_1_16fung_FD_108285 | JGI IMG/M metagenome (GOLD analysis project Ga0137404, IMG submission 108285) | Vadose zone soil fungal communities from Angelo Coast Range Reserve, California, USA - CZOMad2_1_16fungal (Illumina Assembly) | ecosystem: Environmental > Terrestrial > Soil > Vadose...
CCGCAAAGGCTTCGTGCATCGCCTCCTCGGCAAGATCAAAATCACCGAGCAAGCGGATCAGAGTTGCCAGGATTCGTCCCGAATCCACGCGATAAAGGGAGTCGAGCAATTCGCGTATCTGCTTATGTATTTGCTCTGGGGAACGCTCGGACATGACGACGACCGTAGCAAACGAGCAACCCCGAATCAATTTGGCAAACGGCGGATCGGTGCAAAGTGCCCAGGTCGTTAGCCTGAAACCTGGATAACAGAACGCTTCGTCGGTTGACTCAAAATCTCCAATGCACTCGAGGCATTTATTAGATGGGTTGTAGTCTGTGCAGCCTCCTTGCCGCCGCACGTGTTGGGACACGCATACATCGTTGTAATTTCCAACAGGTTTACCGGGTTGTTTTAGAGAATTTCTGGCTCTCCTACTGAGCACTTCGCCGATTCTAATCCGCTCCAATCTAAGTTTGCTTAATTTTTCCGCGCTAATTCGCTGACTCTCGGGTCGTGGCACATTCCTTGTAATGCTCGATTCCTACCATGCTCGACCAAAATTTGGACCTTAAAGAGAAACTAGCCAGCGTAATTGATCGCGCGACACAGGAGGCGATTGCGCTACTCCTAACCCAGCGCGAGGTCGAGACTCCTTCAGTTGAATCCGCGCCTGAATGGATGACCGCAGCCCAACTCGCACGCTATTGGCAGCGGCTTTGCACAAAGATGCGATGGTCCGTACAGTACCGGGAGCGAAGCGACCGGATGTTAGATTCGACTTCCCGATGTGATTCTCATAATTGGCAGCCAGTCAATTAGTTAGTTGAAGCGCAACATCCGGTCGCTTCGCTCCCGGTACCGTACTGATCGCGCTCCGTTTCCAAATACGAAAGTGGCGAGCGGAGGTTAGACGTATTAGAGCTTCGAGAGGTGTGCCGCGCCATCGGTACCAACTTTGCTGACTTCATTCGCAGATTAGATAAAGAGTTGTGAGCCGGACAGCGGGGGAGATTGCCCTGGGGTTTATGTTCGCCGTTTCTCCATGTGTGGGCAGAGGTACCATGCGTAAGAGCGCGAAACCCGTTTTGGAATATCCAGTCTGTGTTAGGGAATTGAAAGCCCGAAAAGACGCTCGCTTACGCCAATTCTTTCTCTGCGATACCTGCGCGAAGGTGTGGAGCGTAGACGCCTTCAACCGTAATCAGCCGTTGTATGTTGGTGAACGGGTTGAGGGATTCTGCCAGTTATGCAACAAAGGGGAAGATAGCAACATACTAACGAGCTGACTTGGTTCTACGATCAGGCCGAGAACATTACTAAGATATTCTCGCCAGAACTATCGATTAGGACTTTGAAGTAATACGCGATTGGGAAACCGCGCTGCCCTCGTGGCGCTTTCAATTCTTGGAATCCGCAGGTCAATAGTTACTTGGCAATCGTTTTGCCAAAACTGCGCATCAATTTCCAACCTTAACCATCGACTTCCTTACTGGTTGCCCGATTTCGCACCTAGTTTATGACCGAAAACTGTAGAAAAATTTCACGTTATGCCCGAAAAGAATTTCATTTAATGACCGAATCGTCCGCCTAAGTTATTGATTCCAATAAGGTGCTAATTTCACTTTATGACCGAACCCACAATGATTGTAGAGGAGGAAGCACCGCCACCGGAGTAGTGTTCGCATCGCTTTTTTCTTGCACAACGGGCGGTGAGTCTTATCACCGCCCGTTGTACCTGCCCTGCTGCATTGATAGTCCTTACGGCACCGCCTCAACGTTAACGAAGAAGCGGAACGATCCTGTCTTCTCCACACCGAGGAGGAACTGTAGGTCTATGCTCGCGCCCGGCGCAAGCGGCTGAGTGAGGGATATTGTCCCCGCCTTGAGGGTGGCATTGTGACCACCACCCAAAAGTTGTACGGGCGGCGTCTCCAACGTTGTCCCGAAGACGGTGATTACGGCTCCGCCGGTGAGAGTGACAGTAACCGGAGACGAATTCAACGCGCGCACGTCTGCTTGTCCACCGCTTGGCGAGTAGCCCGGGCTGAAAAGAGTAGTTGTATCGACAATGCGGAAACGCAACAGTGTCACAGGCATCCCTGAGTTGTTAGTGAACCTCCGCCGAATGCTTATCGTGCCGAAGGTCTTGTTCGGCCCCGTGTCGTTTAAGTCGCGGACACGGTTAGGCGCCGCCGACGCGGGGACCGCCGGGTCTATTAGCGTAGCTGGAATTTCTATGTTGCGGATTACCGGATTAAAGAGTTTTTCGGGTCCAGGTGCACCGAGACCGGACTGCACTCCGCTAAGTAGAGCAGCCGTGGTCGAGACGAACATGAAATCGGCAGCGTTATTGTTCGAATCAATGTGCGTTCCCGTGTTTAGCTTGCGGAAGAAGGTAAACTCGGCGTCTTCAGCCACTCCGGTGGACGGTTGAAGGCCGGCACCCTCGCGGAATCGGGTGTCGAACACACCTGTGAAACCCACAGCATCAAGTCTCGTGACCAGTGTGAAGTTGAGCGGGTTAGCGCTCTTGAAGAGAGCGAGCCCTGCACCGTCCTCGATATCCTGCGTGTAGGTAGCGTCTGGGGCAGCATTATTCGTCCCACCATAGTTGCTGAGACTATAGCGCGGCGTCGTGTCGGACGGATCGGAGTTAGAGTTCGCGACCAGGTAGTGAGCGCGGGCTGGGATTACCGTTCCATTGGGCACAACTGCTCTGATAGTGCCGTCGCTGGCGGTGAGCGCCCATCCAGCAGAGCCATCCCTGGTGCAGACACTCAGCGACCCTCCGGTAGTGTTATACAACTCAATGAACTCATCGTTCGCACCAGCCGGGCCGCGCAGCCGGAACTCGCTAATCGAGAGGCTGCCGGCGGCAGGCAGCGTGCACGACGTTGGGGGCACGGACGCGCATTGTGAACCGGCGACTAGAAGCGAGAAGGCTCGCACGTTACCAATATCTCCGGCGGCCCGATCGCTGACGTTTAATATCCAAGTGCCGTTCGGGTTCTGACCATTAAAGGCAGACAGTGGATTGGCCGGCTGAAAAGTCCCTGTGTAAGGCGCTCCACTTTCGGTGATGGTCTGAATGGCTTCGATGCCCGAGTCGTCCAATAACGTGTTACAGAAGTTATTCCCAGGGCTGCCAAAGTCTCCACCGATTGAGCCTGGCCGGTTTACGAAGGTAACAGTCGTACCCTGCGGCGAAGTCAGTTTGATTACCAGGTCGCCTACAAATGTATGGTCCAGTCCGACGGTAGTCGAGCCTGCGGCACTCGAACACGAAGTTCCGTCAAAGCGGAAGTTGAGATCGCTGAGATTGCCTGAGATGCCGCTGACCGTGATGGGGATATTGACACCGGTAGCATTGTTGTCCGGGACCGCTACTGCCGGACCCGTATAACTGACCGTCGTGGCTCCCGTGGGCTGCCCCGTACTGACTGAGAAATTAAAAACACTCTGACCACTGCCGCCCGTGTAGTTCATTGTGAGAGTGAAGTTCAGAACTTGCCCACACGTCGCGTTAGCGGCGAGGTCGAACGTGAACGGTGTGGTGTTCGTCGCGAACCCGTCAGGTGGCAGGTCCTCGTACTGAGATTGGGCCGACGTGAAGCTGACGCCGGGGCTGGTACTCGTGAGCGTCGCACTGATACCCGTCAGTTCCACAAATGACTTGTTAATCAACTCGACAGAGAGCGAGCCACTCTCGCCGGCTTCGAGGAAAGCATTACCATTCCCACCCAGCGGGCTGAGAGTGACTGTGCCAAGCTTCAGTTGCGGCAGTTCGCCAACCCTTAACGGCCCAACCTTCAGTGTGTTGCTGAGCGTCGGGTCGGTGGTGCTTTGGGCCGTGAAGCTAAAGTTATCCAGGGTGTCGGGTACGGCATTGGTGGGCACTTGCACCTGCACATTCACATTTGCTGTCGCGTTCTGCGCCAGGGTGACGGTTGTCGGGGATCCAGTGACAAACCCTTCGTCATCGCTGGCACTCACAAGAAACGAGCCGGCTGGTCCAAGGTTCTTAACCTGGACGATATAAGTCGTATTCAATCCAGGGTACAGCGCCTGGATACTTACAGGTTTCACTTGAATCGACTGTGGCGTTACCAGACCGGAAACGAGCCGTTGATAAGGCACCCCATTTGGGTCGAGCCCGGTCGCGTAGATGTTAAAGGGCACAGTCGGTACGGTGATCTCGCCGATGAATTGCCGCGGCAACTCCGCCAGGTTCACCTGGTCCGAAGTGACATCGATCATCTCGAGCGAGAAGGTCTGGAGGATGGTCCCATCCTCTCCGCGCAACTCGAACTGCGGAGCCAACTGGGTGCCGTTTAACACCATTTCGCCTACCACCAGGTTCGATTGGCCAGCGGGCGGGGAACTTGAGATTGGGACCGCGCCCACATGCGACCCGCTGTCACCCTTTTCGATGAATTCGAAGCCGGTAAAGCGCAACCTCTCGCTCTCGCCAAACACGCCGATGGAGAACTCCCCGTTACTACTCGTAGAGGCGAAAGTCTGAGGAGCGCTGGGCGACGATTGCTTCGTACTACCCACCTGGTTCGGATTCGGGTTTTGGGGTGCGCTAGCGTTGAAGGCCAGCGGCGCGCCTGGCGGCGAACCCGAAATCGAGATGCTCCACAATCCGGCGACTGGACTGCTAATCGAGGCAAGCAGACCGGTGCTTAAAGGAACATAACTGATGAAGTCAGAAGGCTGAAGGATCGTGCCGTCAGGCCGCCTGATGACAATGTTCGTTGCTCCTGTGCCGGTTACCACCAGTGTCGAGACCGTTAGTGTGGTGTCCAGGCGGAAGAAAAAGGTTTGTGTGAGACCATTCAGCAGCCCCGCGAAACTCCAGATACCGACGAGATTGGGACGAGCCATCAGTTCGGCCAATATTGTAGCGTTCTGGATCTCGCTCGGATCTATTTCAAGCACCTTGCCGCCAGTTTTCCTTGCCGTGGTGAAGTATTCGGGACTTAGTGGACAGTCAAACAGGCTGCCCGTATAGACAAACGTAACTCGGACCCGATTTGCCGAGGCAAAGAAGTCGGCGTCGCCGGCGAGGTTGACGTCCTTTGCGCCAGCATCGGTGAATACGATCAAATCGGCGTCCCTCAACTGCCTATTGAACACGAGTTCCTTAATGGCCGTGTATGCGAGTTCGGGACAGTCGCCTCCACCGTCGGCAGTAAGATTATTAAGCGCCTGGAGGAATTTTACACGGTCGGCAGTCATGGTGATGGGTCCGAAATTAGGGTCGTTGAAAGGAGCCAGCACATAATTAGAGGCTTCCAGTGGGGTGCCGACGCGCGAATTGACGATATCGGTGATCTTTGCCTTCACCGCTTCGATCTCTTCGAACATGCTGCCAGTAGTATCAATGGCGAACGCGAGCGTGGGACCGCCACCAAGGAGTCGCTTCATTTTGGTAAGTCCGACGATTTGTTTAATGTCATCGATGTATTTGACAGTCGCCTGTTGGGCCAGTCCCGCCGCATCCGTGTGTTTGCGCCAATGCGGCGAAATCTGGCAGCTCTCGGTGTCTTTATTAATCCCGTCCCTTTTACTTCCGGTTCCCGACGTGTCGGGGTGACTAATGCCAAAGCGGTCGATCGGATTGCCACCGTGATCGCATTTGAAGCGGTTAAAATCGTGGTTCCGATTTTCGCCGCCGTAGTAGCCTGTTGTGAGTACATTAGACGTAAGGTTCGTTGTGCTCGTACCAGGAACGTAATCGCAGTCGGCATCGTCGGGGCAAGTGTCCCTCGAGCAGTCCTTGCAGGTATTAGCATTCCGCGGTGGGAACGGCGAAATGGAGGTGCCCAGGGCTGACCAAATATTTGTTTCTCCTCTTTCGATCCAGTTACTGTGCGAGTAAAAATCCTGCAAGGTGTGCAATGCCTGGCCCAGATACCAGCGCGCGTGCGTCACGTCATCGACGTTAATCAGTTTAATGACCTGCTGTTTGTAGTCAACCAGCCTTCTCATGGCGCCTGGGAAGTTCTCACCGTCGAAGTGCGATGCGGAGGTGAAAAACTGTGTGCCCCCAAATAATTCAGGCGTATCAACGCTGGCATTGGAGATGGCGATCTCACTGATGGCCGTCAACATGTTTTGAGTCAAAGACTGGGTAGACAAAAGGTTAAAATAACTCTTGTCAAGTTGCGCGATAGCCTCATGTGTGATGAACGCATGGGTTTTATTCTTATTACTTAATTGAAAAAACCACAATGCAGTATTATCCGGCTCGAAGGCTCGAGCCACACCCAAATAAGTGAATAGGAACACAGAGACGAGGAACAAAGAGACGATCTGCCGGGCGGCAGGAGAACTCGGAAAGCACATAACAGCTCCTTTTTGAGATTGAGTTTTGAAAGTGGCCCCGGCCGAGGTGTCGGGATGAAGTCTGGTGAGTCGGCCGACGATTGTGCTTTATTATTTCAAACGCCCCGAAATTCTTGGTGAACGAAAGTTTTTGCTGAAACGAAAAACCGTGGGGGAAGAACAGCGCTAGAGTGTGGAACGGGCGTATAAGTATCAGAGTTATGAGTCACTCGTCAACATATATTTTCCTACTCCTCGTTTTCACCATCGTCATCGCACCCAGCACCTCAGCAACCGCGGCAGTAGCTCAGACAAGAAAGCGCGCCTCAAACAAACAACTGATCAGCAAGAGAGACCTGCGTGAGTTGATGAGCGCGGCTGCGGCCGGCAACGTCCGGCGGGTGAATGCGCTTCTAGACAAGGGCATTGACGTAAACGTCACGTATCTCCGTAACGAGTCGCCGTGGTCCGGTAAGACAGCCTTGATGGTGGCAGCCGAGCATGGTCAAAGCGAAGTTATCCAGGCGCTGGTTCGGAGAAACGCTAATGTGAATTTGAAACACTATTCCGATCTAACGGCTCTAATGCTGGCGGCGGGTGGCGGTTACACAGACGCAGTCAGGGTGTTGCTTGCAGCCGGCGCCGATCCTAATGCCGTCGGGTTCTACTTCCATTACGGCGACTTCACACCACTCATGTTCGCCATTCGCTCGAAAAGTGAAAAGAAATTGCAGGTCATCGATGCACTGATCGCCGGCGGAGCGGAGTTGAACTCGAAGCGCGCCATACGCACTCCATTAATGGTCGCTATAGAAAACAATGACCCTGACATGATTAAGGCTCTGGTCAAGCGAGGAGCCGAAGTGAATGGCCGCGGTGGTTCGGACATCACGCCACTGATGTTCGCAGCGATAGGAGGTACGCCGCGAGTAGTTCAAGCCCTGCTTGACGCTGGCGCTGATGTAAGCCTACGCGACAACGAGGGCAAGACGGCTTTAGCTTTAGCTGAACAAGACAAAACGGGTCTTTGGAAAAGTGAGATCGTCGAATTGCTTAAGCGGGCCGGGGCAAAACCCTGAGCAGTCATCCGTAGTGATTTCTGCCGAACCCGACACTCTTTGGGCTTCTTATATGGTTAGGAAATTTCGCATCGAGTACAATCACGCACCCCCATACTGCACCTATAAGTTGCGCGGGGTCACGCCAAATAAAGATCCGACCAAAACATAGCTAGACAGTTTAACCTTTCCGGTTGCTGACGTTGCGAGGCTTCCGCCATGTGGCGGTCAGTAAGGCGAAAAGTTCCATACTTTGACATTGAATGGCCGGATTACTTGCCACAAAATGGCGGAAGGTGGCGGATAACGGAGAAGAAATTACCGATGTCCTTAGCTGAGTCGTTCGCGTTCTCGATATGGCGCGAGATGTCCACCGTGAAAACCTCAGGAAAATGCGTCAGAATCATTTACGTTAGCTGGTTACGGTGACCCACAGCGCAGATCTGTGTTGTTTCTTTCTTGATTCGCCACTAAAAAAAGGCAATTCCGATTAAGGGGGTTATTGAAGTGCAAGTTAGCTACGGGGAACTCGATTGGCCGGACGAGTATTCAAAGCGTCGTTTTCTTCGCGGCGAGTTTCTGGATGCCGTCTCAAAATACGAGCCTAGGGTATGTGAAACACTGTGCAGCGAGCCGCTCGCCTTGTTCGGAAGATTGCACGGGGATGAGCAGACTCTCGCATGGAAAGACTTTGCAAACATTGTGAATCCAACTAGCGAGTGCGCTACCGCGTTAATTGACAGCTTACTTGAATGGTCACGGCATTGGCAGCTTGATGCAGATTAGTGTCGAGAGGTCGCATATGAGTCACTTCGTAACTGCTACCGGGCAGGCCCTTCCGAATCGACGTCAAGTAACGAATTTCGTCACCGTTTAGACCTTCCCCTGCGCGGCGATGTTGACCTGACGCTTCCGCCACCAGAAGGTCTGGAAGAATACTGGCCGCTGATGATAAACCGCGCAGATTACCTTGACCACGTGAGCGATCAAGCGATGGCAGAGATTCAAGGCGTCGCTATCTTGCGGCTGGGTGAAAGCTCACATAGGCGAGCGTTCGTCAGGACAATCATTGCCGCTGTAGAAGGTTACTGCGTCGAGGTTGAAAAAAACCTTGAGAGGAAAGGTTATGTTCGGCCAAGGCCCGGCGAGAAACGAAATCTCACCCAACACTTTGAATGGGCTGTTAAATATCAGATAGCGGGCCTGGGGTGGAGCCGGATTGGAGGACTGAGTGGTGTAAACCCCTCCGCAGTACAGAAAGCAGTAACCGACCTCTTGAGATTCATCGGACTTCCACAGAGACCTATTGCCAGAGGCCGACCTCACGGCAGCAAAGAATCCACATCCGTTTCAATTCGGCGTAAGCTGGGGCGCGACTGAGGTCTCCTCTGTCGTTAATTTAATCTTACATGCCTTCAAACTTCACAACCTACGGAAAAATTGATCCGTTCCTATCTAATCTATTCTGCCCTCGGAAGTACGGAATACACCGTTTACGGAGGGTTATTGTATGAGGTTGCTTACCGCAGACGAGGTTGCAGGGCACGCACGGCTTGATTCATGTCCACTGGTTCCGTCAATTCGCGTTGAGACGTTAAAGAGTGTCAACGCATATTGGCTAATGAAAGGCGATTGCAGTGAGCAAGACTGGCGAGATGTACAGCAAAGGCTGATTGCTTATTTCGACGGCGACGAGAAGATCAAGAATCCGTCACGTTTGATGCGGCTGCCTTATTTTAATCACGTCAGTTACGACGCTCAGGATCAGATCTACTCTTTCAAACTCGTATCTGTCGTGGAGTTCGATAGAGATTTGCGTTACAGCGTGGCACAGATGCGGCAGGCGTTTCCGCCAGCTTCCGAATCCGATGCAGCCGGCAACGACATTGCCAGAACATCCACGCCTGACCTGTCAACCTGGGACGCGCTCAACGCGGAGGCCAGACGGCGTGTAAGAAAACTCAAGCCCACACTTTCAGGTGATGGCGATTGGCTTCATGCAAAAGGAATTTGTCATACGGGAGAAGGCAACAAAGCTCTTTTCGTAAATCTGGATACCGACGCTTTTGGATGCATGGCGGGTTGCGACACAACTACGATCCTCCGTTCACTGGGCCTACCAGATCAGCCTCAAGCACCCACTGGCACTCAGGAATACTTGGGCTTACGATGGACTGACGTAGACTATGTAACCTATTTTTGAAGCGTCTTCGATTCGCATTCGCGGCGGTTGGCGTATCCAGGCACCCCGATGCGGCAGCGCCGCCGCCGGAAATGTGGCGACTAACGCAAGATGTTGTGAGACGGGCCGCTTTTTTTCCGCAACGTGTTGTGGCGAACATGAGGAGACTGGCATGACAACAAGCGCATGATGAAGGGAACGATCAACGATGAATCGAGCGGAAGCTGAAAGAAAACTTGATGACTACCTGATGAAAGGGATCGTATTTGAAATCTTCTGGGCGGATGAAGCGAAGGCGCTTGCAGTTAAGATTTGTGAACACGCTGCCGCCTTAAAGCAGACCGAATATGCTCCCTTAATATACAGACTTCAAATCATGGCGTCTGACTTGGAAACCTTGGCCGTTGCAAAACTTTTTGACAGTGACACGCGAACGCGAAGTATTCCGAACGTCCTTTCGCTAATCAGCGACAACATGTCGGTTTGGCAATTGAAGGATCGCGTTCCGTTGGAATCATTTTTGATGAACGAAGGACACAATGAATCGACGCTTAAAAGCTCGTCAGATACAGATTTGATTAAGTTAACGATTGACCACTATCGCCAGACGCTGCCGCATCCAGCCAATGCTTCACAAAGTAGCCTTTCCGCTGCGTTGAAGTCGGTTCGTGAATCACGAAACAGGGTGCATGCGCACAACGAAGCAATTGACGCGACTGTCCGCACACGTCCGACATGGGGGGCCACCCAAAGCCTAAACACATATGCGAAGGATTTCGTTCGTGTGATCGCAATGGCTTTTCTCGGTCTTTCGCTTGGGCCGGCAAACTACTATCTTTCGTCCGACGCTGCCCGTACGGGTCACTTGTTCGAACGACTGCTGAAGCAAGCAAAGTTGATCGATTGAAGGAGTACCTCCAGTGGTGGAAATCACAGCGATAACAAATGCTATCAGCCTTGTCACACGGCTGAAAACGATTAGCGACAATATCCGCAACGCTGAAATGAAAAATCTATTGGCTGACTTGAGTCTTGAGCTGGCGGAAGCGAAAATGAAAATCGCTGGTCTAATGAATGAAAACCTTGAACTCAAAAACAGGATCAAGGAATTGGAAAGCGTCGAAGGTGATCCGTGCCCGAAGTGTCACAAGCGCGGATGGCATCTAGACAAGAGCGAAAAACATCCGCAGCGGACCCTTGGCAAAGTCGGCTTCCTATTGCGAACTTACAAGTGTTCGATTTGTGGCTTCACCGAAGAAGAAATGATTAAGCCTAAATAGGCTCCTGAATATGGAACAGAACAAGGAAATTGAAGGCAAAACGGCGGTTTGCATTGGCGCACCGAGCGAAGCCAAACATGCAGCGCTATTTTTTGAAAACATATGGCATCTTTGCCCAACGCACGACAGCGCACCGAGAGCGGTGTTTCCCGAAGGCTTTAATCATAATCGTTCGCTTCGGGATCAGTATCATGAATTCACCTATAACCTTGCATTCACACATCCGAACATCAAAGAGCTTTTTGACCACGCCTTCACCGTCGTTCAGCCTAAGCCAAACGCTAAGGATCAGACCCCATTACTTTTGGGCAAGACCAATGACGTGATGTATCGCATGATTGAAGAAACTTATTTGCAAAACGTCAAGGGCATTAGGGATCGGTTCCTTCAACTGGTCGCCCCGTTGTCGCCGATTCACCCGATCCCAGTAGTTTCAAATGCGCGATCATTGGAGAATCAAAACGCAAGCGTCGCCGACATCACCGTGACGCTTTCAAATCTTCAGATCATCGACGTAGCAAGTACTTCATGGGAACAAATTGTCGAATTCCGAAAGGATGCGGAGTCAGCAAAAGCCTTGCGAAAGCTTCGCGTGTTCCTGTACGAAAACTGTAAAGACAAGAGCGCGTCGTACGTCGAAGATAAGATACACACGGAACTGGAAAAGTATGATAACGCTGTAAAGAGTCACGGTTTCAAGCTAATTACTGGCTCGTTGAAAACACTGATCGATTCGAAAAGTATTATCGCTGCTTCGGGCACGGTGTTGGTGGCAGGATTGATTGGGGGGCCGCTGGTGGGCGTTGGCGCAGGTGCCGTTTTGGAAGCTAGCAAACTGGCGATTGAAATATCCACAACGCTTTATTCCATGCGGGAACTGAAACGTGATCATCCATTGGCGTATATAATCAAGGCACGAGAAGAACTTGCTAACGGGTCATAACGCGGAAGGTAGACCATAAATATGGATTCATACTGGGAACAAGAGTTTAGAGAACGGATGAGTAGGTTTGGCCCAGCCAAACGTGGAAACCTAGCACCAGTATCAATCAAGGTTCGAATCACATCCGGATGCTTTCACCGCGAACATTCACCTGAAGCCTATGCGCTAATCGATGACTATATTCGCCATGCGGACTTGTCAGCAGTTCATTACGAGATCGTTGAACATGAATCGGGGCCGGAACTTCTTGTTTACTTGGCAGTAACTACCGCTGGTCTAACTGTCGTTAAGAGCGTCGTTGAATTGATTACGGCGATCCTTAAAGCACGTTCCGAAGGTATTAAGAGTGGCGACCATCCTAACGATCCGCTTGAGCTGATTGTTCGCGGATACTGGAAAGACGGTGAATACTTTGAAGAGAAAGTTCTTCGAATTGGCCCCAAAGAGAAGCTGAGGGTAAAGCAGATCCAAAATGCACTAGCAAGGCTAGATAAAGAAAGCAAAAAAGAAACCGTACAAAAAGGAAATAGCTAAAAGTTAGGACACGTTTACAACAGGAGGAAAAGATGAGCGAAGAATTGATCACTGCTGACGGTCAAAGAGTGGTTTCGGCAAAAGAAGCTGCGGACATGCTTGGCTGGCACATTGAAAGATTCCTTTCGTGCCCGATTGATAAGGTGCCTTCTGCCGTGTTGCGAACAATTCCAACGAAGGATGGATCGCCGTGGAAGGAGTCGCCCGACAATGAAGCATGGTACTACGTGGAAGACATTGAAAGATTCATGGAAGAACAAAAGGGCGATTCCGCGAAAAGGAAGATCGATCCGCAATCCGCAGAATAATTTTTGTTCAATTCGCGGAGGGAATAAAATTGCAGCCCTTACTGATGGAGCATTTGAATCGAAAGTTGACCGTGTGAACGCAGCCGAAAGATAGGAAGAAAAGATCGGTTTAGTTGAAATTCAGGCTGGTTGAAAAGAAGAACGAAAGTTAAAAATCTGAAAGCCAATGAAACGAGATCAAAAACTAGTAAGCGCTTTTGTCGATAAATATAACAAGATCATCAGTTCAAAATTCAAAGTTACGCAATGGGTTGACGATGACGTAAGGGACAAACCAGCGGTTGAAGCTATCGCCGTCGATTCATCAACTGGGATCAGTCTTGCCGTTGAGCATACCTTGCTTCAGCCGTTTGAAGGCGAGAAGGATGACACGCAACGATTTCTTGCTGTAATCGGCGACTTGGAAAAGGATGATTCGTTAAAGTTGCCGCGCTACATGGTGACACTACATCTGAGCGTTGGTGCAATTCCCAAAGGCGTCAAGTGGCCAGACGTTAACAAAACATTCGCCCAGTGGATTTGTGACAACATTTCTAAATTCCCCGATGGAGATTCGAAGGGCGAAGTTGATAATAACGGCTTGAAGATTCAGATCGGGATTTCGAAGATGGCGCTTGAGCATAATGACAAAGGCATGTTGCTATTCGGCCGTTACATGCCGCCCGCTTCGCTTGTCGATGTCATGCGCACTTCATTTAAAAAGAAATTGCCGAAGTTGGTAGGCACTGACGCGGACAAACGAATATTGCTGTTTGAAGAAAACACCCCCATTCTTGGTAACGGAGAAATTCATGAATCGATCAAGACTTTAAGTGCAGAATTTGACGAGCTAAAGCAAGTAGACGAAATCTGGTTGCTTTGGACGATGGTATGGGACGCGGAAGGTTATTTGTCATTCACTAGGATCTGGCCGGATGTGAGGACATGCGTTAACGGTCAGCTTCAATGATACGAAACGCCTTTGTATTCGCAACGCGGAAGGTTTGCAGCTATCGCTCGGCCTTCCGTGTTTTATCGATTCGCGGGATAGAAAAGGCGCATCACTTAAGGAGATTTGCGGGCCGGATGAACAACACCAAAGGGGGCAATGAATTTGGATAGCTTAAAGGAGTGGATACTTCTGGGCACGGGTTTTGTATCTTTAGTTTCTGTTGCGGTAACTTCGATTTGGGCAATCAGGGAATTCGGTCTGAAACAAAAAGCAGAAGCTCGCGCAGCCAAGAAGGAAGAAGCCGAAACCGATGTTCGGTTGCTTAAAGCATTCACGGAATTGATGGATATCGCGAACGGTCGGGGCGGCTATGAAGTGTCTGAAAAGATCATCGAAGAAGTATTCAAGAGCGACGTCTTGACTAAGGCCGACCTTATTGATTTGGTTTCTGGTAAGAAAAGGATCGGAGAATTTCCGGTAATCTACAAGCCTGTAGGACTCCCGTCACAACATGCCGCCTTAGCGGCAATTGCAACGCTTGCTAACAAGCACGATGTCTTAAAAGAGGCAGCTATTCAGGCTTTGGCGAGCGCCGCCACCTCCAATCCGCCAATTAAGGCACTGGCGGAAAAACATCTTCAACGAATATCTAAACCGTAGGGTTGATCGACCCTGTTTTCTATTAACACCTTTTCAGGTGTCATCGACGGTCGATGTTTTGATGAAATCCGCAACAACAGGACTACGATTCGGCCAGAGTTACCCAGGACCGGCACGTGCACATCAGGTTTGTAGCATGGGATTAATAAAGGATCGGTTGGTTTTGTCCGGCGATGCTACAGAAATCTTTGCAACCGCTTTTTTTCGCAACCAAAAAATACAGGTCAACCAAAATCAAAAATGGACACGGACAAAAATCGGACGCCGAAAAACAAAAAACCTGACCAAAAAATGATCGGGTTCGCGGATAAGAAGCAAAATCAAAACAGGAACTGACCAACAGCAAAGGTGCCGACTGCAAACATGATCACGATCACACCCAGACACCCATCCGGTATGCTTGCCGCGTCTTCCGTGACGATATCCTGATAGTAGTCGTCTGCATCTTGACCTTGCTTGTCTAAGTTCTGATCGATCATCCTTTAGTTCACGAATGCGGTCACTGTCGCAGTTTGCGTTGCGCGTTGAAGTAGCGCCGCTTCCATTCCCTGTTGCCAGAACACTTCGTAACGTTCCGCGTTAACGCGATGCGATTCTTTGGTTTGTTGGTAATAACGCATGAATGTTTCTACAACGTAGTGATCACTGATTTTCATCGCATCCGGCAACGGGATACCTGACGGAACTGCAAAGGTGATCCAAGTGCGGCGGCAATCGTGCAGATGAATGTCGTTTAGACCAGCTTGCTTCAACGCATTCTGTAATGCGCCTTCGTATGAATCGTATGTCTTGTCAAAGAGCAGAGCACTAGGATCGTCTGACATTTCCACCAGACGTTGCGCTATCACTTCGCGCAAATCTTTGGTGATCGGTAATTCGCGTTTGGCTTTTTGTGCTTTGGTAACGCACTTCCGCAAGGTGATAATGCCAGCCTTCAAATCTACATCGCGCCGTTCGACCTGTATCGCTTCGCCAACACGCGCCGCCGTATGCAACAGAAACATCAATAACGGCTTCAGTGATTCGTTGGCGGCGTCAATCAAAACCGCCTGTTCCCAAAATTCCAAGTAGCGATCACGCTTCTTTTCCTGTTTCTGTTTAATTAGCCCACGCACCGGATTTGCCTTGAATCCGTATTTTTGCATCGCATAGTAAAAGCACTTTCGCAGCACCCTCAGATCGTGATGGACGTTTGCCATTGATCGTCTACCTGTCCCGTGTTTCTTGGGAACATCAAATCGCGCTATTTTCCAGTTTTCAACGTCTAGGTTTTTGATGTCCTTGGCGAGCATTGAACCAAAGGCTTCTTTCAGTGTCTCCAAAGAACGTTTTTGGTCTGCTACGCTTTTTGGCGCGATGCCCGCTACCTTGTTTCGATCATCGGAGTGTTCGTCATCGTAAACCCATGGTCTGATCTTCGCGGCTTCAAATTCATCGGCCAATTCGGCAAAGGTTATTGTTTCCGACATCGGCGGCAGCGCTTCAACCTTGACACCTTCCGGCGCTTCACGGATTAGGTCTAACTTGCTTCCCGTGCGTCGCTTCTAGTATTTGCTTTGCGTGTGCGTTGCTGTCGTTCACCGTCAACCATAACGGTTATACGAGCGCGGTATTCCATTTTCGTTTGGAAACGACCACGGCCATGAACTTTAAGCTTGCGGTACTCGATCCCGCGTTCGTCAGGGAAGGCTGTCCACTTTGTTTCGGCTTTGGCTTTGTCTTTCGTGTCGGCTAAGGCCATCTATGTGTGCTCCGTTGTGAATTCGATCTAGAGCCATCGTAACTCTCGATCACAAATCAGTCACACACAAAATGCGAATTTTTCGCACCAACCAAAAACCGAACAAAGTGATGGACGAATTTTGAAGGAAGGTAATATGTCAAGGGTTTTTCTCAGGAAATTCCAACGAAAGTGCGGAAAAACCCTTGACACGTAACTGGTGATACTTGGTGCCCCCGCAGGGATTCGAACCCCGAACCAACAGATTATGAGTCTGCTGCTCTAACCGTTGAGCTACAGGGGCACGTTAGAGTGTTGTTGAATTGCGTCGAGATTTTAGCGGAAATGCCGGCGGGTGCAAAAGGCCTCAGGCTGTGTCAGGTCTCTATATCTCGGATGGTTTTGTTTGTGCAGGACTTAGATCCACGAAATCACACGAACAACAGATCCACGAAATCACACGAACAACAGATCCACGAAATCACACGAACAAATCCGCCATCAGTTATTATCCTGATCCTGTACGCAGTTGTGTTGGATGAATGTTTCAAAGTAGCCCGGCGCGGTGAACCAGCCCCGCGTGTTCTCGAAGTAGTCTCGCATGTTCAGGCCATCGCGGTC
>Ga0137404_10001268_pt1 | contig 16497 bp, 7 predicted proteins | sample CZOMad2_1_16fung_FD_108285 | JGI IMG/M metagenome (GOLD analysis project Ga0137404, IMG submission 108285) | Vadose zone soil fungal communities from Angelo Coast Range Reserve, California, USA - CZOMad2_1_16fungal (Illumina Assembly) | ecosystem: Environmental > Terrestrial > Soil > Vadose zone...
AGCGAGCGTTCGAGGTCGTTGCGGGGAGCGGCGTGAGCGGTATCGGTGCTGGAGTGCGGCCGCTCGGGGGCGGGGAGGGCGGCGCGGTCGAGCTTGCCGTGGCGGGTGCGCGGCAGCTCGGCGAGGAAGACGAAGGCGGCGGGGATCATGGCCTCCGGCAACCGCCGCGCGGCCAGGGCGCGCAGCTCGGCCGCCGTCGGTACCTCGGGCGGGACGCCGGGCCGGAGCACCACGTAGGCGACCAGGCGCTTGCCGGTCGGCTCCTCGCGGACCACCACCGCCGCCTCGGCGACCGCCGGGTGGCCGGCGAGGGTGGCCGCGATCTCCCCCGGCTCGATGCGGACGCCGCGGATCTTCACCTGGTCGTCGATCCGCCCCAGAAACTCGACGTTGCCGTCCGGCCACAGGCGCGCCAGGTCGCCGGTGCGGAAGGCGCGCCCGCCGCCGAAAGTCGAGAAGCGCTCCGCCGTCAGGTCCGGGCGCCCGAAGTAGCCGCGGCCGACCCCGGCGCCGCCGATCCAGATCTCGCCCGGCACGCCGATGGGGACCGGCTGGCCGGCGCGGTCCCGGAGATGGAGGGTCATGTTGGCGAGCGGGCGGCCGATGACGTCGCCGCGGAGCCCCCGGGCGTGCGCCGGGTAGGAGGTGCAGAGGACCGTCGCCTCGGTCGGGCCGTAGCTGTTGCGCAGCTCGGCGCGCGGGAAGAGCCGGTGGAGGGTCCGGAGGAGATCGGTCGACACCGACTCGCCGCCCACGGTGAGACGGTGGATGGGCTCCCAGCCGCGGGTCTGCCCGGTCTCCTCCAGATGGAGGGCGATCTGCCGGTAGAGCGAGGGGACGCCGTCGAGGGCCGTGGCGCCGCGGAGAGCGGCGGTCAGGAAGGGGAGGTCCAGGGCCCGCTCCTCGGGGATGACGAGCACCCGGCCGCCGGCGAGGAGCAGGGTGAAGCCTTCGAGGAGCGCAGGGTCGAAGGAGGCCGGGGTCCAGGCGGGCATGACGTCCCCGGCGCCGAGGCGCAGGTCGGCGCGGTAGGCGCGGAGGAGGTGGGCCAGGTTCCGGTGCTCGATCATCACCCCCTTGGGCCGGCCCGTCGAGCCGGAGGTGTAGAGGAGATAGGAGAGGTGGACCGGCTGGACCGGCGGCGCGTTCGGAGCCTCGCTCCGCTCCGGCTCGTTCTCCTCCCTCCCCAGGGCATCGAGGAGGATCACCCGCGCCCCGTGCTCCGGCAGCCGCTCCAGGAGATCGCCGCGGGTGAGGATGACGCCGGGGGCGCCGTCTGCGAGCAGGTAGGCCAGGCGCTCCCGCGGATAGCCGACTGGCAGGGGGAGGTAGACGCCGCCGGCCGACCAGAGACCGAGCAGGGCGGAGATCGAGAGCGGGCTGCGCGGCAGGAAGACCGCCACCCGCGTCTCCGGCCGCACCCCCTGGGCCGCCAGGTGCCGGGCCAGGCGGCGCGCCCGGGCCGCCAGCTCGCCGTAGGTCAGGCTGTCGCCCTCCATCTCCAGGGCCACGGCGTCCGGCGTGCGCGCCGCCTGGGCGGCGAAGAGCTGGTGCGGGCAGGCCTCGTCGCCCAGGTCGCCTTCGGTGTCGTTCCACTCCTGCTCGACCTGCTGGACCTCGGCCGCGGCGAGAAGCGGCAGGGCAGAGAGGCGCCGCCCGGGATCAGCGAGCAGCCCGGCGAGGAGCACCGCGAAGTGGCCGGCCTGGCGGGCGACCGTCGTCCGGTCGAAGAGCGCCCGGGCGTAGCTCCAGGTCAGCTGGAGGCTGCCGTCGGCGCTCTTGGCGATCAGCGAGAGGTCGAACTTGGCCCCGGTGTCCGGCAGAATCTCCGGGCTGAGCGAGAGGCCGGGAGGATCGGCGGTGGACGGCACCCCGGTTTCCCCGGCGAGGTCTTCGAGGCTGAAGAGGGCCTGGAAGAGCGGAGGGTGGCCGGCGTCGCGCCGCGGCGCCAGCTCCGCCACCAGCCGCTCGAAGGGCAGCTCCTCGTGGGCGTAGGCGTCCAGGGCGGCCCGGCGGACCCGGGCGAGGAGCGCGGCGAACGACGGATCGCCCGCCAGGTCGGCGCGGAGCACCAGGGTGTTGACGAAGAGGCCGATCAGCCCCTCGATCTCGCGGTGGCCGCGGTTGGCAACTGGAGTACCGATCGCCAGCTCCTCCTGCCCGGTGTGGCGGGCGAGGAGCGCGGCGAAGGCGACGGCGAGGACCATGAAGAGCGACGCCCCCTCCCGGCGGGCGAGCGCCACGAGGCCCGCGCGGACCGCCGGCGGCAGCCGCGAGCGGACCTCGCCCCCGACGAAGCTCTGGCGGGCCGGGCGCGGCCGGTCGGCGGGGAGGGCGAGCACCTCGGGCACCGCGGGGAGCGCCCGGCGCCAGTGCGCCAGCTCGCGCGCCAGCACCGCGCCCGCGAGCCGGCGCCGCTGCCAGACGGCGAAATCGGCATACTGGAGCGGCAGCGGCGGCAGGGGCGACGGGCGGCCCTGCGAGAAGGCGCCGTAGAGAGCCGCAACCTCGCGCCGCAGGACCTCGATCGACCAGCCGTCGGCCACGATGTGGTGGACGACCAGCGCCAGGAGGTGCCGGGCGGCATCCAGCCGGAGGAGGGCCGGACGGAAGAGCGGCCCGCGGGCGAGATCAAACGGCCGCATCGCGAGCCCGGCGGCGAGCCGCAGCGCCTCCGCGTCCCGCCGCGGCTCGGGCAGGCTCGCGAGGTCGATCGCCGGCAGCACGAAGCGGCCGGGCGGGGCGATCCGCTGCACCGCGACGCCGCCCGCTCCTACTGAAACGGTAAAGGTGGTGCGCAGGGCCTCGTGGCGGGCGACCACCTCGGCGAGGCTCCGTTCCAGGGCCGGCACGGCGAGAGCGCCGGCGAGCCGCACCGCGCCGGCGATGTTGTAGAACGGGCTCTCCGGCTCCAGTTGGTCGAGGAACCAGAGCCGCTCCTGGGGGAACGACAACGGGAGATCGCCGTCGCGCGGCACCGGGAGGAGCGGCGGGGCGGGGTCGTCCGCTCCCTCGGCGCGGAGCGTCGCCTCGATCCGCGCCGCGAGCCCGGCCAGGGTCGGCGCCTCGAAGAGCAGGGAGAGGGGGATCTCCACCCCGAAGGCGGAGCGCACCCGCGACGCCACCCGGGTGGCGAGGAGCGAATGGCCGCCCAGGGCGAAAAAGTCGTCCGCCGCGCCCAGCCGCTCGCGGCCCAGCACCTCGCACCAGATCCCGGCCAGCACCTCCTCGAACGGGGTCCGCGGGGCGATCGACTCCCCGGCCTCTTCTTCCTCTGCGGGCTCCGCCAGCGCCCGGCGGTCGACCTTCCCCTGGGCGGTGAGCGGCAGGGCCGGCAGGAAGACGAACGCCGAGGGGACCGCGGGCTCCGGCAGCTTCCCCAGAAGGTAGCGCCGCAGCGCAGCAGCTCCCGGCATTCCCGGCGTTCCCACCACCCAGGCCACCAGCCGCCGGCCGCCTCCTCTTGCCGGCGGCGCCGGCCGTGCCTCGACCGCCGCCGCCCGCACGTCCGGATGGGAGACGAGCGCCGCCTCCACCTCCCCCGGCTCGATGCGGAAGCCGCGCACCTTGACCTGGCGGTCGAGGCGGCCGAGGATCTCGATCCGGCCGTCCGCCAGAAGCCGCGCCCGGTCCCCCGTGCGGTAGCGGCGTGCCCCGGAGGTCTCCCCCAGGGGATCGGGCACGAAGCGCTCGGCGGTCCGCGCCGGATCGCCCCAATAGCCCCGCGCCAGGCCCAGGCCGCCGGCGCACAGCTCGCCCGCCGCCCCGATCGGCAGCGGCTGCAGCTCGCGGTCGAGGACCGCCACCGTGGTGTTCGCGATCGGCCGCCCGATCGGCACCGGGCGGCCGGGGTCCACCTCGTCCAGGTCGGCGCAGCAGGTGAAGGTCGTGCCCTCGGTCGGCCCATAGCCGTTGACCAGCCGGCGGCCGGGGAGGAGCCGCCGCGCCAGCGCCACATGCGGCGGCGACAGCACGTCGCCGCCGGCGAGGAGCTGGCCGACCCCCGAAAGATCGCCGGCGTGGCTCTCGATCATCGGGTGGAAGAGCCCGGCGGTGAGCCAGAGCACCGTCACCTCCGTCCGCCGCACCTCGCGGCCCAGCTCGGCGAGCGACAGCGGTCCGGGCGGGAAGACCTCCAGCCGCGCCCCGGAGAGGAGCGCCCCCCAGATCTCGAAGGTCGCGGCGTCGAAGCTCGGGGTCGAGGCCTGGGCGATGCGGTCTTCCGGCGTGAGGCGCACGTAGCGAGCCCCCTCGATCAGCCGCCGCACCGCCCGGTGCGTCACCGCGACTCCCTTGGGGGCTCCGGTTGAGCCGGAGGTGTAGATGAGATAGGCGAGTTGGTCCGGGGAGGGGGTCCCTCCCCCCTGGGAGGGCGGCGGTTGGATCAGGGGGGAGGCCAGGAGGGGGGCGTTCCGCACCGCCATATCCCCCTCCCCCAGCACCACCTGCGCTCCGCTCTCCCGGATCAAGAGATCCAGCCGCTCCCGCGGATAGCCGGGATCGAGCGGCACATAGACCCCACCGGCCCGCACCACGGCGAGCATCGCCACGATCAACCCGACCGAGCGCTCTAGAGCGAGGCCCACCGGGACCTCCGGCCCCACCCCCTGCGCCGCCAGCCAGCGCGCCAGGCGATCCGAGCGCCGGGCGAGCTCCCCGTAGCTCAGCTGCTCGGCCCCGGCGGCGACCGCCACCGCCTCGGGCCGCCTCTCGGCCTGCCGCAGGAACACCTCGCCGAGGCTCCGCTCCTCCAGGTCGACCGCCGTGTCGTTCCATTCGCGTTCCACCTGGTGGCGCTCGGCGGGCGACAGCAGATCGATTTCGGCGAGCGGCCGCTCCGGCGCCGCCACCGCCCCGGCGAGCAGGGTCGCGAAGGCGCCGAGGAGCCGCCGGGCCGTGGTGGCGTCGAAGCGGTCGGTTGCGTACTCCAGGGCGGCGGTGAGCCCGGCGAGCCGGCGGGTCACGGCGAAGGTCAGGTCGAACTTCGCCGTACCGCTCGTCACCGCCACCCACTCCAGGGCGAGGCCGGGGAGCTCGACGCCTTCGAGCGGCGGCTCGTCGAGGGTCAGGACCACCTGGAAGAGCGGGTGGTGCCCGAGCGGCAGGTCCGGGTGGAGATGGGCGGCGAGCACCTCCTCCCGCGTCCGGCCGAGCAGGGCGCGGAAGCCGGGCCGCCCCGAGAGGTCGCCGCGCAGCGCCACGGTATTCACGAAGAGCCCGATCAGCCCCTCGACCTCCGGCGCCCGCCGGTGGGCGACCGGGGTGCCGAGCAGCAGGTCGTCGGCCCCGGTGAGCCGGGAGAGGAGAGCGAGGAAGCCCGCCGCCAGGGTGACGAAGAGAGTGGTCCGCTCCTCTCGGGCGAGGGCGGCGAGAGCCGGTCCGAGGGCGGCGGGGAGATCGAACGAGCCGACCGCCCCCCGGCCGGAAGGCGAGGTCGACGCGGGCCGGTCGGCGGGCAGCGGCAGGTCGGTCGGCGCGCCGGCCAGGTGCTCCTCCCACCCCGCGAGCTCCTTCTCCTCTACCGCCCCCGCCGCCCAGCACCGCTGCCAGACCGCCCAGTCCGCATACTGGACGAGGAGCGGCGGGAGCGGTGAAGCCTGTCCGGAAACGCCGGCCGCATAGAAGGCCGACAGCTCGCGCCCGAAGACCGGGAGCGATCCGCCGTCGGCCACCAGGTGGTGGAACGTGGCGAGCAAAAGGTGCTCCTCCTCCCCCAGTCGCAGGAGCAGGAAGCGGCAGGGAGCCGCGCCGGCGAGGTCAGGGAACGGCCGTCGCGCCTCCTCGCCAGCCAGGCGGAGCGCCACGGCCTCGCGCCGGGGCGCGGGGAGCGCCGCGAGGTCCACCCGCGGCAGGACGAACGGCCCGGTCGCGGCCGGCACCTGGAACGGCTCGTCGCCTTGCAGGACGAAGCGGGTGCGCAGGGCCTCGTGCCGGGCGAGGATCACCTCCAGGCTGGCGGCCAGGGCCATGGGATCGAGTCGGCCGCGCAGGCGGACCGCGGCGGGCATGTTGTAGGCCGGGCTCTCCGGCGCCAGCCGATGGAGGAACCAGAGCCGGAGCTGCGCGAAAGAGAGCGGGGCCGACCGGGCCGCCTCTCCCCGCGGCAGGAGGGGGGGGATCGGCGGGGTGGTCCGCGCGGCGCGGGCCGCGGCGACGCGCTCGGCGAGGCCGGCCACGGTGGGGGCGGCGAACAGGCCGGCCAGAGAGAGATCCACCCCGAAGGCCACCCGCACCCGGGCGAGGAGGCGGGTGGCGAGGAGCGAGTGGCCGCCGAGATCGAAGAAGCTGTCCTCAGCGCCCACCCTTTCGACCCCCAGGATCTCGCCCCAGATCGCCGCCAGCCCCTCCTCGATCGCCCCGCGCGGCGACCGGCCGCCCCCCGGCGCGCCGGGAGCCGGCGCCAGCCGCGCCAGTTCCCGCCGGTCCAGCTTGCCGTTCGGAGTCAACGGGAGGGCCGCGAGGGGGACGAAGGCGGCAGGCAGCATGTACTCCGGGAGACGGTCGCCGAGGAAGCTCCGCAGCTCGGCCACCAACTCTTCCGCTCCCGCCTCCCCCGCCCCCCCGGCCCTCACCAGAAACGCGACCAGCCGCCGGTCCGCCCCCGCGCCCTGGACCAGGACCGCCGCGCCGGCGACCGCCGGGTGGGTGGCGAGGACCGCCTCGACCTCCCCCAGCTCGATGCGGAAGCCGCGCACCTTCACCTGGTGGTCGAGGCGCCCGAGGTACTCCAGCCCGCCGTCCGGGCGGAAACGGACGAGGTCCCCGGTCCGGTAGAGGCGCTCTCCCGGTGGACCGCAGGGGTCCGGGACGAAACGTTCCGCCGTCAGGTCCGGGCGGCCGAGATAGCCGCGGGCTAGCCCCTGCCCGCCGAGCAGCAGCTCCCCCGGCACCCCGGCGGGCACCGGCCGCAGGCGCCGGTCGACGACGTGGACCCGGGTGCCGGGCAGCGGCCGGCCGATCGGCGGCGAGGTGCCAGGCGATTCGCCGGCGGCCTCCGAGACGGTCGCGAACGTCGAGTAGACCGTGTCCTCCGTGGGGCCGTAGAGGTTCAGAATCCGCTTGGGCGTCCCCGGGGTGTTCCCCGAGGTGCCAGCCGTTTGGAGCTGCCGGACGAGGGCGGCCGACAGCACCTCGCCGCACAGGTTCACGGTGCGGACCGCCGGGGGGAGCGGGGCGAGGCGGAGCAGCTCGGCGACCACCGAGGGGACGCTGTTGAGCAGGGTGACCTCCCCGCGCGCCGGCAGGTACGGCAGCTCCAGCGCGTCGTCGGCGAGGATCACCCGTCCGCCCCAGGCGAGGGGGACGAACAGCTCGAAGACCGAGAGGTCGAAGCCGATCGAGGTGGCGGCGAGCACCCCGGCGAGGGCGGCCGGCGGGAAGACCTCCCGCGCCCAGCGGACGAACGCCACGGCGCTGGCATGGGAGATCGCCACCCCCTTGGGCTGTCCGGTCGAACCCGAGGTGTACATCACGTAGGCCAGGTGGCCGGGGAGGACGGCCAGCCCGGCCGCGGCGCCGGCTTCCTCTCCGACTTCTTCTTCCTCTTCTTCCGGCGCGTCGAGCCGCAGCACCCGGATTCCACCCGGCAGAGCGCCGGCGATCGCCGCCAGCCGTTCCGCGAGCCCCGCCTCGGTCACCAGGAGCGGGGCGCCGGAGGAGCGGAGCAGGAAGCCCAGCCGCTCGTCCGGCAGGCCCGGCTCCAGGGGCACGTAGGCGCCACCCGCGGCGAGGATGCCGAGGAGGCCGGCGACGAGAGCGGGCGACCGCCGGGCGCAGATCGCGACCGGCACCTCCGGCCCCACCCCGAGCCGGCGCAGGCGGTGGGCCAGGCGTCCGGCCCGGTCCGCCAGCTCGGCGTAGGTGAGCCGTTCCTCCTGCCACACCAGGGCACAGGCCCCCGGCGTACGGGCGGCCTGCGCCGCCACCAGCTGGTGCAGGCAGAGGTCGGAGGGCAGCGCCTCTCCCTCGGCGCTCCACTCGGCGAGCAGCTGGGCTCGCTCCGGCGCGGAGAGGAGCGGCAGCGTTCCGACGCTCGCCTCCGGCCGCTCCGCGATGCCTTCGAGCAGGATCTCGAGATGCCCCGCCAGGCGGCGCATCGTCGTGCGGTCGAAGAGGTCGGCGTTGTACTCCAAGTGGGCGGCCAGGCCACCCGGCAGCTCCGCCGCCATCCAGGTGAGGTCGAACTGCGCCCGCCGCTCCGGCACGGGGAGCGGCGTCAAGATGAGATCGGCGAGGGGCAGCTCGACCCCGCTCTCCCCCAGCGCGAAGGCCGCCAGCGGCGCGTTCCCCGACCCTCCCTGGAGAACGAAGAACACCTGGAAGACCGGCGGCCGACTCGGATCGCGCTCCGGCTGCAGGCGCTCGGCGAGGAGGGGGAACGGGAGGTCCGAGTGAGCGAAGGCGTCGAGGACGGTCCGCCGCACCTGGGCGAGAAAGGCGGTGAAAGAGGGATCGTCCTCGAGGTCGGCGCGGAGGACGAGCGGGTTGACGAAGTAGCCCATCACCCCGGCCAAGGCGGCCGCGCTCCGCCCCGCCGTGGGCGAGCCGACGAGGATCTCCTCGTCTCCCGTATGGCGGTGGAGGAGGACCTGGAAGGCGGCGAGGAGAGTCATGTAGAGGGTCGCCCCGGAGCGGCGGCCCAGCGCGCGCAGGCGCTCCAGGGTCTCCCCCGGGAGCCGCAGAGGGACGGCGTCGCCACGGTCGCTCTGGAACGGCGGCCGGGGACGGTCGGCCGGCAGGTCGAGGACCGGGAGGTCGCCCGCCCGCCGCTCCCGCCACGCCTGCCAATATCGCCACTGCCGCTCCCCCTCCGGGCCGGCCAGCAGCGCCGCCTGCCACCGCACGAAATCGCCGTAGGTCGAAAGCAGCGGCGGGAGGTCCGCCGGCAGCCCACTCTGCGCCGCCCGATACAGCGGCGCCAGCTCCCGCACCAGCACCGCCAGCGAGGAGAAGTCGCTCACCAGGTGATGGACGGCGAGGAGCACCGCGTGCTCTCCGGCCCGGCAGAGCACCCGCACCCGGAGGAGCGGCCCCTCTCCCAGGTCGAAGGGCCGGTACCCCTCGGCCGCGAGGTAGGCCGCCACCCGCGCTTCGTCCCACGCCGCGGCGTCCACCACCACGAAATCCGGCTCGCTCCGCGCCGCCACCCGCTGCCGGGGCTCGCCCGCTTCGACCGGAAACGTCGTCCGCAGCGCGCCATGGCGGGCGACGAGCTCCTGGAAGGCCCGCTCCAGGGCCGTGGGATCGAGCCCTCCCCGCACCCGGGCGGCGGCCACGATGTTGTAGGCCCCGCTCTCCGGCGCCAGGCGGGAGAGGAACCAGAGCCCCCGCTGCCCCGCCGAGAGCGGAATGTCGCCGGCCTCGGCGGTCTCGGCGGCCTCGTTTCTCCCGGCGTCCGGCAGGGCCTGCCCGGTCTGGCGCTCGCCGGCGGCAAGCTCGGCCAGCAGCACTCCGGCAAGATCGCCAACGCTCCACCCTTCGAGCAGGCCGGCGAGCGGCAGGGAGATCCCCAGCGCCGTCTCCACGTCGTGCGCCAGCTCGATCGCCGAGAGCGAGTCGAGCCCCAGGCCCACCAGCGGCTGCCCGGGATCGATCCGCGCCGCCGGCACCTGGAGCCGGTGGGCCGCCTGCCCGGTCAGCCAGGCGGCGAGCGCGGCGCGGTCGAGTAGGGGCGAAGGGAGAGGTGGGCGGCTCACGACGATCCTGGGGCTCGGGCGCCCGGTACTTCCAGGGTGCCCTCCACCCCCCAACCGGGGCCGCGGAGAGTATTCTCGCCTGGGTTGGTCCGCAAACTATCGAATGAAGTAAAAGGCGTTCAGCAACGCCAGGACCGCGATCGCTCCAGCCGTCCACGAGAAGAGACCACTGACGGACAAGGCTCCCGTGAAGGGAAAATCCTTGAGCCGAAGATCGCTGGCGAGCGCCGAGACAAGATCTCGTAGACGCTTGACATAGCGGAACGACATCCAACAGCCCATCATCGTGACGACCGACAGGAAAGCGATCAAGACAGAGAGCGCCCTTTGCGACGACAGAGGAAAAGAATCTCTGTACATGAAGCCGGCTACCGCACCGACGATGGCAAAATACAACGCGACAGCTTTGAGAAAGAGATCGAAGTGGTGCTTGTACACCTCCATCGCCGTCTGCCACTGCGCCATGAGCTCCTGTCGCTGTGGCAGAGGAGCCTGGGCCTTCTCAGACATACGCCGCTCCCGTGAAGACCTGACGTCGGACCAAAGCAGCGGCCACCCACTCCAGGCGACGACGCTGGGGGGCACGCTTGATGCGGGGATTATACTGCAAGAAAGCCTAGGAACCCGATGGCGCCTTTCTGGCTCGGTCGCGGCGGGCGTTGTAGTGGAGATGGGCGCCGGCCGAAAGGGCCTGGCGCTTCAGCCCCTGGTCCAGGGTGTGCGGCCTGGTCCCGCGCTCGACCAGGCGGAAGGCGACCCGGGAGCTCTTGAGCGTCTCGATGCGATCGCCTTCCAGGCCGAGGTCGATCTGCCGCAACCCCGTCGACTTCCAGTCCCCGGGATCGATCCCCCAGGCGAGGAGCTCGTCCCAGAAGTCGACCGGGCTCGTCCAGTTCTCGATCCCCTCGAAGTCGCCGGCGAAGCGCACGCCGCTGTCGGCGCGCAGCTCGTGGACGTGGACCTCGCGTCCCGCGCGGGCCAGGAGGATCGCAGCGGAAAGGCCGGAGAGACCGGCACCGAGGATATGGATCGGCGCCACTGGAACGACGTCTTCGCTACCTTCCGCCCCGGTGCGCAGCGCCTTCCGCCCCCACGGCCCCCTCCCCGCCCGGACAGGGCGCCCCGGCCGCGATCCAGGTCTTCATCGCCGCGACCAGGGTGTCGTGCGGTACGGCGACCGGCTCCCGGCCGACCCCCGGGTCCCAGCCCCAGAGCACCAGCTTGTCGTGGGACATGTGCTCGAAGAGCCCCGGGAGATCGCGGCCGCCATTCCGGTTCCGGTCCTTGATCGTGGCGCAGAGCTCGGCCGACGAGAGGCCGATGAAGACCATCTTGCGCTCCGGCGGCGGCAGGTGCCAGTTCGGAGCGCCGGGCGGCAGATGCGGACCGTAGGAGGCCGGCGGGTTGGCGGCGCCGTGGCAGGTGCCGCAGGGGAGGCCGGGGACCCCCTTGCCGTCGGGACCGCGCAGCACGTTCTGCGCGTGCGGCACCCCGGCGTCGAACTGCAGCGGCGCGTCGCCGGGGATGTGGCAGTTCTGGCAGCGCGGGTGCTGCAGCACCGTCCGGATGGTCTCGAAGGCGGCGAGCGCCGGAGCGGTTTTCGCCGGCGTCGCCGGCGTCTCGGCGCCGAAAGCGCCACCGGCCGCGATCACCGCGCCGAACACCCCGAACAGGCCGAGCAGCCCGGCCCGCTTCCACGGACTCCGCATGGCATTCATCGTCATCGCTCTCCTCAGGACAGCCGGAACGGCAGCTCGCGCAGGCGTTTTCCGGTCAGCGCGAAGACCGCGTTCGCCACCGCCGGCGCGATGGGCGGCGTGCCCGGCTCGCCGACGCCGCCCGATTTCTCTTTGCTGGGGACGATATGGACCTCGACCTGCGGCATCTCGTGGAGCCGCAGGACCCGATAGTCGTGGAAGTTGCTCTCGACCACCTGCCCCTGCTTGATGGTCAGCTCGCTGTGGAGCGCCGCGCCGAGGCCGAAGGCGACCGCCGATTCGAGCTGCGCCCGGACGCCCAGCGGATTGACGTAGACCCCGCAGTCGATGGCGCAGGTCACCCGGTGCACCCGGATCGTCCCACCTTCGACCGAGACCTCCGCCACCTGGGCGACGATGCTGCCGAACGACTCGTGGACGGCGAGGCCGCGAGCCCGTCCGGCGGGCGGCGCGCTCCCCCATCCCGCCTTGGCGGCCGCCAGCTCCAGCACCGCCCGCACCCGTGGCGCCTGGGCGAGGAGCGCCCGCCGGAACTCCAGCGGATCGCGCTTCGCGGCGTGCGCCAGCTCGTCGACGAACGACTCGACGGCGAAGGCGGTGTGCGAGTTGCCGACCGAGCGCCACCAGAGGACCGGCACCCCGACCTCCATGGCGACGAGGTCGACCCGGTGATGCGGGATGGCGGCCACGTACGGCGAGTCGGACGCCCCCTCGACGACGGTGGGATCGATGCCGTCCTTGACCATGGCGGCGAACGGCGAGCCGGCGAGGATCGACTGCGACACGATGCGCTGCCGCCAGGCGGTGGGCCGGCCCTGGTCATCCAGCGCCCCCTCCAGGCGGTGTACCGCGAGCGGCCGGTAGTAGCCGCCGCGGATGTCGTCCTCCCGCGTCCAGACCAGCTTCACCGGCCGGTCGAGGTTCTTCGCCACGTACACGGCGTCGGCCACGAAGTCCGACACCAGGTTGGCCCGCCGGCCGAAGCCGCCGCCCAGGAAGGTGGTGTGGAGCGTCACCTGCTCGGGCTTCAGGCCGAGGATCTCGGCCACCCGCGCCTGGTCGACGGTCTGGAACTGCGTCCCGGTCCACACCTCGGCGGCGCCGGCCGAGCGGCGGACGGTGCAGTTGAGCGGCTCCATCGCGGCGTGCGGCAGGTAAGGCACGGAATATTCAGCCACCAGCGGAGACCCTGCCGAGAGGGCTTTCGCCACGTCGCCCGCCGTCTTCGCGGCCTGTCCGTCCGCCTTCCCCCGCTCGCTGTAGCTCTTGCGCAGCGCCACCGTGTCGACGTCGGCATGCGGGCCGGGCGCCCAGTCGATCTTGAGCGCATCGCGGCCGCGCTTGGCGGCCCAGAAATGATCGGCGACCACCGCGACCCCGGTGGGGATCTCGAACACTCCGTGCACGCCGGGCATCGCCTTCGCCGCCGCCGCGTCGACGCTCTTCACCTTGCCGCCGAAGGTCGGCGGGTGCGCCACCACCGCGGTCAGCAGGTCCGGCAGGCGGACGTCCATCCCGAACTGGGCGCGGCCGGTGATCTTCTCCGGCGTGTCGAGCCGGCGGGTCGGCTGGCCGATGACCTTCCACTGCGCCGGGTCCTTCAAGGTGACGCTCGTCGGCTGCGGCAGCTTCGCCGCCGCCGCGGCCAGCGAGCCATAGCTCGCCCGCTTGTCGCCGTGGAGGACGAACCCCTTCTCGGTCCGGCAGTCGCCGGGCTTCACCCCCCACTGTGCCGCCGCCGCCGCCACCAGCTGCGTGCGCGCCAGGGCGCCCACCTGGCGATAGCGGTCGAGCTCCGACCAGGTGGTCGTCGAGCCGCCGGTCATCTGGATCGGGAAGGCGGTCGAGCGGTAGACCGGCGCCGCGAGCGCGTGCTCGACCTTGATCCGGCTCCAGTCGGCGTCGAGCTCCTCGTTGACCAGCATCGGCAGGGTGGTCCAGATGCCCTGCCCCATCTCGCAGTGAGAGAGGATGACGGTCACGCTCTCGTCGTCGCCGATGCGCAGGAAGGCGTTGACCGGCGGCAGCGCCGATGCCGGAGCGGTGGAGGGCGTCCCCCCTTCCTGGGCGAAGGCCCGTCGGGCGCCGGCCGGCACGAAGAAGCCGACCACCAGGGCGCCGCCCGCGAGAGTCGAGGACTTGAGGAAGCTGCGTCGCGAGGTTTCCTTGTCAAGCAGTCGCATGACCTAGCCCTCCATCAGCTCGGCAGCCCGGTGCACGGCGCTCCGGATGCGCTGGTAGGTGCCGCAGCGGCAGATGTTGCCGGAGAGGGCGGCATCGATGTCGGCGTCGGTGGGTTTCGGTTTGGCCTTGAGCAGGGCGGCCGCGGCCATGATCTGGCCCGACTGGCAGTAGCCGCACTGGACGACGTCGACCTCGGCCCAGGCGCGCTGGACCGGGTGGTCGCCGGCGGCGGAGAGGCCCTCGATGGTGGTGATCGCCCGCCCCGCCACGGCGGCCGCCGGCCGCACGCACGAGCGGATCGGCTGGCCGTCGACCAGGACGGTGCAGGCGCCGCACTGCGCCATGCCGCAGCCGAACTTGGTGCCGGTCATGCCGAGCACGTCGCGCAGCACCCAGAGGAGTGGCATGTCGTCGGTTACAGAGACCTCGTGCTCCCTACCGTTCACCAAGAGCTTCATACGTGAACCTCCTGGACGGAGAGTATATCCAGGTCGCGCCGAAAAGCCAGAGGCGGCCGCGCCAGGCTCCCAAGGGGCATCGAGGTGAGACGGCGCGGACGCCCTCGCCGGAGAGGGCGCCCGCGGGTTCTGGCGAGCGGATTTCGCGGCGGCTCAGCGCTCGCCGCCCGCCCCCGTCTTGGCGGGAGGGGTCGCCGAGCAGGAACCGGCCGGCGGATTCGGATCGCCGCCCTTCTCCTTGCCGACCTTCCAGAAGTAGTCGTTGGCGAACTTGCTCTCCTGCGGCGTGGCGGCCGACCACACCTTGCTGCAGGCGGGGCTGCTGCACGCTTTTTCCGGCACCAGGATCACGGCCTCGCTCTCAAGGACCGGGCAGGTGCAGATCGCCTTCTTGGGATTCTTGGGATCGGGCTTGCAGGGCGAGCCGTAGCACCAGGCCCAGAGGGTCGTGCTGGCGCAGGAGATCGTCTTGTGCCCCGGGTTGTAGAGGTTCGAGTAGGTCGAGACCAGGTTCGTCTTCCGGTTGTCGCAGCTGTCGGGCCCCATCGACCAACCGTTGATGATGTCGCACACGCAGTCGATGGTGCCGCCGGCCTTGGGCATGCCGTTGGGCGTCGGGCAGTAGGCCTTGATGCAGAGCGCATACGGGCCGTTGCAGAAGGTGGCGTTGCCGCCGAAGGTGGGCGGGGTGCCGGGCGGCGCGGCCAAGGCCACCGTGGGGAAAGCGGCGAAGGCGGCGAAGGCGGCGAAGCAGGCGAGGGTCCAACCGAGCAGCAGCGACTTTCTCATCGGGTCTCCTCCCAGAGGTCGTCCATGAGCTACCCGCGCCGGCAGGCCTCGCGAAGGGCCTGGCCGACGCGCGAGAGAATCGGTGGAATCAGCGTGATCCTAGCGGACCCTCGCCGAATTCTCAACCGCGGGCCGCGCGCACGCCGGCGGCCGGCCCCCTCCGGCCGCTACTCCTCCCCGATGTCCTCGTTCCACAGGGTGGGATGAGCGGCGATCCAATCGCCCAGCAGGCGGACGCACTCCGCCGAATGGAGATCGACGATCTCCACCCCGTTCTCGGCCAGCCACTCGACGCCGCCGAGGAAGTTGATCGACTCCCCCACCACCACGGTGCCGATCTGGAACTGGCGGACCAGGCCGCTGCAGTACCAGCAGGGCGCCAGGGTGGTGACCATGACCGTGTCGCGGTAGCTCCGCTGCCGGCCGGCCTTCCGGAAGGCGTCGGTCTCGGCATGAACCGAAGGATCGTCCTCCTGCACCCGCCGGTTGTGCCCCCGGCCGAGGAGGCGCCCGTCGCGATGGAAGAGGGCGGCGCCGATGGGGATGCCCCCTTCCGCCAGGCCCTGCCGGGCTTCGTCCAGGGCAACCTGCAGCATGGCCTCGTAGTCGGGTGTCGTGCTCATGGGTCGTGTCACCTCGAATCTCCAGCGGCAGGGTCTTCGTAGAGACGCCCAGCCGCTATCCCAAGACTTTCCGGAACCCCACCGCCAGGGCGTCTCCGCAGGCCCGAAACGCCCGTGGTCCCGGCGGCGTTGGAGACGCCCTGGCGTTCGTGGTCCCGGCAGGGCCGGTGGTAGCGGCTGGGCGTCTCTACCCCTCGGCCGGAGCGATTTCGTCCCGCCAGTCTATCGCGTGCGTCCGCCGCTTGCATTCCTCCTCAGAAACCCCCCCTCTCACCCAAACGGCAACGGCTCCGGCCGTATCCCCCGGCCGCGCAGCAGCCTTCGCACCGCCCGTACGTGCTCGTCCCACGCCGGCCCATCCTCGGCCGCCGAGGCCGGCGGCTCCTGCACCAGCGTCCGCAGCCGCTCGCAGCCCTCGCGCAGCCCGTCCTGCCCGGCGAAGGCGGCTTCGATCTCGGCGATCCCCCGCTGGAGGGCCGAGGAGTCCTCCCGGTCGCCGAGGAGCGGTCCCTGGTCGAGCGTCACCAGGATCGCCTCGCCGCACCAGCCGCCTTCGATGGCGGCGCCGCGGACGGTTTCGAGCTGGAGCCGCGCCGCCCGGCGCTCCCCCAGGCGTCCCGTCAGCCGGGCCTCCAGCCAGTGGAACGCCAACCGACCCCCTGCGTCCACCGCCGACACAGCCTGCCAGGCCTGGAGGCGGAGCGCGCGCGCCGCCTCGGGGTCGCCCAGCTGCGCCCGGCAGAGCCCCAGGGCCATCGCCGTCCGGCCGCGCAACCCGGCCGGAGCGTCCGGAGCGAGCGCCGCCAATGCCGCCAACGCTGGCGCCAACTGTTCGCTCGCCGCCCCGTAGCGCCGCTCGTTGACCAGGCAGAGGCCGAGGAGCGCCTGGGAGATCCCGGCCTCCGCCGCGGCGCCCTCCTGCTCGAAATGCCGGACGCTCTGTTCGAGCCGCTCCAGGCCCTCCTCCACCCACCCCTGCTCCCAGCGCAGGAGCCCCAGCCCGCGGCAGCAGCGCCCGCGGTCGGCGCGA